>SXGR01344966.1_pt1 | contig 17030 bp, 5 predicted proteins | sample 3174711 | NCBI WGS metagenome assembly SXGR01 (sample SAMN11356860, study PRJNA531348) | freshwater metagenome | isolation source: freshwater sample F1-60 | place: China: Fuxian Lake, Yuxi | collected 2017-12-25
ACCGCGGCCGTACCATCCTGGGCGACACACTGCGCACGTATCGCCGCTACAGCACGCAAACCGCATAATGACAACACCATAGAGGCTTCAAATCTTCTCCGCAAGCGAAGGAGAAGGCGAGAAGAAAGATACTAACGCGGCAGAGCCGCAACTGGGTAACGGAGAACCGAGGACTGACAACCGAGAATGAAAACGCGAGCATTGTGTCTTTCGCTCATTTTCGGTCCTCGGTTCTCCGTCTCCCGGCATCCCGGTTGGATCCGCGACTTAACTTCTCTGCACTTTGCGGAGAAGTTAATAGGTGAGAATCCATAAGGGCCTACAGGCGACGCAGGAGTCTGTGCGGAGCAGACGCAACCCACCCAGATTCTTGCGTCGCCTACGGACCTGACACATCACTCTTTGCGCCAGTTGATCGGAATGATGAGCGTTGCGCCGGCCGGCTGAGCGAAGGAAATGTGCACTCTCGGCGTTGTGCTCATAGGCAGTCCTTGCGCAGACGCATCCGCGCTGATCTTCAGAGTCGTGTCGTTGCCGGGCCCGGCCGCCCATGTGCATTTGATTCCCGGATGATTCGCTTCGGCTTTGTCGATACGCACGGCCAGATCGCTGGCGCTGCGCAAACGCACGAGCTGTGAGCCGGCGCCGATGATCTCGACGCGCTCCGGCGTCGCGCTCACGTCGGCACGCGTCGTCTTCATCAGCGTGATCGGCACTTGCAGATGGCGATAGTTCGGATCGTCGCTGTAGATGTTGAGCGTTTCCTCTTGTCGCGGCGTCTTCAGTGATGTGGCACTGACTTCGATGATAACCTTGGTCGCCCCATTGCCGATCGGCTGCGTCATCACGCGCAGGGCCGGTGACGAGGCTAGCACGGCGACGATTTTCATCGGCGTCGCGCGCAGATCGCGGATCGTCACCTCTTGGCGTAAGGTTGTCTCGATCGTCATCGCCAGGATCGACGGTTCCACCGTCACCTCGCTGCGCAGGACGGCGGCGACCACCAGTCCGGTTTCGAGTAGTTTGTCGCCATGGCGATATTGGACGTGGGCTCGCCAGGTGCGCGGTCCATCCTGCTGGCCGAGGGTGCGCACGTTCATGACGAGCGTGCCCTTTTCGCCGGCTTGATAGATGCGCTTGTCGAGCACCGGTTGCAGGCAGCCGCAGCCGAGGCGGAAGTCGGTGATCTCGATCGGCTGAGTGGAGTCGTTGATGAAGTCGAATCGTTGGGCATAGCTTGGCCCGCCGCGCAGTTCGCGCAGGTCCACGCTGGGCTGCGTGAAGCGAAGTTGGGCCGAGGCGAACGCGGGGAAGGCGAGCATCATGACTATCGCGACTATGCGCATGAGTAATCCTCCGAATGCAAGGGCTGGGAGGATAGCGGGTGATGCAGAATGATGCAAGGCGAAGTAATTTCGACGAAAATGGGAAAATGTTGCACGAAGTCCGGTCAAAAGTCCCACGTATATGATGGTGATGAATTTTGGGCTTGAGGCTTGGCGTTCGCGTGACGCTATGCGAATACCAAGCCTTCAGCGGCGCGTGGAGATTTTTCATGCGATTGACTTTACGGACTTTGCTGGCGTATCTGGATGACACACTCGAACCCGCGCAGGCGAAGCTGATCGGCGCGAAAGTGGCCGAGAGCGAGCCGGCGCGCGAGCTGATGGAGCGCATCAAGCAGGTGACGCGCCGGCGCCGGTTGACCTCGCCTCCCGCGTCGGGTCCAGGCGGCATCGATCCGAACACCATCGCGGAATATCTCAACGACGAGGTGACGCCGGAGAAGGCCGCCGAGGTCGAGCAGATTTGCCTCGCCTCGGATGTGCATCTTGCCGAGATTGCCGCGTGCCATCAGATCCTGACGTTGGTCCTCGGCGAGCCGGCCCTGGTTCCGCCGACCGCCAAGCAGCGCATGTATGGCCTGGTAAATGGCCCCGAATCGATTACGACGCGTAAGCACAAGAAGCCGCGGAAGGTCGCCGATCAGGATCCGTCGAGCGCAGTCGATGGCGCTGCCGTCGATTCGCCGCGCTTGGGCATCTTCTTGGCGGGCGTCGGCAAGCGCAACAAGCTCCTGCTCATCGTCGGCAGCGGCGTGATAGCGGCGTGTCTGCTTGTTTTCGCGATCTGGCAGCTTGTGCACAGCCTCCACCCGAGTGGAGCGATTCCCAAGGGAGAACAGCACGTCAAAGCGGACGAAGCCGAAAGCGATGGCGACAAGAAACAACCGGAAGTCAAAAATACGAAGCTGCCGGAGCCGAAACCGCCGGTCGCGAAACCGCCCGAACAGAAACAGCCTGAGATCAAGAAGCCTGAAGTCGTCCCCGGCCAATTCGAGTACAAGCCGGCCAGTACGAAACAGCAAGAGATCGGGAAGTACCAGACGTCCAGCCTCAAGGAGCCTGGCGTTCTGCTTCAGTTCAAGGCGGACAAACCCGGCTGGCATACGTTTGTCGGCAAGAATTCCGCGGTGTTATCCGGCCGGCCGCTCTTGAGTCTGGCGGGGAGCAAGAGCGCGATTCAGCTTGACACTGGCGTCGAATTGACGCTGTGGGGCAATCTCCCTGAACTGACGCTGGATCCGTTTCTCTCGGAGAGCCGCGTCGTCGTTCACGCCCACGAGCAATTCGACGCGGATGTGACGCTCGAGCGTGGCCGTATCGTCCTGCGCAATCTCAAGAAGGACAAGAACGCCCAAGTGCGCGTCCGCTTCGAGAACCCAACGTTGGCGGAGGAACATCATTTGGATCTGGTGCTCGACCAGGACGCCGCGGTCGTCCTGGAGCGCTCGTGCGAGTTGGAGGATGACGAGCCGTTTTACGAAAATCCGCAGGACAAGATGCGCAAAGGCCCGACGGCGATGGTACGCGTCTATGCCATTTCGAAGGCGGCGCGTGTTCGCTCGGGGCAGGCTGCGATCACGATCGAACAGACGGACAAGCCAGTGGCTGAATGGCAGAGCCGAAGGGGGAACCTGGGTGTGCCGGTGTTGCCTGGTCTGCCCGCGTGGCTCACGGGCGTCTCCCCCGCGAAAAATGAAAGCCAAGTTCAGCAGCGCAAAAAGGCTCTTGAAGTCACCTACAGCCTGGCGCGCAGCCTCGATAACAAGGCGATCGATGTGGCAGTCGAAGAGATCTACCAGGGCGCGCAGAAGGACCTGGCCCTCAGCATGCAAATCACGCCCGACATCTATTTCCAGTGGCGGCACGCGATCCAGGCATCGGCGGCTGTCGATGACATTGCCCGCGTCTTCGATGAGTTTCAGCAGGACACGACGCCGATCTTCGTGCGCGGCCTGTGCATGCACACATTGCGGCAATGGCTTGCCTGGAATCGCGATCACGACTACCAACTGCTGAAAGTGCTGCAGAAAAACTACCGGGGCGCGGAGCCGGTCAAGATCATGGAGCTATTCCATTCGATCTCGCAGAAGGAAATGACGCGCATGCCGGAGCGGTATCAACAATTGATCGATGGGCTGAGCAATGATTTGACGCCGATCCGAACCTTGAGCCACGGGCACCTTCTGCGTCTGGCCCCGGCCGGCGAGAGAATTCCATACGATCCGGTGATGCCGCGCGTCGAGCGCGAGAAGGCAGTGCGCGAATGGCAGACCCTGATCCCGCCGGGGCAGTTGCCGCCGGCGCCGCCGATGAAGAAGGAGGAGAGTAAATAAGGTTGATGTTTCTGTGGCAGGTCGCCAATGGGCCGATGCGAAGAGGCCCATTGGCAATGTGCCTCGTGATTTCGATAAAACAATTCCCATCACCCCACGACGCATCCTCAACCGTTCCCGGTCACGATGAATCAGCAAGCTTTCGAGGAATCGGCCGCACTCTCCGCTTCACGCCTGGAGTCGGCCTTGCCGTTGCCGAACTGGCGGCTGGTGCTCGCGTTGTCGTTGCCCGTATTGGCGCAGCAGGGGTTGTACTTCGTCGTCAATTTGTCGGATCGCTATCTGGCCGGGCATCTCGACGTCCCGAATCCGGAAGTGCTGAAGGCGGTGCAGGCGGCCCAAACGACCGCCCACTATCTCGCCTGGTTCATAACGTGCTATACCGTACTCGTCACCGTCGGCAGCACGGCGCTGGTGGCGCGCTGCATCGGCGCGGGCGAGCGCCGTTTGGCCGTCGAGGTCACGCATCAAGCGCTGCTGCTCGCGGTCTTCCTCGGCGCGCTGGCGACGCTGTGGGCGTTCCTGGGCGGCGTGCGCTGGATGGTCCACACGCTAAACCTCGAAGGCCGGGCCGCCGATTTCGCTGCCGATTACGCGCTCATCCTGTTCGGCCTGCTCGTCTTTCAGACGATCGAGGTGGCGGGCATCGCCTGTCTGGTCGGAGCAGGGGACACGCGCACCGGCCTGGGGGTAATGGTCGGCGTCGCGGTCATCAATTTGCCGCTCGCCTGGGGTTTCGGCTACGGCATCGGGCCGTTGCCCAATCTCGGTTTTGTCGGCATTGCCCTGGGGACTGCGCTCAGCCACCTGCTGGGTGGGCTTGTCGTCATCGGTGTCTTGATCCGCGGACGCTTCGGCCTCAAGCTCGAAATGGCGCTGTTTCGGCCGCGCGCGGATTTGCTCTATCGCTTGTTGCGCATCAGCGTGCCGTCCGGGTTTGACAGCCTGTCGGTGGTGGTGGGACAGTTTTGGTTCTTGGCCATCGTCAACCAATTCGGCGACGTGGCCGCGAGCGCTCATGGCATCGCGCTGGTGTGGGAGGGACTGGGCTATCTGTCCGGAGCGGCGTTCGGGACGGCGGCGATGACGCTCGTCGGCCAAAACCTCGGCGCCAGGCGACCCGAGCAGGCGGCGCGGGCCGGCTGGATGGCGTGCGGGCTGGGCTGCGTCGTCATGAGCGCGATGGGCTTGACGTTTTCCATATTGGCGCCGCAGATGTTCGCCGTGTTCTGTCCGCAGCCGGAACAAGCGTCAATCATCGCTGCGGGGGTGCCCGTATTGCAACTGGTGGCGTTCGCGATGCCGCCGTTGGCCTCGACGATCATCTTCACGCAGGCGCTGCGCGGCGCCGGCGACACGCGTGTGCCGGTCGTCTTCACCTGGATCGGATTCTTCGCCGTGCGTATTCCGCTGGCCTACTACCTTTCTCTTAAAGAAATACATCTTATCGCGCCGTTTGACTTGTTTCCGATTTCTGTCGACCCGATTCAGGGAATGGATTATGGCCTGTACGGCTGCTGGATCGCGATGGTCGCCGACATCGTTGTGCGCGGCGTCTTTTTCTTCTATCGTTTCGCCCATGGCGCCTGGCAGAGTCAGCGCGTGTGAAAGGCCGTATTACAAAAACAACGCGATTGTCAGCCGTTTCGACTTGCCCGGCGCCAGCTCGACGCGCGCGGCGCCGACGAGCGGCGTGCCCGCGGTCGGCTTGGTGGCGCGGATGGTGTAGACGCCCGGGGCGAGATTGGTGAATGCGAACGCGCCGCCCGCTTTCGTCTTCTGCTCCGCGAGCGTGTTGCCCTTGGCGTCGAGGAGCACGACGGCCACTCCCACCTGAATGCGTGTGCCTTCGACGACCACCCCTTCGATCGTGCCCGGCGCCGACTTGACCGGATCGAAATCGACCAGCTCGATGGATTCCTTCACGAACGCGCTCAGATCAAGCCGGTTCGTGAACATCACCGACACGTCAATCGGCCCTTTCTTGTCACTCTGCCAATTGATGCTCGCTTGCCAGACGTTCGGCTCCTTTTTGGACAGCGAGGCCTCGATCTTGACGGCGCCTTGCGGAAGCTTGCCGTCTTCGGTCGGTTTGCCGAAGAAGAAGCTGACTTCCTTGATGCCGGTCGCCTGATCGATGCCGGTGGCTTTGAGTAAGAACGGGACATCACGTTTTATCTGTTTGGGAAGTTCGACGAATGCGACTCGTTCGGGTGCACGATCGTCGAACAGCACTTGGGTGTACGCGGGAGGCACGATGTCCTGGCCGTCCGTATCGACGAGGCGGGCTTGCACGACGCGCTGGCCGCGCACAGGAACGGCATCGAACGGTACGCGCCAGTCGCGGGAGACTGTGTCGAACTCGACACCGCCGTCAATGCCGCGAATGGCCGTGCCGATGCGTTTTTCGCGCGCACTGCGCACCGGCGCTTTGATCTCGGCCTCGAAGACGCCGCCGCGCATTTGGCCGAGGCTGACGTGGAGCTGCGCATTGGCCGGCGGTTGATCGACCTCGGCGACGGCCTCGAATTTGGTGTTCGTCTTGTAAAAGCGGCCCGCGCTCACGCGCAAGGCCGGGCGCAGCTCCTCGCGTGGGATCGTCGGTTCGCCGACCGGAGCAAAGGTCGTGCGGAAGATGAACGCGCGTTCGATGCCGTCCACGGTTAGATAGACGGGGCCGGTGTCGTCCGCGAACACGTCGAACTCGAACTCGCCAGCGAACAGTTTGAGCGGTTCGCCGTCGCCGGGCAGTTCGCCGCGGAAAATGCCGGCGCGCACCGCTTTGAGGCCGACGATGCGCGCGCTGGGAACGATCAGTTCCACGGCGACGGGCCGGCCTGTCAAATGGCGTGCGGTCTGCACCGTGAGGTCGAGCCGATTTTTGACCTTGTTCGCGGAATTGCCGGGATCAAAGCGAATGGACGGCACGCGCACGTACTCGCGCGGGTCAGCGAGATCGACGCGGATTTCGCGTGTCGCCACCTGTTCGTCCTTGCGTTCGCGATCGAGCAAACGTACGAGCAGCGGGCCCATCAGCTCGGGCAACGCCGTCTTCACGGCAGCCGGTGCCCCCTCTCCCTTTGGAATAGGGGCCGAGGGTGAGGGGACGGGCAAGCCGAAGACGACCCGCGTAGCCTGTTCCGGCGGCGCAATGATGTTCACCGTGCCGCCGGGCAAAACACGGTCGCCGGCGCGCAATTCGACTGTCAGATTCCGCGACAATTTGCCGCGATTGTTGACGTAGACGAAATACGCCTGGCGTTCCTGGCTGGGTCGCAGCCGTAAATCACCGAAGGGCACGCTCGGATCTTTAGGGTCGGCACTAACGATGACCTCCAATCGCTCCGCGCTCGGCAATAGCGGCAGCTCGATTGCGTGGTGATAAGAACGTCCGCCTGACTCAAAGCGTAGCAGGAACCCCGACGGCCGCGGCGACGCGCTCAACTCCGCTTGTGGTTTGAGGGTGACTTGCACCGGCAATTCGAGCATGCCGGGCTGGTCGCGCGGCGCCGTCGCCAGCGCGCTCAACGCGTCAAATTTGGGCGTCACGATCAGCCAATCGTCGTCGGCCGTGAGCACGTCTACCGTAATGGGCGGCGTCATCTTCGGCAAGCTCGGCCAGCGCAACGGGATATTCACGGTCGCGCTTGGCGCCATCGGCGTCAAGTTGACGCGTGTGGCCGCTGCGGGAAGCGTCAGGCCGACATCCGGCGGGGCGAACTCGCGCAGCGCGAAGGCGGCGCGGCCGACGAATGGCGATGCCAGCGGCTCCGTGCTCTCATGACGATACCGATCCGCCAGAATGCTATTCAAGCGCCGTTCGCGAATTTGTTGCGCGAGCCACGCTGCCTTGCTCAGGCGATCTTCCTCCGCACCGAACCGCAGCCATGCCGGCGCGCCGCGGCTGATTTGTTCCAACACGCGCGGCTCGGCGTCAGCAGTTTGCCTGACGAGGTTGTTCGCCCACACATGACGCAGCGCGGCGGCGAGGGCGCAGCCGTCGCGAATCTCCGGCGGGGCGTTGTGTAGGTCGGCATTCTTGATGCTGGCGAAATCCGTGAGATGTTTCTCGATGCCATCGAAGTCCTCCTCCGAAACGCCGGCCAGTCGCAGCAGCGTCAACGAGCGCGCAGCCCGCGCCTTCCGCAGATTGCGCGCCGCGACCAACTCCTGCAATTCTTCTGTCTCGGACCGTGCCGTCAGGGCCGTCGGCTCGTCCGTGTCGTCGGGCAGCTTGTCCGCGATTTTTTTGGCCAGCGTGCCGCGCGCTTGCCAGAGGTTCGAGCGTGTCTCGGCGTTGTGAAAAGGGATCGCCAGTTGTGCCTCGAATTCCATGAGTAGTTTCACATCCGCGTCGGGCCTTTTGAGGCGAGTAAAAAGGTCGTCGAGCACGTCAGCCCTGTGCAAATCCCTGAGCCGAGCGAGCGCGTTGCGCAGCTTTTGCTCCTGGACGCGTATTTCGTTTATACGTGCGTTGCGCTCGGCGACAGCGAGTTCGTTGTCAGGCGGGCTGAGGAGCGTTTGCAAGTCGCCCGTCACGTGCGCCGCTTGGTGCCAGAAGGGATTGGCCATCGGTTTGTGTTCCAGGCACGCGACGTATCCGGGCAAGAGGACGAGGGCGTCCTGCATGAGCCGTTCGGCGCCTTCGATCGTGTCTTGCTGGCTTAGAACGCCATCGACCGCGCGCAGAGCCTCGTTAAAGAGCGGCTCGGCATCGCTTAACCTCGCGAAACCCCGGGCGTGCAGCATCAGCTCGGCGTCATGGCGTTTTTGCCTGGCAGTTTGGAGCGGGCTCGTTAGCCATACTGAAGATCGCCAGCGGCTCGACGCCTGCTCGCCGCGTTCTATCAGCAGGATCGCCGTGCGAATCAGCGCGACCGGCCAGCTCGCGTCGTCAAAGCGCTCTGCCAGCTTTGCCAGGCGTTGCACCGCATTGGCCTCGGCGTATTTCTTCTCGCCTTGCCTGGTCGTGAGTAGGCGCGCGCCAAGCTGAATCGTGTCGCGGCGTGGGAACGGATCATTGGCCAGGTAATCGAAGAACGCCCACGTCAATTCAAAGTCGGGGACGTGCTTGTTTTTCTCGACGAACTCGTCAATAAGCTTCACGGCGTTTTTCTCGCCTTCATCAGGCTTCGGCGCGGCCGCTCTCGCCTCGGCGACCTTTTTGAATAAATCCTTGACGATCGGCTTGAGCTTATCGTCCGGACGTTTCCCGGCCGCGCGATACTGCGCGAGCGATAACGACCCTGGGCGCACCTCGTCGATCAACCGAGCGTATTGCTTATCGAGGCGCTCAAGCGTGTCGGCGAAGTCCTTTTGGGTCACATCCGGGTCGGTGCCGTCGCGCCACCTTTGATCGGCGTGAAAGACTTCGCTTTCGAGCCGGCGAAACAGCCAGGGACTGGCGCGATGCCGTTCCTCGGTCCACCAACGTTCACGCGCTTTCCATGCGCCGCTGAGCCAGTCGGGCTGTATTCGCTCTTCGGCTCGGCTTGGGTGCGTCGCCGGCTTGCTGCGTTCGATGGCGACCAGCGGAAAGTCGGCCGTCTCGCCGTAGAGCACCGGTGTTTGCCGTGCGTTGTGCGCGTGTGCCCACGCGGCGACCCTGGTCTGGACATGCTCCGCGAGCTTGTGGACGGTGACGAGACCCTGGCGTGCGGGCTGGCTGGCGTCGTAGTCGGCCCAGCCGCGCAGAGCGTCTTCAAGGAAGTAGCCAAAGACGGAACGGCCCAACTCCGGCGAAGCCAGCGCCATCTGCGCCGGCGCGCAGGGAACAAGAACGAGGCGAGCCGGATCGGGAACGGCCGCCAGCTCATCGGGAATGCGCGAGGCGATGTCGTCGAGTCCGCCGACGTAGGGGTCGTCGATCGTCCAGCAGATATCGAGAATGAGCAGTTTTTTCTGCGCGCGACAATCCGCGACGTGTTGCAGCACGCTTTGTAAGGTCCGCGCCGTCGCGGCGGACGCTAGCTCGGCGTCGTCGGGGAGGATCAGTACGTGTCCCTTTTCGTCGCAGATCGCCTGGCCCGAGAGATAGAGAAGGACGGTATCGCCGGCGGAGGAATTCGCGATCGCTTTGAATTGAATGTGCCCCTTCGTGAAATACTCGCCCTCGCGCAACGCCTTGGAATCCTGCGCACTGAAGGGCGGCGTGTGGAGAGGACGAGACTGGTACACGCTAATCCACACCGGGGCCAAGTACGGCTTCGGCGTCGGCCGAATCCACGCGAACACGTCGACGATTACGCCCGCCACCACAAGGAGCGCCAGGAGCCACAAGAAGGCGGCGCGCCGCGGGGTAGCGCTCGGAGGAATGCCTGGCAATTTGGCCGGCGTTTCGTCGCGCCAGAGCGCGAAGACCACGTCCGCTTCAGTAGGTGGCGTTTCCTGTGCCATCGGTGGTTCCTTAGCATGAAAATAACCACGGGGAACACGGAGGCAATCGTGAATTGTTCAAGATTGCATTCCACTCACGTCAATCGCAGCGCTCAACGCGTTACGATTCCTCTACCGGTTCATTTTCCCAAGATCCCCGTGTTCCCTGTGCTTCACTCTTTATTTCAATTCGATCGGTGGGCGTGGGCGGAAGTCGGTCGGCTCTGGCGAGCTCAAGTCGCGAATTTGCAGCCAGTTGCCGCGCTGCGTCGCTTCGTCCTTGAATGCGCTCACTGAGATCAGCCGCAGCCGAGCTTCGTCGAGCTGCGCCTTCGCGTTCTTGTCGGCGAACCAGTACAGCGCGGCGACTTTGTTGGCGTTGGCGTAGAAGCGATGCTCGGCACCGGCGAGTTCCAGGCCGCCGATGCGCGTCAGAATCGGGCGGGCGTTGTCATGACGGAGGCGAACGACCAGGCAATCACGCGTATCGAACACGCCGCGCTCGACTTCGACGCGATGTCTCTCCCAATTGACGCTTTCGATGATGACGTTTTTCTCCCCCTTCATGACGACCGGGCGTTGCCTTTCGTCGAGTAACAGATGCAGCGGTAGTTCGGCGCCGGCGCGGGCGGCCTCGTCCGGATTCCACCACAGGTCGATCACGGGGCGGGCGGCGGTCGTCGTCTTCCCGAAGTTCGGCCACGCCGGCACGTCGAGCGACCACGCCGGCGCCGGATAGCCCACCATGGCGCCGATGCGCACGCTTGTCCCCGTCTCGACCTCCGGCGGGACCTTCAGCTCGATCCAGGTTTCGCGCGGCTTGATCTGTTCGAGCACCGTCTCCCGGCGATCGACGGTCTTTTCGAGCGCGAGCAGAATCTCTAGCCCGCCCGACGAGGTCTGTTGATTTTGCAGCACGCTCAGACGCCAGTCCTTCGCTTTGTCCTCGATGCGGCGTTTCCACGGATAGTCGTCCGAGAAAAGATAGCGCTCGAAGCCGAGCCCCTTCGGCGTGCTGACGAGATCGAGCAGCAAGAGATCGCCGCGATGCAGGAGGATGTCTTTCTCGACACGTTCGGGAACCTGGACGCGAACCTTGTGCCCGCCGACGGGAAGCCCCTTGCTGAACCAACGGTCGTTCCTGTCGGAGGTGCTGACGTCGAGTCCGGTTTCGGGGACTTCGTTGACGGTGACATTGCGGCCCGTGCGATCGATCCAGTAGTTGAGTCGCTGGCGCAGGATTACGTCAAGAATCAACGGTAATTTGGCGGCGTCGCGGATTGAGTGAACCTTGCCGGCCGGGTTGAACGATTCGATGATCTTGTAAGTTCCGATCGATTTCTTCTCGTCGGCGTCGTTGGTCGGGAAGACGATCAGGTGCAACGAGACAGCGCCGTTGTCGAAGACGGACTTGAGCAGGGCGGGGACGTTTTTGTAACGTGCAGTCAACTCGGCATCCTCATCGAAGCGGTTGTCGTGCCCGTCGCTAATGACGATGATCGTCTTGGCACCCTTGACGCGGACGAGATCCTCGCGTGCGAACAGCAGCGTGCGCGAGATCGGCGATTCGTTCCACGGCTCCAAGGCTTGCAGGCGCGTCATCAACTCGTCAAGCTGCTTGGGATCTTGCGGGTTCCACAGCGTCGGTTTGAGGGCGTGCTCGATGGTCTGCTCCGCCTTGGCCGTCTTGTCCATGCCGATCGCCTGGCCGAAAGTGAGCACGCTGATGCTTGTGTCCTTGGGCACGCGCTGTAGAACGAGGCGCAGGGCGTCGAGCGCTTGCTGATAGCGATTCTGTTTTGTGTCGGCGTCGGCGATGGCGCGCATGCTGCCGGAGCAATCGAGAATGAAGGCGATGCCGCTGTCATTGGTGCCGACGCGCGTGGTCACGTCCTTGTCGGTGCGGACGGCGACGCTGGCTTTCGCCGGCACCGGGAACTGCTTGAGGATGGTCGTTGCCTGCGGATGCAGATCGACCGGCGATTCGAGTTTGATCTGCTGCCCGCGAAAGAGCCCACGCACCTTGAACGGCGCCCGTTGCACGAACGGACTGGGGAAACCTTTGAGTTCGGCTTCGTCCACAAGCGGACTGGCGAGCTGGAACGTGAATGTAGGCGCCTGCTCCAGATCGACATGCTCGGACTTGCCGGCCGCTTGCCCGGCGGCGGGGGATGCGGGAATGCTCACCGCGCCGCGTTCCAGAGCCGGCGGGTTGATGGCACGCAGGTCGGGCGAATCCTCGGGCCAGAGCACCGGAAAGCCCGCGGGAGGGCGATCGTCCTTGCTCGCGGGCCAGAGGCGGAATTCGCGCTTGATCTGTTGCTCGCTGGTGACGACGCCGACCTTGCCGGGATCGGGTATCAAGCGGCCAGCGACGTCGGTCGTGCGCAGGGTCGTTTCGACGAGGGTCCAATCGCCGGGGGCCTCCAGCTTTTTGCTCAAATCGCCCAGGACTTGCGTGAACAAATCCTTCCAACGATCGCGTTTACCCGCGGGCATCTGCGCCTGCGCGTCACTCAGAAACACCCGGCCCGTCAGGCGATAGTACGGTTCGGTGGTCGGGTTATCGTCGTACCAATGATCGTCCAAGGTACGTTTCGTTTGGGCGGCCAAGAACATGCCGAGCTGGAAGCGGCGATAATCGCCCGCCGGGTCGAGTCCATCGGGCATGTTCAACGTCGCCTCCATGCGGCGTGCGAGCAGGTCGGCCGCTCCGACGTCGCCGCGATGTTTGGCGAGATCGGCTCTCGGATTGACGGCGAGGAGACGCTCGATCTCCCCGGCCATCACTCGATAGCGCAGTCCAATCTGCCGGCCGGCGCGGGTGATCGTCTTATGCCAGACGCTTTCCTCGGCAATGGCATCCTCGAGGCGGCGCTGAATCTGCAGGGCGGTCTCGTCCTTGCCGTCGGAAAAACGATTGACCCACGTCGTGCCTAGAAACGCCAGCGCCAACTCGCCTTCGCGTTTGGCGCGGCGCTTGGCCGACTCCGTCGCGCTTACGGTTGGCCCCGGCAGTTCCTCGGCCTGCGCCAGGAACTCGATACGCCGGGAGAGAATGTGCTGCCGGATCACCAGCTCTTTGCGGCGTTCGAGATTCGGGCGTAGAACGACAAGTGCCGCCTCGGCTTCGAGCCAGACGTGGCGTTCGTCGCCGGACGCGTCGAGAAGGGAACCAACGAAAAGATCGAAGCGTCGCCCGAGATCGTTGAGACGTTGTTCGATGCTCTCGGCTAGCGACTTGCACGCGTCAATTGAAGCCGCGTTCGGCGTTTGCAAAGTTGCCAAGAGCGCGTGCGTGTCGCGCCAGAGATTCTTGACGGGTTCATCGAGCGAGGGATCCTGGACCGGCCGTTTGCCAAGATCGGGCCGCTGGGCGAGCCAATGCGCATACGCGGGCAGTTCCACAAGGGCTCGGTCACGTATGTCCAAGGCATCTCTTAGGATTGCCGCGTGGTGTTGAATCTCTTGATATTTGGCGCGCGCTTTTAGAAGCAACATGCGCGACTCTTGCCAATCCTTGGGACGCGAGCTGAGCAGCAAATCTTGGCCGAACCGGCGTTTCTCGTCGGCTTCCGTAAGGGATGGCCCAATCCACGGCTGGATCTCGATGCTGTACGCCGGCGCGATTCGTGTTTTCCCACCGGCAAGTTCGGAGTCTCTCGGCCACGGATCGCTGACGGCTGCGTGTTCCGCGAGGGTGCGCACGTCCAACGCGAGAGCGAACAGGTCGGTGACCTCGGCGGGGGCGTTTGTGATCGAGTCGCCGCGTGTGTTCAATCCACTCTCGCTGCGCTTGGTCCACAAGGGAATCAAATCGCGATCCATCATCACGAGCCAGTGCGCTTCGGCAGGCAGTAGCACTTCGGGCTGGCGGATCATCCGGAGACGATGGCCCGCGCGTTCAAGCCCGGCGAACTTTTCTCGACGCATCCGCTCGACGATCCCCTCGGCAAGAGCCCGCACCGGGACAGGGGAATCATTCCACAGCGTTTTCTTGCCGTCGTTCCACACGTTTCTAGCATCTTCTTCGTCGCCGGCGGTCCAGAACTTCTTGAGGAATGTTTCGAGTGCCTCATCCTTGACGTGTGGGATCCCAGTCAACGTGTTCATCGTCAGTGTGGCATCAATGGAACGCAAACGGACTTCTTGCGCCTTGGCGATGGCGGACGCCAACACACTGAGCTGCGCGCGTTTTTTTTCCCCTACCGCCGTATCGCCGAAACGCAGCGCGGTCTCGTGGTGGAGCAAACATTCCTGGTACTGCCGCCACAGATACGGCGCCGCCACCTGGGGCGCCGTTGCGCGCAGCCGTTGCCATTCCTGCCACGCCGACGACCAGGCGTCCGGTAACGCAAACTTGGGACGCTGTTCCGGATTCATTGGCATGTAAGACGGGTCGCCGACATTCAAAATGATCGGCCTGGCTCGTGTCTCGGCCTCGTTCGGCAGGATCATCGGCGTTTGCTCGGCGGCGCGGTTAACGCGCGTCCAGCGTGTCACGTTTTCCTTCGTGAATTGGTAGAGTTCCCAGGCGTCGATTTTCTGTTTGTCGTCCCGGTCGGCGCCGCCGCGCAGTCCTTCGAGAAGAAAGTGACCGAAAACGGTCTTACCCCAAGAGTGGGTCGTCCAGGAAAGCTGATCCGGCCCGCTCGACACGATGACGACGAGGTTTGCTCTTTTCATGATGCGTTCATTGAGCATCTGTACGCCGTGCGCGAAATCATTGTGCAACATGCCCAGCGGCCAATGCGAAGGCATCTGCGTCACATCGAAAATGAGTACGATCTTGACGGAGGTTGGCAGCGTGTCGAGGCGGTCGAGAATCGTGTCGACGCGCAGACGATGCCGCGGTTCCGGGCGTGCGTCGGCATTCGTCGGGATGACGTATGGGCCAAGGATGTCCGCGCCGCCGTGGCCGGTGACGACCATCAGCAACGTCGATTCAGAGAAGGTGTCGAGACCGACATCCCAGGCGGCGTCGGTGCGCAATTCGTGGACGCGATCTTGCACCAGGCGCAGCAGAGTCGCGGGCTGTCCGGGCTTGACGAGCTTTTTGCGCGTCAGGCCGGCGAGTTCACGCTGCAACGATTGCCCGGCGCAATCAGGCGGGAAGACGAGGTTGCCGTAATAGTCAGCGCCGAGAACGTACAGGGCGACATCGCGTGGCGGCGAAATCCAGGTGGCGATCCAGACCAGTGCCGTGCACAAGGCCAGGAAGGAGAACCAAACGATGCCGAGCGCCAATCGGCCAGTGAGCTTACCCGGGGGCTGCGCTGCCGCCGCCCCTTTCCGCCAAGGCACGATCGGTTTGGCGGTCGGCGGCGATTGAGTCGCTTGCTTCCACGAGGAAGCGGGTTCCATCGGCATGGCGGTATTTCCAATTTTTCGCTTGAGGATGTGACATACCATTCCAATTGTGTGTTCGAGCGCAAAGGAAGTACACGATTGGAACGGTATGCCACGTCCCGAAGCGGTTCAGGACGTCGCGGAGCTTTCCTTATCAATCACATCTTACCCGCCTTGCCCCAAACTTGAAGGAATACGCCGACAAGTTTCGATTTCGGCGTTGTGAAGCCTCGCGCCGGGCCGTGTCGGAAAAATCTGCCCGGTTCACGCTTTTATCCTGGAACGCGCCCAAGGAAGAGTCGTATCATCACTTAGCGTGTGGACCGCTCGCATAGAGTTGTGCAACACCTTTACGTATTGGGAGAGCTTCTGTGATTCAAATCGACATGAAAGCCTTATTCTCGAAACTCAACCCCGTGTGCCTGCAAAGCCTGTCCGCGGCCGTCGGCTTGTGCAATAGCATGCGGCACGATTACGTCGAGCTGGCCCACTGGCTCGCCAAGCTGCTCGAAACGCCCGACGGCGACGTCGCGCGGATCATCAAGCAGTACTCCATCGACGGACCGCGTCTGAGCCGCGATCTGGCTCGCAAGCTGGAGGGGATGCGGCGAGGCAGCGGGTCGCGGCCCGGCTGGTCGCGTGAAGTCGAGGATCTGGTACGTGAGTCGTGGTCGCTCACCACGCTGCAGTTCAACGCCTTCAAGATCCGCTCCGGCTATCTTTTGGCTGCCCTCATGGCCGACAAGTCGCTTGCCGACACCGCACTAAGCATCAGCAATGAATTCAACAAGATCGCCGGCGACAAGCTGATGAAGGAGGCGGCCGTCGTCATCGTTGGTTCGAGCGAGGACGACGTGGGTGTCCCGGATCTCGCAGCGTCGCCGGAGCATGCGATGTCCGTTGCATCCGGGCAGCCCGGCCCCGCCGCCGGCTCCAAGACGCCGTCGCTCGATCAGTTCACCATGAACCTCACCGAACGCGCCAAAAAAGGCGGCATCGATCCGGTTATCGGCCGCGATTTCGAGATTCGCCAGATGATCGACATTCTCTTGCGCCGCCGGCAGAACAATCCGATTCTGACGGGCGAAGCGGGCGTCGGCAAGACCGCGGTCGTCGAAGGCTTCGCTCAACGCATCGTCTCCGGCGATGTCCCGGAAACGCTCAAGAACGTCACCGTGCGTTCGCTCGATCTCGGCCTGCTGCAAGCGGGGGCGGGCATGATAGGCGAGTTCGAGCAGCGGCTCAAGTCGGTCATCTCCGAAGTGAAAGCGTCGCCCGTTCCAATCATTCTTTTCATCGACGAAGCCCACACGCTCATCGGCGCCGGCGGCGCCGCGGGGCAGGGCGATGCTGCGAATCTACTCAAGCCCGCTCTGGCGCGCGGTGAGTTGCGCACCATCGCGGCCACGACGTGGTTGGAGTACAAGAAGTACTTCGAAGGAGACCCTGCCTTGAAACGGCGTTTCCAGGTCGTCAAGGTCGAGGAGCCTGACACCGAAAAAGCGATTCACATGATGCGCAGCTTCGCCAAGACGCTCGAAAAGCATCACCATATCCGCGTGCTTGACGAGGCGATCGAGGACGCCGTCAAGCTTTCCCATCGCTATATCACCGATCGCCAGTTGCC
>SXGR01093571.1_pt1 | contig 17027 bp, 2 predicted proteins | sample 3174711 | NCBI WGS metagenome assembly SXGR01 (sample SAMN11356860, study PRJNA531348) | freshwater metagenome | isolation source: freshwater sample F1-60 | place: China: Fuxian Lake, Yuxi | collected 2017-12-25
GGACGATCCCCTGCTCCAGCTGGCAAGCGCGTGGTACTACGCGAAGGAAACGACCGGCTACCACCCCCCTTGCCCGGCCGTCCGGCCACGGCCTGCAAATCCGGGCCGGCTGCGCATCGGCTACCTGTCTTCCGACCTGCGCAGCCATGCTGTCGGATCGCTGATGCCCGAGGTCTTCGAGTTGCATGATCGTGGCAAGGTCGAAGTCTTTGCCTACTACTGCGGCCGGCCTGCCGAGGATCCGATCAAGGTCCGGATCCGGAATGCGATCGAGCAGTGGGTCGATATCAGCGCGATGGACGATGCCGCCGCCGCCAGTCAGATTGCAGCCGACAGCATCGACATCCTGGTGGATCTCAACGGCAACACGCGTGAGGCGCGTACGGGCGTTTTCGCCCTGCGTCCGGCACCGGTTATCGTGAACTGGCTAGGCTACCCCGGAACCATGGGCAGCCCCTACCACCACTACATAATCTCAGACGAGTGGATCATTCCGAAGGGAAGCGAGATCTACTATTCGGAAAAAGTGGCACGCCTGCCCTGCTACCAGCCGAACGACCGCAAGCGGGTCATTGCGCAGAGCCCGCCGAGCCGTGCCGATGCCAAGCTGCCGGCAGACGCCATGGTCTATTGCTGCTTCAACGGCACGCAGAAGATCAGCCGCTTCGCATTTGAACGCTGGATGACCATCCTGGGGCGCGTTCCAGGGAGCGTGCTCTGGCTGCTCGACGGCGGTGAGGACACGCGCAAGAGACTGCTGGAACGCGCGGCGCAGCGCGGCATCTCCGCCGAGCGCCTGATCTTCGCCCCGAAGATGGCGCATCCTGATCATCTCGCACGCTATGTTCTGGCGGATTTATTCTTGGACACGTCACCCTACGGGGCACATACGACCGCCTCGGATGCGTTGTGGATGGGTGTGCCGATCTTGACCTTATCCGGTCATGGTTTCTCGTCACGCGTCTGCGGTAGCTTGGCCCGCGCCGCGGGCTTGCCTGAGGCGGTTTGCAAGTCCCCTGAGGAGTATGTGGAACGCGCAGTCGCGCTGGGCAAGGATAGGGCTGAGCTTCAGCGCCAGAAGAAGCAGCTGGCAAGCAAGCGTGCCACTTGTGCCCTGTTCGATATGGAGTCGCTGGTCCGGCATCTCGAAGCGCTCTATCTGCAGATGTGGGAAGAGTATCACCAGGGGCGGCGACCGCGGCCCGATCTGACGAATCTCGATGCCTATCTCGAAATTGGAAGCGAGACGGATCATGACTCGCTCGAGATGCTCGGTATCAAGGACTATGCGGCCTGGTACCGGGAACGGCTGACCAATCACCACCGCCGCTGCGCGCTTCCCGAGGACCCGCGTCTATGGACCGCGGCGGAGATCGCCCGTGTTGAAGCTGCGGACGGTCCACCGGTGGCAGCCGCAGCGCATCGAGCCGGGCCCCGCCCACGGAAACCGGTTTCCAAGGCGAAGAAACGCTCGAGCCGGTGAGGTATTTTTCGCGGCGATTGCAGCGGCCGACCTGACGGTTGCCGAGCCTGTTCGGCATTTGCTACAGCCCATCGATCCGGGTGCAAGAATGACAGACAACCCCGTCTATCTGGCGGCGCTCAATGAGCTCAGCGAGGGGCGCCTGACCATTCGCCGCCTTCTGGACGCCAGCAATGCGCTCCAGAAATCCGGCTCGCTGGATTTGCTGGTCTCTCTCTACAAACAGTGGATCGCCGCCGAGACGGCGAATCCCCTGCTCTATGTGGTTATCTTCAACTGCGCCCTCCTGCTTCGGGATCGGGGTGATCTGCGGGGAGCCCGCGAGGGGCTCGAACAGGTCGTCAGCCTCAAACCAGATTTCGCACCCGGTCATACGGCCCTGGGCGAGATCTACGAGAGCCTGGGAGAGGGCCAGAAAGCGATTGCCCAATGGTCTGTGGTGGCCGACCAGCCTCATGTGATTACCGGCTCGACCGTTGAAAGCACGCTTCTCACCCTTAAACGCATCGGGCGCCGCCTGCAGCAAAACCGGGAGCATGCCAAGCTTGCGGTCCTGTTGCGGCGGGGGCTGGAGCTCAATCCCGACGATCGTGAGATCGCCGAAAACCTTATTTCACACCGACTGTCGAGGTGCGAGTGGCCGATCACCTCGGCCCCGGGCGCTGACCGTGAAGTGCTGCTGCGCAAGATGGGGCCGTTCCAGCTGTTGCTTTACACGGACGACCCGCTGCTGGATCTGGCCAGCGCCTGGGACTACAACAAGGACACAGTCGGCTACCAGCAGCCGTGCCCCGACGTCCGACCGCGGTCGGCCGACCCGGGCCGCTTGCGCATCGGCTACCTGTCCGCGGATCTCCGCAGCCATTCGACCGGATACCTGAGGTCGGAGGTCTTCGAGCTGCACGACCGCCGCAAGGTAGAGGTGTTTGCCTATTACTGTGGGACGGCAGACCCGGACCCGACGAAAACCCGAATCAGCGAGGCGGTCGAGCACTGGATCGACATCAGTCGCATGGACGACCAGACGGCTGCACGGCAGATCGCCGGCGACGGAATCGACATCCTGGTCGACCTCCACGGCAACACGCGCGGCCACCGGACCCGCCTGCTGGCCATGCGCCCCGCCCCGATCATCGTAAACTGGCTGGCCTATCCCGGAACCATGGCCACCCCATACCACCACTACATCATCGCGGATGAGTGGATCATCCCGAAGGAATACGAGGTCTATTACTCGGAGAAGGTCGCGCGCCTGCCCTGCTACCAGCCGAACGACCGCAAGCGCGTGATCGCGCCGCAGGCCCCGACCCGGGCCGTTTTCGGTTTGCCGGCGGACGCCCTGGTCTATTGCTGCTTCAATGGGGCGATCAAGATCAGCCGCTTTATCTTCGAGCGCTGGATGACCATCCTCGCGCGAGTCCCGAACAGCGTGCTGTGGTTGCTCGATGGTGGCGAGGACATGCGCAACCGGCTGTTCGAAGCCGCCGTTCAGCGCGGCATCGCCAGGGAGCGCCTGATTTTCGCGGCGGCGATGCCCCGCTCACAGCATCTTGCGCGCTACGGGCTTGCCGACCTGTTTCTCGACACGGTGCCGTGCGGAGCGCACACGACTGCCTCCGACGCGCTGTGGATGGGTGTGCCGATCCTGACCGTGTCAGGACATGGGTTTGCCTCGCGGGTCTGCGGCAGCCTGGCCCGCGCTGCGGGTCTGCCGGAGGCCGTCTGTAGCTCGCTCGACGACTACGTGGAGCGTGCGGTTGCCCTAGGCCAGGACAAGGCCGAGCTCGAGCGGCAGAAGAGGCACCTGGCGAGCCATCGCGACACCTGTGTCCTGTTCGACATGGAAAACCTCGTCAGTCACCTGGAGGTGCTCTATCGGCAGATGTGGAAGGAGTTCCACCAGGGGAACCGGCCGCGGCCCGATCTGAGGAATCTGGACCTCTATTTCGAACTCGGGGTTGAGACCGATCACGACTCGGTCGAGGTTCAGGCGATCAAGGACTATCAGGGATGGTACCGGCGTCGCATGCTCGAGCGCCACCGCGGCTGTCCGATTCCCGAGGACGGGCGCCTGTGGACGGCGGCGCAAGTCGCTGCCGCCGATGCCATGGACATTCTTCCCCCAAAGAATCCGAGAAAACCGAGGGTGGGAGGGGGCCGTAAACCCGCATCAAAGCCCAAAACTCGCCGGGGAAAGTAAGGATTTTAACGAAAATTAACCGCAGTTTAGCGGGAAAATGCTGTCCAGCTATGCTATATGTTCAGCCGGGTAGTTCCCGTTCGGCCAGAGAAGGAGAATGCCGCTCGGGGCTGCTCTATAGGGTTTGAGGAGCGGATTCGCTAACCAGTTGGCAATCTTGCTGCCTTAACCTTTTCGAGCGTCTTGGTACGACCCGACGGTGGTCGGCTGCTGTCGCAGAACCGCGGCATTGGTTGCTCACCGAATAAGCAGGATCGCAGCATCATTTTGTCCGGGATTTCTTCATTCACGATTGCTCAGCTTCAGCAGCTGAGTGTCACGTCGATCGCCAACCTGTCGGCCGACGACGTTGCCTCGTTGTCGAAGACACAGGTCGCGGCGCTCACGCCGACACAGATCGGCGCGCTCGATCTCAGCCAGACAGGCTTCAGCAACGATCAACTGAGCGTGCTCAACTCTCCGCAACTTCGGGCGATCAGCGGGGCCGAACTCGCGTCGTTCACGCCGGATCAGATCGCGTCACTTTCCACGACCCAGATCAAAGGCCTGGGCAGCAAGCAGATCGATGCGCTGACCGCCGAGCAGATCGGTGCGCTGTCGTCGGAGCAGGTGGGCGCTCTGACCACGGGCCAGATTTCGGGGCTCAGCGCCGGGACAATCGAACAATTTTCCGAAGACCAGTTGGGAGCCTTCTCCGCCACCCAGATTCGGGCGCTGACCGCGGCGCAGATCGACGTCCTGAGCGAGGCAGACATCGCGTCGCTCTCCACGACGCAGATCAAAGGCCTCTCGACGACGCAGATCGCCGGGTTGGCAACGACGCAAGTTGCCGTGCTGTCCGAAGAACAGATCGGCGCGCTCAGCGGCGCGCAGGTGGCGGCGTTCTCGACGACAAATATCGCGGCACTCTCCGAGGACCAGATCGGTGCCTTCTCCGTTACTCAGGCCCGATCGCTGGGCGTCGAACAGATCAGGGCTCTTGATGAAGGCGATGTCGCCGCCCTGTCGGCGGAAGCGATCGGTGCCTTGTCGGCCACCCAGCTTAGGGGCTTCTCGGGCGATAAACTAGCAGCCCTGACTTCGGAGCAGCTCGACAGGCTGACCGGGACGCAGATTGCCTCGCTCAGCACGACGCAGATCTCGGTGTTCACGGAAGAGGCGATTGGCGGGTTCTCCAGCACACAGCTCAAGGCGCTGACCGCCGGTCAGATCCGGGCCCTCACCGCGTCCCAGGTCGCGGTTCTGAATGAAGATGATATCGGTTCGCTGTCCGCGACCCAGATCCGCGGCTTCTCGGCGACCCAGGTCGCCGGGTTGGCGACCGACCAGATCGCAGCCCTTTCGACCGCCCAGATCAGCGCTCTCAGCGCCGGGCAGGTCGCGGCGCTGACCGAGAGCGCTGTCGCGACGCTCTCCGATGAGCAGCTCGGAGCGTTCTCGAGTGGGCAGATCAAGGCGTTGAGCACGACGCAGCTCGGAGTTCTCCGCGAAGACGCCATCGCGGTGCTGTCCACCACTCAGATCAAGGCGCTGTCGATCTTCCAGATAGCCAGCCTGGATGAGGCTCAGGTCGGGGCGCTGTCAGCCGACCAGGTTAGCGCTCTCTCTGGCGCTCAGATCGGCACATTGCGGGCGACGCAGGTCCAGGCTCTCGACCTTGACGATATCGAGGCGCTGTCCACGACCCAGATCAGGTCGCTGAACACGACGCAGGTCAATACACTGTCGGCGGAGCAGTTCGGCGTCCTCTCGGCGCAGCAACTCGGGGCGTTCAGCACCACGCTCATGAGGGCCATCAAGGCCGACAATATCGCCGAGCTGACCACGGAGCAGCTTGGGGGCTTGTCCGGCGCGCAGCTTGGCGCGCTGACCATCACGCAAATCCAGTCGCTGAGTGCAACCAATGTCGGCGCATTGTCCACCACCCAGGTCCGGGGGCTGACATCGCCCCAGGCGCGGGTCCTGACCACCGAGCAGATTGACGCGCTGTCGACGACGCAGATCGCCTCGATCGCCAATGTGGCGTTGCAGTCGCTGAGCGGGGCCAATGTCGCCGAGTTGTCGACGGAGCAGGTCGGCGGCCTTTCAGCGAGCCAGATCAGTGCGCTCACGGCGGCCCAGGTCCGCAGCCTGGAGACGGTGGACATCGCGGCCCTTTCCGCGACGCAGCTCCGTGGACTGACGGCAGGCCAAGCGAATGCGCTGAAGCTCGAGCAGATCGGCGTGCTAAGCGCGACTCAGCTCGGGGCGCTGAGCACCAACGCTGTCAAAGGCCTTTCAGGAACCAACCTTCGATCGCTGACGGCCGAGCAGTTCGGCGGCTTCTCCGCCAGCCAGATCCGGGCGTTGAGCGTCGGCCAGATCCGCACGCTCACGGCAAACGAGATCTCCGGGCTGACGGCAACGCAGGTCGGCGGGCTCACGGCGACACAGATCACCTCGCTCTCGGGGACACAGCTGCGGGCGCTGGCCCCGGAGCAGATGGGCCTGCTGAGCACAGGGATCCTTTCCAAGCTGTCGGGAGCCCAGATCAAGGCTTTCACAGAGACCCAGTTCAGCAACATGGGCGCCGTGCAGCTTGGCGCGCTGACCACCACCCAGGTCCGCAGCATCGATACGACGGATCTGCGTGCCCTTTCCGCGACGCAGATCGGCGGCTTGACCGCCAGCCAGGTCAAGGCTTTCTCCACGACGCAGATACGGGCGCTTACGACGACCGAGGTCGCCGCCCTCTCCGCCATACAGGCGCAGGCCCTGTCGTCGACGCAGGTGGCGTCCATCACCGGAACTCAGCTGCGCGCCCTGACGGCCGATCAGGCGGGCACTCTGGCGGCGCCGCTGGTTTCCGCGCTCTCGACCACCCAGTTCAATGTGCTCAACAGGACCCAACTGGGCGGTTTCCGGGCCACTCAGGTCGGTGCTCTGACGGGTACGCAGTTCAAGCAGCTCGATGCGAGCGAGATATCCTCTCTGTCCGGGGCGGGCATTTCGGGATTGACGGCCGCCCAGGCGGGCGTCGCCTCGAATACCCAGATCGGCGCTCTCACTGCGGTCCAGGCCGGCTCGCTGAGCGCGCCGTTCCTGTCGTCCCTGAATACGACGCAGTTCAATCTGCTGACCACGACACAGATCGGTGGATTTGGCGCGGCCCAGGTCGGCGCCCTGACCTCCACCGAGTTCAACCTCCTTGATACGAGCGACATTCGGGCGTTGTCGGCGCCGGCGCTGCAGGGTCTGACCGCAGGCCAGGCCGGGCTGATAACGGCCACGCAGCTTGATGCCCTTTCTTCCGCGCAGGTCGGCCAGATCGGCGCCGCGGCGGTTACCGGGCTCAGCACGACCAATGTCGCGGGTCTCAGCACGGCTCAGGTTGGCGGCCTGACAGCGAGCCAGATCGGTGCGTTGAGCCAGAACCAGATCAAGGCCGTCGAGACGACGGATATCGCGGCCTTTGCGCCGACGCAGATCAGCGGGCTGCGCACCACCCAGATCGACGTCCTCAGCGACGATCAGTTGGCGGCGATTACGCCGGCCGGCATCAGCGGCCTGACCGCGACGCAGTTCGCAAGCTTGAGTGTCAGCCAGGTCGGCCTGCTGAGTAATGCCCAGATCGAGGCAGTGACGACGACGGATATCGCCGCGCTGACCACCGAACAGGTGCCGGGCCTGTCGGCAACGCAGATTGGGGCCCTCAGCACGACTCAGGTTTCAGCCTTCGAGGTCACCGATCTCGCCGCCTTCAACCAGACGCAGGTCGGTGCACTGTCCACGACGCAGATTGCGGCGTTCACCCTGCCCCAGCTCACGGCATTGGGGCTGGTCCCACAGACCCTCACTCCGACACAGATCGGCGGGCTGACCCCGACACAGGTCAGCGAGCTCAGCCCGACCCAGATCGGGGCGCTGGACGAGACGGCCCTCGGTGCTTTCAGCGCGACGCAGGTCGGCGCCCTGACGACAACGCAGATCGGCGCCCTCAGTGGCACGCAGGTGGGCGCTCTCTCGCCCAGCAGCATCCCGGGCCTGACCACAACGCAGATCGGCAGCCTGACGACCACGCAGATCGGCTCTCTGTCGACCGACCAGGTGGCGGCGCTCGAGACCGTCGATATCGCGGCGCTGAACGAGACACAGATTGGCGCTCTGACGACAACGCAGCTCGGCGCGCTTAGCGGCACGCAGGTCGCGGCGATCTCGACGACGGGGATCGGCGCGCTCTCGGCGACGCAGCTGGGTGCCCTCTCGGCGACCCAGGTGGGCGCGCTGACGACGGATCAGATCGCAGCACTCGACACCACGGACATCGCCGGCCTGAGCACGACGCAGGTCGGTGGCCTGACGACGACCCAGATCGGCTCGCTGTCAACTGGCCAGGTTTCGGCTCTTGAGGCCGCTGATATTGCGGCTTTGAACGAGACGCAGATTGGCGCTCTGACACAGGAGCAGATCGGGGCGCTGAGCACTACGCAGGTGGCTTCGATCTCCACGACGGGTATCGGGGCTCTGTCCGCGACGCAGCTGGGTGCCCTCTCGGCTACCCAGATTGGCGCACTCACGACCAACCAGATCGGCGCCCTTGACGCCTCGGATATTGCAGGCCTGAGCACGACCCAGATCGGTGGGCTGTCGACTGCGCAGGTTGGCACGCTGTCCACGGGGCAGGTTGCGGCGCTCGAGACGACGGATGTTGCGGCCCTGAGTGCGGCCCAGGTTGGCGCACTGTCGGCCGCCCAGATCGGGGCCCTGACGACGACACAGATCAGGGCGCTGGAGACCACCGATATCGCCGTGCTGAGCACGACGCAGATCGGCGGCCTGTCGGCTGCGCAGATTGGCGCGCTCAGCACATCGCAGGTCGCCTCGGTGTCGACCGCCGGCATCGCTTCGCTCACCACGACACAGCTTGGCGGACTGGCGGCCACGCAGGTTGGTGCGCTGACCACCAGTCAGATCATGGCGCTGACGCCGCCCGAAATTAAGGCACTCTCGACGACTCAAGTCGGCGGCCTGAGTGCCACGCAGATCGGCGCGTTCACGCCGAACCAGATCACGGCATTCGAGACCGCCGATATCGCGACCCTGAGCACCACCCAGTTGGGCGGTTTGACCACGTCGCAGATCGGCGCTCTGAGCAACAGCCAGGTTGCGGCAATCTCGGCCACCGGTATTGCGGGCCTGTCGACGACCCAGATTAGCGCGCTCTCCACCGCGCAGATCGGCGCTCTGACGACGACGCAGGTCAAGGCGGTCGAGACCACGGATATCGGAGCCCTGAGCGCGGCACAGGTCGGCGCCTTGTCGACGACCCAGATCGGCGCCCTGAGCACGAGCCAGGTTGCGGCGCTTTCGACGACGGGCATTGCCGGCCTGACGGCGACCCAGATCGGCGCCCTGTCGACGACCCAGGTCAAGGCGATCGAAACCACGGATATCGCTGCGCTGAGTTCCGCTCAGATCGGTGCGTTGTCGGCCAGCCAGGTTGGTGCTCTGAGCACGAGCCAGATCAAGGCAATCGAGAGCGCGGACATCCCGGCGTTGGGCACGGCCCAGATCGGCGTACTATCTGCCGAGCAGGTTGGAGCGCTATCGGTTACCCAGACCGGCGCTCTGAGCGCGACGCAGATTGCGGCACTCTCGACGACTGGTGTGGCGGGCCTGACCACGACTCAGATCGGCGCCTTGTCGACGACGCAGGTCAAAGCAATCGAGGCCACCGATATCGCCGCGTTGAGCGGGACCCAGATCGGCGCTCTCTCGGCCGCCCAGGTCGGAGCCCTGACCACGAGCCAGGTCAAGGCCATCGAGACCACGGATGTTCCGGCGCTGAGCACGACACAGATCGGGGCGCTATCGGCCGAGCAGGTCGGCGCACTTTCGACGGCCCAGATTGGTGCCCTGAGTGAGGCGCAGGTCGCGGCGCTCTCGACCACCGGCCTCGCGGGACTGACGGCGACGCAGATCGGCGCCTTGTCGACAACACAGGTCAAGGCGGTCGAGGCCACGGATATTGCTGCGCTGAGCACTACGCAGGTTGGTGGTCTCACCACCTCCCAGATCGGGGCGCTGTCGACCACGCAGGTCAAGGCGGTGGAGACGACCGAGATCGCTGCGCTGAGCGCGACCCAGTTCGGTGGGCTGTCGGCGGAGCAGATCCAGGCCCTGAGCACGAGCCAGGTATCGGCGATCGAGACCACGGATATCGCGGCCTTGACCACCACTCAGATCGCCGCCTTCACGACGTCGCAGATCACTGCGTTGACACTCACTCAGATCAAGGCGTTCACGCCCACCCAGGTAGGGGCGATCGAGGCCGGCGACGTAACGGGTCTCGAGACGACAGATATCGCCGCGCTGACCACAACGCAGGTCGACGGGCTGACGGCGACGCAGATTTCGGCGCTCTCCACGACGCAGATCGATTTCCTCAGCACCACCCAGTTGCGAAGCCTGTCGTCGACACAGGCCGAGGGCTTCTCGGCGACCCAGATCGGAAGCATGACGCGCCGGCAGATCCGGGCCCTGTTCTTCGCTATCGGCGAGCCGTGGTGGCGGCACTGGGCGGATCATGGCAACCACGATGGGCACGGGTGGCATAACCGGTAGCCAGGCGCCCCCAGGCCGCTAGCCGCAGGCTTACCCCTCAAGTGGTATTCTGGGACCACTTATCCACAGCTGTGGAATAGTCCCCGCACGGCAGCGGCAGAACCGCTCCTACGGCCCTTCTCCGGCCGAGCAACGGCCCAACAGCGTGCAAATGCGCGTTTTTTCGGCGGCGCAGCTCCCCTCCGCCGGAGGGTAAAAAAGCTCCTAAGAGGCCAGTCCAATACCCGTCAACCCGCGTAAAATCCCCGCCGGATTCCTGTCTATTCACAATCGGTTTCGCAGGAAAATACAGCTACGCCGTGGTACAATTCCCGAGTCACTTTGGGCCTGTCTCAGAAGGAGAAAATCATGGTTTCAGAGTGCTCTATGAGGTGTGCGCTGTAAGCTGCACAAGCAGCAACAGCACGGCTGTTTGATCAGCACGAGCGTCTTGGTACCGACCCGAAGGTGGTCGGCTGTTGTCGCAGAACTGCGGCATCGGTTGCTCACCGAAATTGTCAGGATTCAGCGTCATTCCTTCTCCGATCGCATCGTTCACGACGGCTCAGATCCAGCAATTGACGGTGACGTCGATTGCGAATCTGTCCCAGACCGACATTGCGTCGCTGTCGGCGACGCATATCGGCGCGCTGTCGACGACCCAGGTCGGTGCACTGACACCGACCGGGATCAGCCAGCTCTCCACGGCCCAGGTCAAAGCGTTCAGCCCGACTCAGATCGGGGCGATTGATGTCAGCCAGTTCGTGTTCAGCGCGGCTCAGCTCGGGGTGCTCAACGCCCCGCAGATCAAGGCCATAACCGAGGCCGATATCGCGGCCCTGACGACCACCCAGCTGGGTGGCTTCAGCGTGACCCAGATTGGTGCGCTGGAGGCGACCGATGTCGCGGCCCTGACGACGACCAGCATAGCGTCGCTGTCGGTCACCCAGATCCGTGGCTTCACCGGAACCCAGCTCAAGGTACTGAGCGCCGGCCAGATCGAGGCCCTGACGACCACGCAGGTTGCAGGCTTCAATCCCGGACAGATCACCGCGTTCGGTGAGACGGCGATCGCCGTGTTTGCGGATACGCAGCTTGGTGCGTTGTCGGCCACGCAGATCAAGGCGCTGACCACAACGCAACTGGCGGCATTGAGCGAGACCGATATCGGTCTGCTCTCGACCACACAAGTCACCGGGCTGACAACCGCCCACGTCGCCGCTCTCGCAACGACCCAGGCCGCTGGCCTCACCACGACCCAGATCGCGGCCTTCAGCGGCACCCAGGTGGCAGCGCTGACGACAACGAATGTCGGTGGCCTGACGGAGACCCAGATCGGCGCGCTCTCCGCAACGCAGATCAAGTCTCTGAGCACAATCCAGATCAAGGCGCTGGAAGCCGTCGACATCGCGAGTCTGTCGACGACGCAGATTGGCGGCCTGACCGCGGCCCAGATCGCCGCAATCGAGATAACGGATATCAACGCGCTGACGGCGACAAATCTCGCCGCGCTGACCAATACGCAGATCAAGGGATTTAGCGCGTCGCAGGTAAAGGTGCTCAGCACGACGCAGGTCGGCGCATTCTCGGCGGCCCAGATCGGTGCCTTGAGCAATGCCCAGGTCGGAGCGTTGTCCGTAGAGGCGGTCGACGAATTGTCGGAGACGCAGCTGGGGGCGCTCTCGGCAACGCAGATCAGGGCGCTGAGCAGGACGCAAATCGGCGCCTTGAGCGGAACCGACATTGCGAGCCTGTCGACGACGCAGATCCGGGCGTTTAGCACGACGCAGATTGGCTACCTCGCGGTAACCCATATCGACGCCTTGTCGGTAAACCAGATCGCTGTGCTCTCCGCGGGCCAGGTCTCGGCGCTGACCAAGACAGGCGTTTCGGAGCTGTCGGCAATACAGGTCGGTGCGCTGTCGACGACCCAGGTCAAGGCACTGGCCGGCACCCAGATAGCGGCGCTGAGTACAACCGGCGTCGCCGCGCTGTCGACGGGCCAGGTCGGTGTCCTGTCGACGACCCAGATCGGTGCCCTGACCACAACCCAGATCGGTGCGCTCGAATCCACTGACCTCGGTGTGCTGACCGTTACGCAGGTCAGGGGGTTGAGTGCCGCTCAGGTCAAGACGCTGTCGACGACCCAGTTTGCCGCCTTGTCTGCGGCGCAGCTCGGGATACTCGGTACGCCGCAGGTCTCGGCGCTCTCGGTGTCGAATATCGGCGCCCTGACGACGACGCAGCTGGGCGGTCTGTCGGCCACCCAGATCAGAGCTCTCAGCACCACCCAGATCAAAGCCGTAAACGCCACGGACATTGCCGCGCTCTCCCTGACGCAGGTCAAGGCCCTGACATCGGCCCAGGCTCAGGCCCTGACCGCGACCCAGATCGACGCGCTGACGCTGACGCAGGTCTCGGCCATCGCCAATGCCTCCTTGATGGCTCTGACGACCACGAACGTTTCGGAGCTGACGGTCACGCAGCTCGGTGGCTTGACAACGACCCAGATCGGCGTGCTGACCGCGTCGCAGCTCCGGGCGCTGAGCGAGACCGATGTCGCGGCGTTCAGCGATGCGCAGATCGGCGCGCTGAAGGCCGCGCAGATAGGAGCGCTGACAGCGGATGAGATCAGCGGTCTGAGCGCCACGGATGTCGCGCAGTTGAGCGCCACGCAGTTCAAGGGCCTGAGAGGCACGCAGATCGAGGTTTTCTCGACGACGCAGTTCGCCGCGCTGACGTCGACTCGCGTCGGGACGTTGTCTCTCGCCCAGCTGGCCGGGCTATCGGCCACGAAGATCGCGGGGCTGAATGAGAGCCAGGTCATCGGCCTGACCAAGGGGCAGATCGGCGCGCTCACGGTTACCCAGATCAAGGGGCTTGAGGCCACTGACATTGCGGCTCTCACCGCCACCCAGGTCGGAGTCCTAGTGGGCAGCCAGACCGCGGCGCTGTCGGCGACCCAGTTCGGCGCTTTCACCCCCACCCAGATCGGCGCGCTGACCCTGACCGCGGTGAAGTCGCTTAGCTCCACAAATATCGGAAAGCTGAGCACCACGCAGCTTATCGGACTGAGTGCGACCCAGATCGGGGTGTTCAACACCACGCAGGTGCGTGCGCTGACCACGACGGACATCGCAGCGCTGACCGCGACGCAGTCCAAGGGACTGAAGCCGGCGCAGATCGCGGCATTTACGGCCACGCAGATGGGCGGTCTCACCACGACTCAGGTGGGATCGTTGAGCACTCCGTTTATCGCGGCCCTGAGCGTCACGCAGATCAAGGCGCTCAGCTCGACGCAGTTTACCGGCCTGGCTGCTACGCAGATCGCGGCGTTGAGCGTCACCCAGATCAAGGGCGTCGAGACCACCGACCTTGCGGTTCTGAACGCGACGCAGATCGGCGGGCTGACCGCGACGCAGGCCGGTGTGCTGTCCCTCACCCAGATCCGGGCGTTGACGGCCACTGAGATTTCCGCCCTGTCGGCGACCCAGACGCTTGGGCTGTCCTCGACCCAGATCGCCGCCCTGACGGCCGCGCAGATCGGTAGCCTGAGCGCGGCCCAGGTCGGCACGCTGAGCACCCCGCTCGTCGCCGCGCTGACCACGACGCAGATCAATCTTCTGTCCGGCACACAGATTGGCGGCCTGACTGCGACACAGATCGGCGCCCTCACCGCCTCGCAGATCAAGGTCTTCGAGCCAGTCGATATCGCTGCTCTGTCCGGCACGCAGCTCAAAGGCCTGACTGGGGCACAGACCGGGTTGCTGACGACGACCCAGTTCGGGGCGCTTTCCGCCACACAGGTCGGCGGGCTCGGCACCACCCAGGTTGCGGCCCTCTCAACCACCAATATTGCCGTTTTGACGGCAACCCAGCTCGCGGGGCTGACGGCTACGCAGACCGGTGCCCTTACGGCTGCCCAGGTGCCGGTCCTGAGTATCGCGAACACCATCGGCCTGACGACCACTCAGGTCAGCGGACTGAGCCGGACCGCCATCGGGGCGCTGACCACGACGCAGGTGGCGGTTCTGGACACCGCCGAGATCGCGGCCCTATCGGGCACCCAGATCGCCGGTCTGACCAAGACCCAGATCGGTGTTCTGACATCAAGCCAGCTGGCGGCGATTTCGCCCACCGGCATCGGCGGGTTGACGCCAACGCAATTCTCCGGGTTTACGCTCACGCAGATCAGTCTGCTCAGCACGAGCCAGATCTCCGCGGTGACGCCGACGGACATTGCTGCGTTTACACCCACTCAGATTCCGGGGCTGTCGGTCACGCAGATCGCCGCTCTCACCGAGACCCAGGCGGCCGCACTTGAGAGCACCGATCTGGGCTTCTTCAACGATACGCAGATCGCGGCGCTGACGGCGACGCAGGTCGGCGCCATGAGCGACACGCAGGTCATGGCGATGGGCCTGTCGGATACGGCCGTGGCGGCCATGACCCCGGCCCAGATCGCGGCCCTGAATCCAGCCCAGCTGCGGGCTCTGAACGCGACTCAGATCGGCTCTCTGACCACCGCCCAGGTGGGTGGCCTAACGCCGACGGCCATCGGTACTTTCACGCAAACCCAGGTCAAGGGTTTCGAAGCCACGGATATCGGTGTCTTTACCGCGGCACAGGTCGGCGGCCTAACGACGACCCAGATCGGCGCTTTGACGACGATGCAGATCGCCGGCTTCTCGAGTACCGGCATCGTAGCGCTGTCTGCCAGTCAGATCGGCGTGCTTAGCGCAACGCAGATCGGCGCGTTGACGGCCGACCAGGTGACGGCGCTTGAATTTACGGATGTCGCGGGCCTGACCACGACCCAGCTGAGCGGCCTGACGGCGACACAGATCGGCGCCCTCGAGACCACGGATGTCAAGGCGCTCACGACGACCAACGTTGCGGCGCTGACCACAGCCCAGGTGGGCGGCTTTACGGCGACCCAGGTCGGTGCCCTGTCCACGACCCAGGTTCAGGCTGTCGAGACGACGGATATCGCGGCGCTCAGCACCACACAGATCGGGGGCCTGACGACAGGGCAGGTCGGTGCGCTGAGCACGACCCAGATCAAGGCCGTGGAGACGACCGACATCGCGGCGCTCAGCACCACACAGATCGGCGGGTTGAGCACGACCCAGATCGGTGCGCTGAGCACGACCCAGATCAAGGCCGTGGAGACGACCGACATTGCAGCACTGAGCGTTGCGCAGATCGGCGGTCTCACGATGACGCAGATCGCGGCGCTCAGCACGGCTCAGGTTGCGGCGATCGAGGTCACCGATATCGCGGCACTGAGCACGACCCAGTTCGGCGGTCTGACCGCCAGCCAGCTTGGCGCCCTAACCACCAGCCAAGCCGCCGCGCTCGATACCCTGAATATCGCTGCCCTGACAGCGACCCAGCTTGGCGGCCTGTTGGCGACACAGCTCGGAGCACTGACGACAAGCCAGGTCGCGGCCCTGAGTACGTCCAGCATCACCGGCCTCAGCACGGTGCAGATCGGCGGCCTGAGCACGACCCAGATCGCAGCCCTTACCGGAACGCAGGTTGCCGCTCTTGAGACCACCGATATCGCAGCGTTCAGCGAGACCCAGTTTGGAGGCCTGACAGCAACCCAGATCGGGGCATTCACGGCCAGCCAGGTGGGTTCGCTGGAAACCACAGATATCGCGGCCCTGAGCACGACGCAGCTAGGCGGCCTGTCGGTGACACAGGTCAGCGTGCTGACCACAACCCAGGTTCCGGCGCTGGCCACAACCAGCGTCGCTGCCCTCAACACGACCCAGATCGGTGGCCTGAAGACCTCGCAGATCGCAGCCCTGACCGAGACCCAGGTCGCCGCTCTTGAGACCACCGATATCGGTGTGTTGAGCGCCACGCAGACAGGTGCGCTGACCGAGACCCAGATTGCCGCGCTGACCGCGAGCCAGATCGCGGCAGTCTCCAGCACGGGTATCGCGGGCCTGACAGCGACCCAGCTGGATGCTTTGGCGGCGAGCCAGATCGCCGCTCTGACCACGACCCAGATCAAGGCGGTTACGACAACCGCGATTGCCGGCCTGAGCACGACCCAGTTCGGGGGTCTGTCGGCAACGCAGATCGGCGCCCTGAGTGCCAGTCAGATCGTTGCGCTCACCACGACCGAAGTCGTGGCCTTGTCCGCGACCCAGCTTGCGGGCCTGTCGGTGACGCAAGTCGGTGCCTTCGAGACCACGGACGTAGCCGCCCTGACGACAGGCAACATCGTCGCCCTGAGCACGACGCAGGTCGGCGGCCTGACGACGACCCAGATCGGCGCCCTGAGCACGACGCAGGTCGCGGCCGTGGAGACGACGGACATCACCGCACTGAGCGCTACGCAGGTGGGTGGATTGTCGGCAACCCAGCTGGGGTCGCTGAGCATCGCCCAGGTCCAGGCGATTGATGCGACCGATATCGGCGTGCTTAGCGCGGCGCAGGTTGCTGGCCTGACCACGACGCAGATCGGCGCGCTGAGCACCACGCAGGTCAAGGCAGTATCGATCACGGCGCTCGCGGCCCTGAGCGTCCCGCAATTCGGGGCCCTGACATCGACCCAGATCGGAGCGCTGACCGGCAGCCAGATTGCGGCGCTGACGGTCGTTGAGGCGGCGGCACTGAGCGTGACGCAGTTGGGAGGCCTGTCGGCCACCCAGGTCGGAGCGTTCGAGACGACTGACATCTCGGCCTTGTCGACGAGCAACGTTGCAGCGTTGAGCACGACGCAGGTCGGCGGCCTGACGACGAGCC
>SXGR01538745.1_pt1 | contig 17027 bp, 14 predicted proteins | sample 3174711 | NCBI WGS metagenome assembly SXGR01 (sample SAMN11356860, study PRJNA531348) | freshwater metagenome | isolation source: freshwater sample F1-60 | place: China: Fuxian Lake, Yuxi | collected 2017-12-25
GGAATGCCCACCTACGTCGGCCTCGATCATCTTTACGCGGAAGGCCCGGCGTGGCTGGGAGGCTCCTACACGCCGTTCGACGCGCGCGGGAATTCGTTGGCCAACATGATGCCTCGGCTGACGCTCGACCGCCTGCAGGATCGCCGCTCGCTGCTCAAGACATTCGACCAGATGGATCGAGCCATCGACCAAAGCGGCATGATGCACACGATGGATGAGCACGAAGGCCGAGCCCTCGAACTCATTCGAGGCAAAGCTCGCGAGGCATTTGATCTATCGCGAGAAGATCCCAAACTACGCGAGCGATACGGCAAGGGAGACAAGAAGCTGGGAGAGAATCTGTTGCTCGCGCGGCGTCTTGCCGAGGCCAACACCGGAATGATTACCGTCTGGTACGGCGGCTGGGATTCGCACGGCACCAATCCGGCAGTCAACCACGGCACCATCGAAGAAGAGATGCGGAAGCTGGCTCCAGAGTTCGACCACGCGGTCTCCGTCTTCTTGGAAGACCTGTACGCTCGCGGGTTGGACCAAAAAGTTCTGCTGGCCATCGTAGGCGAGTTCGGTCGATCGCCGCACATCAACAAGGACGGCGGCCGCGAACACTGGCCACAGCTCGGCAATCAAGTCCTGGCTGGCGGCGGGATGCAGATGGGGAAACTCATCGGCGAATCGACCGCCAAGGGAGACGTACCGCTCTCCAATCCCGTCTCGCCGAACGATCTGCTCGCCACGCTCTTCCAGTTCCTCGGCATGCCGCTCGACTTGCAGTACACGAATCAAGCGGGGCGTCCAACCAACATGCTCGACAACGGCAAACCAATCGCCGAGCTGTTTTGAACGAACGCCAGCGGGCGTCTCGTTCTGAAAGAGAAGTCGGGATGACAGGATGTGAACCTGCGACTTCCTGGTCCCAAACCAGGCGCTCTAGCCAGGCTGAGCTACATCCCGAGATATGCGAATGTGGAAAGTGCGGCGGAGTCTAGGTGGGGCGTATGTGACCGTCAACGAGCCGTTTCACGTGGAACGAACATCGTCACGCGGCTCGACGAAGCACTCGCAGCACACGCTCAAAGTCGTCGTTCGAGCCGAACGTGATCAGGATCTGGCCGGACTCTTTGCCGCGCAGTTTGATCTCGACCGGGACTCCCAATAGATCGCGCAGTTGTCCTTGCAGAGATAAAACGTGCTGGGTCGCCGCCGGCTTTGCCTTGTGTTGCGGATCGAAGGCGACGGTCTCGGTGCTGGATTTTGTTTCGGCGAGCAACTCGCGCACGGCCGCCTCCGTCGCACGTACGGAGAGGGATTCCGATTCGATGCGCTGACACAGACCGATCTGCTGCTCGGCCGGTAATGACAGAAGCGCTCGCGCGTGACCGCCAGTGATCTTGTCGGAACGGAGTGATTGCTTGACCGGCTCGGCGAGGTCGAGCAGGCGGAGCAGATTCGAGACGGTCGAGCGATCGAGGCTGAGTTGCTTCGACAACTCTTCGATCGTCCGGCCGAATTGCTGGAGGTAGTTGGCGAACGCTTGGGCCTTTTCCAGGACGTTCAAATCTTTTCGCTTGAGGTTCTCTTCCAGCGCGACTTCGCAGACTTGCTGCTCTTCGAGTTCGAGGATTCGGCAAGGGACCGTTGCTAGTCCCGCCTGCTTGGCCGCCATCAATCGCCGCTCGCCAGCGATCAGTTGCCAGCCGCCGTTCGGCAACGCTCGGACCAGTAGCGGCTGAAGTACGCCGTGCTGCTGGATGCTGTCGCTGAGTTCGCGGAGGGACGATGCTTCAAATTCGGTGCGCGGCTGATATGGGTTTCGCTCGATGGAATTGACCGGCATCTGCCGCAGTTCGCCCTGCGGAGCGGTTGACTCACCGCTGCCGGTTGAGACCGGCATATCCGTCGCTGCGACGTCATCGCCGAGTAGCGCATTCAAACCGCGTCCGAGTCGTCGCCGAATCTGTACTTGTTCATCCATGCCGTCCATGGCTGGTTCCTCTCGTTCGTAGTTCCGCCTTTAGGCGGTTGTCTTGCAGAGCTATTCGGAGCCGCCTGAAGGCGGAACTACGAACTTCCCAAAGCGGGCGGGATTGTTACCCGGCTTCGGGCGAATGAGGCAAGACGTGTTCCACGTGGAACGGTCTCCACTCACTCCGGGACTCGCACACGATAGAGTCGCACTTCGCACTTTCGCCGTTCAGCGTCGAGTAGCGATGGCGAGACCTGGTCAAGCAACACAAAGTCGCTCGCGGCATACGGCCAACTTTGGACCGAACGAATACTCGCCGCGTACTTCGCGAACTCATCCGCGAATTCTTGATTGCGTTCTGCCTGAGGCCCAGTCAAAAGAAATGTCGGCAGGTTGGCAGAAGGAGTCCCTGGATCCACGAATCTCAGATTTCCAACCGGAGCAATCGCGAGGTCATCGGCGGGCAGATGAAAGAAGAGACCCGGCTCGGCAAAGACATACACGATCGCTCGCTTTCCTCCGACTTCGCGACCGCCACTCTTGGCGACATCCCGGCGAATCGCTTGCTGAACTTTCGGAGCCAAATCAGCCAGTGTGGCTCGCGGTTGCCAGCCGGAAACCCACAGACCCTCGCGCGGCAACGGAAGGTCCATGAACTCGAGGCCGACCGATCCCGTCGCGATGACGAACCACAAGACGACTCCGAACGTTCGGGGAATGCGAAGGTTTTCAAACCGCGCGGCACCGAAAAACAACCAGGCGAGGAGGAGCCAGGCCGACATCGTCCAGGGAAAGGCCAGACGTGGGTAAGGACGATATAGAGGAGTCGTGAGTGTCAGCCCAATAAACCACGCGGCCATCAGCCACTCGGCCTGCGTCAACCGAAGATCGCTGGGACTCAGAGGTGGCGGCGGAGCGTGTTGCTCAATCCAGACTCGTGAGCGACGCGGTGCGGTGCGAGTGACCATCACAAAGACCGCGATCCAGGATGCTCCGGTCGCGACCCGAACACCGAAAAGCTGACATTCGATCTGTCGGACGAATCCGGTCCACCAGCCGGAAAAGCCCACAACGTACTGGCGATGATTGCCGGCTACCTCGCCATAGCCGTGTGGGAGCGACCACCAAAAAGGAATCCAGACAGCCAATGCCGTCAGGCCGGCAATTCCCCAGAGAGCCAACCGTTGCTTGAAATGTCGCTCTTCACGCGAGGCGAAAAATGACCATGCGAGCAAGCCACTGAGGCTGATCGCGAGCGGGAGCCAGCCGTTGTACTTGGTCCACCAGGCGAGGCCGGTGGTGAGGCCGGCGGCGATGGCGGTGGGCCAAGAGAGATCGCGGAAGGATCGCTCGAACAAATAGACGGCGAGCAGCAGCCAGAAGCAGAGCGGCACGTCCGTCATGGCGCTGCGGCTGAAAGCGATGTGGAAGTCGCTGAGACTTAGCAGTGTCGCGGCGGCGATCCCGGCGAGCGTGCCAAACCATTGGCGGCCAGCCCACCAGATTAGAGGGATCGTTAGCGTGCCGAATAGCAGTGACGGCAACATCGGGGCGATGCCCTTGTCGCCGAAGAGGATGATCGGCCACTCAATCAGCGCTGGGACCAGCGATGGGGCGTAGAGGTGGCGATCGGGGTAGCGGTAGTCTTGGTCGGGGAATAAGAGGTTTGAGGCGTAGACCCCTTCGTCGAAGTGCTCGATGGCCATTGCCGAGGGGAACGCGAAGCGGACGGCGGCTCCGAGGAACGTGATGACGACGACGGCCCAGAGTTCGTAGCACGAGATCGGTTGCTCGCGCGGATTACTGGTTGGCTGGTCGGCTGGATTCACAAAGGACGCCTTCGGAAGAGAAGTTTGACGGCAAGTAGGCTGGCAGCCTGCGAAGACTCGGTCAACCGCAGGCGTTGATGGGACTGATGCGAGCTATGGGACGAATGAGTCGCACACGGCGAATACGTCCCATGAGTCGCATCAGTTCTCTGATTTTCGAGCACCGCATCTCACGGAATTTCCGGCAACTTTCTTACGAGCCAAATAATCACCGCAGCTTTACCGTTCCACCAAGCTTGCCAGGGTTCTGGTTGTATTGCACGTAACGATGCTGATCGTTCTACGCAGCTTGCCACCTTTGCGGGTGGATCGCCTCGGTCTCATGGCATGGCGTCCAGCGAAAGCACCGCTCGCAGCGATTCGCTGATCGAAGAGGACAAAGGACTTAAAGGACATCGCCCCGGTATGCCGAAAATGATGTTCAGACAGTTGGCGACGGAACGATTCACCGAGCCGCATGAAGCGATTGTCATGCGACTCCTGAAACAAACGCCGACACTAGGGGGGCTTGTTGCTTGGGACTTTGTGCCCGCGTGAAAACGCGAGCCTCATAGTCCCGTCGCGACCAGCCGTAGGCGATTACGGTTTGGTGGCGCGAGCTGCTTACCCCTCTGGATGTCGTAAGGGAGTTTTCAGCAGGATCGGAACGGAGTCAGAACCAGATTCTGCGTTCAGTCGTACTGGCGGTGGCGGAGCCATCTCCACTGGAACAAACCCTGAGACAGCCCCAACCCAAACTGGCGATGGTTCTCGATTAGGACCTGTTGGCTATTAGAACTGCCATCGCATCGGGGGGTGCCGCAGCGGAGATGACCATCTCTGCTGGGCACAGTTAGTGATTGGAGCCCGCGATGAAAACGATCTTCACTACTGGTCAGGTAGCAAAGATCTGCAAAGTAGCACCCCGTACGGTGAGCAAGTGGTTTGATTCGGGACGCCTCCGCGGCTACCGAATTCCCGGCTCGCAAGACCGTCGCATTCCTCGCGAACATCTGATTCGCTTCCTCAAAGAGCATGGTATGCCCTTGGGGGAGTTGGAAGATGAAGCGATGGGCAAGGTCTTGATTGTCGGCACCGACCCCGTAATCCGTGGCAGCCTGAACGAGATGATGGGCTCAGATGAGTTCAAACTCGAAACGGCTCAGAGCGGATTCGAGGCCGGCATCCAGGCGGAAAGTCTGCATCCCGATTGCGTCGTCATCGACTTCGCAATGGGCCGCAGCGACGCCTTGATGATCGCTGGCAACCTGCGGAAGAATCCCGAGTACGCCGAGACGGTCTTGATTGGCCTGCTCAGCGATGAAGACAACGCCAGCGGTTTTGACCGCACGATCTTCAACGAAACGTTCCGCAAGCCATTTGACGTGGCTTTGTTGGCGGAACGAGTTCGGACTCTGGTGGGTCGCAAGAAGCAACTCGCTTAATACTTCGCAGATGTCACAGGAACCCACCGCCGGAGCTAAGTGTTAGGCGCCAAGGAAGGCTCCGCGGCAGTCGGTTCCCAGACAAATAAGCCTGATCAGCGCGAAAGCGAATGAACTCGGCCGGAAACGGCCGAGTTTTTTTTATGTGCCCACGTAGGTCAGCCTTTCCAGGCTGAGTCGATGAATCTTCGAGGCGATGTAGCCATTCGGGGCAGCCTGGAAGGCCTGACCTATCGCGGTGAAATGCTTCGTGTCACGGCGTGGTTCGTCGACTTTGCTCGGTTCCCTGCCGTGACGCGACCGCTAAACTTCCTTTGGCCTCAAGCTGAAGGGAGTTGCTCATGGCTGTTGAATCACGAACGAACGACGAACGGATTTCTGCGCTCACGGCTCACACTTGGAGTCCACAACCTGCTCCTGCCAAATGGGTGCATGGTGTGTTGGATGAGGCCGTTCAGAAGAACTCGTTTCTCGCGACGCTCCGCCGTCAGATGCTGGAACAAACGGGGACGCGGCTGGTCGATTGGATCGATCACTTCGCGCTGCCGGTGGACGACGAGGCTTTGAACGATCTCAGCCGGATCGGCTACGAGCCAGACACGTCCGTCCCGAAGATCCGAGCCTGGAAGCATTCGCTTGGTCTGTTCCCACGAGTCCGAATTCATGTGGGCAAGACTCGCCAAGTCTTACTGAAGGTGGAAGCCGTTGCTGATTTTCTCGCCGCACACAAGCTGAGCAACGTGGCTATTCAAGGTGGTTATCTCGCGTCGGTTCGCCGAGCGCGAGTCGCTCACGAAAACGGAGTCGAGGTGTGGGTGTTGGAGCGGCATGGTTCGCTGGCTTTCGAACCGGCTCTCGACAAAGTGGTGCCGCTCGATGCAATCGCCAAGCACGCGGAAGCGATGCGACTGCGGCAGCGGGAGTTTGATGACTCAGCGGAGGGGTTCGCATTGGCTGGTCGATTGGCGGATGTGGCGATCGCCGAACTCGGGAGGGACCGCACTTGCGAGTTGTTTTTCGCGGCCGAGAGGGATTACTGGCAACGTCGTAATCGTGCGGGTCAGAAGCAACGGGCGCGGCAGGAAGCTCTCGGTCTCGGCTGGGCAAATCACGATCATCACACCTATCGGTCGAGCCGCGCTCAGTTCACGCGACTGATCGCGTTCCTCGAAAAGTTAGGCTTTCAACTTCGCGAGCGCTTTTACGCCGGACGCGAGGCAGGTTGGGGAGCGCAAGTCATCGAACATTCGGTGACCGGCGTGACGATTTTCGCGGACGTGGATATGTCGCCAGACGAAGTCTCGCAAGACTTCTCGCACGAACCGCTGCCGCCGCGAGCAGAACTCGGCACCGTCGGCTTGTGGTGCGAGTTGCACGGCGAGGCGTTCTTGCAGGCGGGCTTACATCACCTTGAATGCCAGTTCGATTTCAACGCGACGCGCGATCAGCTGGATGAAGCGGGCATCTTGACGATGCCACCGTTTACGAACTTGCCGTATCTCCGCCAGGCATTCACGAAAGGTGAGATCTGGCCGGTGAAGCCGGAGCGTGTCGAACGTCTTTTGGGGACGAAGCAAATCACGGCGGAGCAAGCTCAGCATTTCTTGAGCAACGGCGCGATCGGCTCGCACTTGGAAATCTTGCAGCGTGACGACGGCTACAAGGGTTTCAATCAGAGCGGGATCAACGAGATCATTTCCGTGACTGATCCAAGGCGGGCGTGAAGGGGTCGGAAACTGCGGTGCCGTTGGGAACGGTCGCCTTGGATTTTGGAGATTTGCCCACGGCCGGTTGTGCCGAGTCTGTCGGTCATGCCGCGGCGGCAAATGGTGTCGGTTGCGAAAGCGCACAAAGGCGAAACGCCTGCTTACGTTCGCCGAGAGGCGTGAACATCATGGCTGAGCCTGAATTGCCGCCACGAGGCGCGAGCAGTCTGGCCGGGTTTGTCGAACCCTGTTGCATCGGGTCAACAGGCTCCCGTGGTTGATGGGAAAGCTCGTCGTCTGGAACGGACTCCACGCGGTCGAAAGCGAGCGTTCGCGGCGGCAGCATGGTTCCTTCTTCACATGACATCCTTTTGATCGAAGACAGCGAAGCAGATCGCGTGCTCATAGGCGCGATGCTCGCAGAGCGGCCGGATAACGAATGGCGTGTCGTCGCGCGCGGCACACTGGCCGAGGGACTCGGACTGTTGCGATCGTCTGATTCCACGTCACCGTTCGCAGCCGTGCTGCTCGATTTGTCGTTGCCGGACAGCCATGGCTTGCAGGCCTGCGACTCGGTTCGACAACTTGCTCCATGGCTGCCGATGGTGGTGCTGACGGGTCATGACAACGACGAAACTGGGCTGGAAGCAGTCCATCTGGGAGCCCAGGACTACCTCTGCAAGAATTCACTGAGTGGCGACCTGCTGCGAAAGTCGCTGCGTTACGCGATCGAACGCAAAAGCCTGGAGTTGGAATGGCGTGATGAACTGGAACAGCGTGTGCGAGAACGTACCGCCGAACTCTCCACCGCGAACGAAGGCTTGCAGCGTGAGATTGCCGACCGCAGGCGTGTAGAAGACGCGTTGGAAGAGAGTCGGCGGTTCGTCGAGCGAATCACCGATGCGACACCCAGCATGGTTTACATTCGCGATGTTGTTACCCGGCGACTGGTGTATGCCAATCAGCAACTCCGCACGCTGTTGGGATACGAACTCGATGATGTGCGCGATTGGACCGATGAGTTTCTCACAGCGACGATCCACCCGGACGACTTGCCGCATGCCAAGCAGGCGATGGCGGACTCGATCACGATTCGTGACGACGAGATTCATGAATTGGATGCTCGATTTCGCCATGCGGATGGCAGTTGGCGGTGGCTACATTTTCGGACGGTGATTTTCCGCCGGACGCCGGAGGGAACACCTCGCTTAGTGCTGGTGGCCGCGAACGACGTCACCGATCGCAAGGAGGCGGAAGAGCATGCTCGGCAGCAGCAAGAGCAGTTGGTCTGCGTGTCGCGGCAGACGATGCTTGGCGAGCTGGCGACCGGGATTGCTCACGAACTGAATCAGCCGCTGACAGCGGTCGCGAATTACGCTCAGGCGGCGTTGCGCCGCGTGCGGTCGAACGAGTGGTCGCCCGAAGAATTAGTGCCGTGCCTGGAGAAGACGTCGCAGCAAGCGTTGTTGGCAGGCGAGATCATCAAACGGTTGCGGCGGCTGGTCACCAGGCGTCCGCCGGAGCAAACCGCGACCGATTTGAACGACACGATCCGCGACGTGCTGGAGATGGTTCGTACCGAGGCCGCAGGTCGCGAGGTACATGTGCGGCTGGAGTTGCCCGATGAGTTACCGCGCGTCCGAGCCGACCGCATCCAGTTGCAGCAGGTGATGCTCAACCTCGTCCGCAATAGTTTCGAGGCGATGCACGACATCCCTGCCGAGGAGCGGCGGCTGTCGGTCGAATCGCGAGTGATCGATCACGAGTGCGTCGCGGTCAGCGTCATTGATCAGGGCAAGGGCTGCGAGGCACAGAACCTCAACCGGCTGTTCGAGCCGTTCTTCACGACCAAGGAGCAAGGACTGGGTATGGGGCTGTCGATCAGCCGTTCGATCATCGAGTCACACGGCGGTCGGCTGACCGCCCAGTCAAATTTGACTCGTGGTTTGACCTTAGAATTCACGTTGCCAATTCTGTCAGGAGTTGCCAGATGAATACCACTTTGCCATCTGTGGGGCAGGTTTCCAACCTGCCCGTCACTCCCAGGCAGGTTGAAAGCTTGCCCCTCTCTGCGACGGTCTTCGTGTTGGATGATGAGCCGGCCGTGCGTGATTCGCTGCGTGACTTGCTGGAGTCCGAGCACTACCAAGTGCAGACCTTCGAGTCGCCCAAGCAGTTCTTGCAATCGGCGACATCCAAGCCCAACACCTGCCTGATCCTTGACCTTAAGATGCCGGAAATCAACGGCATGGACGTTCTGCAGGCCGTCATGCGAAGAAAACCCAAGCTGCCCACCATCGTGCTGACCGCGTATGCCGAGGTTCCAGCGGTCGTTTCAGTGATGAAATCCGGAGCAGTCAATCTGCTGGAGAAACCGTGTAGCGATCAACAACTGCTGGACGCCGTCCGCGACGCACTTGCACAGTCGGAACAGCGCCGCGAGCCATCGTCTGGAGCCGAGTCCGTGCCCGCAAAACTCAGCAGGCTATCGCAGCGTGAGCGTGAAATACTCAAGGAGTTGGTGGCCGGACAAAACGTGAAACAGATTGCACTCCAGTTTGGAACCAGCCCCAACACCGTCCGCAATCAGCGCGGCAGTATCTTGGAAAAGATGGCCGCCAACTCGATGGCCGATTTGATTCGCATGGTTTTGGAAGCGACGTAGCCATGTCTCGACTGGCCCTTTTCAATTCGATGCCCACCGCATGGAACCACCTCGTGGGGCGAGATGCGCTCAGTCATCGGCCGCAGTCTCGGCGGACATCGACGTGGATGGCACTCCTATTCTCCATCGGCATCTTTGTAGTTGACTGCACGCTGCCTGCAAGTGGCACGTTGGCGATGCTGCATGTCCTACCGATCGCCCTCGTGTTGGGAAGTCGCCGACAGGAATTGCTGATCAGCATTGGTGGGTTGTGTGTGCTGCTGACGATTGGCGGTTATTTCATTGGCGAGGCGGCGGTACTGCCGTCAGAAGAAGTGATTCAGCGCGGTGCGGCCTTGATTGCGATGGGCTTGATGGCCTGGGTTGGCTGGCAACTGGTGGAGTCGGTTGAGGCCGCACAGCAATTGCGGATTGATTCGTGCCTGCGGCAAGTCGCCGAGGATGCGGCGACGTTCTTTCGCTCGATGGTCGATCACGTCCCGATTGGGATTTCACGAACGGACCTCGGCGGCCACTTCGTGTACGTCAACGAAGAATTCTGCCAGATGTTTGGTGCGTCGGTGGACGACCTCTTGGGGAGGTTGCAAGACGAAGCCGTCCCGCAGTTGGCGGTGAAATCAAGCGGTTCGATGATCCGAAAAAGCATTGACCTTGGCCAGCCGGAAGAGCGCATCGAGAAACTGACGATTGGCGAGCGCGAGCAATACATGAAAGTCATCCGCACGCCCGTCAAAGATGCTCATGGTCACGTCGTCGGCATTCAATCCTTGCTGTTGGATGTCACAGAATTGAAACAGGCGCAGAATCGTCTGGAGCGTGACGCGCAAAACCTCGAACGCAGCAACGTCGATTTGCAGCAGTTCGCCTACGTCGCATCCCATGACCTGCAAGAGCCGTTACGAGCGGTCAGCAGCTACTGCCAACTCCTGGAGAAAAATTACACCGCGCAGCTCGACGAACGGGCCATTCGCTGGCTGCAATTCGTGGTGAAAGGAGCGCAGCGGATGCAGACGCTGGTGCGCGATCTGCTGACCTACGCGCGCATCGACAACAAAGCCGAGTCGTGGATCACCGTTGATAGCCACGCCGTTTGCCGGCTGGCCATCGACAATTTGTCACAGTTGATCGCTGAATCCGGTGCGCAAGTCACAGTCGGAAAGTTGCCTATGGTGTTGGCTGATGACACACAGTTGGAAGCGCTTTTTCAAAACCTGATCGGAAATGCCGTGAAGTTCCGGAGCGACCGCCTGCCGCGTGTCTCCATCACCGCCCAACAGGTCGAGTCCAACTGGTTGTTTGCCGTCCGGGACAACGGGATCGGGATTAAGCCAGAGTTCCATGAACGGGTCTTCGAAATCTTCAAACGCCTGCAATCCCAGGAACACTTCCCCGGCACCGGCATTGGCCTGGCGATCTGCAAACGAATCGTCGAGCGCTACAGCGGGCGCATTTGGGTCGAGTCAAAATTTGGACAGGGCAGCACTTTTTACTTCACGCTGCCGAACCCCCATGCCTCCACCGAGCCGGAACATGCCACGCCTTGATCGCCACTCTCAACCCAGGCACATCTTGCTGATCGAGGATAACCCCGCCGACGTCGAGTTGACTCGGCAATGTTTCCGCGAGAGCCGGGTTCTTAACGAAGTCCATACAGCGACAGACGGCGACACTGCGCTCGCCTTCCTGCGCCGCAGCGGGCCATTTGCCACAGTTCCGCGGCCCGATCTGGTGCTGTTGGATCTGAACCTGCCGGGGATCGACGGCCGCGAAATTCTGGCCAGCATCAAACGCGATCCCGACCTGCAAACGATCCCCGTCATCGTCCTCACCACCTCCGATGCCGATGACGACATCCGGGAAGCCTACCGCTTGCAGGCCAACTCCTACCTTCGCAAGCCGGTGGACCTCGACGAATTCATCGAACTCGCCGACGTGGTCTGCACGTATTGGTTCCAGTACGTCCAACTGCCGCTACCCGAGCGAGCGACGTTGTTGAACCACTGAACCCTTAAGGCGAGCGGGGCGGCGTCAGCCCCCCGGTATCGCGCTGATTTCACCGGAGGGGCGGACGCTGCCCCGCTCGCCGGATTCATTCCGGGCCACCCCGCTTCCCGACTACATTGCGCACCCAGCAGTTACCGCATTGACCAACTTGGGAGCGTACCACATGTCTGATCTCTCTCTTCCCCTCGGATTTCAAACAAACGGAGTCGCCTGCGGAGTGCGTGGCGATACCGGACGGCTCGACTTGGCGTTGTTCGTTTCCGATCGACCGGCGACCACAGCGGGAGTCTTCACCACCAACCTCGTCTGCGGCGCACCGGTTAAAGTCAGCCGCGAACGAGTCCCCCGCGCGACCGGCCGAGCCATCGTCATCAACGCCGGAAACGCCAACGCCTGCACGGGCGAACGAGGCATCACCGATGCGCGCCGCATGGCCGAGATCGTCGCGAAGTCTTTGAACTGTGCGGCCGACGATGTCCTGGTCTGCTCGACCGGCGTGATCGGTCGCTTCCTGCCGATGGAAAAGCTCGAAGCCGGCATCCCACAAGCAACCACTTCTTTGGCCGCAAGCCCTGCCGCGTTCGCCCTCGCCGCGAAGTCGATCATGACGACTGACACCGTCCCCAAGCAGGTGACGCGAACGGCCGAATTGCGCGGTTCGAAAGGCTCGGCCACTGTCCGCATCAGTGGTGCCTGCAAAGGGGCGGCGATGATTGCTCCGAACATGGCCACGATGCTCTGCGCGATCATGACCGACGCAGAACTGACTCCCGCCGACGCGGACGCCGCGTTGCGATCCTCCGTCAATCAGAGCTTCAACTGCATCAGCGTTGAAGGCCACACCAGCACCAGCGACTCGGTCATCTTGCTGGCCAACGGAGCGGCCGGCACCGGCCCGCTCGACGCCGAGAGCCGCAAGCGATTCCAAACGCTGCTCGACGAAGTCTGCTCCGAACTGGCGATGTTGATCATCCGCGACGCCGAAGGAGCAACTCACTTCATCACGATCGACGTGATCGGCTCACGCTCGCGTGAGGAAGCGTTCCGCATCGCGAAAGCCATCGCCGACGCGCCGCTCGTCAAAACCGCGATCCACGGAGCTGATCCCAACTGGGGGCGCATCATCTCGGCCGCTGGCTACTGCGGTGTGCCACTCCGCGAGGAAGATATGTCGCTGACCATCAACGACCTCGGCGTGTATCGCGACGGAGCTCCCCTGCCATTCGATCCCAAGCAAGCCAGCGACCTCATCCGCAATCAGCGCGACACCAACATCGTGCTCACACTGAAACACGGTGACGCAAGCGTCCGTTATTGGACCAGTGACCTGACCGCCGAATACGTGCGCTTGAATTCCGACTATACGACGTGACGAAAATCGTGAGTCACTTCACGGGAAACGTCGCGTTGACGTTCACTTTGAACTTCAGCAGTCCTGGCGTGGCTCCGATCGCTTCACCCGAGTGATCGCGGCCGGTCATTTGCTGACGCATCGCCGCTCCGAACGCGGTTTGATACAGCATCCGATAATCGTTGCTGTCCTCCACGTCGATGCCGCCTCCACCCTGCAAGCTGCGCAGCGTGCCGAGTTCCAACTCGGCCGCCTTTGCCAGTTGAGCCACCTCCTGCTTCGCCGAACGAAATGCTTCGGCCAGTACCTTCTCCCGTTCGGCCGTGCTGATCTTCGCGACGAAGACGAACACCGGCTCGCCCGGCTTAGGACCTTCTTGGCCGCTGTAGCCGGACATCATCTCTTCCATCTCTTCCGCCAGTTCCGCTTCTTCGGGGGTGGGCTCTTCGGCGTCGTTCAAGCCGCCCAGGTCCGCAGCTTTGATGGCGTCTTGCAGCTTCTTGGACATCAACAGCAACTCCGCCGTGTCCGCCGCTTTCAGCGGCCACTCGGCCGTCAGCTTGAGCATCACCTTCACTGGTTTGACGGAGACTTCATTCTCGGCCGGACGCTTGCCGCCACGGCGTTGAGCCATGCGCTGCCGCAGCATCATCTCCATTTACTACTGTTGATCATCCTGTGCCGCATCCAACTCCACATCGCCGAACTTCACCGACTCCTTCGCGGCACCCAGCGTCTCCAATTGTTTCTCCACCTTCGTGCGCCGCGCCTTGAGCTTCGTAATCGCCTCCGGCAAGTCTTTCCCTTTCGCCAGCAGCTTGACTTGCAGTCGCATGAGTTCGGGTTTCCGTTCCAAGACCGCCAACAACCCGCAGACCAACGTCTGTGGTTGGCGACTCCCGGCGATCCACCGCTGCCTCGGCAATGGAGATCTTGGGTGAACAAGCCCCAGACCGATGCGGAAGTCAGATCATTGCGAGTCGGCATTCCACGCGGAGTCCCCTTCGGCGACAACCGCTGGATCAAAAGTAGCACCGTCCGCCTCAGCCTCGAAACCACGTCCCAGAGGACGCCCACGAAAAGAGTCCTGACCGGCCTGCCCCCTTTTTCCATCGTGTCCGGCAAGCAGAATATCTGGGAGGACGCCCAATCGCCTCGCGACGGATACGGCATGCTGGCGCTACGCCCCGATTTCGGATGTCGCTTCGTGATCGCCGCAACCAATGCGCCTTGATTATGCTCGTGACATCAGCAGAAAAAGGTTTTTGTACGACGGACTTCTAGTGTCTGAGTTGTAAGTTCGTTGCATTGAAAACGCATCGAAATCTCGACAAATCGCGGGCAAAGTTTGTCAACGAATTAACAACTCAGGACACTAGTCCGTCGTGGACTCAATCAAATCGACGGACTGGAAGTCCGTCGTACAGGTAAAAGTCAATCTGCCGTTCGCCTATTAGGAACAACGATCATGTCAGTCCAATTGCCAGAAAAACTCTCTCGACGTCGAGTGTTGCAAGCCGGTTCCGTGATGCTGGCGCTGCCGTGGCTCGAATCGCTGGCTGCCGGTGCCGAGCAGAGTCCGCCGCAACGGATGGTTCAGATTTGCACCAGCTTCGGACTCTACGGCCCGGCGTTTTTTCCCTCGCAGGCGGGCCGCGACTACGAACCGAGCGAGTACCTGACGCTGCTCGGCGATCTGCGGGATCGGTTCACTGTCTTCTCCGGGATTTCGCATCCGGAGATCGGTGGCGATCACGCGTCGGAAGCGTGCTTCTTGACGAGCGCGAAGCATCCCACCAAGGGTGGCTTTCGCAACACGGTGTCGTTGGATTACGTCGCCGCGAAACATGTGGCCGGAGCGACGCGATTTCCGCTGCTCACGTTATCCACGCTCGATGGCAGCCCGCTGACCTGCACGCCGAGCGGTGCGGGAGTCCCGGCGCTCACTCGGCCATCGGAGATTTTCGCACGCATGTTTTTGGCCGGTAACAAGAACGACGTGCAGCATGAAATCGAACGCTTGAAGCGAGGCCAAAGCGTACTCGATCGCATGGCGGGACGATTCACCGAACTGAACAAGACCGCCAGCGCGCTCGATCGCCAAACCTTGACCGACTACACCGAAGCGGTTCGCGACATGGAACGCCAACTGCAATCGGACGAAGCGTGGGTCAATCGCCCGAAGCCCACCGTGGACGAGCCGCAGCCGAACGAAAACTATCCCAGCCCCTTCACCGATCGCAGCGACAGCATCGGTCGCGCACGCGTGATGCTCGGGCTGGTCCGACTGGCGCTCAAGACCGATTCGACGCGAGTCGTGACGCTGTTCATTCGCGGCATGGACGAAAAGCCGCCGATCGAAGGCATTTCGGAAGGTCATCACGGTCTGTCGCACCACGGTCGCAACCCGGCGAAGATCGAACAACTGAAGATCATCGAACGCGCCGAGATTGCCGTGTTCCGCGATTTCCTGAAAGCGATGCGGGACACGCAAGAAGCGGGGCGCAGTTTGCTGGACAGCACGCAGATTCTGATCGGCAGCAACCTGGGAGACGCCAGCGGCCACGGCACGACGAACTTGCCCATCCTGCTGGCCGGCGGCGGCTGGAAGCACGGCCAACACATCGCCGGCGACGTGAAGAACAACACGCCGCTCGGCAAGCTGTTCGTCAACATGCTGCAACGCTTCGGCATGCAGACGAATTCGTTTGGCTCCGGAACCGGAACGATTAGCGAACTCAGCTAAGGACATGGTCAAGAGTAACTTCTCGATCGCAACGGATCCGGCTCAAACCGGTCATTTATGCGGCGTCGCCAACATCGCGTCACTTCAAAGACCCCACTCATGATTCACCGAACTCTGATTGTCACCGCCCTCTTCGTTTCTTGTTCCGTGGCCCAAGCTCAGAACTCGGCCAGTTCCTCGTTTCAACAACAAGTCGCTCCCGTGTTGAAGGCGCACTGTGCCGAGTGTCATGGCGGGACGAAGCCGGAAGCGAAACTGGATCTCACGCTCGCTCCCACGGACGAACGGTTTCGCGCGCAACAGGCGCAGTGGTTCCGAGTGCTCGAACGGATCGAAGACGGTTCGATGCCTCCGGCGGATGCGAAACCGCTGAACGCGGCGCAGAAGCAGGCCGTCGCCAAGTGGGTGCGCGGCGACTTTTCGCAGTTGTTCGTCGCACAGCAGCGTCAGGAAGGACGCAGCAAAGTGCGTCGGCTCACGAGAACCGAATACGCGAACACCGTGCAAGACTTGGTGAGAATTCGGCCGCCCGTCTCGCGCGAGCTGCCGGTGGATGGCCGAGTGGACGGGTTCGATAAAGTCAGTGCCGCGTTGCCGCTGTCGTCGGCGCATGCCTCCGGTTACGTGAAGCTGGCCGAAGTCATGATGGGGCGGATGCTGCAGCCGCTTTCCAAGACTCCGCAAGAACGCACGCATCGCTACTACGGTGGAGCCAGCGAACAGTCGGGCGGACACATTTTGGAGTTGGAAAACGGCACGAAGGTGTCGTTCAACACCGACACCACTTCCGGTCCGTTGCGCCGTCGGGCTCCTGACGGCAAGGTCATCGGCACAGCGGGAGCTCGTTACCCTGGCGTCCACAAATTGCGGCTGTCGGTCTACGGCTATCAGACCGACAGACCGCTCCCGTTTGGCATCTACGCGGGGCACACGGGAGCGTATCCGCAACTGCTCACCTTGTTGAAAGTGCTGGAGGCCCCACCGGGAAAATCGGCCGTGGTGGAGACGGAAGTCTATTTCCGTTCGGGATTGGACAACGACTTGGTGCCCATCTCGGATGGCTTTCGGCTGATCCCGTTCGGACTGGGCGTGCAAGTTCCAAAGAACACGCAAGCCAGCGCCTGCAAAGGGCCGGGGCTGGCGATCGAATGGGTGGAAGTCGAAGAACCCGAACTGCCTCTCCCCGGCGATCGCTTCTTGACGGCGGACATGACCGACGAACAGCGCGAAGCTTTTACTCGCCCCGGCGCCACGCTGAAGAACGCCAAATTGGCTCGCGAAGAAATCGTCGCGGTGGCGCGGAAGACATTGTCGCGAGTGGGCGGTCGTTTCTTCCGCC
>SXGR01313999.1_pt1 | contig 17016 bp, 16 predicted proteins | sample 3174711 | NCBI WGS metagenome assembly SXGR01 (sample SAMN11356860, study PRJNA531348) | freshwater metagenome | isolation source: freshwater sample F1-60 | place: China: Fuxian Lake, Yuxi | collected 2017-12-25
ACCTCCAGTGGCTTGGGTGGGTCTCGAGCGGCCCGGAGGAGACGAATCCGGTTGGTATCACTGAGTTTCCCTTGTGGGCCTGAGGGCGGAAAATTGTCTCGTAATGCGTAGGTCCGGGGTTCAAATCCCCGAGGCGGCTCCATGTGAAGTCCCGGGACATCCTTATGGGATGTCCCGGGACATTCTTATTTCTTGAACTTGTAGCCCTTCTTCATGCCGCCCTTCTTGCCTCCTGGTGGTGGGCCGGGTCGTCGTCCGAGGGGCTGGTTGTCCCGGGCGGGGTCGAGGACGAGGTCGCGGAGGATCTCGCCGGTGTCGCGGTTGATGATGGTGATGTCGAGGTCGTGGATGAGCATGCGGACGTGGGTTCGGGCGTGCTCGGCGCCGAGGCTGATGTGGTGCAGGCGTCCGCCGCGCCGGAGGGTGACCTTGCCGCCGGCGTCAGGGGTGTCGTCGCGGACGCGGAAGTGGCCGCCGGCGTTGTGGTCGGGGGTGGCCTTGGCGCGGGCGGCATAGACCTCGGCAGGCCGGCGACGGTTGAGGGAGCGGTGCTTGCGCCGCTGGTTGTAGTGGGCGGCGAACTCGTCGAGCAGGGCCTGGAGGGTGGCGAGGTCCTGCGGGGCGGGCCTGGCATGGAGCCACTTCTTGAGGGTCCGGTTGAGACGCTCGACCTTGCCCTGGGTCTGGGGGTGGTTCGGGGTGCCGTTCTTCTGCGCGACGCCGAGCTCGAGCAGCTCGACCTCGAAGGCGTTCGGGCCCTGCCGGTGGCGGGTGGTGAACACGAATCCGTTGTCCGTCAACGTCGATTGCGGGGTCCCGTGGATCGCGCAGGCGGCGCGGAAGGTCGCGACGACGATTGGTCCGGTAACGCGTCGATGGGCGGTGGCGGAGAGCAGGAACCGGGAGTGGTCGTAGACCCAGAGCAGCACCTCGGCGTCGGTGCCGTCGGCCAAGGCGACGTGGGTGAAGTCGGCCTGCCAGCACTCGTTCGGCAGGTCGGCCTCGAACCGGATCCAGGACCTCTTGGGCCGCTTGCGCGGCTCGGGCGTGATGACGCCCGCACGGGTCAGGATCCGCCAGATCGTCGTCACCCCGGGCGGGGCGTCCATCTCGTCATCCAGGATGCCGGCGATCGAGTGCGGTCCGGCGTCGCAGCCGTCCGCGACCAGGTCCGCCCGCAGCGCCAGGATCCGGCCAACGACGTCCGCCGGCGTCGCATTCGGGTTCGTGCGGGGCCGTCGCGACTTCGGCTCGAGGGCGTCCCAGCCACCGGCCCGCCAGGCCGCGACCAGCTGGGACACCCGTGGCTGGGAGATCCCGTAGAGCCGAGCCACCTCGCCTTGAGACTTGCCCGCCAGGACCGCTTCCACGATGACCCGCTGCTTCGACATGCAGCGAACGGTCGCCCGTCAGGCGATAAGCATGTCGCGGGACATCCCATAAATATGTCGTGGAACAGGACACCCGAGGCGGCTCCATATGTGAAGTCCCGGGACATCGTTAACCCCCGTCCCGGGACTTCGTTTATGCCGGGGGTGTCTTCTTCTTGCGGCCGCCGCGCTGGGGGAGGCCTTTGACGGGTCCGGGTGTGCGGCCGAGTGGCTGGTAGTCGCGTGTGGGATCGAGCTCGAGGTCGCGGATGATCTCGCCGGTGTCGGCGTGGATGGCGGTGACGTGCAGGTCATGGACCAGAACGCGGACGGTGATGCCGTTGTGCTCGTAGCCCAGGCCGATGTGGTGCAGGCGTCCGCCGTGGCGCAGGGTGATCCGGCCGCTGGCGACCTTGTCGTGGCGAACGCGCCAGTGCCCGTCGCTGCCGGTGGGCGTAGCCTTCGCGCGGGCGGCGTAGACCTCGGCCGGGGTGCGTTTAGCCAGGGATCGGTGCGGCCGGGTGTGGTTGTAGGTGGTGGTGAACGCGTCGAGCTGGGCCTGCAGTGCGCGCAGGGTACGGGCCGGTGGCTGGGCGCGCAGGGTACGGGCCGGTGGCTGGGCGCGCAGCCACTTCTTCATGGTCTGCTGGAAGCGCTCGACCTTGCCCTGGGTCTGGGGGTGGTTGGGGCGTCCGTTCTTCTGGTAGATGCCGAGGATGACCAGCTCACGCTCGAAGGTGTTGGGGCCGTGCAGGAATCGGGTGGTGAAGACCAGGCCGTTGAGTTCCTAGCGGATGTCAAGCCGGAATCGGGGTTCTAGCCTTGGTTGCTGACGGGCCGGTTGATGGAGCGCCTGGCGACTCCTTGCTTCGCCGGCCCGTCCCCGTGAGCCGGCTGCGGGAGGCGCGAATGTCGGGCGGGATGACGTAGCGCTCGGTGACGGCGGCACGCCCTTCGGCAGTGCTGAGTTCGGTGCCGTCCGTGTCGCGGATGGCGTACGGGGTGCCGGATCTCCAGCAGGCGACGGCTCGGGTCAGCAGGGTGGCTGCGATGGTGCAGGTTGCGGAGGTGTGGTGCTTTCCGGCGGTGACCATGAGCCGGTGGTAGGCCGCGGCGATCTGGGGGTCGATCTTGCGGGCCTGATCCGCGGCCGAGAACAGGGCCCCGCGCAGCAGCGCATCGCCGCGTTTGGTCGGCCCGCCGTGGGCTCCGCTGGTGCCCGAGGATGTCAGGGACGGGACGAGACCGGAGTAGGAGCGGATCGCGGCCAGAGAGGTGAACCGGTTCGGATCGCCGACGCGGCCGGCGATGACCGCGGCGGTGACGGGGCCGATGCCGGGGACGGACTGCAGGATCCCATCCGGGTCCACGTCGGTCAGCAGCAGCGCGATGCGCTCGTCGAGTTCCTTCAGCTCTGCGGTCAGCTGGAGGGCCAGGCGGGCTTCGATCGCGATGTCCTCGGCGAGGTCACCGAAGTCGAGGTCGTCCGCCCAGAGCGCGATCGACTGGTGCGCTGCGTCCATGATCTGCTCCGCCTCGGGGCGGTTCCACGCGTTGCGGGAGTGACGGATCAGGAATCTCGTGACCCGGGTGACGCCGAGGCGCTTGATGGTGTGAGGGTCGGCGTAGCCGGCATCCAGGAACCGAAGCGGGGTCTTGTTGGTCAGGCGCTCATGGAACGCCGCATGCCAATGGGGTCCGAGGATCTCCAGCAGCGCGTCGATCCGTGCGAGGTTCTGGCTGCGTCGCATCGTCAGGGTGTCGTGCAGCTTGGTGGCCCGGCGCAGCCGGTCGCCGGAACCCAGGCCGGTCTCGGCGTGCAGCCCGTCGGGGTGCAGCATCGGCAGCCGGGCCAGCAGCCGGGAGTCGATCCGGTCGGACTTCACGTGCTTGGCGTAGTACGCGCGCAGGTCCGCCGACCGTTCCGGCGGGACCAGGAACACCGTCGCGCCCTTGCGCCTGAACCACGCGGCCAAGGGAACCCAGGCGTTGCGCGTGGGTTTCATGATGACCTCGACCTCATCGGGATCGACCTTGGCCGGCAGGCGGTCCCAGAGCAGTTCGAGATCCTGCGGCGTGGTGCGGAACCTGTGACCGCTGAACGCGAAGACCCCCGCCTCGTTGGCCACGCTGGCCTGGTGCGGCGCACGAACCGCGATGTCGATGCCGATCCTGATGACCATGCTCTCCTCCTGGTTATGGACGTTCCTCGGTGGCGTTCGCCACCGGGACGGGGGATGAGCACCGGACATTCACCAATAGGGATCCGCCACGAGGGCGGTCACCGGGTTCCTAGCAGGGCCGTTCATCCACCGGCGGTGGCCCTGCCGATCGAGACAGTCAACAGGCAAGGAGTCGCAACGCGCTCCAATCGGTCAAGAAGCCCCGACCGGCAGGCACCGGGCCCTCCGATCCTGCACCCGCCGGCCGGACCGACGCAGATTCCAGAGGACTCCACTGAGTTTGAATGTCCGTCAGCGTGGATGCGGGGATGCCGTGGACGTCGATCGCGGCGCGGAAGACATCGACGACGACGTCGCCGGTCACCGGCGCGTGGACGGTGCAGCTCAAAGCGAAGCGGGAGTGGTCGTCGAGGAACGTGAGGATCTCGACGTCGGTGCCGTCGGCCAAGGGCCAGTGGGTGAAGTCGGACTGCCAGCACTCGTTCGGCAGGTCCGCCTCGAACCGCAGGTAGGAGCGCTTGGGTCGCTTGCGCGGTTCCGCCGTGACCAGCCCTTCGCGGGTCAGGATCCGCCAGATCGTCGTCACCGATGGCACGGACCCTCCCTGGCGCTGCAGGTGGGCGTGCAGGGTGTGCGGGCCGGCATCCAGGCCCGCAGCCGTCAGCTCCTGTCTCAGAGTCACGATCCGCGCGACCATGTCGTCGTCGGTCGCGTTCGGGTTGGAGCGCGGTCGGGTCGACTTCCTCTCGACCGCGTCCCAGCCCCCGGCCCGCCATCGGGCCACCAGTTTGCCGACCCAGACCGTCGAGATCCCGTACTGCCGGGCGACCGATCCATGCGACTGGCCGGCCAGGACTGCCTCGACGATGACCCTGTTCTTCGACATCCCCAAGGGTTAACGAGGACGTGGGACAGGGGTTAACTAGGTCGTGAAACACGACACCCGAGGCGGCCCCAAGGAATCGCTCTCTTACCAACGCTTTTCGGCGGCAAGAGAGCGGCAAATCCGACGTTGCTCAGCGACTCTAGCCCCAGATTTGGCCCCACAGCTGCTGGATGTCACCCAAGAGCCCATGGGGATGAATCGGGCGTTGCTTGGCGCTTGGGGCTATTTAGCCCCAAGTTTGGGTCTTGGGCTGAGACCGCCGAGACACGCTGGCCGGCCGACTCCCGAAACACTCCTGGGAAGCGCGCGGGTGGTTTCACGGTGATGTTGCTCACGGGCGAAGGGGATCGCATCAACTTCGGGCGAGTCGGCGCCGCAGAGTTGGTCCGCGCCAGATCTGCGGGAGAAGATGTTGGGGTGGACATTGCCGCGGTCCCCGACGCGAGCCTCGAGATGCTTTCGAAGATCGTTGGTGACCACCTCACTGGTAGCCGGATCACTCAGGTTCTCGATGCCTGCGCATTGCCGCAACCCGAGCCGACGACCGGAACCAAATGGCGTCGCATCTACGCGGCGCTGTCCGCTGAGCAGGGTCGTTCTCAGTCCGGGGCTTGTGTCGTCCGGCTCGTGCACGAGGTCGGGGCACCGCAGCGGTGGTCCACCAAGCCCGAGTTCGACGCCCTCCGAGACGAGCTCAACCAGGCATTGGCGTTCTGCGGATTGGTTCTCTACTCGGACGGAAGAGTGGGGGAGAGAGCAGCCGCGACAACACACGAACAAGCGGCGGCCGCCACGGCACGGCGGTTGCAGGACGAACTTGTGCGCAGGGGCGGCCATATGGAGATCTTCCTATTCTGTTCGGCGGAACTTCTTGCCGAGGACTGCTTCAACGCGGTGTTTGAAGCGACGAAGGGCCTGGCGCAGCGGCTCCGCGACCTGACGATGCTTGACTTGGACGCCACAAACTGGTCGATGCCGCATTGCTGGGCACGGACCCCATGCTCGCGCTGAACTCGGGCCGGACGGAGACGGAACGAAACGAGCAGAGCGGGGTCGCCAGCATCATGAAGGGCTGCTTCAGTGCGTTCCGGAACCCGACAGCCCACGAACCCAAAGTCAGTTGGAAGATCAGCGAGGCCGATGCTTTGGATCTCCTGAGCACTCTCTCACTTGTGCACAGGAGACTCGACGCTGCGGTTGTGCTCCGCACGGGTATCCCGGAGTAGATCCCCAGGCGCTCTATCGTGACTGTCCGCGGGTGTGTCCTGCGAGCCGCTCCAAAGTTGGTGGAGTTAGCGGTGAGGACTGCGCAAGACGCCGCATTACGACGACGGCCCGCTGGCGATCCGCAGCTGGCGCTTCAGGGATATCGTAGGGCGTTGCCCGAATCACATCTTCGAAGATTGGGTCGAGCTCACCCGCCGCATTCTCAACGGGCGCGATCACCTGCAGCGCGAGTGGGATCCACTGCCTGGTCGCCGTGCAGCGACCATCGGGGGAGAACATGAGGCCCTGCGCGACGCCGATCCTGTAGTCGGCGGGCCAGTTCGTGAGGTTGTCCGTCCCTGCGCACGGATCAACGCCTTCGACGCACACGTTCACGGTGTGATTCGCCGTCCGCTGGTTTCGGCCCGCACCCGCCCTTCACCCAGCCACTGGACCGGCGAACGAGCCGCCACCGTTGTCTTGGTCCTGGCGGGCAAGGGCCGGGTCTTCCGGTCACTGAAGACCCTTATCACCAGCCAAGGAAGCCATCAACTACTGCCGGGCAGCGTACTGGCCCTCGCCGCGGCAGCCGCGCAGGCGGACAGGGCGGCCTCCGGGCCCACGCCAAATTCCTGCAGGTCGTCGAGGATGCCGCGGGCACGGCTTAAGACCAGCAGGAGACTTCGCCGTCACTTTCACACAACCGCTCGTCAGCAGCAGGCCACGACCGGCCAATGCCGTCGTGGCCCGCCAGGCCATCGGCGGCCCGCCAGCAGGAATGGCTTCTGACGTCTTGCCTAGGAGAAGGCGACGTGACCTGAGTCTCACTTCCGGAGAAATGTTCTGAACAATCGTCGGATTGGCTAGGTTCCCGTTCGGTGGCTCAACCCGACGCGAGAGTGGGCATGCCGACCGTCAATTCCTACAAGCGGATGGGGGTGGGAGCACCAAGCTCGGGTGCAACCTGGGCGCCAGCTTACGTGTCATACGGCGCCAACAATCGTACGCAGATGTTCCGCGTGCCCGAGGAGGTCGCGTCGAGAACCGGGGCTGCGACGGTTCCGCGAACCCCCTACCTTGCCCTGACTGCGGTCCTCACTTCCGGCCTGGACGGAGTTGACCGGAACCTCGATCCGGGGGACCCGAACACCGACAATCTCTTTCTGCTGTCGAGGGAGGAGATCGCCGACAAGGGCATACATTCGGTGCCGCCGACATTGCTTCACGCTGCCGACGAACTGGCCAAGGATGACGTCCTACGTGAGGCGTTCGGCCCTGGCCGGGATGGCTCGGACTACCTCGACTACTACGTCTCCGTGAAGCAGGCGGAGTTCCATGCTTATCACGCTACGGTCACCAACTGGGAGACCGACAGGTACCTCATCCTGTTCTGACCGTGATAACAACTAGCCGCCCCGCGCCACGAGGTTCGTCAAACCGCGGCACTTCGACGTGACCTCCAACAAGGGTCTCGTTGCGATGTTCGCTGGAAACCAACTCCTCGCTGCGGGGTCAGTATTCAGAGATCGCTGACAAATGGACTCCATCGTGCGTGGCATCATCCGCTCAGAGGTTGCATGACAGTCGCCCAGGGAAGGAATTGCGCCGTGGCTAATCGAACGTACACGCTGACCGAGTTCGTGGGCACGTCAACGGAGGGTTCCGACGAGGCGATTCGCAACGCGGTATCGCGGGCGGCAGCATCGGTTGACCACATCGATTGGTTTGAGGTTACGCAGACGCGCGGTTAGGTGCGGCACGGCCGTGTCGATCACTTCCAGGTCACGATCAAAGTGGGCGCCCGACTTGAGGACGCCTGACGGCGGGCGTCCCGCGACCGAATTGGCGAGCCGAAGCGACGAATGCGCACAGGACTGTCCCGCCCGTCTGATCGGCCGTGCCCATAGCCCTGCCGACCGAGTGGTGGCCTGCTTACCACGACGTGTATTCCGTCGAGTAGCACCGCAGTCCCCTGCCCGATCCACGGGCCGGAGTTCACCTCAGAAGCTGGCCGCCTGACGATTCGTCACCCCTCCCGCGACTGTCGACGGCCCGACCCGGGGTTCGTCTTCACTGAGGAGCGCCGGTGGCCGGGACATCGGTGACGACTGGCCGTCGACACGTACCCATCCGCCAACAGGTCATCCCAAGGGTCGACGCGCAGACGACGTGCAGCCGGGAGGAGGCAGATGCTGCACTGGGAGGCTCTACTCAATGCTGCAGTCAGTTGGCCACGATCGTGCGAATCGGCCGGCCGGCGAGGAATGCAGTGACATCCTGGAGTGCCTGCCCGTAGAACTCCCGGTAGTTGGCCTCGCTGACGTAACCCATGTGGCTCGTTGCGAGGATCCTTGTGTGGCGTCGGAGAGGCGATTCGGGAGGTAGGGGCTCCTCGCCGAACACGTCCAACGCAGCCCCCGCCAGATGCCCGCTGTCCAGTGCGGCCAGCAGCGCAGACTCATCGGCAATCGCCGCTCGGGCAGTGTTCACCAGGTATGCGCCCCTCGGCAGCATCGCGAGCTCTGCCGATCCGATCAGTCCGCGGCTGAACGGGGTCAGCCGGAGGTGAACGGAGAGGACGTCTGTGCGCTCAAGAAGGTCCGGTAGCGAGGCCGAGAACTCCACGTCCAGCGCACGCGCACGGTCGGCGGTCAGGTTGGGGCTCCACGCGGTCACCCTCATCCCAAGAGCCCGCCCGACTGCAATAACGCGCGAACCAATGCGCCCCGGTCCAAGCACACCGAGAGTGCGTCCGGCCACGTCGCCACCCACAAGCGACTGCCATCCCCCGGCTCGGACATCGGCGGAATCCGTCGGGACACCGCGCACTAGCCCTAGAATCAGTGCCCACGTCAATTCGACCACCGGGGCGGGCAGGCTGCCGGTGCCGCAGACGGTGATGCCTAAGTGGGCTGCGGCGGCCATGTCGATTGCGGCGTTGGCCGACCCGGTCGTCACGAGGAGCCGCAACCTCGGCAGTCGTTCCATCACGTGCCTCGGGAACGTCGTGCGCTCGCGCATGGCGATAATGCCATCGGCGTCCGACAGGAGGGCGACAAGCTTTTCGGGGTCTGCTACCCGGTGGTGGACGAAGGTAACGCGAACACCGTGCCCGAGGGAACCCCAGTCTGCGAAGGCGTGTGCCACCTTCTGATAGTCATCAAGGACGACGAGGCGGAACGCACCTTCGGTCATTGGATCTCCTTGCGATTGATGGTGTGGCTAGCTCCATCCCGAGCACCCGGTGCATCGTTGACGCCTGCCGAGAGGCAGTTGCTGCCACAGCTGGTAGGTGAGCAAGGTGGTGCCTTCTGCCTCCAGCTCATTACTCGGGGGGCAGCCGCACGTCGAGCCCGGTTAGGGCAACCGCCAGCGCAAACTCGAGCAGGTGTGCGCCATCCCGGGGGTCGCGCCCCGTGAGCTCGGTGATTCGATCCAGACGGTACGCCAGTGTGTGCCGGTGGATGAAGAGCTCACTCGCGGCGCGACCCGGTCGGCATCCATGGTCAAGGAAGCATCGCAGCGTCTCCAGCAGGTGGGAATGATCAAGTTGATCCCTCTCGAGGAGGGGTCCGAGGATCCGGTCGATCACGAGCGACCTGACCTTTGGATCAGATGCGGCGAAGATCGCAGCGACATTGAGATCCGTGACCTCAAGGACTCCCGAGTCGCGCGGATCCCAGCTCACAGCGGAATGGGCCTGCCAGAAGGCAGCACGCAGGCCATTGATGTCGGTGACGATCTGGCTCGCGCACACCTTGACCGTCGCCTTCGCACTGGTGCGGCCAGGACCCCAGGCGAGCGAGTTCTGGGTAGTCAGGGCCGCGTAGAGTTCGTGGGCGTTGAGCGCCTCGCCGCCGGCGATGACATAGACGCGTGACTCCCACACCCCCACCCTGAAGCGGGCACGGCCCTGCAATGCGGCTTCGACACGCCTGCACAAGGACTCAGGCGCCTCGCCGACAGCCTGAAGGCACGCCACCGAATGGCTGGCGGCCTCGGGCAACTCAAGCCTGCTGAGTCGGTCGCTTACGACCTGGTTTGTCGAGGTGCTGGTGGCGAGCGCCCCGACGAGCATCTCAACGCACGTGCGGGCGACCTGCCGCTGGGAGCCCAGCTGTGACAGCACGAATGCTGCGCCCATCACCCCTTGGGCGAGGAGGACCTCGTGGTCCTTCCCCAAGGGGGTCCAGCTGAGGCGGACGAAAACCGCCTCCAACTCGCCCTGCAGACAGATCGGCCACACGGTTGCACGGTGGCCCGACACCAGGTCCACATGGGCAGGTGACCGGACAGGCCCGTGGCTGAGCTCGGGCAGTCGCCACAGGACATCGAGGGTCGCGTCGTCAACCTGCGAGAGCACGCCGCTCCGGTCCAGCTCGCACAGCCGGTTGCCACCGAAATCCGACACGAAGAGAGCACTGTCCGGAAGCGCATCGGCCGTCTTTTGGAGGATCTCGGCCAGCCCGGCGGTGCTCGTGACGGTCGCCATGATCTCCGATTGCAGAGTAAGTGCCGACTGCAGCCCCTCGTTGACGTGGTCCAGGATGCGCGCCATCGCGAAGGTCAGAATCTCGGTGAGCGGAACGTGGTAGGCGATGGAGAAGAAGGGAAGACCGACCTCCTCGGCGACCTTGACCATGCGCAACGGCACCTCGCCGGGCTTGAAGCCGCTGTACCCCAGCGCCGTGCACCCCATCGCGTCGAGCCTCCTCACGTACTGCTCCTGCACCTCCTCCGAGTGCTCCAGCAGGATCCCGGTCGTGAGGACGAGCTCGCCCCCCCTTAGCCACGGAGTTGGGTCAGGGATGTCGCAGATGTAGACCGTCCGGCACTCGGGCCGCGTGTCGATCGCGTCGGCCCCCGCCAGCAGTTTCGCCCCGAACCGGGGGTCGCCGAGGATCACCTGAACGAGGCTCATTCTCCCTCCGCAGATCTCGCGTGGGAGGAACGCGGCAGTCTTGTCGTCATCTCATGTCTTTTCTCGGGACTCGATCTCGAGGAATACCGCCGTCCCGTCGCCGACGAAGCGCACGTCGTGGCAGACACTGGCGGATCGAGCACAGGGATCCGCCGGTGATTGGGTCAGGTCCTGGACCGTGCCGTCTGGCAGGGTCACCTTGAATCGTCCCCCCGTCACCGGGACGACGACGTATTCGTGCCCATGCTCGTGCTTGCCTGTCAAGTCCCCGCCCCGGAACTGCCATCTCGTCACTAGGAAACGGTCGTCCTCGATGATCACCTCGCTATTTGCTGCCATGGCTTCCTCCCTTCGAGCTGCCGCACCGACGGGACAACGACGGATCGGTGCGGCTGGGCTGTTGCCAGCGACCCTTGGAGTCCCGAACTGCATTCGTAGCCCCGATCGCTCGGTCAGTGGCGTGCCTCGGTCGGCGCACGACGTTGCTGTCACGCAACCCTAGTGGCGGACGAGGCGGTCGGACGGCGGCGACCTCAACTGGTTGTCGCAGCCGAATGGATTGCGCTCGAAGGCGTTGAGAGGAGCGTCACCGTTGGATTCAGTGCTGAGGATGTGCAGCGCGGACTCGTGTCCAATCACGTGGGCTTGGGCAGCCAGCGGGCCTCGCGACGTCAACGACAGCGTGACACAAGGCCTGGACCCGCCCGTGTGTACGAGCGAGTGACGCCCGTGGTCGACCGGCACTCGGTGCTGCATCAACGTACCGTGCCACGGTCTGGCGATGGCCTGTCAAGATACGATGTTTCGTAACGAACCTGTAACCGTTCGCCACGGATGGACACTTGGCCTACCGCACTGCCCGCGAGGTGGACGTTTGACGATTGTCAGCACGACTTCCGGAAGGTAGGATAAGAAATGCCCATTCCATCAAAGGAGCTTTCGTGCCTAGACTGAACCCCAAAGCGCTGATCTCACTCGCTGCGGTTCTGGCCGCCATTGCAGGACTTAGTGCCTGTTCCTCCGGCTCGTCGAGCGCCCCCACGGGAAGCACGCCGGCGGCATCGGAGAGCGCCGCCGCTTCGGCGGCTTCGTCAGCTCCAGCCGCACAGGAGGACACCCGTCCGATACAGCTTGCGACGTGGGGTGGCACCACGGGCAAGGCGTTTGCCAACACGTGGGGCAAGTCGTTCACCGAGGCTATTGGTGTCGAGGTCGATGCTTCCCCGATCATGGACTACGCTGCTTGGAGCGAGCAGATCAAGAGCGGCAAGCCAGGATGGGACTGGGGCGACTTTGAGGCGTACTTCCCGATCGGAAGCCCCGACCTCTTCCTACCTCTGGACAAGGAGTCTCTCGGTGTAACCGCGGACGACATGGTCGACCTCGGCAACCCCGCCGCGAACGCGGCGATGTTCTCCGAGAAGTCCGTCGGGCAGTACATCTCATCGTACGTGCTGCTCTACGACTCCAAGAGGCACCCAGAACACCCATCCGGATGGGCCGAGGTCTTCGACCAGCAGAAGTGGCCCGGCGTCGTATCGCTGTATAACTACCCCTACGGGATGCTCGAGGTCGCGCTCTTTGCTGACGGCGTGACGTGGGACAACATGTACCCCCTTGACTACGAGCGGGCGTTCAAGAAGCTCGACTCGCTCGGAGATAACCTCGTATTCTCCAACTCGGGCGCGGAGGCGCAGCAGCAACTGGCGTCCGGTGCCGCCGACTGGGTAGTTCACTGGAACATGCGGGGACTTCCGCTTGCCCAGCAGGGCCTGCCAATCGCAGTTGACTGGAAGGACAACATCCTGATCCAGTCCTCCCACGTCATCCCGGCGAACACAGACCGACCGAACCTGCTCACCCAGTACGTCGCGAATGCCCTGAAGATTGAGAATCAGGCGGCCATGGCGAATGCGACGGCGACCGGTCCGGTGGTGAAGGGGGCCTTCGAGCTCATCGACGAGGATGTAAAGCCGTGGGTGGCGACGAACCCCGTCAATCTCGCTCAGTCGGCCGGGCTCATTGATGACATCTGGTGGGCTGAGAACTTCGGGGCCGCGTACGAGCAGTGGAATGCCTGGCAGGCGAGCCGAGGCTGACCCGGCTTATTGGTGGACCGTGGGGGAGGACCCACGGTCCACCAATCGGGAAGTGTCATCTCACCACCGGAGAGGAAGAAGATGACCGCGCCCGCCCTTCGCTCATACGATCTGTACATAGCTGGAGAGGACACGCCGTCCTCCAGCGATCAAGTCATCGACAGCATCGACCCGACCTCGGGGCAAGCTTGGTACCAAGTGCCCGCCGCGAATGCGCAGGACGTCGATCGAGCAGTCAAGGCTGCTCGCAACGCCCTCGAGTCACGTGCCTGGTCGGGGCTGTCGCCGACGCAGCGGGGAAAAGTGCTCCGTTGTGTTGCGGACGCCCTCGCTGACCACGCAGCGGATCTGGCACTGCTCGAGACCCGAGATAATGGCAAGCTCATCCGGGACACCACAATGCTGTACGGCAACGTCCCGGTGATCTGGGAGTACTTCGCCGGCTGGGCCGACAAGGTCAGCGGGGAGGTGGTTCCCACGATCGACACCACCCTCACCTATGTCCGACGGGAGCCGATAGGCGTGGTCGCGGCCATCGTCCCGTGGAATGCGCCTGTGACGATTGCGAGCAACAAGATCGCTGCGGCGCTGGCGATGGGCAACACCGTTGTCCTCAAGCCTTCGGAGATCACGTCGGCGGGGGTCATCGAGATGGCGAGGATCGCGACGGAGGCGGGCCTGCCGGCGGGAGTCCTCAACGTCGTGACCGGATACGGCGGCGACTGCGGAGATGCGCTCGTGAGCCATCCCGGTGTCGACCTCGTCCACTTCACTGGTGGAACGACGGCAGGCACGAAGATCTCCCAGCGAGCGGCCGAGCGCCACGTGCGCGTCCTGATGGAGTTGGGGGGCAAGTCGCCCAATATCGTCTTTGCCGACGCAGACACGCAGAAAGCTGCGACCGGGATCATCTCGGGGATCTTCGCCGCGGCGGGGCAGGCGTGCACGGCAGGATCACGGGCATACCTGCACCGCGATGTGTACGAGGAGGTCCTGGCGAAGGTGGTCGAGCGTGCCCAGCGCATCAAGCTGGGCGACCCGATGGACCCCGAGACGGAGGTGGGGCCAGTGGCGTACGAGCAGCATCTCGACCGAATCCTGAGCTACATCGAACTCGGGCAGCAGGAGGGCGCGAAAGTCGCGCTCGGTGGAGGCCGAGCCTCAGAGGGCGCCCTGTCAAAGGGATTCTACCTCGAGCCCACCATCTTCGAGGGCGCAAGCCCTGACATGCGCATCGTGCGGGAAGAGATCTTCGGGCCGGTGCTGTCTGTCGTCCCCTTCGACGATGAGGACGAGGTGTTGCAGATGGCCAACGACACTCCGTTCGGCCTGGTTGCGGGGGTGTGGACGAACGACATCACTCGTGCCCACCGCATGGCCCAGCGCCTGGATGCCGGCACGGTATGGATCAACACGTACCGTGCGCTCAGCCCGATCGCGCCGTTCGGAGGATTCAAGGCGAGCGGGCACGGCAAAGAGGGCGGGCACGAGGGGGTCTTGGAGATGACGCGACTGAAGACAGTCTGGATAAACCTCTCCGAGGGGGCCTCTGCGGATCCCTTCATCATCCAGAAGTGACTGCGGCGGTCCTCGTCATGTGTGCAGAGGCGGTAGAGTTCCGCTTCCTGGCGGTGGACGGCAGGATCGCGGAGATCGCGCTTGCGGACCCCGCAGCGAGCATTACCATCATGCCCTCGGAGGCTGGCGGCGAGTTCTTGTCCTTGGCTGCCACTATCGTGTGGAGCACCGTGAAGAACCCGAGCGCGGCGCACGTGTATCTCGCGGTGCTTCCCGTGCCCCGCGGCAGCCTCGAGGAGTTCGACGCCTGGTTCATCGAGGAGCATGGGCCGATGGTCTCCCGGGCGCAGCACTGGGTGTCAGCCATGCTGTGCACCGTGCCGAACGGACTGTATTCGCGCATCGGTGTCCATTTGCTGGACGACCTCGCCGCCATGGACAGTGAGGAGCGGCGGGTCGCCGGGGCCACGCCCTGGACGCAGGAAGTCATGGCAGCCGACTGGAGTGCCGGTATCCAGCGATTTGTCGGCTCCCGACATGAGGCGCGGATTTGAGCACCGTCGCCCGAGAGCGCCCGCCACCGGCACCCGCGCAACGACGGCGCTCCGTCGTCGACCGAGCCCTGGCGTTCGGCGACATGCACTGGCTCTTGGTACCCGGTGCGCTGCTGCTGCTTGTGGTGTTCGTCTGGCCCATCGGCCGACTCCTTCTCGTGTCCGGCCAGGGAGACGGCTTGGTCGCCAACTTCACCGGCGCGGTCACAGGAGCCTCCGGCGCCGTGATGTGGAGAAGCATCGTCATAAGCGCCGTCGTCACGGTTGTGTCGGTGGTGGTCGGCTTCACCTTCGCGCATATCGCCGGTCGGGTTCTCTCAGCTCGCGCGGGTCAGTTGCTGGTCACTGCAGTCCTGGTCTCACTGTTTCTCAGCATCGTCGTGCGTGGCTATGCCTGGCTCGCCATTCTTGGCCGCGGTGGCATGGTGTCGGACTTCTTCGAGCGCGTCGGGATGGATGTGGTGCTGGTTCCGAGCCAAGCGGGTGTTGTGATCGGGATGTGCCAGTACACGATCCCGCTGATGATCCTTCCCATCTACTCGGCAATCGTGCGCTATGACCGCGGATTCGACTTCGCCGCAGCCAGCCTCGGCGCCAAGCAACTCCGGACGTTCTTCACTGTCTACATTCCCGTGATCATGTCAGGCATCGGTGCGGGGTGTGCGATCGTCTTCACCGTATCTATCGGCTACTACGTGCTGCCCTCCATCCTCGGCGGGGCCAACAACCAGATGATCGGCTCGATCATTGCGCAGAAGGCCACGAGAACCCTGGAGACAGAGAGTGCGAGCGCCATCTCCATCGTGCTTCTTGCGATCTCGCTCCTGAGCTTCCTCATCATCTTCCGGGCGACGAGGCGCGACTATGGTTCCTAGTCTCATTGGAAAGGTCGTCGCTTGGGCTTTCGTGGCCCTCGTGCTGACCTATCTGTTCCTGCCCGGCGTCATCGTATTCCCGCTCGCCCTGAGTACTTCGTACTTCCTGGAGTTCCCACCGCCCGGATACTCGTTCGGCTGGTACTCGGAGTTTCTTGCGGATAAGCAGTGGGTCGCGGCCGCCGTGAAGAGCATCTGGGTGGCAACCGCGGCCGCCGTCGTGGCGACCATCATGGGCTTGGCTGGCGCCTACTACACGGCGGGCAAGCAGAACTGGGCCGCGCGGGCATATGAGCCCTTGACCGTGCTCCCGCTGGTCGTGCCCATCATCGTCTTCGCGCTCGGCACCTATGCGATCGCCCTTCGGCTGGACCTCGTCGGCAATCCAATCCTGCTCATCCTGGTGCAGGCGATCGTCGCGACGCCTTTCGCGTACGTCAACATCCGCGTCGGACTCTCCACGATCAATCCCAAGCTCGAATTGGCGGCTAGGAGCCTGGGCGCCTCGCCGTCACGAGCCTTCGTACGGATCCTTCTGCCGCTGCTCGCCCCTGCGCTCTTTCTTGCCTTGACGATCGCCTTCATCATCTGCCTAGACGAGACCGTCCTGGCGCTCTTCCTCGGGTCGAGCAACGCACCGACGCTGCCGGTGAAGATGTTCACGAGCATCACCTACGACCTCAATCCCCTCGTCCCCGTCGCGGCTTCCTTCATGGTCGTTGTGACCAGCGTGAGTGCCGTCGTGCTCCTGGTACTCCAGAAGCTGGCGGCGACCCTGTTGCGAGTACGAAGGAGCTGAGCCGAGTTGACGACTGACTTCGACCAGAAGAGCGGGGCAGCAGATGCGTTGCTGTGCTGCCGGGGCCTCACTCGACGCTTCCACAAGGATGACATCCCCGCTGTGGACGACCTCAACCTGGTCGTGGGAAGCGGGGAGTTCGTCACGCTGCTGGGCTCGAGCGGCTCGGGAAAGTCCACCACACTCATGATGGTCGCTGGGTTCGAGAACCCCGACGCGGGCAGCGTCAGCTTGAACGGTCGCGACCTCACCGGATTGCCGGCCCATCGGCGGAACCTCGGCGTGGTCTTCCAGAACTACCTGCTCTTCCCCCATCTAACAGTCGCCCAGAACGTGGGATTCCCTCTTAAGGCTCGCAAGTTCCCGAGGAACGAGATAAGCGGCCGGGTGGAGGAGGCGCTGGAAACCGTCCGGCTGCCTGAGTATGCCAAGCGTATGCCCAGGCAACTCTCCGGCGGGCAGCAGCAGCGGGTTGCCGTGGCCCGCGCTGTCTGCGCGAAGCCAAGCCTGCTGCTGATGGTCGAGCCGCTGGGCGCTCTCGACGAGCGGCTCCGCAAGGACCTTCAGGCCGAGATCCGACGCATTCACCGCGAGCTCGACACGGC
>SXGR01288128.1_pt1 | contig 17011 bp, 13 predicted proteins | sample 3174711 | NCBI WGS metagenome assembly SXGR01 (sample SAMN11356860, study PRJNA531348) | freshwater metagenome | isolation source: freshwater sample F1-60 | place: China: Fuxian Lake, Yuxi | collected 2017-12-25
CAACACGTCCGGCAAGAGCGCCAGATGCGCGGGCTTTGTCTTCAGCGCCCCGCGCAGCGATTCGATCTCCTTCATCAACGCGGCCGCGCCGGCGGTGAGCTCCGCGCGGTGGGCGTCGCTGATCTTGATGCCGGGCGGCGGTACGGCGCGGACCGTCTCGGCCCGGTTGTCCAGCGGGCCGTCGCCCAGCGCCCGGCCGGGCGGCAGGATTGCAATTCCAAGTGACAACGAAAGCAGCGCGAGGCGTTTCATGGAGTGAGTGGCACCGTTACACGCGCGCAGGCCGCGCGACAAGCCGTTTCGCCGAATTGACAATCCGGGCTTGCGCGCCACCATGCGGCATGAACCGCCGCGCATTCCTCGCCGTGGGCGCCGCCGCCGTGTCCGGAAGCGTGTTTTCCTCCGCTGAGAAACCCAAACTGCGCGTGGCCGTGCTGGGCCACACCGGCCGCGGCGACTACGGCCACGGCCTGGACACCGTCTGGCATCTGCTGCCCGAGACGGAGCTGGTCGCGGTGGCTGATGCCGACGCCAAGGGACTGGAGGCTGCGCGCGCGCGCCTGAAGGTGCCACGCGGCTTTGCGGATTATCGCCAGATGCTCGACCAGGTTCGCCCCGACCTCGCCGCCATTTGTCCCCGTCATGCCGACCAGCACCGCGACATGGCGCTGGCGTGCGCCGAGGCTGGCGTGCGCGGGGTTTACATGGAGAAGCCCTTCTGCCGAACCCCGGCCGAGGCCGATGACATCGTCGCCGCGGCGGCGCGCAAGGGCATGAAGCTGGCGGTGGCCCATCGCAACCGTTACCACCCGGTGTTAAAAGCCGTGGACAAGCTCCTGGCCGAGGGCGCCATAGGTGCGCTTCTGGAAATCCGTGGCCGCGGCAAGGAGGATGCTCGCGGCGGCGGCGAGGACTTGTGGGTGCTGGGCTCGCACGTGCTCAACCTCATGACCTACTTTGGCGGGCGGCCGCTGGCCTGCTCGGCGGTGCTGGAACAGGACGGCCACCGCGTCACCAAGGCCGACGTGCGCGAGGGCCGCGAAGGTCTGGGGCCTCTGGCGGGCAACAAGCTGCACGCGCGCTTTGAGATGGAGCGCGGCGCGCCCTGCCATTTTGATTCCATCCAGAACGCCGGCAAGGGTGCGGCCGGGTTCGGACTGCAGCTCATCGGCAACGCGGGCCTCATCGACTTTCGGTGCGACCGGCAGCCGCTGGCGCATCTGGTGCCGGGCAATCCCTTTGCGCCCTCGCGCGAGCCACGCCCGTGGACGCCCATCAGCACGGCGGGCGCGGGTCAGCCTGAGCCCCTGGAACGCGTCGAGCAGGAGGTGTCGCGCCACGTCCTGCCGGTGCGCGACTTGATCGCCGCCGTTCTGGAGAACCGACAACCCCTCTGCGGGGCGCAGGACGCGGCAACCATCATTGAGATGATTGCCGCCGTGTTTGAATCGCATCGTCAGGACGGCGCGCGCGTCGCGCTGCCCCTCAAGGGGCGTGGCAACGCGCTGGCCCAACTGCGCTAAAGCCGTGCGAGCCGCCCTCACATGCGCCCTCGGAGCGTGGGCGTGGCAATGGGCCGCGGGAGCCGCAGTCCCCGTGGATTACGCACGCGACGTGCGCCCGCTCCTGAAGGCCAAGTGCGTGTCCTGCCACGGCCCCCTGCGCCAGAAGGCTGGCCTGCGGCTGGACGCCGGAAAACTCATCCATCAGGGCGGCAAAGACGCCGCCGTCATCGCGCCGGGCCGCGCGGCGCAGAGTGAGATGCTGGCGCGCGTACAATCCAAGGACCCCGAGCGGCTTATGCCGCCTTCGGGCGCTGCGTTGTCGGAGGATCAAGTGGCCCTCTTGCGCCGCTGGATTGACGAGGGCGCGGCCTTCCCTGCGGATGAACGGATTGCGGCGACGCCGCAGCAGCACTGGGCATTTCAGCCGGTGCGCTCTCCCGCCGTGCCGGAGGTGAAGGACAAGGCCTGGCCGTTGAATGACATCGACCGGTTTGTGCTGGCGCGCCTGGAGGCGGCGGGGTTGCGGCCCAATCCCCCGGCCGAGGCGCGAGTGCTGGCGCGTCGCGCGTATCTGGACCTCATGGGACTTCCTCCCACGGCCGCCGAGGCGCAGGCGTTGGCCGGCGCGACGCAAGCCGGCGCCTTCGCCGCCCTGGTGGAACGGCTTTTGGCGTCGCCCTCGTACGGCGAGCGGTTTGCGCGCCACTGGCTGGACGTGGTGCGCTACGCCGACTCCAACGGTTACGAGCGCGACGGCGCCAAGCCGGAGGTGTGGCGCTACCGCGACTACGTGATCCGCGCGTTTAACAGCGACAAGCCCTTTGACCGGTTCCTCATGGAACAGATCGCGGGCGATGAACTGCCCGATGCGGACGCCGACACCGTCATCGCGACGGGCATGCACCGCCTGGGGCCGTGGGATGACGAGCCGGCCGATTTCGCGGTGGACCGCTTTGACCAGTTGGATGACATCGTGAACACGGTGGGACAGGCGTTCCTGGGGCTCACGCTGGGCTGCGCGCGTTGCCACGACCACAAGTTCGACCCGCTGCTGCAGCGCGAGTATTACTCGATGGTCGCCATCTTTGACCCCTTGAAGCGCCCTCAGGAGGGCCGGGCCGACCTCGCGCGTTACGCCCTGCCCGCGGCGCAGTCAGGCCGGCTGCGCGCACTGGAGCAGCGCGACAAGACCCTTGCGGCCGGCCAGTCCGCCCTGCAGAAGCTGGACGCGCGCCTGAAGCTGGCGCCGGCCGATGCGGTGCTGATGGCAGAGCGCGCGGCTCAGGCAGCCGAGTTGGCGCGACTGGAAAGGGAGCTGCCCTCCCCGCCTCGCGGCTACTTCCACTACGAGCCCTCGCCGCCTGCGCCGTCCGTTACGCGAGTGCTGCTGCGGGGCAACCCGGCCACGCCCGGCGATGCCGTCGAGCCTGCCGTGCCCGCCATTCTGGCGCGCGCGCCGGTGAGTTTCCTTGCGCCCGATGCCCACACCACTCGGCGGCGGCTGTCGCTGGCACGGTGGATGGTCTCGGCCGACAATCCGCTCGTTGCGCGGGTGATTGTGAACCGCGTGTGGCAGTGGCACTTTGGCGAGGGGCTGGTGCGCACACCCAATGACTTCGGGCTGGTGGGCGAGGCACCCACTCATCCGGAACTGCTGGACCATCTGGCCGACTGGTTTGTGCGCGAGGGGCGCTGGTCGCTTAAAAAACTGCACGCATATCTCTGCGCGAGCCGCACCTATCAGATGAGCAGCGCGCCCAATCCGACCAATGCCGCAGCCGACGCCGCCAACCGCCTGTGCTGGCGGCAGACGCCGCGACGCCTGGAGGTGGAGGCCATCCGCGACTCCATGCTCCTTGTCAGCGGGCGGCTTGATGCGCGCCTGTACGGCCCGGCCATGTACCCGTTCATTCCGCCGGAGGCGCTGGCGCACCACGCCGACAAGGCGTCCATCTGGCCGGCATACGACGAGGCGGGCGCGTCGCGCCGGACGGTGTATGCGTTCGTGAAGCGCTCGCTGGTGGTGCCGATGCTGGAGGTGTTTGATCTTTGCGACACCACGCGCAGCGCGCCACGCCGCGCTGTCACCACCGTTCCCACCCAGGCACTGACGCTCTACAACGGCGAACTCACGCGGCGGCAGTCGCTGCATTTTGCCGACCGCCTCCTGCGCGAGGCTGGTGCCGGGGACGGCGCGCGCATCCGCCACGCCTGGCTGCTGGCGCTGGCACGCGAGCCGTTGGCTTCGGAGGCGGCAGCGGCCGGCGCGTTCCTTGAGGCCGAACGCCACCGCGCTCCGGGCGCGCCCGCCGAAAGGGATCGCGCGGCGCTGGCGCAGCTTTGCCGCGTTCTGTTTAATCTCAACGAATTCGTGTACCGGGAGTGATCCTCGATGAGCGTCCCTCTGCAACGATTCGTTCCCAATCGCACGCCTTGCGGGCGCACGCGCCGCGAGTTCCTCTGGCAGGCGGGCGGCGGCTTTGCGGCGCTGGCGCTGGTGGACCTGCTCACGCGCGACCGTGCATGGGGCACCGGCACGGCAGCTCGCACGGTGCATCTGCCGCCCCGCGCGCGGCGCGTCGTGTTCCTCTTCATGAACGGCGGGCCCAGCCAGGTGGACACCTTTGACCCAAAGCCGCTGCTCACGCGCTTTCACAACCAGACGTACTCGGGCCCGTGCAAGGTGGGCTCCAACGGTAGGCCCATCGGTCGGCTCACCCAGTCTCCTTTCGCCTTCGCGGCGCATGGCCAGTCGGGGCTGCCCATCAGCAGCCTCTACCCCCATCTGGCGAGGCACGCCGATGACCTTTGTGTCATCCGGTCGATGCACACCGACACGGCCGCGCACGCCTCCGGCTGCATCCAGATGAACACGGGCAGCGTGCTTCTGGGCAGGCCCTCGCTCGGTTCCTGGCTGAGCTACGGGCTGGGCACGGCCAATGAAAACATGCCCGCCTACGTGGTGATGACCGACCCGCGGGGAGGGCCCATCGGCAGCGCCTCCAACTGGTCGGCCGGGTTCATGCCCGCGGCGCATCAGGGCACGCTCTTCCGCGGCGAGGGCCCGCCGCTGCTGGATTTGGCCACGCCGGCCGGCACCACCGACGCCACGCAGCGCGCCGGGCTGGACCTGTTAAACACCCTCAACGCCGGGCACCTGCGCCGGTTTCCCGGCGACACGGAGCTAGCGTCACGCATCGCCTCCTACGAGCTGGCCTATCGCATGCAGACGGCCGCCGCCGAGGCGGTGGATCTCAACCGCGAACGGGCGGCCACGCGCACTCTCTACGGGCTGGACCGGCCTGCGACGCAGGATTTCGCGCGCAAGTGCCTCATCACCCGCAGGCTGCTGGAGCGCGGCGTGCGCTTTGTTCAGCTCTACTCCGGCGGCGGCCACATCGAGGATACGTGGGATGGCCACAACGATTGTGTCACCAATCATCGCACTCACGCAGGCGAGACCGACCAGCCCATCGCAGCCCTCATCGCTGACCTCAAGCGCACGGGGCTGTGGGAGGACACGCTGCTCGTTTGGGGCGGCGAATTTGGGCGCACTCCCACGAGCGAGGGCGTGGGCAAGCCCGGCCGCGACCACAACTGGCACGGATTTACGATGTGGCTGGCCGGCGGCGGCGTGAAGGGCGGACAGGCCATTGGCGCCACCGACGAGCTGGGGTTTGCCGCCGTGGAGGAGCGCTGCCATGTGAGCGACCTGCACGCCACCCTCCTGCACCTGATGGGGCTGGATCACCGCAAGCTGACTTACTTCCATCAGGGGCTCGACCAGCGCCTCACCGGCGTGGAACGCGAGGCCCGTGTGGTGTCTCAAGCCCTGGCTTGATTCACAAGGGGCGACGCCTACCGGGGCTTTGGCGCGACCTTGGGCGCGGCCTTTGGAAGGTTCCAAGCCGTGATCCATTGGCGATCTGTGCTCCGATAGCCCATTGATTTGAGGAGCTTGCGTTCCATGTCGGGCATGTGCGCCGCGCCGTAAAAGATGGCGATGCGCTTCTTGCCGGCACCGGCCGTTTTTTTCAGGACATCCAGCGCAATGTCATTGCGTTCATTGACAATGACGGTGCCTTCCCCGGAGTCGAGCCCCGCCAGCGTGCCCTCCATCTGAATCATCTGGCTTCCCAGAAGGCGTTTCATTTCCAGAGAGCGATTGTCGCTGAGCATTGCGCGCAGAAGGTCCCACGGCGACATCTCCGGCGTGGGGTGGCCCTGACGCTGGCGGGCCATCTCCTCCTGCATGGTTTTCCACATGAGGCTGAACATGGTTTCGCCGCGCACCTTGCGGCGCTGGTCGAAGGTCTTTGGATCCATGTCGGCGTGGATGAAATTGGGCCGGGAATAGTCAATGGCATCGAGCTGGAACTCAAGATCCAAGCCGTTTTGCATCAGGCGCTGGATGCCAGTGATCGTGCTCTCCTTCCGGTTCTTGGCCTTGGCGAGGTCCTTGGCTTGGCGGGGGTCGGCGACGAGTTCGAACAACACCGCGTCGTAATCCTTGAACCGCTTGTTGAGCGCGTCGTAGTAAGCCTTGTCGCCGATGTGGATGGCCCCCACGAGATCCACGCGCACGCCGGTCTTGTCGTTGAGAAAAGAGGCGATGGCGACTTGCAACTGATCGGCCTTCGCCAGTTTTTGGAATCGAAGGTAGGCGTTGGTGGTGGCCTGTGGTGCCGGCGCAGCGGCGCGGGAAGGCTCAGCAGCGGCGGCGTGCGATGCCGCTGGCACCCAAAGCACGAGCAGAGCCACAAAGGGCAGAGTAAGCCCAATGGAGCCTTTGAGGCGTTTGCGTCCCATGCGGCAGGGTAGGCCGGCAGCGCATTTAAGGCAATAGCCTACACGCACCCGTGTGGCCGGGGGGGCCCAAGGGAGTAACGATGCCTGGAGCTAGCCTAGTTTTTGCAGCGTGGCCTTGATGGCGTCAAAGTTGGGCAGATCCTTGGGTGTGGCGGTCTGCTCCGCGTATTGCACGACCCCCGTCTTGTCCACCACAAAGGCCGCCCGGGCGCTGGTGGAGCCAAAACCAAGCAAGTCGGGCAGCAGCACGCCATAGTCGGCGGCCGTCTTTTTGTTCAAGTCGCTGGCGAGCGTGATGCCAATCTTTTCCTTGGCAGCCCAGGCCTCCTGCGCGAAGGGGCTGTCCACGCTGATGCCGATGACCTCGGCGTGCAAGTCCTTGTAGCTGTTCAGGCCCGCGGTGACGTCGCAGAGTTCCTGCGTGCAGACGCCGGTGAAGGCCAGCGGGAAGAACAGCAGCACCGTGTGCCCTTTGCCGTAGTGGGCGCTCAGTTTGACCTCGGTGGGGGCGGCGCCCACGGGCTTGGTCTTGAGGGTGAAATCAGGGGCTTTGGAACCGACGGCGATAGGCATGGTAAGGTAGAGTCAGGGTTGAACTTCGGGGCGGCGTTTATAGGCAAGGCGCCCGGGGCTGTCAAACGCGATTCGAAAAAGCGCGCGCGTCCCCCCGCCGCGGACGCATTCCAATTGTGGCGTCGGGGCGATTTCTGCTGGCCAGAGTGTCGCCCGATGGTATGGTTCAACGGCAGAGAACCAAAGCGCACTAGGATGCGCTGAGAGACCCGCCCATTTGGAGCAACCATGAGCCAATCCAAGCACCAGACACGTGGCTTCACCTTGGTGGAGCTCTTGGTGGTCATTGCCATCATCGGCATGCTGGCCAGCCTGCTGCTGCCTACGCTGGCAAAGTCCAAACGCCGCAGTCGGACGGCGCTGAGCATCAACAACCAAAACCAGATCGGCAAGGCCTACCGCAGCTTCGTGGATGACAACAAGGGATGGTATCCCAAGGTGTTCGGGTTTGCCGGTGCGGGCGGCAAGCAGGGCAACTTCCTGCAGGTGGTGCAGCCGGGCAAGATGGCGCAGCCGGGCAGCGAATTTAATCCCTACGCCACGGAGCGCCTCAATGCCATGACCCAGGCCGTCAAGAACCAGCCGCAATTGGTGGCGGCCATTTACGGCGCCACCACGCCGGCCGAGAAGCGGCCGCTCAACCAGTACGTGGGAAACAATCACAAGATCTTCCACGATCCGGCGGACATCGGCGGCACGGCGTTCAATCTGGACAGTTGCTTTGACGCCTTTGGCAGCAGCTACCAGCCGCAGGTGGCCGACGACATGTTCCGCGTCAAACGCGTGCTGGGCGAGGCGACGGAAAGTCCCGACGACTATTCGGGGCGTTCCATGCACGAGCAGGAGATTTCAAATCCCTCCAACAAGATCATCCAGGGCGACTGGAACTGGCCCTACGACCAGCTGGACACGTGGCACGCCGACAAGGGCGAGGGGCGGCACATCATGCTCTACTCCGACGGCCACGTGGAGAACTACCTCTTCCCGAAGTCGGAACTCCTCATGAAGTGGTTCACGCCCGTCTACACGGGCAGGGCAACGGGCCGGGGCGATCCGGAGATTGACGACGCGGCCTTCCGAAGCGCGTCTCCGCCCGAGTACCAGACCATCAGCGGCACCCCGGCGAAGTACATCGATTCGGGGTTCAAGTGGTGGTAGTTTTTAAGGGTGTGAAGCCACGCCCCGAGAATCCCGCGGCTCCCAGGTGCCCGGCGTTTACGGTGCTGGAAATCCTCGTGGCGCTCGCACTCATCGCGCTTCTCACCACCCTCTTGCTTCCCAGCCTGGCCAAAGGCAAGGCCCGTGCCCGACGCTCGCAAAGCATCCACAACCAGCAACAGATCAGCATCGCCTTCCGCGAATATCTGCAGGATCACCGGGGTGAGTACCCGCGGATTCGCGGCTTCGCGGGGGCCGGCGGCAAGCGCGGCGACTTTGCCTCGCAGGCGCGCACCCGCAAGCCGGAGCCGGAAGTCGTGGCCATCTTTGGCGCCGACACGCCGCCCGAGGAGCGACCGCTGAACCAGTACATCAGCAATCGGGAAGTCTTCCACGATCCCGCCGACGCAGGCGGCACCAGCTTCCGCGTGAGCAGCTGCTTCGACGCCTTCGGCACCAGTTACCTTCCGCAGATGGGAGAGGATCAGTTCCGCGTGAAGCGCGTGCTGGGCTCGCGCACCGACACCCCCGGCAGCTACGGCTGGCGTTCATTGCGCGAAACCGAACTCTCCAACCCCGTGAACAAGATCATCCAGGGCGATTGGAACTGGCCCTACGACCAGCAGGACAGCTGGCACGGCGACCACGGCGAAGCGGGCCATGTGATGCTCTACGCCGACGGACACGTGTCTTACTTCGTGTTCCCCGACACCGCGGTCATGCTCAAGTGGATGACCCCGCCGCACCGGCGCGACGCCCAGGGCCGCGCCGAACTCAATGCCAAGGGCGACCCGGTCATTGACGAGGAGAAGTTTCGCAGCCTGTCCCCCGAGCCGTTTCGATCCACCGCCGGAGAACCCGCGCGGTACATCGACACGGGCTTCCTCTGGTGGTGAGCCAAAGCCCGCACGGCTACGCGCTGCCCCGCTTGGCGTTCTTCAAGAGCACCGCCTCCGGTGACGCCGCGTAATGCGGATCAAGCGGATAGCAGCCGCTGGGCAGCCCGTTGCGCGGCGCGGTGGTGCAGTCGCTAAACGTGCGGCACAAGAGCTTCGGGGTCAGCGAAGCGCCGGAGAGCACCTCGGCCGGCAGCGCAGGATAGCTCAACACCATCCGGCCCAGCCCCACCATGTCCGTCCATCCATCGCGAACCACCCGCTGCGCCACATGGGGCAGGTATTCCTGAAGGTAGCTGTAGCCGGTGCCCACGATCAACATGTCCGAGGGGGCTCGTTCGCGCAGCTGCCGCGTTGCGTGGATGAGCCGCGCCACGTCCATCAGCGGGTCGTGCGCGGGCTGATACCCGTCGCTCGGCGGATAGGCGGCCGGCCGTTGGATGTGCGGCGTGTAATAAGGTGACCCCGCCGTCACGTTGAGAATCTGCACGCCCAGCCGTGCGCACAGCGCAACGAACTCAAACGCCTCCGTCATTTCAATCCTCGTCGGGTCGGCCGCGTCCACGCTAAATCCAAACCGGTACGGCAACGCGTGCGCGAAGTCCTCCGGAATGCCCGGCCCAAGCTTGCCCGGAATCGCACGCGCCGGGTCGGGACGGTGCGGCACCATGTCAAAACAGCTCAGGCGCACACCCAGGCCGATGCCGTTGCCCATTGCGCGAATACCCGCCACCACCTCGCGCAGCATGCGCGTGCGATTCTCGAAGCTGCCGCCAAACCTCCCGGGGCGCGTGTGTGCGCCCAGCAGTTCGTGCAGCAGATAGCCGTGGCAATGCTTGAGATCCACGAAGTCCGCGCCGGCCTCCCACGCCACTTGCGCGGCCGTGATGTAGTCGCCCTGCAACCGCTCCAACTCGTCGTCGGAGAACACCTGCGCATCGCTGGTGACGCCAAACTTGCGATCCAGAATGGGATGCCGGAAGGCCACGCGCGGCTCAAATCGTTTCTTGTCATGGGGCTTGCAGAACCGGCCCGAGTGCGTGAGTTGAAAGCCCACCACCAGATCATCCGCCGCGTCCACCGTGCCAAAGCGCGATGCATGCGCCCCTTTTAACAGTCGCACCAGCTCTGCCAGATCGCGCTGGTTGCCTTCGGTGATGATGAGCTGGTTTGGGTTTGCCCGGCCATCCGCGCGCACGGCCATGGCCTCCGCGCCGCAGATGAGCTTGGCGCCGCTTGTCCCAAATCGCTGCCAGCGCCGCCGCACAGCGTCGGTCGCGCCGCCGGTGGAGGTGCCATCCCAGCCCTCCATCGGATGAATCGCCCAGCGATTACCGATGCGCTTGCCATTGATGAGTGGGCCGGCCACGGGCTGCGAGAGTGGCGACGGGCCACCGGCCACCACCTCGTCATCGCATGGGATTTCCACGCCGAGCGCCGCGCAGTGCGCGCGAAACTCAGCCGGCGACTTGAGCGAGGCAACGCGCGTGAGGTTGAATGGTGCGGCGGCCATGGCATGCGGCGCCCCAAGTGACGCCAGCTGCGTCCAGCGTATCGCGCCCACCTCATCGTGGCGAGTCCTGCCGTGGAAGAGCCTTGCTAGTCCTGCGTCCTTTCTGGTCGACTCCCATAGCACCATGGCCCGGCAACCGCTTCCAAAACGCCTGCTGGGCCGGACGTCCATCGCCCTCTCACCGATCGCCTTCGGTGCCGGGCCAGTGCCCGCGCTCCTCACTCGCGAGGGGTCGCATGCGGCGCAGCTTCCCACCATCGCGCGTGCGCTTGAGGCGGGCATCAACTGGTTTGACACGGCGGCAACCTACGGCGAAGGCCGTTCAGAAACTCACTTGGGCGCCGCGTTGCGCGCACTCGGTGCGGTGCAATCCGTGCATGTGGCCACCAAGGTTCGGCTGGAGGCCTGCGATCTGGACGATATCCAGGGCGCGATCACGCGGTCGCTCCGCGGCAGTCTGGCGCGGCTGGGACTGCCGCGCGTCACCCTTCTGCAACTGCACAATTCCATCACCACGCGGCGAGGCGACCAGCCCACATCTATCACGCCGCGAGACGTGTTGGAGCATGTGGTGCCCGCGATGGAGTGCCTGCGACGCGATGGGGTGGTGGGCGAAATGGGACTGACGGCGCTGGGCGAGCTGCCTTCGCTCTCCCAAGTGTTGCGGGGTGCGCGTTGGGCCACCGCGCAGGTATGCTGCAACTTGCTGGATGTGCCGGCGCCATTACTCTCGCTCTGCGCGCAGACAGGTACGGCCGTGTTGGCCATCCGCGTGCTTGCCGGCGGAGCACTGGCGGGCCAGCCGCCCAGTGATCACACGCGCACCACCCGGTTTTTCCCATTGCATCGCTACGAGCAGGACGCGCGTTTAAGCGAACGGCTTGCGACGCTGCTCCCCGCAGGGATGTCACTACCGGAGGCCGCCATCCGGGCCGTGACGGGCAGGACGGACGTGGCCTCGGCGATCATCGGCTTTGCCTCGCCTGAGCAGGTGGATGAGGCGGTGCGCTTTGCCGCGGAGGGTCCGCTGCCGCCGGGCCTTCTGGAGTTGTTGCAGCAATCGGCCGCGTCGCCGCAGCCGCTCACGCCATGATGTCGTCGGCCGACCCATCGAGTCGAGCGCGCAAGGTGCTGACGGTGTGCGTGGCGTTTCTGGGCTGGATGGGCGCGGGCGTGCAGATGGGTGCGATGCCCATCGCCTCCTTGTCGGTCTCCAGGCATTTCATGGAAGGCGCGTTCAGGCCCGAGGTGGCCGCGGCGTGGTTTGGATATTTCACCGCAGCCCTTAGCCTCGGTGCGGCCGTCGGCGGCATCTTGCTGGGTTGGGCGGGCGACCGCTGGGGCCGGGCGCGGGCGATGGCGGCCAGCATCCTGTGTTACGCATGCTTCTCCGCAGGATGCGCCGCGGCGCGCTCGCAGGAGGAATTGGTGGTGCTGCGGTTTCTTACGGGGCTGGGAATCGGCGGCATGTGGCCCAACGGCGTGTCGCTGGTGTCGGAGGTCTTGCCGGACCTGTCGCGGCCGTGGATGGCCGGGGTGATCGGCACCTCGGCCAACGTGGGAATGCTGTTGATCTCGCAGGTGGGTCGCATGGTGGACATCACGGCAGAATCCTGGCGCTGGCTCTTTCTCGCTGCAGCGGCGCCGGCGGTGGTGGGGTTGGTGGCGTGGTGGGCGGTGCCCGAATCGCCTCGTTGGGCGGCCACGCGCCACCGGCCCAAGGCGGAGGCAGAAACGCCATGGCGCGAACTGCTCGCGCCGCCCTTGCGCCGGGCCACCCTCGTGGGAATCCTGCTCGCTTCCATTCCCCTCATCGCCGCATGGAGCGCCGGCCGCTGGCTCACACCTTGGGCAGACGCCGTGGCGGGCGCCGCCCATCCGGGCTTCAAGGCCACCACCCAGGCGACGTGGGCCGCCGGCGCGGCCATCGGCAGCCTCCTGGGCGCGCAAGTCGCCGTGCTGCTGGGACGGCGGCGGGCCTACTTTCTCGTCAGCCTGGCTTCGGTGACGCTCACCTGCGGCATCTTCCACTTTCTGCACCCGCTGCACGGGGCGTTCCTGCCCATGGTGTTTGTGCAGGGGCTGATCGCCACTCTCTTTTTTGGTTGGCTGCCCCTGTGCCTGCCGGAACTCTTCCCCACACGCGTTCGCGCCTCGGGCACGGGCCTAAGCTACAACTTTGGCCGGTTCATCGTCGCGGGCGGCGTGCTGACCACCGGCGAATTAACCCGGTACTTTGGCGGCGACTACGCGCGCGCCGGCGCCATCATGGGGATGATTTACGCGCTGGGGATGGTGGTGATCTGGTTTGCCCCTCCGACGCTCGGCAGGAAGATCGAGGACTAGGAGGCGGCGCGGTTTTACCGGTAAGCCTCAATGACGGCGCTGTTGTCCGCGTCGCCCAAGCCCGCTTTCACCGCGGCCTCCAAGAGCCGGCGGTGGATGCCCTCCAAAGGCAGGCGCGCGCGGTGTTTGCGGCCCAGCTGCAGGATGAGCCGCACGTCCTTGAGGTGCTGCGAGAGGCGCGCCTGCGGTGCAAACTCACGCTTGAGCATTTTTTCGCCCTTGGTGTCCATCACGCGCGAGTAGGCCGCGCCCGCCTTCAGCACCGCGAGCGCGAGCGTTTGGGAAACGCCGACGCGCCCGGCAAACGACAGGGCTTCCGCCAGCACGGCGCGGTTGAGCCCCAGTGCCAGATTCACCACCAGCTTCATGCGCGCGCCGCTGCCGCAAGGACCGACGTGGAAGGATTGCCTTGAGTACGTCGCAAGCAAATCGCGCGCCGCCGCAAAGTCCGCGCGCCGGCCGCCAACGAGTACCAGCACGTCGCCCGCGCTGATTTGCGCGCTGGAGCCAACGAGGGTGGCATCCATGTAGCGCACGCCGCGCCGAGCGAGCTTCGCACCGAGTTGCGTAGTGGCGTCGGGTTCGCCGGTGGTGGTGTCGATGATGCGAAGGCCGCGGCGAAGTTGCGGTGCGGCCACGCGCAGGACGGCCTTGACCACATCCGAGTTTGGCAGCGAAAGCAGCACGCGGTCGCACGCGGCGAACACTGCCGCTGCGGACTCGGCCGCTCGGCCGCCAGGTTTCCTGAGCGCCTTCCTCCGCGCTGCGTCTACATCGAAGCCCACGACGGAGAAGCCCGCCCGCCGCAGCCGTTGCGCCAGCGCGCCACCCACGAGGCCAAGCCCGATGAGGCCGATGGGACTGCGGGACTTCACGGCGACCGGTTTGTGGGCAGCCGCTTCACGATGTCCGCCAGGATTTCCCGATCCGAGTCGGGACGGCGGGGCGAACCGGGATGCGTGTCATCGCAGGCGAGCCAGCCGCGCAGTTTGAGGAACATCGCCGCGCTGTGCTTGTAGGCTGGCACCGGCGGGCGAAAGGCGAGGAAGCCCAGGTACTGCAAGAGGTCGTTGAGTTCGTAGAACGCCGGGTCGCCCGCGGCCCATGCGGCGTCGCGCATGGCGAAGACGTCCGGCGCGAAGGTGGAGAGGCCCAGCAGGTAGTCGCTGCCGTACATGATCATGTCGATGGCCAGATCGTTGCCGGTGTACACGCGGAAGTCCGGGCGCGTGGCGTCGCGCAGCGCGAGCCGCAGCCACTCCATCTCGCGGCAGAGCGAGGAGTGCTTGGCGCCGATGCACGCAGGCACGCCCATGAGCCCGCGGTACACGTCCAACGGGTAGATTTTCCCGAAGGGCGCGAACATCGTGCCCAGCTCAAAGCCGATGAAGGGCCCCACCGCACCGAGCTGCGTGTATGCCGCGACGATGGCGTCATCCGCCTGACCGGTGAGGCCGTGGCTTTGGAAGATAACGGGCGTGCCGCCATGCCGCTGGATGATTTCCATCTGGCGCGCATAGGCGCCCGGATTGAATGGCGCGCCGGGTTCGTCGCCGACGAACGCGCCGGCGGCATAGAGACCTCCCGCGCATTCGGCCCGGGTGATGTCGAGCGCGCGGATTCGCGTGGCGTCGTCGATCAGGTGGGCAAATCCCGTGTCCATGTTCACCGCGGGCGCAAGTCCCGCGTTCACCGTCCGCCGCACGTGCGCCGCAAACCCCTCCCAGTCCACTGCGCAGTGGGAGTGGAAGGGCAGGAGGATCGCGGAAATGCCCTGAACGCGCCGACGCAGGCGCAACGGCGGCTGCGGCCAAGAAGCTGCCGTGGCTGCGGGATCGCGCATGGAGCTCCTCTTGGCGGCGTCAGCGCCCGCAGCACTGCTTGAACTTTTTACCGCTGTTGCAGGGGCAGGGGTCGTTGCGGCCCACCTTGGGGCCGGCGCGCAGGGGGCGCGCGCGCGACACGGCGTCGTTGAGGGCGCTCACTTCGTCCTGCGGCTGCGCGGGCTTGGCCTCGCCGCCGCCGGCCGATTCATGGTGCGCCACCGAAGGCAGACTGCGCAGGAAATTCATGTACGCCTCAACGCTGGAGGCGCTGCGGAAGATGTTGTGGCAGATCTCGGTTTTGATGTTCGCCATCAGCACGTCAAACATCTCCTTGGCTTCGCGCTTGTACTCGATGAGCGGATCCTGCTGGCCGTATGCGCGCAGGCCGATGGAGTTTCGCAGGCCGTCCATCGCGTAAAGGTGTTCGCGCCAGAGCCGGTCAATGGCGCCCAGCATCGTATACCGCTCGACCGAGGCGATGGCCGCGGGATTGTCGTGCTGCGCCTTGACGCGGTAGGCCTCGCTGACTTTTCCGCAGAGGGCCTTGCACAGCGCGTACTGCTGCGGGGTGAGCCCGTCAAACACCGAGCCGGCGACGGGGTTCTCCGTGCCCGCTTCGGCGGTGCTGCGCAGCGACGCCTCGGAGATGCCGATGGGAAAGTTCAGGTTGGCCCAGTCGCCCAAGGCCCGCAGGTTCCAGCCTTCCTCGCCCATGTCGGCGGGCAGGAACTGCTCGACCTTCTGGATCACGATCTCCTCCATGATGTCGAGCAGGTGATCGCGCACGTCCTCGCTGTGGATGATCTTGTTGCGGAATCCGTAGAGGATTTCGCGCTGCTTGTTCATCACGTCGTCGTACTCGAGCGTGCGCTTGCGAATCTGGAAGTGGTGCTCCTCGACCCGTTTCTGCGCCGTCTCGATGGATCGGTTGAGGATGGGATGGGTGAGCTCCTGATCCTCCTCCAGCCCCATCTTCTCCATGAGCTTTACCATGCGGTCGCCGCCGTAGAGGCGCATCACGTCGTCCTCGAGCGAGAGGAAAAAGTGCGAGCTGCCCGGATCGCCCTGTCGTGCGCAGCGGCCGCGCAGCTGGCGGTCGATGCGGCGTGCCTCGTGGCGTTCGGTGGCGAGCACGTGAAGGCCGCCCCGTTCGGCCACTCCGGCGCCCAGTTTGATGTCCGTGCCGCGGCCGGCCCTGTTGGTCGCGATGGTGACCGACCCGTGCTGGCCCGCCCGCGCGATGATTTCCGCCTCCTGCTGGTGGTACTTGGCGTTGAGCACGGCGTGGACGATCGACTCCTTCTTGAGCAGGCGCGAAAGGCTCTCGCTGGCCTCCACCGACGCCGTGCCGACGAGGATGGGCCGGCCCTTTCCGTGGATGTCACGGATCTCGGAGAGCACGGCCTTGAACTTCTCGCGCTTGGTCTTGTACACCGAGTCGTTGCCGTCCTGTCGCACGCAGGGCTGATTGGTGGGGATCACCAGCACGCCCAGCTTGTAGATGTCGAAAAACTCCGTGGCCTCCGTCTCGGCCGTGCCGGTCATGCCGGCCAGCTTGTGGTAGAGGCGAAAGTAATTCTGGATCGTGATCGTGGCGTAGGTCTGCGTTTCACGCTCCACCTCGACGCCTTCCTTGGCCTCCACCGCCTGGTGCAGGCCGTCGCTCCAACGCCGGCCGGGCATTTTGCGGCCCGTGTGTTCATCGACGATGATGACCTTGTTTTCCTCGATGATGTACTGCTGGTCGATTTCGTAGAGGCAGTAGGCCTTGAGCAGCTGGGAGATGACGTGGATGCGTTCGGCCCTCGCCTCGTACTGCTGCTGCACGCTCTGCTTTTCGGCCATGCGTCCGGCGGCATCCAGCGAGTCGCGCATGTCGACTTCGTGGAAGGCCGTCACCAGATCGGGCAGGACGAAGGCGTCGGGATCGCTGGGGCTGAGGAAGCCGCGGCCCTTCTCCGTGAGGTCGGCCTCGTGGCTCTTTTCCTCGATGGCGAAGTAGAGCGATTCCTTCGCGTCGTAGAGATCCTTCTTGGACTGGTCCTTGTGCAGATCCAGCTCCGCAGTGTTGAGCCGGCGCAGGTTGGCCGGATCCTCGAGCAAGCGCATCAGCCGCGCGGCCTTGGGCTGTCCCAGGCGCGCCTTGTACATCAAAAGGCCGATGTGCTGCTCGTCGGCGCTGTCGGCCTCCCCATTCTTCGGCAACTTGGCCAGATGCGCCTCCGCTTCCGCGAGCATCTCGTCGGCCAGCCTTTGCTGGCGGCGCACCAAGGATTCGACCAGCGATTTGAGCTGGGCGTAGAGCTTGTTATCGGCATTGACGACGGCCGGGCCGCTGATGATGAGCGGCGTGCTGGCGTTCTTCATTTCGGTGCCTCTGGGCGC
>SXGR01067142.1_pt1 | contig 17010 bp, 15 predicted proteins | sample 3174711 | NCBI WGS metagenome assembly SXGR01 (sample SAMN11356860, study PRJNA531348) | freshwater metagenome | isolation source: freshwater sample F1-60 | place: China: Fuxian Lake, Yuxi | collected 2017-12-25
ACCCGCATCGGACAACTCGTCTCCGAATTCCTCCCCGACGAATGCCGCAACTATCTCAACCACGCCGGATACACTGCAAACTAACCGCGAAAGTGCTCTAGTTCGACCTCTCCGCGCCATGCGTCCTGGATAATGTCGTTGTAGTTGAGGGTGTTTGCGAGTTGCGATGTAATGGGCCACCGTCTCGCAGTTTTCGGATCGTGGCGCGAGTTTACCCGTGAATGCTGTGAAGGGATGTGCTTCTTGATTACAGGTGCGTTGAAGTCTCAGGTGGACCGTGTTTGGGACGCCTTTTGGTCGGGTGGGATTTCCAATCCGTTTTCGGTCGTCGAGCAGATCACTTACCTGCTGTTCGCTCGGCGGTTGGATGAGCTGCACACGGCGAAAGAGGCTTAGGCCAATCTGCTGGGTACGGCGATCGACAAGCCGATCTTCAGCAAGGCGCAGCAGCATCTGCGCTGGTCGCGGTTCAAGGACTTTGAATCTGAGAAGATGTATCTGGTCTTCCGCGACGAAGTCTTCCCGTTCATCAAGAATCTGCATCAGGACGAGCAGTCTGCCTACAGTCGGTTCATGAAGGATGCCGTCTTCATCATGCCGACGCCGTCGCTGCTGGAGCGGGCGGTGACGATGATTGCCGACATCCCGATGGAAGACCGGGACACCAAGGGCGACCTCTACGAATACTTGCTGTCGAAGATCGCTCAGGCCGGAGTCAACGGGCAGTTTCGGACGCCGCGGCACATCATCAAGTTGATGGTCGAGCTGATGGCTCCGCAGCCGAAGGATGTGATTGGCGATCCGGCCTGCGGGACGTGCGGCTTTCTGATCGCGGCGGGCAAGTTCCTGCGCGAGCATCACAAAAAGCTGTTCGTCAACAAATCCCAGCGTGAGCACTTTCAGACGCAGATGTTTCACGGCTCGGACTTCGACGCTTCGATGCTGCGGATCGCGTTTGTCGTCCAACCAAAAACCGTCGGCGGTCATGTCGCAGAACCAGACGTGATCCGTGCCGCCGGAGTTCGTCTTCGTGAACAGCAGGATCGCCGTCGAGACTCCGGCATACGGCTTGAACACGCCCGACGGCATCGAGATCACGCCGTCCAGCTTGTGACTATCCACCAGCGTCTGCCGAATCTGCTGATGTGCGGTCGAAGAGCCGAACAAGACTCCGTCCGGCACGATGCACGCACACCGCCCGCCCGGCTTGAGCTGCGCCAGGAACAACGCGAGGAACAGCAGCTCGGTCTTCTTGGTCTTTGTCATCTGCAACAGGTCTTTGGCGACCGCCGCGTGATCCAGCGAGCCTTTGAACGGCGGATTGGCCAGGACCAGCGTGAACTGGTCACGCCATTTGAAATTTGAAATTTGACATTTTGAGATCTCAAATCAAAAGCATCCTGCGACAGTGAGTCGATGCGCTGAATGTCCGGCTGCTCGACGCCGTGCAGCATCATGTTCATCGCCCCGACCTCGGACGTGGTTTTGAGTTTTGGGGCGACGATGCGACCGGCGAGACGTACCTGAAACGTGACCTCGACGAGCAAATCAACATCCGCGGCGAAAATCCTGTCGCCTGATACGAGGCGACATTTTGGACGGTTCGGACACTTATTTCCAATTGTGTCTCTTTCCTGTGTTGATTCGAAAAACAGTGAGAACGTTGAAATGAGCAGAAATAGAAAATGGTTGAGCAACAATAGAAACAAAGCGTCCGAAGTGTCAGAACCGACCTGCCTAAGGTGCGGATCACAGACCCACGAATCGAGGACGCTGCCACCGGACGCCACCAGTGCCGTCGATTCGTCAGATCAGAGAGCATCCGAAATCCCTCCAAGCAGGTGGAGAGGTTTTCGTGAGTCACCAAGTTCAGCGGCCTGTAGCTGTTGCTTCCAACATCGCTGGTCGGCGCCAATTCGATGGCCCCACTTGATTTGTGCTGGATGTCACCCGACCGCCGTTCCGTCAGACGTCGCGGAGTGGATTCCAGACATCGAGCCGCGCGTGAGTAGTTTGAGAAAGGGTTGAGACCACAAAACAACACTTCCGTTTCCCGTGAGTTTATTCGTGGTCAAACGAGAGAAAATGAGCAACAGGAAACGAAGAAGCAGCGATGCGGTTCCGAAACTCGCGGAACAGAACGGAATGGAATTGCGCGCTGCGGAACAGAGCGGTATTCTCTTCGCACTAGAGCGTTCGCCTACCTCCGTTTCAGATTTCAGATCTCGCGTGACAACCTCTACTTGAAAAAGGGACGACGATATGGCCTCGATTTCCACGGACGCGAAAGGCAATCGCAAGATTCAATTCGTCAGCGGCAATAGCAAACGCAAATCGGTCTACCTTGGAAAAACGACCAAGGCCGACTGCAAAGAGATTTGCAGCAAGATCGAAGCTATCTTGGCTGCCACCTTGTCACGTCGATCACTCGCGCCAGAAGTCGCCGAGTGGGTGGGCAACGTCCCTGACGTGCTCGCCAACAAACTGGCGGCAGTGGGGCTGATTCCTCCGCGGGCGAAATGCCAAGAGGGTGCCACGAAGCTCGGAGAATTCATTGACGCCTATCTGCTCAGTCGGGCGGACATCAAGCCGAGAACTCGGATCAATCTCCTACAGGTCCGCAAGAATCTGGTGACTCACTTCGGCGAGGATAAGCAGTTGGCCGAAATTGCTCCCGGCGATACCGACGAATGGCGGCGCTGGATGCTTGGGACACGCAAGCTCGGACACAACACCGTTCGCCGTCACTGCGGACGAGCCAAGCAACTGTTGCGAGCCGCATTGCGAAATGCGACTGATTACCGAAAACCCATTTGCTGACATGGGGGATTGCTCTGTCAAAAGCAACAAGTCACGACAGTTCTTTCTCCTTCGCGAAGACGCCGACAAAGTCTTGGCCGCATGTCCCGACAATGTATGGCGTTTGATCTTCGCCCTGGCTCGCTTTGGTGGCCTGCGGACACCCTCCGAGACGTTGTTGCTCCGTTGGGATGATGTCGATTGGGAACGTGGCCGGCTGTTGATCCGCAGCCCCAAAACGGAGCACCACGAAGGGAAAGATTCTCGATTCGTGCCGATCTTCCCGGAACTTCGACCCTACTTGGATACGGCATGGGAACAAGCGGCGGACGGGGCCGAGTTCGTGATTGCCCGACGCCGGGGTAGCAACATCAACCTGCGGACGCAGCTCCTACGGATCATCCCCAAGACTGGACTGACCGCGTGGCCAAAGCTCTTTCAGAATCTCCGCGCCACTCGTGAGACCGAATTGGCCGAGACCTATCCGCTCCATGTTGTCGTGGCTTGGCTCGGCAACAGCCAACTTGTCGCAGCCAAGCATTACTTGCAGGTCACTGACGAGCATTTCGCCAAGGCGACGCAGAATCCGACGCAGATGGGAACTGAAATCCGCGAACCGGACGGAAAGCCGGTCATTTGTCCGCTGCGTGCCAACGAAAAAGCCCCGGGATTTCCGGGGCTTTCCGTTCCTTGCAGTTTAGTTCAAGGATTTCCAGTGCCCAGGAGAGGACTCGAACCTCCATGAGCTTGCGCTCGCTAGCTCCTGAAGCTAGTGCGTCTGCCAATTCCGCCACCTGGGCTGGTGCGTGAGGGGAGGGAGAATATGTAGTTGAGTGAGTGTCAGCAAGCGACGGTTGCGAAGTGTGACGGTAAGTCAAAGATTCAACATGGAGAAATGGCTTGCGATCCTAGCACGACGCGCCAGCGAGTGGTTGTTCGTGAGCGACCACTCGCTGGCGCGCCGTGCTGGATGGCAGATCGAAGCTCAGAATTTGTGGCCTTCTTGAGGGCCGTTCTTTGTGAGCGTGAGAACTTCGGGGCCTCGTTCGGTCATCAAGATCGTGTGCTCAAACTGCGCGGAGAGGCGGCGATCTTGAGTGCGGACGGTCCAGCCGTCTGATTTGTCGATCTCGGTTTTCCAATTGCCCTCGTTGAGCATTGGTTCGATTGTCAGGCAGGTGCCGGGGCGGACGACTGCTTTGCCGGATTGCAGATCAGGGAAGTGCGGGACTCCGGGCTCTTGATGGAAACTGCGGCCGACCCCGTGGCCTTGGAATTCGCGGACGATCTCGAAGCCCTGATCCTTAGCGAAGCGATAGATCGCTCGGCCGATGTCGATAACTCGGCCGAACGGTTTGATGGCGTGGATGCCGATCCACATGGAGTCGAACGCGGCTTGCACGAGGTGTTTCGTTGACGGGCTGACTTCGCCGATCAGGAATGTTTCGGAGGAGTCACCGTGCCAGCCGTTGACGATGCTGGTCAGGTCGATGTTGACGATGTCGCCGTCTCGCAAAACGTAGTCGTCGGGGATGCCGTGGCAGACGACTTCGTTGACGCTGGTGCAAACGGTGTTGGGGTAGCCGTTGTAGCCCAAGCAGGCCGGAGTGTGGCCGTGCTGGATGGTGTAATCGTAAGCCAGTTGGTCGATCTCGCCGGTGGAGATGCCGGCCCGGACGTGCGGGCGCAGGAAGTCCATGACTTCGGCGTTGAAACGGCAAGCGTCTCGCAGAGAGTCGCGGTCCGCGTGAGTGGCATAGATCGGAATTTTGGCAAGCGGCCCGGTGGTCGGACGCAGCATTGGGCCTCGGAAGGAAGTCACACCTACTCCTCGGGGAGATGAGAATTTTGGGGCTCCCATTGTTGTGGCGTGTCACTCGCTTCGCAACCTTGCCATTTCGGCTTGGCCACTGGCGGTGTTCGCAGAGGAAAATGAGCGCGACTACACTGGCCGCGATCACTGTCAGCGGGTTGAATCGGTCGAGGAGGTTTCCACGATGTCTCTTAATCGTCGAAGGTTTCTCAGCTTGTCTCTGGGAAGAGGTGCCGCGGCTTTGGCAGGCGGATTTGCTTTGAGCGGGGCGAAGAACTCACCGTCCGAAGCTGCCGTAACACGACGGGCATGGGCGCTCGGTTCTGACGTGTCGATGACGGTCATGGGATTGCCGGCTGACCGGGCCGAGCGAGCGCTCGATGCTGCCTTTGCAGAACTGGAGCTCGTCGAGCAGTTGATGAGCTTGTATCGGCCGCGGAGTCAGCTCTGCCGTTTGAATCGGGAGCGAATCCTTCATCAGCCGCATCCGTATTTCCTGGCAGTGCTGGCGATGGCCGAGCAGACGTCGCGGCAATCGGAGGGGGCGTTCGACATCACGGTGCAGCCGCTTTGGCAATTGTTCGCCGACTGTCAGAAACAAAATCGGTTGCCGGCCGATAACGAAATTGTCTCCGTTCGCTCGGCCGTGGATTGGCGAGCGGTCGAAGTCTCTCGCGGTCAAATTCGTCTGCGAGCACCAGCAACGGCCATCACGCTCAATGGGATTGCTCAAGGCTTCGCGGCTGATCGAGCAGTCGCCACGCTGCGCGATCATGGCGTCGAACATGCGCTGGTGAACTCTGGCGAAATTGGATGTCTCGGCCGCAAGCCGGATGGGGACGATTGGACCGTCGGAGTGCAACATCCGCGCGAGCCGGATGCGTTTGTCGCGCTCACGTCTTTGCAGGGGCGATCGCTCGCGACCTCCGGCGATTACGAAACGGCGTTCTCGGAAGACTTCTCCAAGAATCACATCTTCGATCCACGCACCGGGCATTCGCCGAGCGAACTCGCCAGCGTCAGCATCGCCGCACCAACCGCGATGCAGGCCGATGCGCTCAGTACCGCAGCGATGGTGCTGGGGGCAGATCGCACGCTGGCTCTGATGGAATCGTTGCCTGATGTTGATGCGCTGTTGGTGCTGAAACAGGGGCGTGTGTTGCGTTCACAAGGATTTTTTCAAATCGAAAAACGGGATCACGGCTAACTGCATTCGGCCGGCAGCCGTGGGCCGCTGGCCGACAGCCGTGATTCCGTTTTCCGTGTTTTGCAGGCTGATCATGAAACTTCATCATTTCATTTTGTTGTCTCTGATCGTGCTGGTGCCTGTCGCTGTCTCGGCACAGGAGTCGGGCAAGGTTCGGGTCGTTCGTACTCGCGCGCAGCTGGATGCGTTGATCGAACGCGAGGGGAAAGCTCTGCCGACGTGGTTCAAGGAGACTCCGCTGAATTACCCGCAGACATTGGATCTGTCGTGGCCTGAAGGCCCGCCGGCAGGTGGTTGGAACAATCAGAAGAACGTGGGCCAGTACGTTTGGGACATCATCAATCCCAATCCCGGCCGTTGGCGTGAAGGGGTGCGATTGATGCACCACCTGCTGACGCTGAACAAGGACGACCCGGAAAAGCGGGAACGGATCATGCTCACGATGTGCCACATGTATCACGACTTGCTGGAGGATTACGCTCGGGCGGCCTTCTGGTATCGAGCCGTCGGCGTTGAGAAAGACCCGGAGGAGTTCGCTCAGTCGGCCGTGATTCTGGCCGAGTGTTACTGGCGGCTGGGCTGTCGCGACGAAGCCTTGAAGCTGCTCGCCAAAGTGCCCCCCAGTGTTTCGCAGGCGAAACTGCTTGGCGACATGGGTGAGACGGACAAAGCCATTCGTATGGCCTTATCGGACGAGGACGCTCAGGGCTACGACTTTCTCGCCGCTGGCGACGCTTGTCGCCAGGCGGGACGCTATCAAGACGCGCTCGGTTACTACCAGAAAGTCTTGAGCATCGAGGTTCCCGCGAAAAATCCTCCGGGCCGATTGCTGAAGAATCGCAATCGCGCCGAGGCCAACGTATCGGCGATCAAGGCGTTTGAGTTGTTCGATCCGAAGCGTGTTCCCGACGGCAAGTATGTCGCCGCCAGCCAGGGTTATGAAGGCGCTGTCGAAGTCACCGTCACGATGAAGTCGAACCGCATCGCTGATGTCGCCGTGACCAAGCATCGCGAGAAGCAGTTCTATTCGGCGATCAGCGACACGACTGCGAAGTTCATCGCCAAGCAAAGCGTGAAGGGAGTCGATACCACCAGCAACGCGACGATCACCTCGGAGGCGATTATCAATGCGACTGCGAAGGCGCTGGTGAACCGAAAATGATCTTTTTGATGGCCACAAAGAACACGAAAGGTCACAAAAGAGAAACCTCGAAGAATTTGGAAGACACGAGTAACTACGACAAGCTTCTTTCTGTCATTCAACTTCTTTGTGTCTTCTCGTGTTCTTTGTGGCTGAGAAAATGCCTCTCATGCGACTCGACCTGTTTCTGCCATTCGTGAAGAAGAGCAAAGCCGGGTCGGTGCGGCGGTGGCTGAGTCGTCTCGGTCCGACCTGGCTCTCGTCGCCGGTACGGCGTGTCGTGCAGGCCGTTTGCTTCGTCGCGTTTCTTGTGCTGTTCTTCTACGTCTGCTGGCCGTACACGGCGCGGCCGACTGCGAATGTCGAGCATTGGCCGTCGCACTATGCCGATGATTTGAGTCGCAAAGAAAAAGTCGCGGCCGAGTTCTTTCTGGTCATTGATCCGCTGGTCAGCCTCTCGACCGCGCTCGCTTCGCGAGCGTGGGTGTGGTCGCTGACGAGTGCCGGAATCATTATGCTTGTTTGCGTCTTCATTCCGCGCGGGTTCTGTGGCTATCTCTGCCCGCTCGGCACGTTGATCGACTTGTTTGACTGGGCGATCGGTTCGCGCGTGAAACGGTTCCGAGTTGCTGACAACGGCTGGTGGGTTCACATCAAGTATTACCTGCTGCTGGCGACGCTGGTGGCCGCCGCCTGCGGAGTGCTCGTATCTGGATTCGTCGCGGCGATTCCGGTGATCACGCGCGGGTTGTTATTCGCGGTCTCGCCGTGGCAAACCGGTTTTCAACGTGGTTGGCATCTGGTGCCGCCGGTGCATCTCGGACATTTCGTGTCGCTGGCGTTGTTCGCGGCCGTGCTGGGGTTGGGATTGCTCAAGCCGAGGTTCTGGTGCCGGTATGTTTGCCCGAGCGGTGCGGTCTTCTCGTTGGGCAACTTGTTTCGAGTCACCGAACGGAAGGTCGAGACCTCCTGCATCAACTGCAACAAGTGTGTGGAGATCTGCCCGTTCGATGCGATCAAGCCGGATTTTCTAACACGCACGACCGACTGCACGCTGTGTCAAACTTGTGGTGGAGTCTGTCCGACTCAGGCGATCAAGTTCGTTGAGCGCTGGAATCTCGTGCAACTCAAGCTGCCAAATGATCCGCCGACAGGTGACACGCCGATTGGCCGGCGCGGGTTCCTCGCGACCGGAGCGGGACTCGCTTCCGGGGTGCTTGGTGGTCTCGGCCTTGCCGTGGCGGGAAAGGTTTCGGGCGCGAACCTGGATGACCCCAACGTGTGGCGACCAGTGCGGCCGCCGGGCAGCGTGCCGGAGGCTCAATTCCTGCAAATGTGCATTCGCTGCGGCGAGTGTTTCAAAGCGTGCCCGAACGACGTGCTGCATCCGCTACGGTTTCAACAAGGGCTCGATGGGCTGTGGACTCCGCACGTCGTCGCCGACTGGGCCGGCTGTGAATCAAGCTGCAACGCCTGCGGCCAAGTCTGTCCGACCGGGGCTATTCGCGCGTTGCCTCTGGAAGAGAAGAAGGTCTGCCACATCGGACTCGCCGAGTTGAATCTACAAACGTGTCTGCCACATGCCGGTCGCGAAGCGTGTCAGCTTTGCGTCGATGAGTGCCATCACGCCGGCTATCACGCAATCGAGTTCACTCGCGTGCGTACCGAAGTCGATGCCGCGGGAAACCCGATCGAGGATTCGGGATTCCTGGCTCCGGTCGTGTTGCCCGACAGGTGTGTCGGTTGCGGTTTGTGTCAGACACGTTGCTACGGCATCAACGTGGCCGACAAGCGATTGCTGACCGAGTCGGCGATCGTGATCTCAGCCGGTGCGGGCAAAGAGGACCGCATGATGAGCGGCTCGTATGTAGCGCTGCGTGATGCGGAGAAAGCTCAACGTGCGGCGGAACAGCAACGTCGGTCGCAGCCAGTGGGTGACGGGGACGGCTATCTGCCTGATTTCCTGAAGTGAAGCATGGAGCTTCTTTGAGCGGAATGGCGTTAGCCACCGGTCGCGTGAAAACGATATCCCCGGCGAAACACCGGCGGCTAGCGCCGTGCCGCTCACTCACTCAGCGCGGCAGCGACGTCGGTGCGGTACGCGGCGAGGCCCGGCAGGAAGCCGATCAGCGAGCCGACGATCAGCAGCACCGGGAAGAGAATCAGCTCCGCCGGTTCAAACGTCAGAGGGTTAATCAGAATCCCAGCGCGTGACTCGATGATCGGGCTAGCCACCGCCACGAGGCCGTGGCCGAGCAGTAGTCCAATCACACCGCCGCCGAGACACAGCAACGCGGACTCGGCCAGGATGATCGCAAAGACCGTCTCGCGCCGAGCCCCCAAGGCTCGCATGATGCCGATCTCGCGGCGGCGGTCGGACATTGAGTTGTAGATGCTCACGAAGATGCTCACCGCCGAGACGGCGATGATCAGACTGGTCAGCGCCATCAGCATCAATCGGATGTTGCCGACAATCAGGCTCATCAGCCGGCCCATGACCGGAACTGGATTGATCGCTAAGGCGCGGACGTCTTCATTGATCTCCCCCGCGAGGCGGATGGCGGCGAAGCCAGTGTCTCCTTTCGTGCGAAGGAAGATCGCGGTGACTTCCTTCTGTTCGTCGAGCAACTCGGCGTGGTCAGCATGATTGTGTCCGTGAGCATCGGGCTTCTTGGGCTGCTTCTCTTTCTCAGCTTGATCACGCAGCGATTGCGGCACGGTGTAGCGGAATTTCTCGAGCCGACTGATCGCCTCTTGCAGCGGCTTTTCGTGTTCCGAGATCCCCCAAAAGCCGGCGATGCTGACGAACGCCGTCCGATCGTTCGGAGTCCCCGTCGACTTGAGCACTCCGACGACGCGAAATTTTTCTTCGTGAACGTGATCTTTGACTCCGCCGTGAGTCAGCTTGAACTCGCTGCCGATGTCCCAGCCGTTCTTGGCGGCGACTCGCGAACCGATGACGGCGTCAAACGGCGTCTTCATGAATGAGCCACGGACCTGGAACGGCTTCTTATATGAGTAATCGAGTTCAAAGTATTCCGGGATCGTGCCGACGATGGGGAACTCGCCCTCTTCAGTCAAATCGCCAATCGTGATCGGCACGGCTTTCTCAACCGCCGGGTGCTGTTGCAGCTCTTTGTAATAGAGGTACGGGAGCGGTTCTCCGGAACGCTCGAGGCGATAGATGGCGCTCAACGCGAGGCTCATGTCGCCCCCCTTGGGGCCGACGACCAGGTTGAAGCCGAAGCTCTTCTGATTGAACAGCTCGGTGACCACGCTGTTGATGATCAACACGGCGACCATCAACATCACGCCGAGCGAAACGCTGAGCGCAGTCAAGCTGGACGAGAGCAGCCTCTGCTTGATGCTTTTGAGGGCAATGGTGACAAGGTTCATGCGGAGTCCAATTTCGTAGGTCAGCCTTTCCAGGCTGACCAGTACCACGGTTGGCGTCGAAGGCGCATTCGGGTCAGGCTAGAAAGCCTGACCTACGGTTGATTGAAGTCGCTGAGTTTTTCGATGCGGCCGAAGCGAGCGGCAACATCGGGGGAGTGCGTCACTAGCAGCAACGAGACGTTGTTTTCTTTGCAGGCATCACGAATCAACTCGAGGATCGTGTTTTGATTTGCGACATCGACGCTGGCAGTCGGTTCGTCGGCCAGCAGCAGCGAGGGATGATTGGCAAGTGCTCGCGCGACGGCGACGCGCTGTTGCTCACCGACGGAGAGTTGTGGCGGGCGGTGATGCAGCCGGTGGCCGAGGCCGACGCGAGTCAGCAGATCGGTTGCTCGGTGCGAATCCGTCCCTTTGCCGGCGAAGCACATGCCGAGCAGGACGTTCTCTAACGCGGTGAAAGCGGGGAGCAGGTTGAATGTCTGGAAGACGAAGCCGATCTTCATGGCTCGGAAGCGATCGCGGCTGGGCTCGTTGAGGGCGGTGACGTCAATGTTGTCGATGACGACTCGACCGCTGTCGGGGGTGGTGATGCCAGCGATGACGTTGAGCAGCGTTGTCTTGCCTCCGCCGCTAGAGCCGATGAGCGCGACTTGCTCGGAAGTTTTTAGCTCGAAGCGAGCGACATTCAGGACCGGAATCCGTCCGCCCCCCGGCTCGCGATAGCTCTTCTTGAGGTTGTCGAGCACCAAAGACATGCCGCCTCCGTGATTTTTCGACGTAGACCGGACGCCCACGTCCGGTCACAAAGGATTGAACCAAATTTCGTCCGGACATAGGCATCTGGACTACGCCGACGCGCGGGATTGTGGTTGGGCCGTCATTGCGCCGCAAGCGGGCTGCGTGTGAGGCGACTTCGTGGAGTTGGCGAAATCTCGCCGATACACTGCCCCGCCCGTAACCGACGCAGCTTGCGTCGGGACGCTGGCAGCGTCCGCCACGAACAAACGAACTTGAGCGACAACAACAGGTGAAACGATGACGGTTCCGGTGATTGCTCCGGGCAAGACGAAGATTGGTTGGATTGGCACCGGCGTGATGGGCAACAGCATGGCCGGGCACCTGCTTGCCGCCGGCTTTGTCGTGTCGGTTTATTCGCGAACGAAAGCCAAGGCCGAGCCGCTGCTCGGCAACGGAGCCGGTTGGGCCGACTCTCCGAAAGCACTCGCTCAGCAAAGCGACGTGATCTTCGCGATCGTCGGATTTCCCAGCGATGTCCGCGAAGTGATGCTCGGCGAGAACGGAGCGCTGGCGGGATCGAAAGCCGGCAACGTGCTCGTGGATATGACAACCAGCGAGCCCTCATTGGCCGTCGAGATTGCCGAGGCCGCAAAAGCGAAAGGGATCTTCAGCGTCGATGCCCCGGTCTCTGGTGGTGACATCGGAGCCAAGAACGCGGCCCTGTCGATCATGGTTGGAGGCGACAAAGAGGTCGTCGATGCGTTGCAGCCCTGCTTCTCGGCCATGGGCAAGACGATCATCCATCAAGGGGGCCCCGGAGCCGGACAGCACACCAAGATGGTCAATCAGATCTTGATCGCCAGCAACATGGTCGGCGTCTGCGAGGCGTTGTTGTACGGCTACAAGTCGGGACTCGATTTGGAGACCGTGATGAAGTCCGTGTCGGTCGGCGCAGCGGGAAGCTGGTCGCTCTCGAATCTCGGACCGCGGATCATGGTCAATAACTTCGATCCGGGCTTCTTCGTCGAGCACTTCATCAAAGACATGGGGATCGCGCTGGACGAAGCGAAGCGAATGAATCTGGCTCTGCCGGGCTTAGCGTTGTCGAATCAGTTGTATCTGTCGCTGAAAGCTCAAGGAGGCGGACGGCTCGGCACACACGCGCTGGAGTTGGCGCTGTCGCGACTGTCGGGCCTCGATTGGAAGGCAAGATAAGACGGGCTTTCGTAGGGTGGGTCGAGTCATCGAGACCCGCCAATTCGACCGCTACCTGCGGTGGGTCTCGATGACTCGACCCACCCTACGGTTTTTTGGAACTACTTTTGGAAAGCATCATGAACACTAAAGGTGAGAAGTTTGCAGGGCTGACCGTCGCGATGGTCACGCCGTTTCGTAGTGGACAGCTCGATGAATCGGCGCTGCGAAAACTGGTTGATTGGCACGTCGAACAAGGGACCGACACGGTTTGCCCCGTCGGCACGACAGGCGAAAGTCCAACGCTCTCGCACGACGAACACCATCGCGTGATCGACGTCGTGTGCCAGCAAGCTCGCGGGCGCATCAAGGTCGTGGCAGGCACCGGCTCGAACAGTACGGCCGAGGCGATTGAACTGACGGTCGCGGCGCAGAAGTCCGGAGCGGACGGGGCGCTCGTTGTCGGTCCGTACTACAACAAGCCGACGATGGAAGGTTTTTATCAGCACTTCAAAGCGATCAACGACGGCTGCGATCTGCCGATCATCCTTTACAACATCCCCGGGCGAACGGCCAAGAACATCGAGCCAGAAACGATCGCCCGCATCGGCGAACTGCCACACATCGTCGCGGTGAAGGAATCGACCGGCTCGATGGACGCGGCTTCGCAAATCATCGCGCTGAGCAACCTGACTGTCTTGTCCGGCGACGACAGTTTGACGTTGCCGCTGCTGTCGCTCGGAGGGCGTGGCGTTGTTTCGGTCGTCGGCAACATTGTGCCGAAGGACGTGAAGGCGATGCTGGCCGCGTGGGACAAAGGGGACGTTGCGACGGCTCAAAGCTGGCACCGCAAGCTGTTCCCGTTGTGCCGCGACATGCTAGGGCTGTCGACCAATCCAATTCCGGTGAAGGCGGCCATGCAGATGCTCGGTAGAGATACCGGTGAGGTGCGGTTGCCGCTTACGCCGCTGGATTGTCAACAGCGTGAGAGCCTAGCCGCCACATTGAAGAAGTACGGATTGCTGTAGTTTGTAGGACGGGCACTCCTGCCCGTCTTGTTCGATAAGACGGGCAAGAGTGCCCGACCTACGTTTCGATTCAGGGAGACTGCATCGTGGGATTGTTCAGCCGTCGTGCCGACGAAGACGACGAAGATGAAGAAGAAGAAATTGAACTGGTTCTCTTTCAAGGTGCTCTCAACGGCAAAGAGCCGAACATGAAAGAGAACCAGCGGCTGGTTCAAGCGGGTTTGAACCCGGCCAAAGAGCTGGTCACGGACGGCCTCTCACGCCGCGCGGAAACCATCCGCGTTGAGCCGAAAGGGGAACGCTCGCAGGTCGCGTTTCTCGTCGATGGGATGCCCTATGCCGGCGGCAAGCTCACCAAACCGCAAGGACTGGCGATCACGCAGATGCTCAAGCTGCTGGCCGGACTGGACATCAAGGTCCGCACTCAACCGCAGACCGGCGGGATCAAGGCCGAGTTCAACGAGCTGAAATATGAGTTGGTCGTGCAAACCAAACCACAACCGGACGGCAGTGAGTTGCTGACGATCAAGAGCCGTGCGCTAAAGGGAGCCATCGTCACGCCGGACGAATTGGGCATGTCTCCCGATCTCAAGAAGAAGATCCGTGACTGGACCAGCCATCACAAAGGACTGAGCTTGTCGGTCGGCGCTCCGAACACGGGCGTCACCACAACGGCATTCGGCATGTTGCGTGGCGTCGACTGCTACATGTTCCAGGTTCACACGGTGCGCGATCTCGGAACGCGAGAAGTCGTCAATGTCTCAACGTTTGAAGCTAATAAAGAGGACACTCTGGAACAAACTCTGATGCGGCTGATACGCATCGAATCGGACGTTGTGTTTAATGAACCGGTCACGTCCGCCGAGACCGCGAAGGCGTTGTTCGAGATGCAGGACAAGATCACGTTGCTGTCGGAAATGCCCGCCAAGGACTGCGCCAGCGCGATCGTGCAACTGGTGCAATGGGTCGGCGATTCCAGTGTGGTCGCGAACGGACTGATGGGGATCATCAACACCAAATTGATCCGCAAGATCTGTCCTGAATGCAAGCAAGCATACCGGCCAAATCCGAAGCTCATCACCAAGGTCGGCCTGCCGAGCGACACCAAAACGCTGTATCGCAAGCCGGTCGCCACCGAAAACGAACAGGGGGAAGTCGAGGAACCGCCGCCGTGTGACAAGTGCAACGACACCGGTTACTTCGGCCGCACCGGCATCTTCGAGTACATCGAAATGTCGGACGGCATCAAAGAGTGCATCATCCAAGGAGGCGATGCCAACGCGATTCGCACGCTGGCTCGCAAAGAGGGGATGTCGACGTTCTCCAAGGACGCCCTCCGACACGTCGCCAAGGGAGTCACGTCCCTCGAAGAGTTGCAGCGCGTCTTCAAGCCCGTGGCGTAAATCTTTGTAGGATGGGCACTCCTGCCCGTCCCTCGGTCGGGCAGGAGTGCCCAACCTACACCTCACCGGAGCGACCTCATGCGAACGATGATCTTGGCGACCGTCAGTTGTCTTGTTTGGCTCTTCGCGACGGCCTCGCATTCGGCGATTGCTCAAGGCTCAAACTCGTGTTGCGGCCACACGTCGCGCCTCTTCGACGGCAAGACGCTCGACGGTTGGGCGGTCGAGAACGGCGCGAAAGTCGAAATCCAAGACGGCAACTTGCTGCTCAAGGATGGCGATGGCTGGCTCCGATCGCATCACGTCTATTCCGACTTCCAATTGCACGTCGAATGGAAAGCCCTCAAGGCCGACATCTACGACGCGGGCATTTATCTCCGAGCACAACCGGGTGGAGCACCGTTCCCCAAGAAGGCGTATCAAGCCAATCTGTTGCAAGGCAAAGAAGGCAACATCGGCAGCCTCCCCGGAGCCGAAAGCAAAGGTCTGGTGAAACCGGGCGAGTGGAATGCGTTCGACATCACGGTCGTCGGCGACCGAGTCACGATGGTCATCAACGGCTGCCAGGCGTATTCGGTGGCCGGCATCAAAGAGCCAGTCGGTCACGTCGGCATCCAGGTCGAGGTTCCCAAGGGAGGCCAGTTCCTGCTGCGAAACCTCTCGATCACTGAGCTCGGTTTTTCGTCGATTTTCAACGGCCAGAACTTCGCCGGTTGGGAAGGAGCGGGGCAACCCGCGGAGACTTGCTGGAAGATCCAGAACGGATTGCTCATCTGCACCGGCCAGAAAGGTCCGTGGCTGCGGACCTGTCGCGAGTACGACAATTTCTCCATGCGCTTCGATTACCTGCTGGCTGTCGGAGGCAACAGCGGCGTCTATGTCCGAGTCCCCAAGGACGGCAACCATCATCGCGAGAACGACACGAAGCCGCCCGCCGGTTTCGAGGTCCAAGTTCTCGACGATGCCGCCAAAGAACATGCAAAGCTCAAGGACTATCAATACTCGGCCTCGATTTACGACATCGCCGGAGCCAACCCGCGTAACACGCGCCCGCCCGGCGAGTGGAACACGCTCGAAATCGTCTGCGACGGCGACCGAGTTATCACGCGGCACAACGGCGTGACCGTCACCGACATCAATGCCGAATCGCATCCGCTGATCAAGCTGCGGCAACTCAATGGCTATCTCGGTCTGCAAAATCACAGCACCGAAGTGAAGTTCCGCAACCTGCGAATTGGCCCACCGGTCAGGTAGTAGGCATTAACTTTTTCTCGTGGCTATTCACCACTCATCCGGTTCGCAGAAATTAGCTGCGCGTTGGGATGTAGCTTTTAGCGCAGACGGACTTGATGAGGTCGGTGTTGAGGCAGTGTTGGCACCAAGTGCTGGAGGCGACGTCGAAGAGATCGTCGTAGCTCTCGTAGGACCGGTTGGACCAGCAGTGGCTGCGAAGGTAATGCCAGAGGTTCTCGATGCCGTTGAGTTCCGGAGAGTACGGCGGCAGCGGAATGAGTGTGACGTTGGCCGGGACTTTCAAGTCGTTGGCTCGATGAAAGCCGGCTCCGTCCCAGATCATCGCGGCCTGCACGTCGGGGGCCAGTGCGCGGGAGAACTGATCCAAGAACTGGTTGATGATCGCCGTGTTCAAGCAGGGCGTGAGGATCGCCTCGGCTTGGCCCGTTTGCGGGCTGGCGGCACCGATTACCCAGAGGTATTCGTACTCCGTCTGACGCACCGCCGTCGGTCGCGAGCCACGCTTGGCCCACACACGAGTCAGCGTTCCCTGCTGACCGAATCGGCACTCATCTTGAAAGAAGACGACGACTTGTTTGCCGGGATGTTCGGCCTGAATCTTCGCGAGATCTTCGGGAACTTTTTTTGAAAGCGGCGATCGCCTCGGGATCAGACTTCCGATGCTTGGACCGAGGCACCAGCCACTCGTAGTTCAGGCCGTGCAACAAGTCATACACTGCGGACAACGACATCAGCTTGCCAAATTGGTCTTCAATGAACTGCTGGAGGTCGAGACCACGCAGCGAGCAGACATCTCCCTCTTGCGGTCCCGCTTCGAGACGCTGAGCGACGGCCTGTTGCTGCTCCAGTGACAGGATCGGCTTGCGGCCTCGCCCCGCACGATCTCGCAAACCCGCTAGAGCAATTCTGTGGTTAGTTTGCAGTGTATCCGGCGTGGTTGAGATAGTTGCGGCATTCGTCGGGGAGGAATTCGGAGACGAGTTGTCCGATGCGGGTCCAGAGGGAGTCGAGCGTGCGTTCGCCGTGTTTGCGGAGTC
>SXGR01025612.1_pt1 | contig 17007 bp, 15 predicted proteins | sample 3174711 | NCBI WGS metagenome assembly SXGR01 (sample SAMN11356860, study PRJNA531348) | freshwater metagenome | isolation source: freshwater sample F1-60 | place: China: Fuxian Lake, Yuxi | collected 2017-12-25
AAGATTTGGGGTTAAGGATACGACTGGATTGACTTTTTTTTGGCGCATAGTCACCCAGTTACAACGACTGCCGATCCAAATAACTTTGCAACAGGATCGCTGCCGCCATCCCGTCGACCTTGCCCTTCCGTGCATGTTTTTTTGTTCCCGCCTCAGCCATGAATCGGTTGGCCTGAGTCGAGGTGAGGCGCTCATCCCACATCTTGATTGGTAAAACAATGGCTTCCTTCAGCACTGCAGCGAACTCCTGCACTTTGAGCGCTGCGGGACCATACGAACCATCCATGTTCCGAGGCATTCCTATCAAAACCTGTTGGACCTCTTTTTCCTTAAGTAACACCTTCAGTTGGGCGAGGAAATCAGAGAATGGTTCTGCCGGAATAAACGCCAATGGATGCGCAATCATGCCAAGCTCGTCGCTCAACGCGATTCCCATGCGAACAGTTCCATGGTCGATAGCCAAGATTCTCATAAGACATTAGCTCTCATCCCGGGTACTCAGAGTGTTGCCATCACTTTTTCGACGGCGCGTAAGGTTTGATCAATCTCCTCCGATCCATGGGCTGTGGAAATAAACCCTGCTTCAAATTGTGATGGAGCCAAATACACACCTTCATGCAACAGCCCGTGGAAAAACTTCGCGAACCGTGCCCGATCACTCCTGAGTGCATCCTCGAGGTTCCAAACCGGACCCTCGGTAAAGTAGCCACAAAACATGGAACCCACTCGGTTGAAGGCAACAGGCACATTCGCTCGCGCGGCAATCTCTCTCATTCCTTTCTCCAATTGAGCCCCCGATTCGTCCAACCGCTGATAAGTCTCGGTGGATAACAGCCGGAGTGAGGCGAGGCCAGCCGCCATAGCGAGCGGATTACCGCTCAAGGTTCCGGCTTGATACACAGGACCCAACGGCGCGAGGTGGTCCATAATTTCTCGACGCCCTCCAAACGCTCCTACGGGTAACCCACCACCGATCACTTTGCCAAAACAGCTCAAATCCGGCTTGATCCCGTAAAGTTCCTGAGCCCCACCTCGGGCGAGTCTGAACCCAGTCATTACCTCGTCAAAAATCAACAACACATCCTGCTCTGTCGTAATGCGCCGCAAGAATTCCAGAAAACCGGGGCGAGGTGGGTAAAGCCCTGCATTCCCGGGGACTGGTTCTAGGATGATACCCGCGACCTGCCCCCGGTTGGCGTCCAACGTCCTGCGGACTGCTTCCTCATCGTTAAACGGAACGACTACGGTATGCTCGACGAACGCGGCCGGAACCCCTGCAGAATCGGGGTGACCAAACGTCAATGCGCCAGAACCCGCCTTAACCAACAGCGAATCCACATGGCCATGGTAGCAACCATCAAACTTGATGATCTTGTCACGTTTGGTAAACCCACGCGCCAACCGGATCGCCGACATGACGGCTTCGGTTCCTGAGTTGCATAATCGGACTTTCTCAATCGAGGGCACCGCATTCACGATCCACTGAGCCATCTCCACCTCGAGCGGATTGGGAATCCCAAAGCTTGTCCCCTGCTCTGCCGCTTCTCGGATCGCCTCGACGATCTGCGGAGGAGCATGGCCATGGATCGCTGGACCCCAAGTCCCTACATAGTCAATGTATTCATTCCCATCGGCATCCCAAATCTTTGCACCCTTAGCACGAACTGCAAAAAACGGTTCACCACCCACCGCACGGAAAGCACGAACGGGCGAATTAACACCTCCAGGGATCAAACCTAAGGCGGTGGCGAATAGTTCTCGAGATCGTCCGTTCTTCATCGTCCCACAATTTTAACCACCCAACCAGCGGCGTGCAAGGTAGACCCTTATCCTCGGGAAAGCCAATAGGTGGCAAATAGAGGTTTTAAGTCCCAAAAATTGATGAAATATCGGTTGACTTTTTGAAAACAGCCACACAGGATCGGTCTGTATCCAACAAACATTTCCACTGCAGCACCCTGCCGGGGCTTCGGGGAAGGAGCATTTATTATGATTCAAAACGCACAAAAAATCTGCCGAACACTCATCTTGTTCTGCATGCTGTTGTCGGTGACCACTGCCTTGCGAGCGAAAGTTCTCGATAACTTCGATGATAACACAAAACAAGACTGGGCCGATTTTACGTTTATTCCAGGCCTCGGATTGCCAGTCGAGACAGGTGGCCAATTCAAATTTACCCTGCCCCCAGTCGGCCAATCGATTTTTGTCGCCAGCACCAAGTCCTCGCAGACGTTTACTGTTGAAAACGGCAAAACCGTGGAGTTCCGCGTGGATCTTGTTTATGGAAAAGGTCAAGATTCCTTCGCTGTTCTCGCGTTCATCCCCAAATCATCTACCCCGAGCAGCTTGGGTGGCTACGGATTCGCCAAGTCCACCTCCGATATCTTGGTTACCAAAGGAATTGGAAAATATTTTTATGCTGAAAACCCTGCCGAGCCGCTGAAAAATGACAATGTCACCATGGTGCTCTCGCTGACGGGACAGGGTGCGGACGTTCTGATTAACGCCAAGCTGTTGGATAAAGACGACGGGAACAAAGTGATTTTTGAAAAGACGTTCTTAGATACCCCAGCTGCCGACGTTTTAGCAGATGGTGCAGATAGCCCCGCCGCACCTTGGTCCGGGGTCGGAAATTTCGTGCTCTACTGTTATGAGGATGACGGAAAAACTCAGGATTCCTACGAGGTAATCTTTGACAATGCAGAAACCTTCGTCGTGGAAAACACGATTCTGGACGATTTTGATGACAACTCCAAGCAGAGCTGGAGCGACTTTACTTTCATCCCTGGATTCGGTTTGCCCACTGAATCGAACGGTCAGTTCAACTTCAACCTCCCACCCGCCGGACAAGCCTTATTCGTTGCCAGCACGAAGACCTCCAAGACCTACACCGTTGCTGAAGGAGAAAAAGTAGAGTTCAGCGTCGATTTGGTTGATGGAAATGGCAAGGACTCATTTGGGGTTCTTGCATTCATTCCCACCGGTTCTTCTGCAAGTTCATTGGCGGGGTATGGTCTAGCAAAGTCCACGACCGACATTCTGATCACAAAGGGAATTGGTAAATATTTCTACGCAGAGAACCCTGCGGAACCAATCCTAAACTCCAACGTGATCCTCAAGCTTACCTTGATTGGAAAGGACGGCAGCGTTTTGATTAACGGGCAGGTCATTGATAAAGCCACTGGAGCCATCCTTTTCGATAAGACTTTTGTGGATTCTCCCGCTGCCGATGTTTTGGCCGACGGGGCGGACAGCCCAGCTGCGCCGTTCCTTGGTGCGGGTAACTTCGTCCTCTATTGTTACGAGGATTTTGATAAGAACGCTCCGAATGAAGTTTACACCGTAATCTTCGATAACGCGAAGGTCTCGGCACCTCCTGTGGTGGCGAATACGGCACCGATCATCAGTGAAGTTTTGCCAGCAACATCCTCTGCCTTTTTGCCAATATCCAGCCAGATTTCGTTCAAGGTGGCCGATGATCAGAATTTGGTTAACGACAAGATATCCGTCGTGTTGAACGGGACGACCTACACCATCGCAAATGGTCTGACAGTCACGGGCACAGGAAAGACTCTCACTGCAACGTTGGGAGGGTTGGTCACCCAAACTTCTTACACCGCAACCGCAAAAGTCACCGACAGCGAAGGCGCCAACACTGCGGTGACCACCTATTTTGATACCTTCGAGGAATCCAGCCTTGTGGTTGAAATTGAGGATTTCAACTTCGGTTTCGGTCAATTCTTCGATAATCCGTTGCCGATTGCTGAAGGAACCGGCCCCACTGCGGATGCGTTTGCGAATCAGATTGGCTCTCCCGATGTTGATTACACCGACACCCGTGGTGATTATCGGGACGTTCTCTACCGTCCCGATGATCATGTGAGGATGCAACATTCATTGGATGTTCCTCGTGGGAAGCATACGGCTGCTGGAGGATCCGCAGCCGGGGTCTACGATTACGATGTCGGAGATATTGTTGCCAATGAGTGGATGAACTATACTCGGACGTTCGCTGCCGGCAGTTACCAAGTTTACCTGCGGGAGTCCGTGGTCAATATCCCTCAGGTTCAGGCTATTCTCGAGCTGGTGACTAGCGATGCAACACAATCGGGACAGTCGACGAAGAGACTTGGATCGTTTAGTGCCAGCACGAGCGGCTATCAGTTCCGCAACATCCCGCTCACCGACGCCATCGGGCAAAACAAGGTAATCCTTCGCTTAGCGGGCCCAACAACACTGAGGTTGACCCAGGACACTTCGGAACCTGGAGATGGTGCCATTTACCAAAACTACTTGATCTTCATCCCGGTTGCAGATCCAGGCTTGCAACGGCCAACGGTTGAAAACGTCAGCCCAATCGCTGGGTCAATCGTTACATCCGTGAGTCCAGATATCTCAGCACTCATTTTCCATCGAGACACAGCGGTCAAAAATGGTTCCGTTGTTTTGAGCGTCAATGGCAGTCCAGTCAATGCGACCGTCCACCACTCGGTATCCTCCACCATGGTTTCCTATAAGCTCCCAAACAACACATCGACCGCCGCTCCTGTCGTAGTGACCTTGGCTTACTCGGATACCTTGAATGTTTCTCAGACCAGCTCTTGGAGCTTTACCCTCGACTATCAGGTTCTGAATGAAAACAAACGGGTCGAGGGAACGGGATCACAGCCCGGATTCAATGCTCGCTTGGTGCAGGCCCCTATCGGACCTCATCTCGAAAACTCGTTGCTGAGAGCAGATGCCCAACTCGCACCCAATTCCAGCATTCCCGCCTTCATCTCCAACGAATTCACCGTCGATGTGCTTAATTTCAGTGATCGGACCGAAACCGATCAAGGGAACTTTGTGCGCGATTTGATGGTGCCGGGTCTTGATCCTGATGCGAATGGTGGGGACGATTTCGTTGTCGAGATGTCCGCCTTTTTCTACTTCCCTGCAGGGGTTCACCGTCTCGGGGTTCACTGCGATGATGGATTCAAATTCATCGTTGGTAATAGCCTGACGGATACGACAACGCTTCCGTTCGCCTTCCATAACGGGGGCCCAGCCAATAACCAACGCTTCGAATTCGTCGTCAATGCGACAGGGTATTACCCGGTTCGGATGGTCTGGTATGAGGCTGGCGGTTCTGCCCACTTCGAACTCTATTCGGAGAACCTGTCCACAGGTGAACGTGTCTTGGTCAACGACGAGTTCGTTGCAAGTTCCATCAAAACCTTCCGTTCGGTCATCCTTGCACCCGCTCAGGTGGCGGCATTCACCTCCTCGAATGTCGCTGGTCCGTATGTCCAAGACGCGGCGGCGATCGTCGATTCAGCTGCTAAGACCATTACATTGGCTGCTGATGGAGATACAAAGTTCATCCGCCTACGCCTGTCGAACGCCCCCGGCACGATCACCATTAAAGGTGCTCAACTTAGCCCACAAGGGAAAGTAGTTCTGACCTACCAAGTGACGAACTAAGCGGAATCCATTCATATCCATTAAGTGAGGTTGGTAGAGATGCCAACCTCATTTTTTTTGTTGATAATCAAGAGCCCTTGTCAGTTCGTGTGAGCGAAAAAATGTTGGGTTTCTTGACAAACAGAACCACTCCAGCGAACACTGCGCATTCAATTATATGGCCGAGCCAAAAGCTAATGAACGGATGGAGAAAATAGTCTCCCTCTGCAAACGACGCGGTTTTGTGTTCCAATCCTCCGAAATCTACGGAGGCATCAACGGTTTTTGGGATTACGGTCCCCTGGGTGCGGAATTGAAACGCAATGTGAAGGATTATTGGTGGCGCAGCATGACGCAAAAGCGTGAGGATGTTGTGGGCCTAGAGGCTACGATCATCATGCATCCCAAGATCTGGCAAGCGAGTGGCCATACTTCCACATTCAGCGACCCCATGGTGGATTGCTTGCTGACAAAAAAGCGTTTTCGAGCCGATCAGATCGATCCTCAAAGCGGTGATATCCATAGTTACACTGGAGCCCATGACACGGTCGCCGGAAAATCATCCAGCGAGACTTACTCGGTGTTGATCCCGACAGGGAAGCACCCCGAATATGCAAGGAAAGTTGCCCGCCAATTCTACGCAGCACGGGGTGTGCCTGCTCCTGAATTGCTGGGTGAAACCATCGAAACGGTCAAAGAAACCGTCCGTTACAACCCAGATAACGGTAGCCTCCTGACAGAACCCCGCCCTTTCAACCTAATGTTCAAGACCTTTGTTGGTCCGGTTGAAAGCGAAGATAACGTTGCTTACCTTCGACCTGAAACCGCACAGGCTATCTTCGCCCAATTCAAAAACGTTCTGGATGTCGCACGTCAAAAGCTCCCGTTTGGAATCTGTCAAATCGGGAAAGCGTTTCGAAATGAAATCAACCCACGGAATTTCACCTTTCGTTCGCGCGAGTTTGAGCAAATGGAGTTGGAGTTTTTTATCAAACCAGACGACGCTGCGGCAAAGTCGAGTTTAACTGGAGGACCCGGAACCGAACCCAACTGGGGTTGGGAACAGTGGCACAAATATTGGGTTGAGCAGCGTGTCCAATGGTATGAAAGCATCGGTTTAAGCCGTGATGTGCTTGATTTCCATTGGCAAAAAAAGGAGGAACTCGCCCATTACGCAAAGGCAACGGTCGATATTCTCTACAAGTTTCCCTTCGGAACGCAGGAGTTGGAAGGGATCGCAGCACGAGGAAATTACGATCTGACGCAGCACCAAACCTTCAGCGGCAAATCCATGGAATACTTTGACGAGGAAACAAAGACTCGTTTCGTTCCTCATGTCATTGAACCAAGTGCCGGGGTCGATCGCCTGGTCCTCGCCCTAATTTGCAACGCGTATACTGAGGAAGAAATCACCGATGAAAAAGGGGTAAAGGAAACTCGTGTGGTGATGAAACTCCACCCACGCGTCGCTCCTGTCAAAGTGGGAATCTTTCCGTTGCTGAAGAACAAGCCTGAGCTAGTCAAAAAAGCTCAGGAGGTGCGCGACCTGCTGCGAGCGGAGATGCCTGTTTATTATGATGATGCTGGAGCCATCGGTCGCCGATACCGACGCCAGGATGAGGCTGGGACACCGTTTGGAGTTACGATCGACTTTGATACTCTTGGTGAAAAACCTGAATTGAAAGATACGGTCACATTACGGGATCGTGATACGATGCAACAATCCCGCATCGCAATCGGAGACCTCTTGCCATTTCTGCTCTCTAAGATTCGTTAATTAATTCTCATCTCGACCATACCAAATCCTCGTCGAACCAGTATCACTTGAAAGGAATTCCGAATCCAGACCCTACGCCGGCAATACCCGGAGTTCCCCCCAGTCCGGAACATCGCCCTGTAACCCTTTATCTCATCATCGGTCTCAAATTGATCAAAGGAATCACGTTACTCCTGATCGCGTTGGGTCTTTACCAGTTTAATGGAAAAAACTTAGGTGTCGCTTATGACTCCCTAATTCGTTTGATCCAAATGGATTCAGAAGCCGGGTTTTGGGGGACGATGGGTAATTGGTTTGATGGAATCAGTCTCCCGCTCAATGTTTGGATAGTGCCTTGCATCCTAGCTTATGGATTATTCTCGTTCGTAGAAGCGGTAGGGCTTTGGCTACGATCGAGTTGGGGTGGATGGCTGGCGATCGCAGAGTCTACATTTTTCATTCCCGTCGAGCTCTACGAACTGGGGTCAGGATTTACTTGGGGGATCTTTAGCATCTTAATCCTTAACGTGGTGATCGTCGTCTACCTTTTCCTAAACCGTCATCGCCTTTTTTCACAAAAGTAGAAAATCCACATCATTGGTAATGGGGTGGTTTTACATTGGTATTCCGAACTCGTTCCATTTCGATCTCTTCAACCGAGTTGGTGATCCCTCTCAATTCATTTTCCAAGCGAGTTATCCGTTTTCCTTGATCAACAATTACTGAGTTCAATTGATCGCAAAGATACTCGAGGTGGGTAATTTTGATTTCTAAAGATTCCATGAACCCACACTACCCTAATCCGACAATCAGTGGAATTGCCGTGTTTCTTGTTTCAAAATGGGTTCTAGATCTGCAATGTTGCGAGCCGGATGCGGTTTGGATAAAGTCCTCCAGTGATTGCGTTGCTTGATTACGGTGCGGGAAATCTACGGAGTGTTTTTAAGGCATTAGCCCACGTGGGGGCGGATGTCCGCATGGTAACTCGCCCCGAAGAACTCGATTCAGCTCATGCAGTGGTTTTGCCCGGGGTTGGTGCGTTCGACGACTGCTTAAATTCGATGCACCGCCAGGAATTGTTTTTGGGAGCAAGGGAATTTGTGAAAACCGGCCGTCCCTTTCTCGGGATCTGTGTTGGATACCAAGCGTTGTTCGAGAGAAGCGAGGAGTTTAACAGCTGCGCAGCGGGTCTGGCGGTCTTCTCCGGACGTGTGGTTCGGTTTTCTGCACAACCAGGGCTAAAAATTCCGCAAATTGGTTGGAACCAAGTCCGGTTGCTCAGGCCGGAATGTCCCCTATACAATGGAATTCCGGACCAAACTTATTTTTATTTCGTTCACAGCTTCTATCCGCAACCGACTGATCCTTCCATTGTTGCCACTGAGACAAACTACGGAACGACATTCGCCTCTTCCGTTTGGCGTGATAACGTTTTTGCGACGCAATTCCATCCTGAAAAAAGCCAGAAAGCAGGACTGCAATTACTCCACAATTTTGTCGCCTTGAGTAAATAACCGCCTTCTCTCAATGTGACCGAACAAGCTGGGTCACATATTTGGCGAGCAGGTCTGCCTCGAGATTCAAATGACTCCCAACGACTCGTTCGCATAAGGCTGTGACTTGGTAAGTATGGGGGATAATCCAAAGTCGAATCCTGCCTTCGAGGACTTCTGCGACGGTTAAACTGATACCATCCACGGCGATCGAACCCTTACTGACGAGGTAGCTTTTTATTTCCTCGGACGGGGCTATTTCCAGAACCCAATCCGCTCCTCTTTTTTCGAAAACCAGCACTTCCCCGACGCAATCGATGTGGCCTGTGACGAAGTGCCCGTGCAACCGGCCGTCCACTCGCAAGGAACGCTCCAAGTTGACCATCGCACCGACTTTCATTTCTGAAAAACTCGTTCTCTTCCAAGTTTCTTGAAGCAAATCAAAACTCAGTAAAACGCTTCCTTCCTCAGGTTGAATGGCAACAACAGTTAAGCAGCAACCATTGACCGAAACGCTGTCCCCCAATTGGGCGTTTTCCGCAGTCAGCTTTACACGAAGATTTAGTCTTTTGGAGTTCGCACTGGTAATGATGCGAACAATCGTCCCCGTCTCTTCAATAATTCCGGTGAACATGGCGACAAGTTAGCGAGTCTCAACCCGCGCCGACAACATCAAATCCACCCCCAACCAACGCATCCTGAGATCAGTCAGTGGGATCGCGTCTTTAATTCGTTGAATTCCAAGGCCGGCGACGCTTTTCTTCGCTTCTCGGCCCCCGATAATCAACGGGGCATAAAAAAACACGATGCGTTGCGCATAACCATTGAGCAGAAATTCGGCGTTCGTCTCTCCCCCTCCCTCCACAAGTAGAGCCGTGATGTTATTCCTCCCCATTTCCGCTAATACCCAGTCCAAATCCAACTTGGTTTTTGTCGGGCATACCCAAACATTCACCTTGTTCTGCAAAGCACGGACTCGATTCGCTGCAGCCGATTGGTTAACCACAATGGTTGTCAATCCGTGCGGATCATCCACGATGACCTTGCTCTGGATTGGAATGCGTGCCGTTGGATCCAGCACAAAACGGCGTAATCGCTGCTGAGTGACAGGATCCTTGGCGCGGAAAGTTAAACTGGGATCATCAGCCACCAGGGTGTTTACCCCAACAAGAATTGCGTCGGTTTTCCGGCGTAAGTTCATCCCCTCCAGCCGAGCCTTTTCCCCTGTGATCCACTTGGATTCGCCCGTCGATGTAGCAATTTTGCCATCTAACGACATTGCAGCTTTGACAGTAACCAAAGGTCGTCCGGTCACGATCCAATGGTTAAAAGCCGGATTCAATGCGGTTGCTTTTGCCTCCAGACTCGATCGTCGAACCTGCACCCCTGCCGCTATGAGCAGGTCAAGCCCACGACCCGCATGTTTAGGATTGGGATCGATGGCACCAACGACGACCGTCTTGATTCCCGCGTGAAGGATCGCCTTTGTGCAGGCTGGTGTTCTGCCCTGAGTTGAACACGGCTCTAATGTGACATAAAGGATTGCTCCTCGAGGTTTATTTCCTCTGGAAACACAATTCTGAATTGCTTCGACTTCAGCATGGGGAAGTCCCGCGCCACGGTGCCAACCCTCTCCGATAATCTTCCGTGCCCGAACAAGAACCGCACCGACAATCGGATTTGGAGAGGTGCCACCCAACGACCGACGTGCAAGAGTGATCGCCCGCCCCATGAACGTTGTGTCATCAACTTTCTGGGATTTCGCGAGGATGTTCATCGCCGTTAAAGAGTCCTACTCTGATGGAAAAAGTGCGGCAGCAAACTGTTTCGGATCGAAGGGTTGTAAGTCGTCAGGTTGTTCCCCGACTCCGATGAATTTGATCGGCAATCCCAATTCTCTTTGGATGGCCACCACCATCCCGCCCTTGCTGGTGCCATCGAGTTTTGTCACGATTAAACCCGTCAACGGAACCGCATTGTGAAACTCTCTCGCCTGAATCAGGGCGTTCATACCCGTGGTTGCATCCAGTATTAGCAACGTCTCGTGAGGCGCACCTTCCAATTGTTTCCCGATCACCCGATGCAACTTCTTCAATTCCTTCATCAAATTGCTCTTGGTGTGTAATCGGCCTGCTGTGTCGATGATGAGGTAGTCCGCTTTTCGAGAGACCGCCGCACTCACGGCGTCGTGGCCGATAGAGGCAGGATCTGCCCCGTAATCTCCAGCTATAACAGGTATATCGATGCGGGCGCCCCAAAGTTTTAATTGTTCAATGGCGGCCGCTCGAAATGTGTCGCAGGCCCCTAAAACTGGAGAAAGGTTTTGTGACTTCATCCAATGTGCCAACTTCGCGGTGGTCGTTGTTTTGCCGGTTCCATTAACTCCCACGATCGAAATCACGGTGGTTTGTCCATCCAACCGTTTCAGTGGCCTGATACCGCTCCCTAGTTCTCGCTCGATCTCTTGTCGGCCGATGGCGAAGAAATCGAACCCTTGGCCACCTTGGGTTTCGTATGCCTTCTTCACCGCAGCCATGATTTGCTCCGTCATCGCAACTCCCAAATCAGCACCCAGTAGGACGGCCTCTAATTCCTCAATATTGGCAGAGGTAAGCTTTGGCGAAAACGTGATGATCCGCTTGATTTCATGCACTAGCTTGTTTTGGGTTTTCTGCAAACCCGCCTTCAGACGATCAAAGAATCCCATGAAAAATTGCTGGAGTTGAAAAGTTAATAGGTGCCGGAAGGCTCCGGAACAAGCCGGGATGGGTGGCTGACGGCCAATCGAGACTTCATTCGACGAATGTTCTCGTAAGGCAGTTTGATCGAACCAATGAGGGGTTTTCCCTTATTCATCCCGTGACAATCCGATCCCCCGGTCACGAGCAGCCCGTACTGATCCGCTAACAATTCGTAATGTTCAGAAATAGACGGAGTATGCCTCGTGTGGTAACACTCCAATCCATCGAGTTTGGCTTCCACTAGTTCTGGGATTAACTCATCACGCCGAATCAAAAGCGGGTGAGCCAAAACAGCCAACCCACCAGCCTCATGGATTAACGCTATCGCATCGACAGCATCAATTTTGAATTTTGGAACCCATGCAGGACGATTCTTCTTTAAAAAACGCTCAAATGCTTCATCCACTGATCGACAAACCTTCGCTTCGATCAGAGCTCGAGCGATATGAGGACGGCCGGGAGAGTTGCAATTGGCTAGGGTGAACACGGCTTCCTCTGTGATAGGAAGATCCAACGCGATCAGTCGGGCCACCATTTCGCGGATCCGATTTTGGCGAACCTCCTGAAATCTAGCCATCTCCTGTAAAAGGCTATGATGCTTGGTATCGATGAAATACCCGAGCAAATGCATCTCTGTGCCTTTGAATTCGGCAGTTAACTCTGTAGCTGCCACGAACTCGATTCCCAAGTCTTCACAGGCAACCTGTGTTCGATCACAACCCTCAATGGTATCGTGATCCGTCAAAGCAATTGCCACCAACCCGAACCGCTTCGCCTCAGCCGCCAAAAACTCCGGGGTATACGTCCCATCGGAGAAATGCGTGTGGAGATGAAGGTCAGTATACATGACTTCTCAGAACCCGATTCATCGGGCTGGTCGCAACACCTCAGCCTTGACTCGATCCAATATCCCGTTCACAAATTTCCCGCTGTCTTCGGTCGAAAATCTCTTAGCGATGTCCACGGCCTCATTGATGCTGACCACGGGTGGAATATCATCGCGATGAAGCATCTCATAAATCGCAAGTCGCAGAATATTACGATCTACTACCGCCATCCGATGGATATCCCAGTTCTTGGCCAGACGGACAATCATCTCGTCAGCCTCCTTGATGTGCTGAATGGTACCACGGATCAGCGGCTCCGCGAAAAGCCGCAAGGTAGCCTCTTGGGTCGATGGAGCAGGCGTTTCGATTTTCTCTCCCCATCGGGCGGGTGCCTTGTCCTCATTGATAGCGGCAAGGCTTTGAGAGTCCCAAAAATGATTGAGAGCCAACTCCAAGTCTTCCGACTGGTTCAGATCATATTGGAACAAAAATTGCACAGCACGCTCTCGTGCCTCTCGTCGCATCCCCATCTCAGAACCATGAAGGAGGAAGCAGGAACCGGCAAGGAAATCCATTTACCCAGCGATGGTTGCCTCCAAAAAACATCGACCCTTGATCGAGAGGGAGGACAGTGGATCCGTTAGGTTTTCTGGATCTTCCAAAGATGACGATCACTTCGGAAATAAATCCCACCGCCTCCGATAGAAGGTGTTCCAATGATGGGTTCGCCTAGGTCTAATTCCCCCACAACTTCCCCCTCGGGCTTGGAGAGATCCACGACCTGTGCCAATCCTTTCTCATTTACCAAATAAAGAAAATGTCCCGCAGCCAAGGGTGTGGCACTAAATGGGCCTTTAAGGCGAAGTTGCCAGAGTCGTTTTCCCTCGATGGTGTCGCCACAATTGAGCACTCCGGCATCGTTCAAAGTTAGGATTCGATCCTCTACCACAATGGGGCTAGCGGTGGCAGGTCGCAACTGAGTGGCTCTCCAGAGTTGCTTGAAGGGTGCGCCGTCTTGGCTCGTCTGCAAGGCTGTGATTCCATTGGAAGGAACATACAACGTGTCCCCACGCACTGCACTCGAAGGAACCGTGGATGCACCTTCAGTGTATTTCCACAACTCATTCCCCGACGTCGGGTCGATTGCAGTAATCCCCGTACTGGCTTGGAGAGCAACCACCATTTTCCCCTTGGCACCTCTAACCAGTAGTGGCGAGGTCCAATTCGCTTTCTTAGGTCGCTCGATTTTCCATCGGTTGAGCCCGGTTGCCGCATCAATCCCAACAACGAAGGCCTCGCCGTCGGTCTCGATTTGGCTGACCAAGACTCCATCCACCACGACAGGGGATGAAGCGAGACCCAAACCATTGCTCGCGTTTGGATAATCCTTCATTAACCCGCGCAACCAAAGGAGGTTGCCCTCGAGATCGAGACAAAAAAGATCGTTCGAAGAAAAAAGGGCGAATAGTCGCTCCCCATCGCTCGCGGATGTGGGGGCTGCCACGCTAATTTTTTCGTGGCACGTCGTCCGACCCGTCGCCCAAAACTGCCGCTCCCAGCGTTTGGATCCGTCGCCAGCATTAAAGCAGATGACGTGCAGGCGGTCCTGATTTGCCCCACTCGAACAGGTCACGAAAACGCGATCACCCACGATAATCGGACTCGATAATCCGCGGCCCGGTAACGCAGTTTTCCACGCCAAATTTTTTCCCGCATCGAGAGTCGTTGGAAGTTGAGTTTCGTCTGACACCCCAGTTCCTTGGGGTCCGCGAAACTGACGCCAATCGCTCGCTTGCGCGATGAGAGGGGTGAGACAGACAAGGAAGGCAAAAATTCGAGTCATAGTTTTCCTCCTGAGGCAGGGGCAATAACTGCTTTTGCAAGTGCCGAGGATCGCAGGGGAGTTCCCAACGAATCACAAACCCGAAGCTGAAAATCCCATTCCGTCGCCCAATCCTCGGTTTGTTCGTTTTGGCAGACCTTCACCAAAATAATATTCCGACCAGCCTGAAACTGCCCCGCCATTCGGTATTGGTCGATTGCTTTATTGCGATGATACTCCTCTTGACCAAAAAGAAATTTACCGTTGAGCCAAACTTTAAATGCGTTTTTTGAACCTAAACGAAGCTCTGCCGTTTGAGCGTGTTCCGAATTGAACTCAGTATACGCAAATGCAGCTGCTCCTTTCAGCGGAGTGAACGGTTTGTTCATACTTGCGGAGCCATCCTCCTCAGTCTGGGCTAAAGTTTGCCAACGCACTTTTCCGGTTTTTCCATCGTATTCCGCCCCTAGGTCCAACGTTTCCTCTGGCCTATAAACCGCCGCAAACCCTTTCCCTCCCGTGCTATCAAACGGACCTACCACTTTCCATTGGGTGAGAAACCCTAAGGTCCAAGGCAGATCCACCGTTTGGCCTAGGGTCCGCAAACTCTTCGCGATTGAATCCACTTGATCCACATCGCGAGCTAGGCCGAGCATCTGTTGAAATAATAATACCGCCCCAACCTTGTTACTCTCCGCCAATGAAGTCTCAGCTTGTTGAATGGTTTTTTGGACTGCTTCCCGACGAAGTTCAGTGCTGGGATCATTCACCATGCCGGTTAACATGCGATCGGCCGTGACTGGATCAACTCGCGTGATCAACTCAAACGCCAGCCTTCGCGCCCGAGGAGGATTGGAAGTCTCCAAAACGAATTGGCCCAACTCCAGCATCGGCAACCGCGTTCCCTTGGTCATCTCCCGCTGGGCAATCGTTTCCACTGCTGCCCGAAGCCAATTGTCAGCCAGTGCATTACCTTCACCCATCGCCATCAGAATCGTGAGGATGCTTTTAGCGTCCGCACTCCGCAGCGATTGCATCGCCTTTGCTGCCTCTACCTGACCTTTACCCTCGGCACCAATTCCACGGATCGCCCGAACTGATTCTTCCACTTCCGCAGCCGAAACGAAAAACAAACCGTTGCAGACCGCAGCAGCGGTGAAGATGAGGGAAAGCCGAATGGTTACAACCGAACGAGTGAACATGCCGCAAACCCTACGGCTGTCGGCTGCGATTCTCAAGGCGAATGGTGAACTAGAATTTGAAGGCGGCAGAATTCGTGCGCCATTTGGTGTCTATCGCCCAGCAATTGAGAGGGGAGAAGGATTTTCCAAAACGGAGGTAACGTGTACTCCCGTCCGCAAAAGCAAAATTGGAACCCCCATCACGGGCACCTTTCATTCCGGATCCGGAATGACGATTCTGCTCAAGCTCCGTGACGTCATTACCCACACCACTTCCACTTGATTCGAGGAAATCCATGTAAAAATGGGCTGAGTTATGATCCTTTTCACCAAAGGTCACAGTCTCACTAGGTTCACGGATTGCGTTTTCGTTAACCGCTTTGCCAACTGTTTGATTCATGTTAAATGTTGGACCTAGCTCCGATTGGAAAAAATCATTCCAACCATTGAAAATGTAGGACCGAGGGCTGGCGTCGGCTAGAGCATTGGTATCGCTCCCGCCTGTCACAGGATTACCGGGACCATCGCTAGGGCATCGGAGAATCCGGAGATCTTTATATCCATCCCTTAATTTCTGGGGCCAGCCTGGTGCAACACTTCGATCTGGAAAATAACCGTTGTGATCGTCTGCATACATCACCAACGAAATGCCAAGTTGACGCATGTTATTCACGCAAGAAATACGGCGACCAGCCTCCTTAGCCTTGGATAACGCAGGCAACATCATACCAGCCAAAATAGCGATGATTGCAATGACAACGAGCAGTTCGATCAACGTAAATCCACGGGTGGTCCTACGTGCAACCTGGAAGTTCGCATTCGTATTATTTGATAAAAAGTTTTTCATATTCAATCGGACCCATTGTTCGAAACCGCCGACTTATCCCCTCTTGCTTGTCCCTGCGAACGATACTTTGTCGAATAATTCCTGCACCGAGACGTCAACACACTTAGAATGACTCGCAGTAACACTTTCCTGATTACGACCGCTGTCCTCCTCGGAGGCATTTACTGCTACTTCTTTACCGACTGGTTTAAGGAAAAAATTATTCAAATCATTCCCCAAAATCGGCCAATGTTGGGTGCAGTTCGCCCACCGGGCTCCGTGTGCCCGGTAACTTTCATGCTCGAACAACCCTACCAACTGACTTCCGTGAGCGTTTATTCAATGGCGAGTCTCCAGACCAATAAGAACAGTATCCCTGTCTGGAAACTGACAGCCAAAGACGCTTCCAAACCCGTCCGAGGGTTTGCTTATGGCTCTTCCATCGCAGGAATGACTCCTGGAAGAGTCCCTGCATCCCCAGAGACATTGGTCGCGGAATCACAATACCGAATCGTGATCGAAGCGGGTAAAGCCCACGGCGAAGCGTTATTTGTCCCGGTAGCCACACCAGTTGAATAGTGACGCAGGCTCTGAAGGGAGCTACATGTGCTCAACAAAGCACAGTTGCTAATGGATCGTCCCCCTCCTAACCTCGACCGTTGTCACAGGTCTTGAATACCTGATCAAGCGTTATGCAACCTATTCATAAGCCTTCTCAAAACCGAAGTCGCGGATTCACTCTCATCGAACTTTTGGTCGTTATCGCGATTATTGCGATCTTGGCCAGCATGCTCCTTCCCGCGTTGGCCAAGGCGAAAGCACAGGCGCATAAAATCAAATGCATGAACAACGTCAAACAGCTCAATGTGATCTGGGCGTTGTACAGCGGGGATTATGACGATCGACTGGTCATCAATAG
>SXGR01250271.1_pt1 | contig 17006 bp, 16 predicted proteins | sample 3174711 | NCBI WGS metagenome assembly SXGR01 (sample SAMN11356860, study PRJNA531348) | freshwater metagenome | isolation source: freshwater sample F1-60 | place: China: Fuxian Lake, Yuxi | collected 2017-12-25
AGGGCTCGAGCGTGACGTAGAGCGTCGCGTCATTGAGGCGGTAGTTACCGAGGCGCGCTGCGGCGCCGCGCAGGGCGACGATTTCAGCGTGTGCGGTCGGATCGTGCGTGCGGATGGGACAGTTGGCGCCCTCGCCGATCACGGCATCCCCACGCACGAGTATAGCACCGACGGGAACCTCGCCACGCGACGCGGCAGCCCGCGCGAGCTCGAGCGCCCTATGCATGTAGTCGATATCGGTCGGTGGCGGCATGGATTCGATCAGACAGAAATCATTGAGGACGCGAGTAAAGGGCGCGAGATCATCGAGCTGCCGTTAGCGCCGGGTCGCCCGGGTTCACGGCCCGCAGGCGCTGCAAGGCGCGGTCGGCTGCCAAATTATCACCCGCGTCGCGTGCAAAGGTTGCTACGGCGAGCAAAGAATCGCGGTCGTAGCGACGCTGTAGACCCTCTTCGAGCACCCGCAGCGACTGCTTGACCTGCCCCGCGTCGTGCAGCGCAAGTGCATAGACGTAACGGAACCGCGGTATTTCCGGAGCGGCGCGATAGGCTGCTTCGAACTCGCGCATGGCCTCCGCTTTACGACCCTGCCTGACTAAACTCAAGCCGAGTGCTTCGTGCAGTGCCGGCGCCGTAGCATTGCGCTCCAGCGCCTCACGCAACAGGGATTTGGCCTCTGCGTCTCGGCCCGAGGCGCGCAGCAGGTCGGCGAGGTTGACCCAAGCCGGGACAAAACGAGGCTCGACGACAATCGCCTGTCGCAAATCGTTTTCGGCAGCCGTCAAGTCGCCGCGGGCCAGCTTGAGGTTGGCCAGGTTCAGCCAAGGCTCGGCACGACTCAGATCAAGACGCAGTGCCCGCTCGTAGTCGGAAATCACGTCCGCCAATCTTTGTCGTGATGTTTCATGGAGCGGCGCTTGCGTCATGGTGAGTTGGCGAGCAGCCTCGTGACGAACCGCGCGCATCCGATCCTCAAGCATCGGCACCACCAAAGAAGCGAGACGATCTGGCGCCACGCCCTGCTGGGCAAGCAAGGCGTGGTAACGCACCAGCGTATCGGGGTCGGCGAGCGAACTGCGGGTCGTGGTCGCAGTGATTTCGCCCGGATAGCGTGCGAGCAGCTCGATGGCGGTCGCACGCACGATGCCGGTTTGTCGCTGATCTTTGAGTAGCCCAAGCAAATCCGCGACGGCACCGGGCTCACCGCGTCGCCCCGCATGAAAGGCCTCGCCGAAATGTGGTGTCGCGCGACGCTCGGTCCCGTACCAGCGCACGATGGCGGCATCGGCCCAGCGCACGTCGCGCTCGGCATGACAGTCGTTGCAGGCGTTCGGCGTCCCTAGACGCTGCGTGAGATCGGGCCGGGGCACGTGAAATCCATGATCGCGGCGCCGATCGATCACCATGTAGGTCTCTTCCAGCATGTGGCAATCGACGCAGGCCGCTGAGCCGAGCGGATGGTGATGGTGTGCCGTGGCGTCGAATTGCGCGGCCACGTGGCACTGCGTGCACACCTCGTTACCCGGTTTGCGTAATTTTTGAGTGTGTGGCTCGTGACACGCGCCGCAGGTCACACCCGCGGCATACTTACGGCTTTGCAGAAACGAACCCCAGACGAAAACCTCAGCGAGCTGTTGGCCGTCCGCGTGGTAAAGCCCCTCGTCGAGCGTCGATGGCAGATAGTGATCCATCAGCGGGTCACCGGCCTTCGCCCCCTCGTCGATTTGAACACGCCGCGCGTGACAGGACGCGCAGCTTTCCATCTCGGCAGCCGAATGATCGTTGCCCGCCCCCACGCGATACCGCTTGTTCGGGGCCGCCATGTGCCTCGACCCCGGCCCGTGGCAGGCCTCGCAACCCACGGCAAGATCAGACCAACGGGTATCGAACGCAGATTTTTCGACAGAGAAATTGCGACGGATATCCGTGGAGTGACAGTCAGCACACATGAAGTTCCAGTTTTGCGCGGGTTGCGTCCAATGCAGTTCGTCACGATGATCGACACGCTCGTTCGGATAGAGGTGGAACCAACGCTGCCCGCCCTGCTCGCGCGGCCGACTGTCCCAGCTGATCGAGAGCGCCTGCGATCGACCGCCCGGCAGCTCTATCAAATATTGCTGCAGCGGCTCGACACCGAAGGTGTATTTGATTTCATGATCGGCGAGCCGACCCGCGGCGTCATCGGTGCGCACGAAGAATTTGTCACCGTGACGGAAAAATCGTGAGGTCACCCCGGCGTAGCGAAACTTTGCGTCATCGAAATTACCAAGCACGGTGGCTTCGGTAGCGTGTTGCATGGCACGAGCATGTTGCGATCCCGACCATGCTGCATGCTCGGCGGCGTGGCACGCAGCGCACGCAGCGCTACCGAGGAATGCAGCAGGAGCCGCGTCGGCTTTGGAGCGGGCGACTGACGCAGGCGATCGCCAAAGATATACGGCAGCGATTGCCGCAGCGATTAACGCAAGCGCGGCGGCGGTCCACAGTGCGCGCCGCGATCGACCGGGCGCGCTAGGGGATGACATGCCACTCGGTCTGCCGACCTGCGAGGTAGATCACGCGCTCGCCGTCAAAGATGGCGCTCTGCTCGAGCTTCATCTGTACCCACTGGCCGTTCCACTCAGGGACCACCTGCTTGACGTTGCCTTCGATCGCATAGCCCGTATTCGGGTGCAACTTCCAATCGCCCTGCACGGGCGTTGGTCCCTGGTTGTCCCACATTCCGATCGTCGGCCCGGGCGCATGCCCGAAATGGCCGAGCGCGTGGGTATACACGCGATTGACGATACCCACCCGATCGGTCGCAGCGCGAGTTGCCACGAGCACTTCGTTTCCGGTACGCCCAGTGCGAAACTCGCGCGTCAGCAGATCCTGCCAAAGATTTCCACTATGCATCGCCGCCTGCAAACCCGCAGGGACATCCTGCTCGCCGACACGCAGCACATAAGCCATCTCCTGAGTGTCGGTGCACAGCTTGAGGTAGCAGAAGCCGACGTCGGTATGCAGCACGTCGCCACGCTGAATCACGCCGCTTTCACCGCAAAAATCCTGATCCTGCTCGCAGGCGATACTCGCGCGCTGAAAGTTGACGTCCGGCGTGAACCAGGCCGGCAATCCCAAAGATTCGAAGCGCTCGCGGATGTACCACGACACGTCCTGCGTGGTCGTCACACCGGGCGTGATCACGCGACTGCTGAAGGCCTCTGCAATAACGCCGCGCGCGATACCTCCAATGTGCGAGTAAACATCGATTTCGCTCTGCAGACGGGTCTCCAGCCAGCGCACCACGAGATCCTGCGCGGGCACGAGCCGACTCTGGTACGCGGGTGGCAGCACTTCGAGAAGTTGTTCGTGTAAGCCCTTGGTGAGTCCATCTGCCACGGGCCAATGTCGCGACACGTTGATGCCGATCCGCTGCGGATCTTTACTGCGGATGAGTTCGCCGAGGGCTCTCCATTGCGCCGGCAGATCACCACCCGCCCACGCCGCCTCGTAGGGACTCCCGAGCGGGTAACGGTTGACCGACAATCGCTCGACGCTGCCATCGGCCTTGCGATTGAACACCAGCATGGTGGTACGGCGTGCCGCCATCGAAGGCTGCGGCACCAACGTGAAGTACACCGGATCTTCGGCGTATTCGCGATTGATGACGAGCCACATGTCGAGATGGGCCTCGGCCATCAGGCGCGGCAGCAATGTCTCGAGTCGCTCGACGAGGATGCGGTTCTCGGGTTCGATGCGTGCGCGACGCGACAGCACGGCAAACCCGTCGGCGTTAGCAATCACCCGTCCCTGCTCGGCGGGAGCGGGCGTCGCGGCCGTGGCCAGATTGGGGGCCGCTAGGGCGACGGCGAATCCCGAGATAATCGGTAGCAGCGGCATGAACGATCCGCCAAGATATTTGATACAAGTTCTCATGGGGTTAGGATACCGCCCGCCTGCAACGGGGTGCAGTGCTGCAGCACGGAATCGTGTGCCAAGGCGTCCACGCAGCCGTTTTGGTATTATCCACGACCATGAAACCTGTCTTCATTTGCGCCCTATGGATCGTCGGCGTGCTAGGGGGCTCTACCGCGCACGCGACGACCGACGGGAAAACCCCCGTCGGCCTTTGGGTGACCGTCGATGACAAGACGGGTGCGCGACGCTCGCAGGTGCGCATCAACGAAACCCAGGGCGTGCTCAGCGGCCGCATCGACAAAATCCTCGAGGCGGACAAACGTAATGCCAACTGCATCAAATGCACCGGCCCCCGCCGTAATCAACCGGTGTTAGGGATGACCATCATCGAGGGGGTTCGTCTCAACGACGGCGAAGGCTATTGGGAATACGGCAGCATCCTCGATCCGAACAACGGCAAAGTTTATCGAGTGCGGCTTACACCAAAGAACGAGGGCCGCACGCTCGAGGTGCGCGGGTTCCACGGACCGTTTTATCGCAACCAGCACTGGATCCGCGCCGAGTAACGACTCGTCAATCCTGCTGGGTGTTCTTTTCCAGACTCTGTTCCAGACGCTGTTCCAGATCTGCCACCCGACGGCGCAGTTCGGCTCCTTTGCGCGCGGCGGCCATGTTGCGTAGGTATTCGTCCATGGGCTGCGTGGGTAGCGAGGCATAAACCCCGGGCTGCTCAATATCCTTGACGACGCCTGCGCGGTGTACGAGTACGACATCGTCACCCACGCTCATGTGGTCGATGATCCCGGTCTGGCCACTCGCGATCACCCGGTCTCCGACCCGACTCGATCCGGCGATGCAGAACATCGCCGTGAGCAGACAGTCCTCGCCGATCTCGACGTTGTGCGCGACATGGCAAAGATTATCGAATTTTGTGCCGCTGCCGATACGCGTCTCGGCATAGGTTGCACGGTCGATGGTGTTGTTGGCACCGATGCGTACTCGATCGCCGATAACCACGATTCCGGTTTGCGGAATGGGATGACTGCGACGCTTCGCATCCTGCGCAAAACCGAATCCTTCGGCGCCGATGATGCTGCCCGCGCCGACGACCACCTCGTTGCCGAGCCGACAACCGTAACCGATCACCGTATTCGGATGCACGACGCTGTCATCGCCGATGCGGGCATCGTGCTCGATGACAGCACCCGACATGATGCGACAACGCGTACCGATCATAGCGTTGCGACCCACCACTGCACGCGGCTCGATGACCGTGCCCGCACCGATCACGGCCGTGGGGTGGACCACCGCCGACGGGTGTATCGGCCCTTCCCATCCCGCGGCGTTGAAATCGCGCGCCGCATAACGCTGTTTGATGAAGGCATGGGCAAGCGCAACCTGCCCCGTAAGCAGGACGATCGTTGAAGGGCTGGCGGCCGCGAGCGTGTCGCGCAGGCCGCGAGCCGCGACGACCACGCTCGGCTTGCGCTCGAGCACGAACGCAGCCAACGCCGGCTTGTCGGCGAATACCAAATTGCCGGCGCCACAATTCTGGACTGCGGCGATGCCGGTCACCTCGCAGTGTTCGGGGACCGTCCCTTCCAGCACCAACCCCGCCTCGCGGCAGGCCTTAACGATTGCGGAGAGTTGAGTGTTCATGGCACCGAGTGTAAGCCTCACTCCCGACTGCCGCCTCGCTCACAGCCTGAACCGACGATTGAGCTTGCGCATGCCGCCGATCCAGCGCTCGTAATTATCGGCTTTGTTGCGCAGGTAATCGCGTACCTGCGGGTGCGGCAAGATCAGAAATTGCTCGGCAGCGATCGCCTGCACGCAGGCTTCGGCGACGTCTTCGGGCTCGATCATGCCGTCGATCGAGGCAACGCCGTCAGGGTTGTCGGCCGTCATCGCCGTCCGCACGGCCTGCGGACACAGCACCGATACTTTGATTCCCTGATCTGCGTGCGAGAAGGCCAACCACTCGGCCAAACCCACGGCGGCGTGTTTGGTGACAGCGTAGGACGCTGAGCCGACCTGCGACAGCAGTCCCGCCGCCGATGCGGTATTCAGCAAATAGCCACCCCCGCGCGCAACCATGCGCGGGACCAGATGGCGTGCTGCAAAAACGTGGGCCATCACGTTGACCGCCCAGATCTTGTCCCACTTGTCGTTGGAGATTTCGGTACCCCCTTCGAAACCGATCCCTGCATTGGAGCAGAAAAGATCGATCGGCCCCACGTTGCTCTCGATTTCGTCGATCAACGAGATGAGACTTTGCTCGTCAGCGACGTCGATCGCTGCGGCAAGACCGCCAATCGCCGTTGCCACCCGCTCAGCACCCGCACGATCGAGATCGACGCAGACCACACGCCTCGCACCCTCGGCGGCGAAACGCTCTGCTAGGGCCTTGCCGATTCCTCTCGCGGCGCCCGTGACCACCACGACTTTATCTTTAATCTGTATTGGCTTCGCCTCGTATCACGAGCGCCTCAGCGCTCGCTGCGTCGAAATTGATAGCTACCCGATGCCGGTACGCGGAACACCACGCTGCCGTCGGCACGGACTCCGCCCTCCTGATACCAGATCTGATCTCGAGCGATGACGATGTACGCTCGAATCGTCATGTCGGTGCGGGTCTGCTGAGAAATGATGCGGCACTCCGGCGGAATCTCACCGATGAAGACGTCGGCGTGTCGGCGGAACGGCACGCGGCAAACCGGAGGATAAGGAATGACGTCGTCGCGGGTGATTTCGCGCAAGGCAGTCCCGGGCTGCAAGTGCGCGTCACGCCAGCGCGCGGGGTCACGCAAGGTGTAGAAATCCATAAGCACTGCATTGCGCTGCAGGTCGATTTCGAAGGCCCAGACACGCTGACGTTGCAACGCACCCTGCGGACTACCGATCGGCCACTGCAGATACACGACGCGCCTGCCGAGCGCCGGCGCCTCGACGCGCGCGAAAACCGGGTAGAGGAGATCAGGCGCTTTCGCAAGATCAGGAGCGCTTTCGAGCAAAGCGTTCTCGCCACGCTGCACCTGCTGCCGATTGTCGAAATCCCCCACAACCCAGCCGAGCAAAGTGTCGAGATCGCCCTCGAGGCTCGCACCGCTAGACTGCGCCGAAAGCGCCAAGAAGAAGCATGCCGTGGTAAGGGTCAGGCTCTTCTTGATCACCGAGAAGCTCATATTGGAAAGTTCAATGATTAAAAGTCAATGATTCAGGGGGCCGGCGTTAGCCTAAGCAATCTTCCGGTGGACTCCGACAATACGTACAGCGCACCGTCAGCACCTTCACGCACGTCGCGCACCCGACCGAATCCGGCGATGCGCTCTTCGCCGACGACGGTATCGCCGTTCAGGGTGAGCCTTACGAGAGCCTGACCCGCGAGCGCCCCGAGAAACAGACTGTCACGCCACGCAGGAAACAGCGCGCCCGTGTAGAACGTGAGGCCCGACGGCGCGATCGAGGGAATCCAGGTTTTCAGCGCTTTGGGAATATCGGCACGCTCGGTGCCCTCGCCGATCTGTTTGCCGAGCCCGTAGGTACGACCGTACGTGATCACCGGCCAACCGTAGTTCCGCCCGGCGCGCAGAATGTTGAGCTCGTCGCCCCCTTGCGGTCCGTGTTCGTGCGCCCAAAGCTCACCGCTGCGCGGATGCAAGGCTGCGCCCTGCACGTTGCGATTGCCGTATGTGAAGATTTCAGGCAACGCCCCCTCACGCTTGACGAACGGATTACCATCGGGAATGGCACCGGTCTCAGTGATGCGCACCACGGTGCCAAGGTGGTTACCCAAATTTTGAGCCTCATCCTGACGTGCTCGGTCACCAAGAGTGATGAAGAGATTGCCGCTGCGATCCCAGATGAGCCGTGAGCCAAAATGCTGGCCAGCGCTCGCCTTCGGCTTTTGGGTGAAGATGACTTGCACGTCACTCAGACTGCAGAAGTCACGCTGACAGTCGAGCCGACCGCGGGCGACCTCCGTACCGACTTCACTCTCGTTGCCGGCCGCGTAGCTCCAGTAAATCAGGCGGTTCTGTCGATAACCGGGATGCGCCACCACATCGAGCAAACCGCCCTGCCCACGCACGGTGACTTTGGGTAGACCCGAAACCGGCGCTACCAAAAGCTTACCGTCGTGCAACACGCGCAGGCTGCCCGGCTTTTCGGTGACGAGGATCAGACCATCAGGCAGCAGCGCCACGCTCCAGGGCGAGGCGAGTCCGCTCGCCAGAGTCTCGACTTTGAGACTGTAGCGCTCGGTCTTGAGCGGCGACTCTTGCGCCTGCGCCGAGACAGAAAACGCGGCGACAAACAGTCCACAGGAATGGATGACCGCAAATATCGAGCGGATAATATTGAGCGACGGTGAATTCATGGTTGATCTCCTTCCATGGATTTTTTTGGCGATTATTAGCGCGAGTATTCGTAGCGGGCGCCGACGCCGAGCGGCAAATCGAGACCCCAGAATACGAGTAAAAAAGCGGTCCAGCCGACGATAAATGTCAAAGAATACGGCAACATCAGCGCCACCAGTGTACCGATACCCGTACTCTGTACGTAGCGTCGGCAGAAGACGACGATGAGCGGAAAATAAGGCAGCAGCGGTGTGATGATGTTCGTCGAGCTGTCACCCACGCGGTAGGCGGCTTGGGTCAGATCGGGCGAGATTCCGAGCTGCATCAGCATCGGCACCATGATCGAGCCGATCAGCGCCCACTTCGCCGATGCGGAGCCGACGAGCAGATTGACGAGACTCGTGAGCACGACGATGCCCGCGAGCGTCACGCCGAGAGGCAGCGCTGCCTCACGCAGCGCGTTCGCGCCCTTGAGCGCGAACAAAGCGCCAAGATTGGACTGTCCGAAGGCGTAGATGAACTGCGCACAGAAAAAAGCCATCACGATGTAGTAGCCCATGCCGGACATCGACTTGGTCATGCCGGCGACCACGTCGCGATGGGTTTTGACGCTGCCCGACACATAGCCATAGGCGATGCCCGGCAGCAACAATGCAATGAAAATGATCGGGACGATCGACTGCATGAGCGGCGCCCCGGAGACCAAAAGTAGTCGCTCGCCGGCAGCGTTGGGAACGGCTGCCCACGGCGTATCTTCAAGCAGGAGCGTCCAGGCAAACAGCCCGATAGCGATGACGATGGTCGCCAGTGCTGCGCGCAGACCGCGACGCTCCGCGTCTTTGAGCGGCTCTTGGGTGGGTAGATTCGCCGGATCGCCATCGACCGCGGTGCCGCGTAGACGCGGCTCGATGACGAGGTCAGTCAACGCCCAGCCGAGCAGCACGATCAGGGCCGACGAGGCCGTGGTGAAATAGAAATTATTGAGTGGATTGACGGTGACCGCTGGATCGACGAGCTGTGCCGCCGTCTGCGTGAGCCCGGCGAGTAGCGGATCGAGACTGGACGGCACACCGAGGGTCGCGCTGAATCCGCCGGAGACGCCGGCGAAGGCGGCAGCAATACCGGCGAGGGGATGCCGACCGGCAGCGTGGAAAATCACGGCGCCGAGCGGGATCACCAGCACGTAACCCGCATCGACGGCGACGTGACTCAGGATGCCGACGGCAATCAGCGCCGGCGTCAGCAATCGCTTCGGCGTCACCGCCATGGCGGCACGCAGCGTGGCATTGATGAACCCCGTGTGTTCGGCGACGCCCAGACCCAGCATGGCGACAAGGACCACGCCTAGCGGCGGAAAAGCAGTGAAGGTCGTGACCATCGCAGCCATGAAGCTCGTCAAAGATTCACCCGCCAGCAGATCACGGATGACGAGCGGCTGACCGCTCCGCGGGACGATTTCGGTGAACGTCACCTGCGACAGCAGGCCGCTGATCACCCAACAGAGCAGCATCAGAAGTAAAAAAAGCACGGCCGGATCGGGTAGCCGATTACCCAGACGCTCGACGACATCTAGGCTGCGGGCGAACCAACCGCGGGGGGGCACGACCTCGGGTAGCGAGCTGCGATCTTGCATTGCGGGTAGTATCCGAAACTTGGTGGGGAAGCGCTGCAGAAGCAGCAACCAAATCTTAGCAGTGCTCTACCCCATGACGAAACTCTCCGGGAGGGGTGGCATGTCGATGCGTTCTTTGAGTTCGGCCGAGTGGCTGATCATCGCGCGCTTCGTGCTGATGGGGATCGAGATGCTAGCCATCAAGGCACACCTCGTCCGCGGCCAGTACGAATGGCGCGACACCCTCGCCTCGATCGGCATGCGTATCGGCAACTACTCCACCAATCTGCTGCTCGCCGGGGTATCGCTGGCGGTGTTCACGTTTTTGTACGAGCACCGATTGTTCGAGATTTCGTCGTCCTCGCCCGTGGCCTGGGCCGCACTCTTTTTAATGGATGATTTCGCGTACTACTGGTTTCACCGTGCCAGTCATGAGTGTCGGTTCTGGTGGGCCGCACACGTCAACCACCACTCCTCACAGCACTACAATCTCTCGACGGCAATTCGTCAGCCATGGACAGGGGTTTTGGTCGGCACTTGGGCGCCGTGGTTTCCTCTGGTGCTACTCGGATTTCCGCCGGAGATGATTTTCTTTCAGAGCGGACTCAGCCTGATCTATCAGTTCTGGCTGCACACCGAGTCCATCCACCGCCTGCCGCGCTGGTTCGAGTATCTCTTCAACGCGCCCTCCCACCATCGAGTCCACCACGCCGCCAACCCGCGTTACGTCGACCGTAACTACGGCGGTACCTTGATGGTGTGGGATCGCCTTTTTGGTACCTTCGCCGCCGAGAGCGACGACGAGCCCTGCCGTTACGGACTGATCACAAATATCAGTACCTTCAATCCGATCAAAATTGCCTTTCACGAATGGGTGGCGATGGCACGTGACCTGCGATCGGCTCGCAGCCTGAGCGAAGCCTTCAACTACACGTTCGGGCCTCCGGGATGGCAGCCCGATAGTCGCGGCCCGATCACAAAAAACATCCGCGCCGAATGGCTCGCGTCTATTTATCCGCGATCTGCTTATCCGCGATCTGTGGAGCCGCCACGAAAGGCTTGATGCCGAGACGCGGATAAGCCTCGCTCGGCAGATAGAACACACCATCCTTGGCGACCAGCGATATCGACTTAATCGCCTTGATATCTTTGGTCGGATCGCCCGGAATCAGGAAGAAATCTGCGAGTTTTCCGCGCTCGATCGAACCGGTCGTCTGCTCCATGCCGAGATACCGCGCCATCTCGAGTGTCGCGCGCGACAGCGCCGCAGCAGGCGTAAAACCGGTCTCGGTCATCAGCTCGAGCTCGCGGTGATAGGTGAACGAGCCGCCGGTATCCGTCCCGGGCACGATGAAAATGCCCTTTGCATGTGCACGGCGTAGTACGTCTATCAATTTATCGAAGGCGACTCTCGCCGCTGCGTCTCCGCCGAACGTGTCGGGATTGGACCAAGCCTGTTTCAGATCGCGTTGCACGCCGATCGGCATATTGGCGACGTAGTCGCGCGCGCCGGGCGCGACGCTACCGTCGCGGTTCAGCAGCAAATTTTCGAGAATGCCGATGGTCGGGTCGAGTGCGATTCGCTGGTCTTTCATTGCATCCAGCGTCGACTGCACGGGCGCAGAGTCGAGATCGAGATCCTTCAGACGACCGAGCGCCGTCAGTCGGAACAAGGTGCGAGTGTCCTCGCCCGGCTTGATGATCCAGCCGAGCGCCAACTGGTTGATGTGGGTCACTTCGTCATAACCCGAGGCGACCATGGCATCAGCCGTGGTGAACGCCGGGATGTGACCCATGACTTTGAGCCCAAGCTCGTGCGCCTCCGCGACCATCGCAGGAACCCATTGCGGATTGATGCTGTTGTAAATTTTGATCGCCGGATAGCCGCGCGCGGCGTACCAGCGAACGGTCTCGAGTGCGCGCGCCTCGCTGTCGACGACGAATCCGTTATTCGCGTTGAAGGGTGATTTACCCTCGATGAACCCGCTACGCACGATCCGCGGGCCCGCGACCTCGCCGGCGACGATACGACGATCGAGAACCTCGAGCACGCTGTTGTTGTTGCCCATGTCGCGCACGCTCGTCACGCCGGCTAGCAAGTTGAGCAAGGCTCCGCTCTCGGCCAGATGGGCGTGCATCTCGAACATGCCCGGGACCAGCGTACCCCCGGCACCATCGATCACCGTCTCGTCCGGCGTCGGTGGCGTGTTGACCGCTTGAACGCTGCTGATCGAGCGACCATTGACGAGCACCGCGACGGGTCCGATCAGTTGCTGCGCGACCGGATCGAAGACTCGAACGTTCTTGATGCGTACGGGGCCGGTGAACTTCTTCGCTGTGCTGCGCTGAATCTCGGCCCAACGCGTACTTTGCTATTCAGCGACCAACTTTTGCAGCCGCGGATTTTCAGCCTCGAAACCCTCGCGGATCAGACCGCCGCGCGGGGAGGGCAGCGCGATCAGTCGCTGCGCATCGTCGAGCAGCATGATGGTCGGGTTGAACTCGAGACCGGTCAGGTCGTAGCGCGTAACGACCAGCTCGCCATCCTTGCCTTGCAACGTTAGACGCTCGCCCTGGGTCAACGCGATCGTCCCACCCGGCAGCACGTTGATGGCTTTTCCTGCTCGCAGAATCGCCCTCGCGTAGAGCTGCAGGGCCCACGGACTGGCGCTTTGCGCGACGTAGAGCTGCGTCGCTCCTTTCGCCTTACCGGGACCTGCAGAATCTCGCCAAGACATCTTGTCGTCTCTTTTTTCAAAGAATTCGTCGATTTTCCCGCCGAAAGTTTGGGTCCCAGTGATCCGCCAACTGCCTGGCAGACCATTCGCATCGAGCGATAAGGTTTCGGCGACGGTCGGTCCTCGACCGTTGTCTTTGACGTCGAACTCTACTTTGGCGGTATTGCCACTGATCTCGACGATCACACGACCGATTTTGACGTCCTGACGATAGACGACGAATCGCTCGGTGTCGGCAAGCGCGGCAGCAGTGCACACGACCATCAAAAACGCGACAACAATTCGCTGGATCATCGATATTTCCTCTTTGTACACGTGGCAGCGCACGCCTGCAGGCGCAGGGCTCAATACCCGCGCTTGACGTCAACGACCGAGAGTAGACGACCACCCGAAGCGTAGCGACGAAGATTTTCACGCAGCACCCGCAGGCTTGAATCCACGCCAAGATCCGAAGAGCCGGAAACGTGCGGCGTCAGCACGAGATTCGGTTGATCCCACAGCGGATCGGTCTTTGGCAGCGGCTCGGGGCCGACGACGTCGAGGGCGGCCGCGGCAATCGTTTTGTTCTGCAGCGCGGCCGTCAGATCTGCGGTCACCACGGTCTGCCCCCTGCCCACATTGATGAAAAATGCGCTGCGCCTCATGCGTGCAAACATGGCGGCGTCGAAGAGTCCGGTGGTTGCGGCGGTCAGCGGCAAGGCATTGACGACCACATCGGCCTCACCAATCAACTTTTCGAGCTCGGACGATGCGCCCATATAATCGACGTGGTCCGGTTTCGCCTGCAGCGTCGCGCGTGTCGCAATCACCCGCATGCCGAGCGCATGCGCGCGCTTGGCCACTTCGTTGCCGATTCCACCCAAGCCGACGATCAACATCGTCTTACCCGAAATGACGGTCATTGGCGGCTGCCTCGAGTCGTCCGCCCATACGCGCTGCATACGCAACGGAATCCAGGCATCAAGGCCACGCGACAAGGCAAACACCAAGGCGATCACGTGCTCGGCGATGACCGGTGCGGAGATGGCGCGCAGATTGGTGACGACGATCTTACGCTGCATCAAGGTGCTCGACTGCGCAGCACATGCTTCGACCCCCGCATACACCGACTGCAACCAGCGCAAATCCTTGCCGGCAGCGAGCAGCCGCTCATCGCATATGAATGCGGTACTGCCGATGAGGGCATCCGCTCCCGACACCATATCGATCGCCGCAGTCGCTGAGGCTCCAAAGAATTGCACGCCAGGCACTTGCCCACGCAGGGCTTCGATCAATCCCGGGATGCTGGCATCGACGATGATCTTCCGCGGCGATCGCCAGCCTTGCTGCTGCGACATGGGTACTGCGGCTTCGCGCAAGCCGAACTCTGCGATCAGACGATCGCCCTCAGCGGTCGGTGGTTGCGCACCCGACGTCACCGATGACGATGAGGAGCGCGATCAGCGTCAGAGCGACCAATCGCCAACCGTATGAGGTTTTCATGTTTTGTCGTGGCTCCGAAAATATCGATAGGTTACGCTCAACTACCCATCGCCGAGGTAGGAACGTGGGGCGGAATGAGAACGAACTTGCCGACATGGCGTTTCTTCAGAAACTCGCGCTGCGCATCGGCGATGCGCTCGAGCGGGAACGTGGCGGCGACCAGCGGCTTGATCTCGCCGCGCTCGATGTAGCCGATGAGGTTGGGGAATACCGGCTCGTCCCAAGCCGTGCAGCCGATGAGCGTGATATCTTTAAGGTAGAACGTGCGCATGTCTAGCGACACGATCGGCCCGCCGATCGCCCCCGAAGACACGTAACGACCACCGCGTCGCAGCAGTTTCAGCATCGAGTCGAAGTGCGAGCCCGCGACGTTGTCGATCACCAGATCGACCGACTCCTCGCCGAGCAGGGCGACAACGTCGTCATCACGGCCCACCACCCGATCGGCGCCGATCGCTCGCACCTCGGCGGCCGTGGTCGATCCGGCGATCGCCGTCACTCGTGCACCGCGGCGTTTGGCGAGCTGCACCGCGGCAGACCCCACACCGCCCGATGCCCCCGTCACCAGCACGTGTTCGCCGGCTTGCGCCCGCGAGCGGTGCAGCATGTTTTCCGCCGTGGCGTAGGCACAGGGAATGCTGGCGAGCTCAGCGTCGCTCCAGTCGCAGCGAACCGCGAACACTTCGGTAGCCGGCACTTTCACGTACTCGGCGAAGGCGCCGTCGAAGTCGGATCCCATCCAGATGTTTTCGCTCGACGCAAAGCCGCGCGGCCGCATGCAAGAACGCACGAGCACCCGCCGGTCGAGAAGTCTTTGATCGACGTCTCGCGCAACGTCGACGACAAGCCCGCAGCAGTCCGTACCCTGAATGAAAGGAAATGGCGTGGCCGCGTTCCAGCCACCATCGACCTTGTGGGTGGGACGCTCCTCTTCGAGCGCCGCCGCCACTTTCGTCGCCGTGGTCACCGATGCCGAGTACCAGCCGAGTCGGGTGTTGATCTCGGTGTTGTTGACGCCGGCGGCGAGCACACGCAGCAGCACCTCCCCTTGACCGAGCTTCGGGACAGGTAGCTCGCACCACTGCAGACGATCGAAGCCGCCGTTGCCGGCGGTGACCACCGCCTTCATCGTTGCGGGGCGCGGCATGAAGTCGCCGTCAGTCGACAAGGGTATCGGCGCGCTGCCCGGCGCGTTCGAGGTGGATGGGCAGCACACGGCCGTGCAGTTAGCGAGCGCGCTCAGGGCTGCCCACCATGCCTAGTTCTTCGACGTAGCTGAATATCGCGACGTAGCGCATGCGCGGGCCTGCCAGCGGCGTCACCCGGTGCAGCGAATAGCGACCCTTAAAAATTTGCAGGTCACCGGGCTCGAGACGCAGCGTGTGGATGAGCGACGAATCACCATCGAGCACGCGTTCGACGCCCGCGTAGTTTTCATCGGTAGGAGTACGCAGGTAGGGGCTGTACTCGGAGTCTCCACCACGCTCGGCATTCTGGATCGCGAGGGTGACGGTGTAGTTGTTGGTGTCGAAGTGCCACGGGAAGCCGCTGCCCTCTTCGGCAAGATTGACGATCACGTCGGCGAGCGGATCGGCGTAGCGATAAAAACATTGCTCACCAAGAGTCTCTTGAATGAACGGCGCGAAGACCGGCCACTCGTAAATGGCGCGAAGGATGCTGTCGTCGCCAAAGTGATCGGCGGGGACGAAGGCGTTCGAGCGGTCGTAAAAACGACGCAGCGGATGCGATGCGGGCAGATCCTCGCGATCGGTGGTGAAGTACGGGTCGGTCCGATTGAAGTTCCGGTGTCCGAACTTCGCGGTGCGATCGCACTCGGCGACGAGCGCCGGGAGCCGCTCGGTGCGGACGAAGCCCTTCAATACCGCGCAGCCCACCCTATCGATCGCGGCGCGCGCGTCCGCGATCACAGCATCGCGGTCATGCCCGGGCTGATCGATCGGGTATCGATCGAGGTCGATGAACTCGCTGGCGATAGGTTGCACAAGATTCATCCTTCACTGACTCGACTGTCACCACCTTTAGCAAGGCAGGGGGTCGTTTACCACGGTCACTGCGGGCTTCGCAAACCGCGCCCTCAGACCCATCCACGCCGCCATCGCGCCTCATCCTTGAGCTCCCGCCAGGCGATGAGGCGTACGCGCCTGGAATGCACCGCCTCGATCTCGACCGATACCACGGCCGAGTTTGGTGGTTCCGGCTCGATGACTTTGGTGACGAGAAAATGTTTTTCCTTATTGCGCGGCGCAACGGCGGTCCATTTCGTATGCAACAGTTTCTTCGGGCTCAAGGCATTGCTTGGGGCGCGTGTCATGCGGGGCCGCCCCGCCGCACCGCTTCCAATCCCGCGGGGCCCAATTTCTCGAGCGTCGCCAGGTTGGCGATCGAGATGCTGCCGGTATCACCGAAGGTATCGACCGCGCGTGCGATGCTCTCCTCGCGCAACAGATGAAGGGTCGGATACGGCGAACGATTGGTCGCATTGCCGATATCATCCAACTCGGTGCCGACAAACTGATAACGCGGATGGAAGCTTGCGATCTGGATCTCACCCTCGAGATCCAACACCCGCAGCAACTCATCTGCGACCCCCAGGAAATCATTGAAGTCGTGGAAATTCTCTAGGACTCGCGGATGGATCAACAGGGTCGTCTCGATCTCCTCGGGCGAGGATGCTGCAAGGCGTTGCAACTCCGCAGTGAGGTCGCCCACCAAGCCTTCTGCGGTTGCGGCATCGCTCGTCGCGTAACGGATCAGACCTTTTAGCGCGGGTACCGGCGCGAACGGACAGAGTTGGAGGCCGATGACTACCCGCTCGACCCAGGCGCGCGTCTCGGCGATGGCCAGATCGTCAGAGCGTGTCGGCATCGCAGCGGCTCGGCAATGTCGAACTCACTC
>SXGR01514648.1_pt1 | contig 17006 bp, 9 predicted proteins | sample 3174711 | NCBI WGS metagenome assembly SXGR01 (sample SAMN11356860, study PRJNA531348) | freshwater metagenome | isolation source: freshwater sample F1-60 | place: China: Fuxian Lake, Yuxi | collected 2017-12-25
CGCTCGAAGCGCCCCTGATGAAAACGAAACACACCGCCCTGCACTGTGGACGCCAGCAGAGTGCCGTCCCGCTCCTCGGCGAAAGTTTGCACTGCAAGATTCGGCCAACCACTCTCGGCACCGAACACGGTAAACCGCCCGTCCACAAGCCGCAGCATCACGCCCGCGTACGTCGAAACCCAGAGCGCGCCCGCACGGTCGGTGAACAACCGTTCAACCCGCTGCTCGTTCAACTCCTTCGGCTCGCGCACCGTGACAAACCGCGCCCCGTCAAACCGCGCCAACCCCTGCAACGTCGCCACCCAAAGAAACCCATCCGGCGCCTGCGCCAGCGCGATGATCGTCTCCGAGGGCAGCCCGTCCTCACGCTGCCACGTGGTCACTGCGTAACTCTGGTCAGCCGCAGAGTGCCGGGGAGTCGTCGCAAGAAAGATGATCAAGAGGACGACGGGAAGGAAACGATGGAAGAACAACAACGCACCACAGATGGGTGGTCCGCCCATCGGGTACCGGCTTAACGATTTCGAGGGTTTGGCTGCGGATGAACGCTTCACTGAATGGAGTGATGGGATGCTAACGATTTCGTGGCGCGTGGCAATAGACAGCGACTCCTGAGGAACAGAATGGACGGGCGGCCCTCCACTAGGACTCCCGCGAGAGGGGTAATCCCAGAACGTGCAGCTTTGCGAAATCGCTATGCTGCCGGGCTGGCATCGCGACTACTTCAGCGCGAGGTCGTCGGGCGTCCACAGGCGGCGGTCGGGGCCGGCGGAACGGATCTCCATCTCGTTCCGTGACAGCGCGTGGAAGAAGAACGGCGTGCCCCACGAGTCGATGAGTTGCCCTTGGCTGTTGACGCGCAGCCCGTCTTCCGCCTGCGCGAAGACCGCTTGCTTGGCGTTTCCGCCGGTGAGCGCGCTGGTGATCTCGGCATTGTCGCCGACGGGATTCTCCCGGAAGCGCGCGTGGTATTGGCGGAGCGCACTGCGCATGTTTTCGAGGACGGTGGCAGGCGGCAGAGTCGATTCGGCAGGCGCGGGTTCGGTGCCGTCGGGCGCTTCCTCGCGGGCGGAGACGCGCATGGCTTTGGGCAACGGCGGTGCGGCTGGTGCCGGTGTCGGTTCGACAGCCGGCTCCGAAGGGTCATCTGCTTGTGAGACTCCCGGAATCACCGCGGCGCGTCCGGTATTAGGTGCAGGACGGTATGCTGAATCAGATGTTGCCGGTGCGGAGACCGGTAGGGGTTCCGGAGACTTTCGGCCGACGATCCAGACCAGTCCCGCAGCGACCAGCGTCAGTGCCAGGGTGGTTGAGGCGCGGTTCATACGAAACCGAGATTGGCCGTCGAGAACCGGCCGAGGTTCGGGAATACCGTGCTGAGGTTGCCGTTGTCCACGCCGAACCATGACGCGAGCGTGGCGAAGTACTGATCGGTGGCGATGCTGGGAATCCAGCGTCCGGTGCTCGTGTCATCGGGGCCGTTGACGGCGAGCGTCGGGAACGCGCCGTAGGTGCGGCGGCCGTTGACCGCGCCGCCCATGACGATGTGGTGACCGCCCCAGCCGTGGTCCGTGCCGTCGCCGTTCGCGGGGAAGGTGCGCCCGAAATCGCTGCTCGTGAACGTGGTCACGTTGTTCGAGAGCCCGAGTTGTTCCATCGCGCGCTGGAAGGCGTTCATGCCCTGGCTGAGTTCCGCGAGCAGGTTGGCGTGGGAACCCGCGGTGGGATTGTTCGCTCCCTGGGTCTGGCTGGAGTGCGTGTCGTAGCCGCCGACCTGGCAGAAGAAGATCTGGCGTTTCATGCCGAAGCCACCGTTGGCGACGGAGCGCGAGCCGGCTTCGATGAGGCGTGCGACCATGCGCAATTGCGAGGCGAGGCCGGAGTTGAACTGGTTGCCGCCGGTCGGCGATGTGATGGTCGTGGCGAAGGGAACGTCCCAGACCCATGAGGGATTCGCCGTGGGCGAAGTTCGCGCGATGGCCGCGTTCAGCAGGCCACCCGTCTGGATCGCGTGCTCGCCGACATTCGCGTACGCGCGTGTTTGCAGATTCGGATACGGAAGCGCCAGCAGGTTCGTCAGCGACTGAAGTCGCGCGCCGCTCACGCTATTGAGGCCAATCGCACCGGATGTCGTGACGGAATACTGTGAGGTGATGTTGCCGACTTCGAAGGTGTTCGCGCCCGAGAGGCTGATGGCCATCGAGATCGGCGCGCCGGGCTGGACCGCCGCGAGCAAGTCCGCGCAACGTCCGCCCCAGCCGGTGAGCGGCGGGCGATCCGGAAGCGAGGTCTGCCATTGCGTCACCTGATCGGAGTGCGAGAAGAGCTGCGGCGGCTTCGCGAGCCGGCCGGAGCGATAGTCCGCCCGCGTCAACGGATAGAGCAGGGTGCCGGTGTTGAAGATGGCTGCCAGCTTGCCTTCGCCGAAGAGCGTGGCGAGTTCCGGGCACGCAGGGTGCAGGCCGTATTCGTGGCCGTCGCTGTTGGCGGGCGAGATGGGCGTGGCGGTAAACGGCGCGCCGGAGATAGGGATGGAGAGGATGTCGCCGCGGATGGCCGCGTAGTCGGCGTGCTCGGACGGGATGCGCGGGATAATCAGGTTGTTCGAGTCGTTGCCCCCGGAGAGGAAGATGCAGACGAGCGCCTTGTAGTCCGTTGCTACGCTTTGTGCGGCCGCGGCGTTGATGAAGCGCAGGCCGCCGATGGCTTCGGTGAGCGCCTTGGTGCCGAGCGCGGCGCAAGCGGCCTGGCGGATGAACCCGCGGCGCGAGATGATGGAGGGCATCTGATCTTTCTTCATAAGGATGTATCGGCGGGTTGCGGCCTACTTCTGCACGATGAATTCCGGCGAACTGACGATGAGATGGACGATGGCGCGCACACGGTCGCGCATCTGGCTGCTCGTCGGCACGGGTGAGGTGAGCGGGAAGCGCGCGGTGTCGGCGACGTAACCGACGATGATTGCCTTCGCGGAAGTCGAGAGCTGGCCGGAGCAGAGCAGCGTGTTCAGCGCATCCACCGTGCCGGGGATGCCGGTGTTCGACGTCGCAGCGGGAGTCATCCACGGCCCGATGTCCAGGCCGATGGAGCCGTTGCCGCTGGTGAAGCTGCTGAGGCCGTTCGTGTTTCCGCCGCTGAAAATGCTGCCGGTAAGGAAGTTCATCTGCAGCACCACGCTGGTGTCCGACGTGAGCTGGAACTCCGGCGTCGTCAGCCCGGCGGAAGCCAGCAGGCCGGGAGCCTTGTAGTCGGGGAAGAAGTAGTTGAAGACCGTCGGCGCGTTCAACGGCGTCTGCGAGAGGCTAGAACTGCTGCCGCCGTCCGTGTAGTTCATGTTCCAGGTGTTGTAGTGAATCGTCACGCTGCCGGAGCGCGAGGCGGGCGCGGGGATGAGCGGAAAAATCACGGGATCACTCTCGGTGCGATTGGCCGACGCGAAGACCGCGATGGTGAACCGGTTCACGCCGTCCACCTTCGTCACCCGATATGTTCCGTTGGTCACCGCGCCGCCGTTCGGGAACTGGACGAACACATACCTGCCCGCCGCCAACCCGTGCGGCCCGACGGTCGTGAAAGTGATGTTGCTGCCGGTCTGCACGAAACCGCCGCCGTCCCATCTCGCGAAAGCACAGCCGCCGGAGCGCGTCGAAGAATCCGTCGTTGCCACGGTGAAGAGCGAACTGCTCACAACGCTCGCTACGGTGAAGATACCGCTGCGCGCGCCGCCTGATGTGAAGGAAAGATACAACTTGTCGCCGACCGCCAGAGCATGGCCGGAGTTCGTCACGGTGATGACATTCGCCACCTGGCTGTAGCCGCCGAACTCCGATCCATTCCCGGCCGAGATGGTGAAGCTGTTCGCGTTGCTGACGGAGCTGATGGAGTAAGTGCCGGATGCCGGAGCGGCGCTTCCAGAGAACAGGAGCCGGACCGTGCCGCCGGAGTGCAGGCGATGCGGGCGCGACGTGGTAATCGTGACAGCGGCGCTCCCCGACTGGCGGAAACTCGCGCGCACCGGGAGCGGAGCGGCCAGGGCGCGCGCCATTGAGGTGGCGCGCAGGATCGGTTCGCGTTGTTTGCCGTGGGTGGGCGAGGCGAGCGTGTTGGTGCTGCGCGCCTCGTAGTCGAGCAGGATGGCCTTGATCACTGCCTGCATGTCACCGCGCACGCCCGCGCCGTTGTCGTTGAACTTCTGCACCACACGATACACGTAGTCGCGGCTCGGATGGCTCGTGACCATACGCTGGATCAACTGGCGGCAGATGAATGGCCCGACGCTTTCGTTCGCGAAGATGTTGTCGAGCGCGAGCTTCAAGTCCTGCGAGCAATAGTGATCAAAGTTAGTCAGAGCTACGTTCGCGTTCGAGCCCCAGGCCGCTGGCAATATGACGTTGTCGAGCAGGCGCTTGGTGCCGAGTTCATGGCGCGTGGGCACGAGCACCATGGGGTTGGTGTAGTTCGCGGCGGGGCTCCAGTTGATCGGGAGACGTTTATTCGCCTGGTTCGTCTGCCAGTAGTTCCAGCCGGTGAAGACGTGCGCGAAACCGATGATGATATCCTGATCGTAAGTCGGGACGAGGTTGCCTTCCGAATCCAGGACCAGCGAGCCGTCCGGCCACATGCGGTTCAAACCGACAGAGAAGAGCTGGAGAATTTCGCGCGCATAGTTCTCGTTCGGGTGACGGCCCAGCGCGATGTCGCCCTTCTCGTTGCGGCGCATGTCGAGGTAGATGCCCATCGCCGGCGAGAGCGTGACGGCCTCGATCAAGTCGCGGTAATTGCCAAACGCGTGCTTGAGCAGCACGTCGTAGTAAGCGGAGAGAGCGCGCGGATTGTCTTCGAGCGGGCCGCTCTCTGACACGACGAGGATCTGGCTCAGGGCGAACGCGACGCGCTGGCGGAGTTGATCTGGGGCAGTGACGCTCTGCTTCCACCAGGTGTTGAAGGTGAGTTCGCCCGGATAGGCATCACTCGGATCGGGGTTGGCATTGGCGAAGACGTTTGTCAGGTGGCCCGAGGCGCGAAGTTTGAACTGCTTGTTGATCCAGCCTTCGTAGCCGATCGACTTGAGCGATTTGATCTCGGCCGCGCTCGCACCGAACGTCGCCTGTTGGAGGAAGCGCGCGGCGGAATTCGAGTTGGAGTGATCGGAGATCCACACGGGCGCGGGCGGCGGCGGCGTGAAGGCGGCGGTGCCGTTGGCGAGGCCGAAGTGACCATTGATCTCGCCCGAGGGATACGTCGCGGAATGGATGTTGATGTAGGATTTGCCCTGCTTGATGATCTGAATGATGTCCGCCGCCGAAAGTGGCCCAGAAGGTTCGATGACCCAGACGTAGCTGCCGTCGAGCTCCGGCGTGGCGGTGTCGATGTCGAAGATAATTTGCCCCTGCGCGTTCTTGCCGAGATACGTGTCCGCGTGAATGTGCTTCGCTGTCACCTGCGCGGACAATCCACTGTAGCTGTAGCGCAGCACCGCCCGCGATTCATCCGCGCTCAACCGCAGCGTGGCCGACCCGACGCCGGAACTGAGCGCGCCGGCTTGTGCGACCATGTTCGCGGCGTAGAGCGTTCCGGGGATTTCGTTCGCCGGCGCATCCACGTGCGGCGCGAGCACGAAGCCCGGGACAATCGGGCCGGGCGTAGTGTTCGTCCCATACGGATCGAGCAACCAGGAGACGCTCCAGTGATCGCCCGCGCCCTTGCCGGCCTTGTGCAGGACTTCGATGTAGTAGCGCTCGCCGGCCTTGAGCAAGAGCCAGCCGGACTTCTGGTTCGGCTGCGCGGTCCACTGGCGGGGCAGGGTGGCCTTCGTCACCCACGCGCGACGGACTTTGTTCGCCGGCTCGGAGTCGTTCGAGATCCAAAGTTCCGCCGCGCTGTTTGCTGCTAGCCAGAAGTAGTAGTTGCCGGTGACGGGCGGGACGAGATAGCCGCGCACGCGTTCGCCGTAGTTGTCGCCGTAGTTCGCCACGCCTTCGAGATTGCCGAGGGCGTTCGTAAAGTTCGCCGCGCGCTGGAGCGGGATGTCCTTCACCAACAGACCGGGGGCGTTGGTCCAAATCTCGCGCGTCACGGCGCTGCCGGTTTCGATGATGACGAGGTTCAGCACCGCATCCGCGACGCCGATCGAGTTCGTCGCGAAGAGGCCGACCGAGAAGCTGCCCGCCAGGGACGGGACGCCGGAGATGACGCCGTTGGTGAGTTCGAGACCGGCCGGAAGATTTGTCACGCCGAAGCTCTCGGGCGAATTCGCTGCCGCGAGCGTGTAGCTGAACGGCTGTCCGACGAAGCCCACCGCAGTGAGCGGGCTGGTGATGCCGCCTGCCTCCGCTCCGCCAGATTCGGGATACAACCGCAGCGACGGAATGACCTGGCGCGGCTGGCTCGGGCTGAACCACGACAACCGGGCACGAGCGCTGCCGCCACGATTGAAATACTCCATGCGGATGTTGTAGCGCACGTCGGCCACGAGCGTGATGGCGTTGGTCGCCGTTGCACCGCCGTTTTGCGTCTGCCAGCGGTCGATCAGGAGTTGGTCGTTGACCCACAGCTTCACGCCGTCGTCGGTGCGGGTCTCGAAGAAGTACGTCTCCGAATACTGCGGCTGCACCTGGCCGAGCCAGCGCACGGTGTAATTGCCACCGCTGAGATCCGGCGCGTTCGTCGGCCCCCAGGTGAAGTCGATGAAGGCGTTGTTGGTCGTCAGAAAAAGGTTCGTGGGATGGAAGTTGATCGCGTTCGTGTACGTCGAGCTGGCGTTCGTGTAGTAATATCCCGTGAGCCCGTTGCCGGTGGGCATGACCGATGCAGCCACCAACGGCGCGCCGTTCCTCGCGAAGCCGCATACCGCCTGGCTCGCCGCCAGTGGAGCTGCCATCAAGCTCGCGAGCGTTTGTCCGGACAGCCGGTTCGTGAGGTAGCGATGGTCGTTCATGCGCGAACCAACCGCGTCCACCTGCCCGTTGCTCAACGGATCGAGGGGGTTGAGGCCGAGCTGGTATTCCTCCCAGTCGTTCAACCCGTCCGCGTCGGTGTCCACATCCGCGAGGCTCATGCGGAAGAACTTCGCCTGCTGATCGGCCGGCGCAGAGATCACCACGCTCGTTCCCGAACGGACGACCAGCGCGCCTTCGGAGAACCAGTTCGTCCCGGCGGCGTTGTCCGGGTTGCCTGTGGACTGCAATTCCACGCGTTTGCCGCGCGACGCTTCGATCTGGACGACGAAGCTGATGACCGCGCCGTTCGTGGCGAAGCGATAGCCCGAGATGCGAGGGAGCGAACGTGCGTCACGGGGATCCGTCCCGGCGATGGCTTCGAGCTTGTTCGGCACGCCGTCGTTGTCCGAATCGTAGTCCGGCGCGAACGTCGCGGCGCGGTTCAACGCCTCCCAGACATCACTCGTGCCGTTGCTGTTTAGGTCCAACTTCTGGGCGTTCGCCGGGAAGCAGATGGTCATCAGTGCCAGCCACGTCGCCGCGCCGGCCACGAAGCCACGACGTGCGAAGCCAGGACGATGTTCCTCCGTGGAAACGTGAGCCGAAGCGCTCCGAGCGCCTCCGATTGGGTTGTGGGATTGCGTGTTCACTGGACAGACCTGCGAGGGACTTAGCACTCGGTCTGCCAATGCGAGTCAGCACCGTAATCCGCTGGCAACATGCTCGCCGGCGGGCGTTCCTCCATGAGTCTTCGAGAAATCCGGCGGCGAATCCCGCAGGAACAGTCTCGTTCCGGGACACGACGAAGCGCGCCGTCCCGCCGCGAGAAAGGATTCGTGCCTCGATTCGGAAACTGGATTTACAGCCGATGGCTCGCCGCAATGTTCGTGTGCCCAAAGTTCCGCCCATGGCCTGCCGACGATCCAACGTGGATGTCCGTCACCGCCATTACCGCCCGCTCGCGAACGCCCTGTGCCTGGGATTGGCGTGGCTCGATGCGTACTTTTTTGTTGAGACGTGTGGTAATCGGTCGGGGTGTTGCAGTTCCGTGCTTGGATGGTTTGCGTACGATGCACACCTGCTCCTTGCCACGGCGATCTCCGCGTCCGTCCTCTGGTGGGCAAAACGTCTGTATAGTCATAGACGCAAGCGCGGACGTCTGGAACGGCGGTTTCGAACGGCGCGCGTTCCCCTCATTTGCCTCTTCGGAGTGCTCCTTGGTTGTTGGACGACAGTGGCCTGGCTATGGCTCGGGCTTCCCCGTTGGTCTTGAGGAGACTTTCCCGCGGGACACAATGCCCACGCCGGAATGCAGATGCGTCCACAGTGGCCGCCCCGCGCACCGGTGAACACCCCAGTGGCGGGGCGGCGGAACAACTGCGGTCGAGTTGGGACTTACTCGATTAGGACTGCGCGGTAGAATCGCGCAGGGCCCGTGGCCGGTACGGAGTCGATGAACAAGTACGGCGATTCCGGCAGGAACAGCGACGTCAGAGGAGTCCAGAGACCGCCCGCTGTCGTTTGATAGTCGATCCGGTATTCCGCGCCGATCCGGCCGTGAATGGTCAGGCCCATGTAGAGCTGGCCGCTCATGATGGTGATGGTGGCCGGCTGGCTCACGACGCTTCCGCGAGCATTGGTCACCCTGACTGTGTAGATGCCGGCGTGTCCCGGTTCGGCGTTGACGATGGTGATGTTCGTCCCTGTGGCGCCCGGAATATCCGCACCGTTGAAACGCCATTGATACGTCAACGGCGAGGCGCTGCGGGCGGCGACGTTCAGGCTGAACGTGGACCCGGGACCGACTGTTTGACTGCGCGGTTGCGAGGTGATGAGGGGCGGGGTGTTGGTGTTGATCGGCGCGACCGCGTTCAGATACGCGAAGAGATTGGCGCGCAGGTTTTCCGCTTCCAACTGGGGAGTGTGGAAGATGACCTGGGTCATTCCACCGAAGAGGATGTGGCCTTGGCCATGTCGTTTTTCACCGAGGACGATGTCCGTCGATTGATCACGTTGAATGAGCGCGCTCAGGCCCGGGCCTTGAACGGTGGCGTGCCCAAAGGAATTTCCGTTCCACGCGGTTCCGACGGGTGAGTAAGGGCCGTTGAAGACGGGATGCGCAGGCAGCGACGCCACACCCCTTCCGCTCCCTGCATTCGGATACGTCAGGCTGATTCCGAAGCCGAGGTTCATTCCTTCTCCGACATTCGGAGCGGCATTCAGGAACAGGCTTCCGCCCCGGGCGACCCAGTTGGAGATGGTGGCGAGGTTTTGCTGAAGAAAGAAATTCATCGCCAGAGCGCCTTGATCGCTGCCGTCCATGAATACGACGCGGGCGCCTTCGTTGAAGAGATTCGTGACAGCCGAGTCCTCGAAAGTGTCGGAACTCCACCCGCCCGCGCCGAAGACGCGGTCGAAGAGTTGCTCGTCGGAATCGCCCCCCCACGGCCGTCTGATGCTCGAATGGACATACCACGCGGAGGCGTCCCCCACCGTTCCCGGAATGAAGCGGAGTTGATCCACCCACGCCGCATCAGCGCCGTCGGAGACGCTGCCGTCCTTGGAGTAGCGCCAGCGGAGTTCATGCGCGCCGGCCGGCAGGGTATGCACTTGTTCGATCCAGTCCACCTCGCCCGAGATGCTTCCGGGCTGAAGCTCGCCGTCGATGAAGAATTCAAGATAGTCGTAGCCCTCCTCCGAGGAAATCCTGCTCCAGAACCGCACTGTGCCCGGCCCGGATACAGTGGTCTGCATCCAGCATTCCCCAGAGTCGGAGATGTCGCCGCTCTGCGCGGCATCGACGCCATCGTGGGAAATATCCGACTGGCCGAACCAATGCGGACCAACACCAATCGCGAAGCTGAACTGCGGCGCATCCAAGGCCTCGGAGAGGCCGTGATCCTGGCCGGGCAGTCGCAATGCATCCACCCAGGCCGCATCGGCCCCGTCGGAAACACTGCCGTCTTTGACGTAGCGCCAGCGCAGTTGATGCGTGCCGGCGGACAGGACGTGCGTTTGTTCGGCCCAATTCACCTCGCCCGAGATGCGCCCCGGTTGAAGCGCCCCGTCAACGTAGAACTCCAGATAGTCGAAGCCCTCTTCCGAGGAGATCCTGCTCCAGAACCTCACCGTCCCGGGGCCGGTCGCCGTGGTTTCCATCCAGCTCTCGCCAGAGTCGGAAATGTCACCGCTCTGCGCCGCGTCAGACCCGTCGAAAGTCACCAGACCTTGGGCAAACCACGGTGCGCCGCCGCCCGAAGTGAAGCTGGCACCTGCGGCATCCACCGCTTCCGCCAAGGCGTCGCCTCCAACTCCGCCTGACGAAACATTGAGCGTGATGGCACCGCTGCTGCCCGAGAATCCATCCACGGCGATTTGGTATTCGACGCCCGCTTGTGCCGTGAAAACGACGCGGCTGTTCAACCCGCCGCCGGAATCATCGTCGGAAGCGATCTCTGTCAGCGCGTTCACAGCCCCGCCGACATACACTGCTAGGATTGTATCGAACGAGCTGCCTGTCGTCGTCACGGTGGCGCTCCCACCTGCCGGAGCGATCCAGGACCACCAGACCGACTTGCCCCCGTTGTTCCCGAAGTGCAGAGGCTCGTTTGCCTCACGGGTCGCGTTCGTATTCGATCCGGACACTGTGCCGCCATTGGCAGGAATCGAGACGCGGTTTGCGAAAGCGTCGTTTGGCGGACGCACAACGAACGGATAGGCAACAGTGGTCGTGACCGGCGTCTTCCCCGGCGCGGTGACGGTGACGGTCAGAGAGAGGCTCGTCGCAGCCGCCGGGATCGAAACTTCCTGGGAGTAGATATTGTCGCCCGCGACCGCATCCGGACCGGAGCCGTTGTTCAGGAAGCCAATCGCGCCGCCGCCGAGAACCGTCGCAGTGACCACCGCATTGTTGACTGGTGCAAGATCGTTCACCGTAACCCGCACGATGGCTGTCGAGGCGCGATCCACCGGCGAGCCGTTCGACGGCTGGAAGTTCAGTTCAAGGATTCCGTCCGCCGCGATTACGAGAGAGTTGTAGGCATTGACCCGTCCGCCGGTGATCGTGTTCACCAGGCCGGGCGTGGAAACAACTCCGGAGAGCAGCCGCTGCCGCAATTCCGTGACCGAAATGCCCGGATGATACGCCGCCACAAGCGCGGCCACACCGGCCACGTGGGGAGAGGCCATGCTGGTGCCGTTGAAGGATGCGTAGGAAACATCCGACTCGGCCGTGGATGAGTAAATGTCCACGCCTGGAGCGCCCAGATGCACGGTGTTTCGGCCGTAGTTCGAGAAGCTCGCGCGCGCCCCGGTGCGGTCCACTGCGGCGACGGCGATGACGTTGTCCACCGCATACGAGGCCGGGTACGCAGGGCTCACGTCGCTGTCCAGCCCGTCGTTGCCAGCGGCTGCGACAAACAGCGACTGCGCGTTGCGAGCCGCGACGATCGAATCGTAAAGCGACTGGCTGAACCCGCCTCCGCCCCAACTGTTGTTCATGATGCGCGCTCCTTTCTGGACCGCGTAGTCCACGCACTTGATCGCATCACTCACCGCGCCTGAACCGGCGGCGTTGAGGAACTTGCAAGCCATCAACCGCACCTGCCACGCCACGCCGACGATCGGTCCGCCGCTGTTGGCCGATGCGCCGATGGTCCCGGCGACATGCGTGCCGTGGTCATTGTCATCGAACGGATCGCCCGTGCGCGTGATGGCGTTGATGCCATGCACGTCGTCGATGTAACCATTGCCGTCATCATCGATGCCGTTGCCCGCCACCTCGCCCGGATTCCGCCACATCTGCGCCTGCAGATCCTGGTGCGTGTAGCGAATCCCCGTATCGATCACGGCGACCACCACACCGGCCGAACCCGTGGTCAGATCCCACGCGGCCACCGCTCCGACATCGATTCCGGAAACTCCCCCGGCCTGTCCGGTGTTTCGCAATCCCCAGAGCGTTCCGTCCGCGAAGGCGGCGTCTGTCGGCACGGCATTGGCACGGACGATGTAATCCGGCTCCACGTAATCGAACAAACCGCTCCGCCGCAACGCGTCGATCGCCCGCAAGAGCTCCTTGCCCTGGGCCTCCTCCGATCGCGCGGCGGCCGCAACGATCGCCGCCGGATTGGCGAGATCCAGCGTGACCAGCCCTTTGACCGACTTGAACTCCTCCACGGTCTTGAAACCCAACTGGCCGAGCGTGGTTGCCCGCGCCGCCGTGTTCTGCGCCGGTTTCTGCCGGGCCAGCACCCGCGTGGGATGCGCGAGATGTCCCTCGATCCGTACGCTCTCCGCCGCGCCCGCTTGTCCTGCGACTCCCAACAGCGCCGCCAGCATCCCCGCCAGCAAGCTCGCCCATCTTCCCGACCTGTACGTGGTTTTCATCCGTGTTGCCTTGTTCTTTTGGTTTGTTGTTCGTTTTCCTTTTGCTTCAACTGCGGCTCCTTGAGTCCGCGCGCAGATTAATTGCGCCGACGAAAAGGGGAGTCAAAGCAAATGTCGATCGGCTGGAAGTTTTTCTGCGAAGAAACCAGATGCGCCCTCACGGCGCGCTGCCACGACTATCTCGAAGCGTGTTGCCTCGTGCGCGGCAGCAGGCTCCAGATGCGGGTGAAGGACTCGGGCGGGAAACCCATCGCCAGTTTCAACTGGTAGTCACGCTCGAGAATGTTCGGGAGCGCTTCGCAGCGGCGGAAATTCTTCCAGTCGAGAAACCCCTTGGCCCAGGCGAAGTGTCCATGCACAGGCACCGGGTAGTCGCTTCCATGCAGGATGCGACTGCGCATCGGCTCGATGAGACATTCGCGGACGTGCCGGCCGCGGATGGGGACGTTGAACGCGCTGTTGTCGCCATAGAGATTCGGGTGCTTCTCCAGCATCCCAGCCCAGACGTGAAAGTATTCCGGATCGAACAGCCCGCTCTTGGTCGCGCAATGCGCGGCGATGACGGTGACGCCGCACTGCAACGGCCATTCAAGGATGCGCGGATCAGCCAGTTCACGACGGAAGACGGGCACGGTGTGTTCTCCGCCGGTGTGCGCGAGCAGCGGCAGCCCGGCTGCGGCCATGCGTTCCCAGAACTTTGTGTAGGCGCGGCTGCGGCAGTCGATGTTGTGGCAGTTGGGCAGGCATTTCATCATCACCGCGCCGGCGGCGATGCAGCGGTCGAGTTCTTCGAGCGCGTCGGGCCGCGCGGGATGAATGGAGACGGCGGGAAGAAACTCCGGGTGCTGGCGCGCGAGCTGGAGCACGTAGTCGTTCGGTACATGGAAGGAGCCGAAGCGTTCCATGCGACGGCCGTCGTCGTGATAGACCTCGTCATGGGCGAGGATGACGATGGCTCCGAGTGAAGACGTGCGGACGAGGTCGAGCAGGCGCTCGACGTAGAGCCGGTCGAGATCGCCGGTGATGGACGACGCGGGCAGGCCGATCTGGCGGACCATCATCGCCGCCATCATGCGATGCCAGCCGGTGAGGCGAATCCAGCAGCCGGAACCGCTGGAGCCGTTCCCGACGAGGTGGACGTGCATGTCCACGGGACGAAGCGCTGGGGCAGGGGAGACCTGGTTCGGCGAAGTCATGACCCGGCAAAGGTAGCGCGAAGGCCGCGCGGTTTACAACGCCGCAGCCGGGGCGAGCGATTGGAACTCGGAGAAGTATCGTTCGAGACCTTCGAGATCGACCTCGTCGGGATTACGCTGCGTGAAGACGGCGAGGCAGCTTCCGTCGAGGCGACGTTCGCAGTAGAGGAAGGCGTTGGTGTAAACCCAGCGCAGACGCGCGGGCGCGCCGCGGTTGACCTGAAGGATTTGGAAACCCTCGGCCACGCAGCGCATGGCGTGTTCGACGGCGGGTTCCTCGAATCCCTCGCCCCAGACTTTGACGGCGGTGGTCTGGTCCGGGAACAGGAGGCCGCAGGCCTGAATGCCCTCGAAGGGCGCGCTCTGCTCGAACCACTGGCTGAAAAGTTCCTTCACGGCTGCCAGCCTCCCGCCGGCATCTCGGCCGACACCAGACTGGTGCGCAGGAAGGTGGAACGATCCGACTGCACCTGGGCCATGATGCGCGAGTGCGGAGAGGTCAGCTCGATGCGATCGAAGTCGCCCAGCGGCAGTCCTTGCGCGAGTTGGAGCGCCTTGTGTGCGAGCGCGTCGATCTGGCCGATGCGGCTGTTGGCATTGTTGCATTTCCACTCATGCAACACCTCGCCTTGCAGCGAGCACACCAGCAGCTCTTCGACTTGCGGGCGAAGCTTCTCAGTCGGCGCGGGACGGCGTTCCGTGGCGGGTGCTTCTGAATCGGAATTCTCCGGATGCTCAGGCACGGACTGGATCAACGGCACCACGGCGGGCGTGTTGCGCTCGGAACGCAACGGCGGCGGCGTGGGGAAACTTTCGTCGGTGTCCGGCGCGGGTGCGGGCGCTTCGCCGCCGGCGATCTCGTCGCGCTTGCGGGCCGCTTCCATGAGGAGAAACTCCCATGAGCCGGAGATGGTCTGCGAAGGCGGCGCGGCGAAGGGCTTCACGTCGAACGACCCGCCCGTGAGGCTGAGGAGCTGGTTGAACGCCTCTTCGCCGCTGCGTTTGCCGCATTGGGCGTGGATGATCTGGCCGTCCTTCACGAAGACTTCGCCCTGTACGTTGCCGGCGGTGATCGCGAGCACGGAGGAATTCCGCGCGAGACATTCCATCTGGAGCACGTCCTGGATGCCGACGCGCCGGAGCACGCCTTGGAAACCATCCTCCTGCTGGAAGCGCGTGAGCTCGTGCAACGTCGCGTAAACGCTGCGCCAGCCGCCGTCGTCGCGGGGCTTCTCGAGGAAGAGCTCCGCGCCGGCACCCAGGCAGGTGGCGCGATGCTGTTCGGTGGCGTCGCCGGTGAGGACGACCTTGAGCACATTGGGAAACTTGCGCTGGAGGAGATTGAGGAACTGAAGGCCATCGACCAGCGGCATGTGAATGTCGATGACGAGCAGATCCACCTTGTGTTCCTGAAGGACACCGAGCGCGCCGCTGACATCGGGCGCGGTGAAGATGTCCCACGAGCCCGCCGAGTAAGCGCCCATCAACTGCCGCAGCACGCCGATCAAGTTTGCGTCGTCGTCAACGAACAGAATCTTTTTTTTCTTTTGAGGCATCGCAAACACGCGGAGCTGCTCCGAAACTTCCAGCAGCTTCCCCGCGAAACCGCGTTACAGGAGCTTCTCTTTGCAGAGATCGCGCCAGACATCGATCCGGTCCGCCAGGCCAAGCTCCGTCAGGTAATTGGTGTCCACCGCAGGTCCCACGACTTCGTTTGCGCCCGGCTTGTCGGAGTTGATCTCGTGCTCGATGGCATTCGCGGCGTGAACGGCGGTGAGCGGGCAGAAGCCCTTGCTCAGGAAACGAATCGGGAAATGATGCAACGCGACAGCCTCGACGATGGGCATGGGCAAACCCCAGATGCCGAGCAAGCACGCTCCGAGTTCGCTGTGCGCCGCGCCGAAGACCGCCGTCTCCGCGTCCCAAAGCTGTAGGTTGCCTTCCTTCGCCTTGGCCAGCGCCTCCTTGAATCCGTCGGGCACGTTGGCGGCGAAGAGCAGCTTGCCGAGATCGTGCAACATGCCGGCGGTGAAGGACTGGCTGACCATCTCGATCGAGCAGCCCTGGGCGCGCGCGATTTGTTCAGAGAGCTTGCCAGTGGTGACGGAGTGTTTCCATAGCTTCTCCACGGAGAACTCCGGCGTCCGAACCTTGTCGAAGTAGGAGAACGTGTGCGCCAGAAGCACGAGCGACTTGGTTGTCTCCATGCCGAGATACATCACCGCCTCGCTGGCGCTGACGACCTGGAGCTGGAGCCCGAACACCGCCGAGTTGACCACCTGGAGCATCTTCGCGCTCAACACCGGGTCCTGCGCCACCATCGCGCCAACGTCGTCGATTGAGGTGTCTGTGGATTGCAGGGCGGCGACGATCTTGAAGTAAAGGTTCGGCGGGCTGGGCAGCTTCTTCATCTGCGCGATGAGCTTCTGCACCGTCTCACTGGGCAGCCAGGCATCGAGGCTGAACGCGCGGTCCAGCGCCGAGCTGATCGTTCGCGCGTCGCTTGGCTTCACCAGATACTGGTGGGCGGTGCCGACGCATTTCATCGCCGCCTGCTGGTCGGCCATGCTGGCGCGGATGAAGCGGATCGTCTTCGGATTGCGCTGCATCACCTCGTCCAGCAACTGTGCGCCGTTCATTCCGGGGAGTTGCATGTCGGAGATGATGGCGTCGCACGGCGACTGGCTTAATGACGCCAGCGCCTGCAACCCGCTCTTGGCAAAGGCCACGTCCCATTTCTCCGCGATGCCGGCCGTGGGGGCCTTCAATTGTTCCCACAATCCGACATCCTCGCCGACGAATAATACGCGCTTCCGTGACATACTAGATTTCCTTTCGGCAGAATCCTGAAGTGTGTGAGGAAACTTATTGTGAACTTCTGTTAAGCGGAGAGGCGAGGGTGAAGGGGTGGTAGCGCGTCGCTGCTGCGACGTATCGGCGGGTTGGGCATCTCCGGTGATGCTGACGCAGCGGAGCGGCAGCTCCGTGCTACCGGTTGGCGGTGCAATTCGCTATCGGCCGGCTCTGTGTTCCTCTGCGTTCTCCGTGTTAAATAGTCTCCAGCGGTTTCGGCGAAACTTTCTCCCTCAAGTCCCTGCGAAAAATCCCGATCCATACGCGCAGGCCGGGAAGGCTGTAAGCAGGAGCAAGGCGGGTGCGGGCAGCACATCGCGGAGCGACTGCGAAATTTGATGAACATTAATTGTCACTCATGCTGATGAAACTGCCCGTCTCCATTCGCCGTCTTCTTTTGTTCCTCGGCACCGTCATGTCGGGCCTGTTCCTCGCCGGCTGTTCGCAGGAATCCAGCACGCCCGTCCGCATCGGCATCAATGCCTGGCCGGGCTATGAGTTCCTCTACCTCGCGCAGGAAAAAGGCTTCTACAAGGAGGAGGGCGTGGCCGTGCGACTGGTGGAGTTCAGCTCGCTCTCCGATGCGCGGCGCGCGTATGAGCGTGGCCAGATCGACGGCTTCGGCACGACGGTC
>SXGR01231137.1_pt1 | contig 16995 bp, 10 predicted proteins | sample 3174711 | NCBI WGS metagenome assembly SXGR01 (sample SAMN11356860, study PRJNA531348) | freshwater metagenome | isolation source: freshwater sample F1-60 | place: China: Fuxian Lake, Yuxi | collected 2017-12-25
AAATGCCAAAATCAGGTGCGGAATGACGGATTAAAAATGAGCATGGGTAGATACAAGGAGCGCGCGATGCATGTTCATGACAAAGCGATACGGTTGATCAATTCTCCGGTCGCGGTTAGAACCAGCCAGAATACCAGTAACTGGAGTACCGGTGAGGGTTTAGCGAAATTGAAAAACGTTGAGCTGGAGCTCTGTAACCGTCATTCCGCACCTAACTTTTTATTTTAAATGGTGATGATTCTCACATTGTCGGGGGTTTAATTGAGAAAACCAGTGACTTCACCCCGTGTTGCTACATGATAATTTTCTGTTGGGTAATGATTTGCATCATTGCATGGGGGGCAAAAGAATGAATATTAGCTTTTGTTCGCTCCTAGATTGCCAATACCTTGATGTTGTCATTTGCTGTGAACGTGTAGGTATCGTCTTCGAAAAACCCCAAATCAGGTGCGGAATGTCGGCTTTATGAGGCTTGCATCGATAAAATAAGGCCTCAGCGAGGTAGTTGTTACTCACATCTATTTCAAACATGCCGCTATCGAGCTTTTAAAATGAGGGGATGACTAAGATGTCAGTGATGAATTTGTATATTGCGATTGACCTAGATAACCGATGGATGAATCAGGCAGTTGGCGATCTTCAGCGCCGCCACCAAGCATTCAAAAATTTGTGCAACGGCCGTGACGGTGCGGAAGTACTGTATGAGTTGCTTTTCCCAAACAACATGCCTATTGCGGGTTACGTTTCCAATCGGCAGCGGGACAAGTCGAATCCAAAGTACGCACAGATGGCGATTCGAATTAACGCTGCTGGGAAAGAATGGCCCTTTCGGGAGGGATGTTCCTTCATCGCCACGGGAAGCTGGCCCACCAAATCACCTTCACCACTTTTCTTGATTAACGGGTTTATCGAAACGGCTGACCTGCCTGAGCGCTCTTTCGAGCGTGAATTCACTGCATTTGCAGTGCATGACAGCTTGCAATCCGCGCCGGGTCAGCAGCGCATTCAGCGTGTCAATAACCTGCTCACGCCGCAATTGCTGGCCGACTTGCCGCCAATCACACAGCAAACCGAAAAGCAGTTGACCGAGTGGACTGAATTTCTTCAATGGAAAGAACGTCTCATTCGCCACAAGGCGCGGGGTTTACGCTACATCAGCCGCGAGTGGCGTGACGAACAGTTAGTGTTTTCCTTGATCTCGCAGAACGCTCAGATCATGCAAAAAGACCGAAAGGCCTTGGGGCGGAATGAGCTAGTGGCGTTTCAAATTGGGCAATCCAAAGATCCCTGGGTGTTCGGATTACCTGAAAGGGAAGAGCGTCGCCTTCCTCGACTGGATCAGGCAGGCAAACTCTCAGTGCCCGCACCGTTGGCGAAGGATAGCAAATTACCCAAAGACCAAAACTTGTCGGAATGCCCTTGGCCTGCGCCCGTGCTTGCCGAGCTGATTGTCTCGCTGAATGAAGATGACGCGAACGATCTTGCTAATGCCGAGGAACCAGAAGTTGTGCGCGAGCGCATTCTGAATCAAATTCCGGAATCCGGCTTTCTGTCTATTTCAACCGCAGGAGATATAAGCCTGATCAAACGGCATCAACAGGCGCTCCGACAATTGCAGGAACAAGGTGGTTATGCGCCATACCTGACTGATTATCTGTTCGAGGCTGCGCAGGTCTCCGTGCCTCAGCGTCTGGAGCCAGTGGCTCAGTGGGCTAACAACAAGCTCAACCCAGCCCAGAAAGAAGCCGTAGTCAAAATTCTTTCTGCGCCGGATTTGTGTTTGGTTCAAGGGCCGCCAGGCACGGGCAAGACCACCGTGATTGCGGAGGCCATTGTCCAACTGGCTCGGCGCGGGCAGCGGGTGTTGCTGGCATCGCAGGCGCATACCGCCGTAGACAACGCACTGGACAGGCTGAGCCATGACGGTTCCTTGCGCGTAGTGCGTTTGGCACGGAACGAACGCAAAGTGACCGAAGATGGCGCTGCCTTCGCGGGGCATGCATCCTTGCAGCGTTATTACAAGGCTTTGGCAGTACAAACAGAAGATCGCCTCGCAGTGTGGAAGCGTATTGACGAAGACTTGCGCCTCCTGCGGGAGTGGCATGACCGCGCAGATTTTGTGTTGCACGACGAGAAAGAGTTGAACGCCAAACGCGGGCAACTTGAAATGGATTTGGAATCAGCTCGCAGTCAGACTACGCGGGCACAGCAGGTGTATGACGCTGCTTGCGCGATGCTGGATGAAGACAAGGCCAAGCGTCTGCGCCTGCAAAGTGCTCAGCTCTTCCTGCGCGGTGAAGCAGATGCTCTGCACGGCGACCTGCGGGATGTAGAGATGCCAGCCAGAAAGTTGGCGCAAGGCCTTGCCTCTTGCGAGGCGGCAGGCTTGCTTGTGAAATTTTCTATGGATGATTGGCTGGCTCACGCAGGCAGTCGGGGCGGGATGCTAGCGCATATGCTGGCCCAGTGGCGGCGTTTCACGAATGTGCGAGAAGCCATTGCTGCGGATGTTCGCCGCCTGCGTGAAGCTGCGGACGGCCCCATTCAGGATGCAAACACCCGGCTACGCATTGAATCGCTCCGAAATGAGGTTAACGCCTTAATGGAGCAGATGGAGAAGGACGACGCTTACGTAGGAGCTTGGAGAGCTAAGCGCAATGAGCTTAAAGAGTTGGAGCAGGTTGGCGTTGGCTTGGAGCTCAGCCGTTATGACGGCCTATTTCGCCAAGCTTCTGAATGGTGCGCCCCGATCAAAAGCGCTATCCAACTGGCTAATGACATAGATGCGAGCCTGCGTGCGCTGGAGAGGATGCAGCCGCTCATCGAACAGGCCACGGAAAACCTAAACCAATCCTTGCGGACACAGCTGGCGCAGCCCGTGCCTGAAGCACCGAACAATGGCCTTGTGCAAACCGCGAGGAACCAAGAGCGCAGCGCCCAAAGCAAGCTGGACAGCTGGGAAGAACAGCGTGGGCAGCATGAGCAGAAGGTTAAGTCCCTGTTGCAGGATGATGCAATCACGCAAGGCAACCGCTTACCGACAGAACCTGCCGCAACTTTGTCACAGCGCATTGGAAGCGTTGACCAAGTCATTAAGGCCTTGGAACAACGCCAGGCTAGCCAACAATATGAACGCCAGACATGGGGGCTGTTACTGGAAGATTGGATGCGAGATTTGAGCCGTAGCAATGCTGGACAGGAGGACTGGCAGAACTTGGGCGCGGATTTTCTGGCAAGTTGCAATGTAGTGGCCATTACCTGCAATGAAAACGAGCGCACGCTTGATGAAGCCGGGCAGATGAGTTTTGATGTCGCAATTATTGATGAGGTGAGCAAGGCTACGCCGCTGGAATTGCTGATGCCCTTGATGCGTGCACGTCGCGCTGTGCTGGTCGGCGACCACCGTCAGTTGCCTCCGCTGTTTCAGGAAGGCGACGAAGCTCGTAGCTTCATGGATGAAGTAGAGGAAAACGAAGCCAACACTGAGGAGAACGGAACAGGCAATGTTGCAGAAGTGCAAACTTTGCTGACCCGCGAAAACTTGCGCCGCTTCGAGAAGATGGTCACAGCCTCGTTGTTCAAGTCACATTTCGAGATGGCGGACGATTCCAACCGTGCACGACTCAATGTGCAGTTCCGTATGCATCCACACATCATGGCGATGGTGAACCATTTTTACGAAGGGCAGTTGGAATGTGGCCTCCTTCGGCCTGATGATGACCCAGACCCTAAGCTTCGCCGTGTTCACGGACTGACATTGAAGAATGTTGACGGTGGCTCAGCTTTACTCACTCCGGGTGACCATGCGTTGTGGGTGGACACAACCTACAACCTGCACAACCAGATTCATCGTGAGGACATGGACGGCAACCAGCCACGGCGCACCAATAAGCTGGAAGCGGAGTTGATCGCCGAAACGCTAGAACAAATCGAACGGCAATCCGCTGCGCAAGGCTACTCACGAACAAACAAACGCAAAGTCGGCGTGGTTTCTTTCTATGCCAACCAATGCCGAGAAATTCGTGCCGCGATCCGCCGCCGCAGGCCAAAAGAGTCAAACGGGCGGTTTGATTGCCTAGATGTCGAAGTCAATACCGTGATTCGCTATCAGGGCAAAGAAAAGTCCATCGTGCTGGTTAGCATGGTGCGCCATGATGGACACGACCCCTTGCGGTCAGGCAATCAACCCCGACGTCGTTCCAGTAAGGCCAATGTTGCTCGGTTTGAATTTATTAATGTGGCATTTTCGCGTGCGCAGGAACTGCTGATCGTTTTTGGTGCGAAAAGTATGTATGCCTCTTACGAGGTGGACTTGCCGCGCATGGACAGCGCAGGCAGCGTGAAGCGAACTGTTTATAAAGACATCCTAGATCAACTGGAGCGCGATGCACGGCTGGTTCCGGCAAGGCAATTGATGTCGCCTGACATGCTTCCCCAACAGCAACAACAACAGCGCGGCAGGTCTAGTGCCCCGACTCATCGGACGGCTGCGCCCAAAAACGACAAGTATGGTAGCCGGGGAGGCCGAGCATGAAGCTAGCAGAAATTTCCGTTCCCTTGCCATTGTATCGAATTGAGTCCGATGTGACCTATCACACAGAGCGCAAGCCCACAGTATTTGAACGAATGGTGTTGCGACTGTGTGATCCTGGACTCCATTTGCCCAACAAACAGAACCTGTCTTTGCTGGGTGTTTTCCGCGATCAGCTGGGTGCAGGTGATGTGCGTGAACTGCTGGAAGGCTGCGTATCTGAACTTTCCGCTTTGGGAGCACTGCCCAAACGTTACGCTCAGAATAGGCTTGAGATGCCTTTAACTGAGCTTGAATTGACTGCCGACGGCTTGCAATTTTTGCGTAGCGACAGCCTGCCGGTTCGCTCGCGCACGGTTAAGGTCTGGCACCGCTATGACCCCATCAGCGACGAGATTAAACCCACACAAAATGATGGAGCGCGTCTCAGCCAAAGTGATTTCAGTCGCGTCAGTGTCGTGGATCAGGCTTTAAGGCCGCAAAATCCATTGCCGCAGGTTGAGCGCGCTATAGCGCAGGAAGCGTATGACTGGAAAAACCCTGCGACAGTTATAGACCGCATCGCGCCCATGGTGCAGCCAGCGGGATGGGGAGAGCGCCGACTCGAGGTCTCGTGCAGCGAGGATGGCGCACTGTCTGCGAGCGCTCCGCGTGATGCAGCGTTGCAGCGTTGGCTGGAGCAAGCGCAACCAGAACTGGTATGGGAAATTTTGCTTGCTGATGCTCTGACAAGCGAGCCAGATTCCTTGCTGCCCATCGTTGACTCTTCTATTTTACGAGATGCCCGCTCTGCCCGCCCTATTGCCGCAACTAAAGGGGGGGCAACCAGGGCTCGGTGCTGCATCGTTGCACAAGGGGTTGCGGCAGCGGATGCAACAACACCCTCTATCGTTTTGTCGTCTGAAGTGAACTCACCCGCACTGGTTGCCAATGGCAAACAACCGACCACATTCACACTGCTCGTGCCCGCCTCAGCAGGAATTATGACGGGATTTCGTAGCTTGTCTCTGCCCCAGATCGACGGAGCGAGCGTTCAAGTAGAAGTAGCCGGTAACCTCCGCCTCTATTGGGCCGGACAGCCGCGCTCGTGCGGTCTGGCGGTTACTTTGAACGACCAGGCTGCAACCGCGCTTTGGGCCAAGCTACGCAGAGATTTGGAGGGCACTTGCGAGCACTCCGATGACCCACGTATTGCCTTCATGTCTTTAGCATGGCGAGATGCCGATGCGTTGGGCGAAAAGGTGTGGCAATGGCTTGTCACGCGTGCAGAACAGTCTCTGGATTATCTGATGGCGTTGGTCGACCCCACTACACAAGCAATTGGATTGTGGCGGCCTGATAGGAAAGACTGGAAATCTGCTTGGGAAGAATCTCTGTCGAAAGCTATCGATGAGTCGTTGAGACATACGCCCAAGCAGCTGGATCCGGAAAAAGTCGTTTCTCTATTAATCCAGATAGCTCAGGTCTTGTCTGCCGACAAGGCAGCCGCGCGGCAAGCCGCGCTGCTGGGTCACGTGGCGCCCATTTGCACCGTGGACTCATTGGCAAAGTTGCGATCTGCTTTGCCTTCATTCACTGAAATTCCAGAGGAATTGCTTTCCATTGAATTGCGACAAGCGTGGCTGGATAACGCATTTCAGCGCAAAGAGTTGAAGCTGTATGGCCCACACGCCTTACAGCAACCAATGCAATTTATTGAGAAAGCAATCCAGGATATTTACCGGAGTATTGGCGATCAGGCGTTGAAGGCGGCGGGTAATGGCCAAATGGATGTGCGTACCCTGACCCCAGGTGCATTAAATGCCGTGCGCGCTTGGCGCCAAGCAGCAGAGCATTTCCACGCGTTAAATACATCATCACCCCTCTGGGATGCGTTGAATAAAACAGTGGAAAGTTGGAATCTTCTGGCGCAGGACAAGTTGGCCCCGATTGAGAATGGGTACCGCGTTGTAGTGTTCGACACCAGCGCTCTGATGGAAAGCCCTGAACTTTTGCAAGATCTTCGTTCAGATGATATTCCGGTTGTTCCCTATCGGGTCCTGAGCGAATTGGATGGTTTGAAGGCCAGTGAAGATAATACTCGTGCGGTCAAGGCGCGCGCAGCCATTCGCCAGTTGGATGCGACCTCATCTCGCATCCGCCATGAAACAGAATATACGGCCTTGCTGCCTGCAGAGTGGGATGCCAAGCAGCCTGACCATGCAATTCTTTCAACTGCATTATTCTTCCGACTGAATGAAGTTTTGTTTGTAAGTAATGACATCAACCTACGCAACAAGGCGCAGTCGCTTGGCATTCACACACAAGACTCCAAGATATATGCGCCTTCGCGACTTGTACCCGCTGCTTCGCCAAGTATGCATACACGGAAGCAAGACAACAGAAAAAACAAAAAGGGGATGAAAACATGAGTCGGGCAGACGAGTATCGCTACCAAATTCAACGGCAACGCAAGCAAGAGCTTGATCGACAGCGTGTGCGCGAAACAACGCATCCATTCCTTGAGCGCTACCGCAGCGTATTGAATGATGTCATCGGTCAAGGACTAGATGCCGTAGTTCCGGAAGAGTTTCATGAGTTGAGCATCGCTCTTGACCGAATGGAGACTTTGTTGGACTCCGACCCGTTTGCAGCCAGAGATATGAGCCGTTCCCTAGGGGGCCGATTTCATGGATTACCAAGATTTGCGCGTGAGCAGCGCCGTTACCGTCAAGATGCGGAGCTAGCCGCCGCCGAAGCATTCCGCAAAGCGCAGCAAGCTGAGGCAGAACGACAGTTGCAGATGAGGTCTGAACTTGAGACAGCATGGCGCGAGGGCTTGAGCGGCTGGAGCACTCCTGTCGCAATCAACGCAGCGTTTGCTGAGTTGCAGCAATTACGTGCGCGACTACTTGGTGATGTCGCCAGCAACATGACCTCAGCGCAAATTTCAGCCACCTTGCGCGAAGTTCGGCTGCGGTATGAAGGGGATGCTGAACGCCAGTTGCAGGAAATGAAAAATCGTGCCCAGCGTGAAGCTGTTACCGATGTACTTACGCTGCAAAGAGAGCAGTTGGAGCAGGAAGCGAAAAAGAACGGCGGCGAGCGCGCCTCCAAGTTGCGCGAGGCGTTGGCTTATGCGACGGGACTTGCTCCTGAAGAGCAGGCCGAAGCCTTGAACCAACTGGCGCAAGAGCAGGATGAAGCCGCCGTAGATGAAAGCCAGCGTCGTGAAGTTGTGCGGGCGGTTTATCTGTCACTGCAACAAGCCGGCTTTGTCGTGGATGGCCCCGAGCATCTCACATCACAAGGGCATGACGAAGTGCTGATTCGCGCCCGTCGTCCTGCTGGCGCGCAAGCAGATTTCCACGTCAACCTGAGCGGGCACCTCAGCTACGAATTTCATCAATACAAAGGCAAAACGTGCGAGAAGGATGTCGCCCCCGTCATGGCAACGCTGCAAGATGCTTACGGGATTAGTCTGAGCGACAAGCGTGTAATTTGGGTCAATCCTGATGATCAAGATCAGGATGCTCGCCCTTACCCTGATGCTACACAGGAGAGAAGCAAATGAGTTCAGCTCTGTTGACTTGGCAGGAAGATTTTCGCCGCGAATGTGGCATCCGGCGCGGTGTGATATTGCATGGCAACACGGGTGATTTGACCTCCGATCCCGAAGCGCCAGGGCAATGGATTTCTTTGCCTGCCGCGTTAATGAACCTGCTCCGTCAGCGAGGGTATCAGCATGTAGTTTTCTGGAACCGCGTAAACGGTGTCAGCGGCGTTGATGCGAGGACCTGGGGGGAATTGCAAAGCTCAACACCACATGCCGTGAAAATCAACACCTCCGAGGGGAGCGCCTATGATATAGGCGAATTGCCGCCTACATCGGTGCCGAATCCCGCATCCAGCGGCATTTCGGCAAGCGCGGACGACTTGCTGGCTGTTGCTGCGCAATGGCTGCGACAACCGCGCGCCGAAAAGTCAGTCGCTTTTGTATTGGACTGGACGCAATACTTGTTTGGTAGCGTCAACTCGCTGAGTGAGAACGAGCGCGGTTGGCTGCTGCGTCTAGGGCAGGCGACTCGTGATGCCGCCGTGGTTCGCAATGCTGAAAGCATTGGCCAGCCTCAATCACTGATGGTGCTACTTTGCGGTGGCTTGAATGTGTTGCCACCATCGCTCTATCTGAATAATCCACTATTTAGTGAAATAGCAATTCCCTTGCCGACAAGGCAGGTTCGCGAGTCTGCTGTACTGGGTTGGAAAGAAGTTTTTCGGTTGCAGCCCCCTTTGCAGCAAGGAGGGCGTGAGTTGGCTGACTTCGTGGACGGATTGGAAGGCCAGAGTATCCGCGACATTCACAATCTCGCACGACTTTCACGACAGGAGACTGAAGTCTCAAGTGCCCTGTCTTTACTCAATCTTTATCGCCACGGACGCAGACACAGTCCTTGGGAACAACTGGATCACAAAAAACTTCAGACCATTGTCGAAACCCTGGGGCGTCGGGTCAAAGGTCAAGGGGACGCTATTGAATCGGTACGGCGCATCCTCGTGCGTGCCTTCACGGGGCTATCGGGGCTTCAACACTCGTACAGGCAACGCACTCCCAAGGGCGTGTTGTTTTTTGTTGGCCCAACTGGTGTCGGTAAAACCGAACTGGCAAAGTCCATTGCTGAATTCCTCTTTGGCGACGAAGATGCCTGTCTTCGCTTCGATATGTCAGAGTTTAATCACGAACATGCCGATCAGAGGTTGGTGGGAGCTCCTCCAGGATATGTGGGTTACGAAGCTGGCGGACAGTTGACCAATGCAGTCAAACAAAGGCCATTTTCCCTGTTGCTGTTTGACGAAATAGAGAAGGCTCACCCGCGCATTCTCGACAAGTTTTTACAGATTCTTGAAGATGGGCGCTTAACGGATGGCAAGGGTGAAACGGTGATGTTTTCAGATACCGTTATCGTATTCACTTCAAATATTGGCGCAGCCGAGGTCAGTTATGAAAGCCAGGATGTACGCAATGAATTCATCCAAAAGGTTCGGCAGCACTTCGTGCACGAGCTAAAGCGCCCAGAGTTGTTAGGGCGCATTGGCGAAGCCAACATTATTCCTTTCAACTTTATGCGTGACGATAGCTTCTTAATTGATATCGCCCGTGCCAAGTTGGAGCCATTACGAAAAGGGCTGAAGGACAAATGGGGGGTGTCGGACTTAAAATTGATGAAGGAGACCGAGATACTGACCTTACTAGTCAGGGACGTGGATCGCGGAACGGGCGGACGAGGTGTCCCCAACGCTCTTACTAATAAACTAATTGACCCATTAGCTGATTTTCTATTTGAGCAAATGGACGCTTCTGATCACATTCGGGGCAAAGTGATTGAGGTCCATATCGCTGGTGGCAAATTGATATTTGAGTTGGAGTGACGTTGTGTATTGGCTGAACTTGGCATCTCGCCTTCCCTGCACAGAGGCCGAAGGGCCAGGGCGAAGAGCTACATTGTGGGTGCAAGGTTGCAACAAGCGTTGCCTTGGTTGCTGTAACCCTGGATATCTGCAGCTAGTTGAACGTGATTTTGTTTCGGCAGAATCGGTTCTCGAATGGCTGGAGAATGCGCACCAAACATATGATCTTGAAGGGGTGACCTTTCTCGGTGGCGAGCCTATGTTGCAAGCTCAAGGTTTAGCTGTCGTTGCACAAAGAGCCCAGTCACTGGGACTGTCGGTGATGGTATTTAGTGGATACACAAAAGCTGAGATTGAAGCGCTGCAGTTACCTGGCTGTGTTCAGTTGCTTCAATATACGGATGTATTAGTAGATGGCCCGTATGACGCGAGTTTGCCGGAGCATGGTCGCCGCTGGGCAGGCTCTACAAATCAACTATTCCATTATCTGACAGCACGTTACGACGCGCGGATCGAAAGTTATGGTGAGGTTGAACGCGTGCTTGAGGTTCGTCTGAGGACTGATGGCTCGATATTAATAAATGGATGGCCAGAAAAAGTATCGCGCTGAATTATTTGGCGCTGACAGACGGTATTGGTTCGCATAGATTTCATCTCGCCATCGCAACCATGTGTAATTTACAAACAAAAACCTATGCATCGGTGCAAGGTTTGATTGAGGCTTTTAATGCATCTTAATGGACACCTCCTATACATCGACATTACACAAATATGCGGCATTGGCTGTACCTTCTGTATGTACGCTGACAAGCACAAAGCGGGCATTAGCATGGAGCTATCAACGTTGGCACGGGAAAACCTTGCCAGGTTGATCAATGCCACGGAGGTCAAGCGCATCTCCATCAGTGGTGAAGGCGAGCCACTCAACAATGCCAAAGTGTTCCACGAGATTCTCGGGTTGTCCGAAGGTGGCAAGAGATTCGAATTCATTACCAGTGGGTTCTATCGGCATGACAGGATGGAAGAGTTCTACGACACTACAAACCAGATTGTCTTGGACAATGGCGACACCTGCAACATCCGCCTCAGTGCAGACAGCCATCATATCGAGAAGGTTAAATGGCGGGCCCATGGTTTTAGTCTGGACTACCTGCGGCGTCGGCGACCATCTGGGCTGAGTTTCTCGTTCCGCTCTATCGACACCGATCGCGACTTCACTCGCGCGTACTTGAAGTCCGAACTGGCCCACTGGGGAGTTGAAGCAATCATTGAGCCACGCAGTGTGCTGGAAGATGTACTGGTCGCGGGTGGCGAGCGCTTCGGCATCGACTACAAGAACCTAGTTCACCCTGCTCCAGGAACCGCCCCAGGCTATCTGGATATGCTGGGCTACATCGAGGCGATCGAGTCAAAGGTTAACAAGCCTTTCACCTTCGGCAGCCTGAATAAATCTCCGCAGGCCAACGGTTTGGATGTCACGGTAAAGCCCCGTGGCGATATATACCTGTATGGCATCGAGAATCAGCGCTTGGGCAATATTCACTTTGACCGGGTCGACTGGCAGCAGTTGGTCGACCACGTGCGGGAAACACCGTTAACCCGAGCACTTTATACGCACCCCTTGACCGAGTTGCTGGCGCGCCTTGATGACACAGACCTGCTTCGTTCGATCATCGCCAAGGCGAACAACCCCTACTGGCTGGTTAAGGAACTGGCTGGTCATGCTAGGTTGCTTGAACAGTGGGACGCTGCATGATCGACTCACATAGCCACACCTTTTATTCGAAACATGCGGTCGGCACTGTCGACGAGTTAGTTCGTGCCTCGATCGCCGCAGGCGTGACCGTCCTAACAATCACCGACCACGCGCCGTTCCCCGTGGATATGAACAATCGTCTGCTCGCATCCGAACTTGATCGCTACTTCGCAGACATCGAACGGGTGAGGGAGATTTATCAGGGACAAATCACTATCCTGTGTGGCCTTGAGCTCGATTACATGCCGGGCACCGATGCTTTCAATCGCGAGCTGCTTGCTCGTTACCCGATGGACTTTGTAATCGGCTCAATTCATTACGTGGAAGTTCCAGATGAGGCGATGGTGAAGGTCTGGGAGCTGCCACGCCTTGCCGGACAGGCGTTTCTAGATCGCTACTTCGCCAATCTCGAAGGTCTACTAGACAGTGGATTGTTCGATGCTGTGGGGCACGCTGACACCTTGCTGCGTGGCGTGCCGGAAGATATTTTCCTGCGCCGTTTCGAACCTTTGCTAGCGCAGCTCGCCACAAGCGGTATCGCATTTGAGCTCAATGCCTCAGGTCTTCGAAAGTCGAGCCTAGACCCTACAACGGGCAGGGAGGTCCAGGGCTTTTTGTCTTATCCGTCTAGGGAATTGGTGGCACAGCTTATCTCGCACGAGGTGCCTTTCACGGTTGGGTCTGATACCCATGACCCGAACGACGCTGGTGCTGGCATTGCTGAACTGCTTGAAGACCTGAGGCCTTTGGGGCTAAAGAGCATTAGTTACTACGAGATGCGCCGACGAATCGATGTCGCCCTCGACAGCTTGACGTTAACGGGCACACCAGCCACTTTGACAGCAGGACTTGAACAGCCTTGAACATGATTCTCCCCAAAAATTCTGCGCTATGGTCCGATGTACTTAAGAGCCCAGTTGATGTCCAGTTGGCGATGTTTCGTCAGGCTTCCGCTCAGCTCCGTGCGAATGATGTGAAAACTGGATTCCGCGCGTTCGCTGCCGAGCTGTTTGCACGTGACCTGATCAGCATGACCGAGTATGTATCGATTTTTGGCGGTACGGCCCTGCACTGCCTTACACCTGCCGAGTCGGGAGTGTTCCGCGATATGGCCACGGGCAGCGATGCCACAGCACTGGCTGGAATCTACAGCCGTGCTAAATACGGCGGTGTGCATGACATCCGGTATCTCGCAAGACAACTGATCGACTACCTCTGTGGCGAGCTGGATAGGCCAGACTCGCAATGGTCATACCTGTTCCAGAACGCCAAGGTCTGTGGTGACAACGTGGTGATGATGACCACTGGTTGGCGCAACGTGCCGTCCACGGCGAACGTGCTCTATGAGTTCGTGGTCGAGGAGGTCAACATCAAACTGGCGCATATGGCATTGCCGACCATCATCAACGTCAAGCTACCTAGGATTGCGCCGCCCTGCGAGGACTACGCCAGCCTTAGCACAGAGGAGCGGGAGAGCGTCAATCTGGTCCAAGACCACGTCATTCCGGCTGAAAATTTCTATCGCTGGAGTGGTGTGCATGTGATCTTCGGCGACGATGTGTTGGTCACTGGATCTACCGCCGACAAAGTGCTTTATGAATCTATGCGTAACGGTGCAAAGTCGTTTCGCGCAATCTATCCAGTAGCGATTAATCCCCGTGTGGCGCTCGGCGATGCCTCAGTTGAGGATCGACTGAATAGCGTAGCGGTCAAGCAGCGGCTGGATGACACCGTAGCGGAACTGTTGTCTGCGCGGGACTACCAACCAATCCTGCGCACATTGCGCCTGTTATTCGGGGAGGAAAACCGCGAGTCGCTTGCAGCATTCCTGCCGAAGGTGCCTGCGCCGACCTGGCTGCGTCTTTACAAGTCAGCCTTGGGTAACGAGTTTCTAAGTCAGCCGCAATGTGCTCCTTCCTTGTTGTTACTGAGGGAGTACCTGACAAATGGCGGGTTGTTAAGTGTCAATGGAAGGGCGATTCACCCGTGAACAGCTGCCCTGAGGCTTATTGATAAAATTATTCCTACACATAGAGGCTGATCGTGGCTATTGGCTGGGAGAGAGCGAGCGGCTGATTGGCACCGTTCGTTAATGTGTAGGGGTCAGTGTTACTGCGCTTGCGCGCAGATGAATTTTGCACTCACTGACATCACTCAGGTTTAATTGCTGAGTTATTACCTCATGAATGGTCGGAGTCCTACGGTGAGGGGATGCGTGGGCAACGTACAACCATGCGGGCACGCGCGTCGGTAGTGAGCCGAACTCGAGCTCAATACGTACTAAATCGAATACTTCAGTCGTTCGTCCGCTCGGAGTCCAAGCGAGCGGAGCAGTACGATGATCGGGCTGCGTAACTTCGAGAGGACATTCGAGCTCCATATTTATGGTTCCGGGGTAACAGTCTACGACCTCGGGGAACCCTTGGCTGATCAGTGGCAACTGGCGAGCGAGGGTTCCCTGCGCCACTCCTAGGCCGGGCACTATCCGTGCTTTGAGCGAATGGATTCGCTCAGTTTCGGGGATTGTGGCTAACAACTCGTGGAGATTGTCCAATAGTGCCTCAGTTGAGAACGCATTCATATCCTTCTTGTCGGCGTGCCGAATTTGACCAACGTCTTGCCGACTATAGAAAATCCGAGCCAAAGGTGGTGTCTAGTTCCGTTTGATGATATTTATCACCGCATTCTGAAATTTGCAACGGCGTGCGAGATTTTGTTATGGGTAATCTTTTGGCAAACCTCAAGACCACACATGATCGTTCGACTGCAAAAACAAGCCCGCATTATTCAACGCGAAATTTGATCGTCAGGGGCTGTGCAACTACCCGCAAACGTCGACTTATCGGTCGGGAAAACTATCCTAACAAACGGAACCAGCTCTAAATGAAGACTCTATTGCTCGTGTCTAGTAAGCTCCTGATACGGCTTCTTGATTTGTCAATCGTATTCAAAAAGCTGCTTACGAAAAAAAATAGCAACGTCAGACATATTGTTTTCGTTAACTGGAATGGTAAGTACGGTGACGCTATCGCCTCGGCTCCCATCATCGAATTCCTAACCGCTCACTGCGGTGTAAGAGTTAGTGTAATTACCAACGAACCACTGCGTGCGCTCTATTGCTCGGTGATACAAGTAGATTCAGTTCACGTAATTGAGAAGAATTTTGGATGGCTTGATCTAGTTAAGGTCGCATTCAATGTAAAAAGGTGTGATGCAGTTGTCCCACTCTTTGGCAAGCTTGGGGTTAAGGATGTTCTGTGTGTTTTTCTCTTGAATCCTCGATTCATTTTTAGCACAGATAGCGCCTTAAAGATGTCAAACAAGGTATTCATAGATAAGTCGAAAAACAATGATATCTACGGCATATATCAGTCGATTGTTGATATGGCAATTGGTGGGAGCAACGTTTTGGCTGGAGCTTCATTTTGTGTAGAGAAAGACTGTTTCCCCCAAAGCTATGATTTTCTGATCAACCCTTACGGGAGCCGGGAAGATAAGTCACTTTCTATCGAAAAAACTAAGTCTCTTATAAGTCACCTAGCTACGTCTCATCGTGATAGTAGTTTTGGAGTTATGCATTCTTCTAATTCTTTACTATCAGCCTCACGGTTGGTTGACGACTTGAATTTGTCTAATGTTGAGCTGGTAAAAGGAATAACAAACTTTGAAAGCGTTATTCCGATTATTCGCAAATCAGGACTATTGATCTCTGTAGACACATCTCTTGTCCATGTTTCCAAGGTATTAAAAAAAGGAGTTGTTGCCATCTATCCTGAAACTAAATATTTCAATATTTGGCAACCGACAACAGATAGAAGCTTCGAAGTTATTCAGAGCAAAGGCTTGGTTGACTTTTGCGACATTAAAAATATGAATCAATTCGAAAACACAGATGTCGATTATGCGCTAAACCGAATCAAGAACAGTGATAGGCTGGAAAATAAAAAAGTTGTTTTCTTGTACTGGCACTCTTCTAAAGAGGACATGCCTATCGGCCATGCGTTAAACATAAGAAATTTAGAGTCTAGGTTAAGTGGCAGTGATTGGATTGTTATCGTTACTACGTCAGACAGACGCGCGCCTGATTACATTGAAAACTACATACCCCTCCCGCCATACTTTCATCAACTGATAGAGAAGGCTGGCGATCCTAGTGTTCAGCATGGAAATCATAGTGACATTATCAGGCTTAGGCTTTTAGAAAGATATGGTGGTGTTTATCTAGATACGAGCACTATTTTTCTCAGGAGTGATTTTGAAGAAGTGTCCTTGTACAAGAATCTTATTTATTCAACTGGCGCTTCGTTGGCTGGCTATACAAACGTGACATTTACTCGCAAAGACGAGAAAGGGCGTAATCATTTTGAGGAAGCAAAAGACGGAATTGAATTAGGCGTTTTGTTCGCAAAACAAAAGTCTAACGTCCTGCAGATTTTTAATTGTGAAATCGACAAGTACTGGAAGTGGAAAACATCCGATAGAGACTATATGGATTATCCGCCATTTAGAGAGTATGGGTTAGGCAAAATAAGTTTCTTGAATGAGTATCACGTCCATTACTCTATCTACCATCTTATCATTACTAGGCAACCAGAATTGCTTGGAGAGGTTGTAGTGCAGAGCATGCATAGAAGTGGTAAGGAAACAGCGCTTACGCATGGCCCTTATGCCATATCGGATATATTCTGCCGTGGAAAAACTTCTTATGAGCCAGCTTCATCTAAAAAGATGTTGCAATGTTTTATTGAGGGGAATATGGACACCTGGGATGGCATATCAACCTCACTAGATGGGCGCATTGATATCTGTCAAGAAATAGAGCTTTTGGTAATTCCGGGATATTTGAGAAAGGAGTTGGAGCAAGAGTTTACTTGTCTGGGCGACTATTTAAACAAAAAAAGTCTCTATCGAGAATTCTATGGATTTTTGGATGTTGAGGCCGAGCTAAATCACCGAATTTTGCGAGAAGCCCCTTCCTTTTAGGGAGGGAGGCTGAGCAAAGCGGGAGATTGTAAATTTTTTTGTGTAACTGACGGTAAATCTCACTGTCCGAGTCGTGTGGTGGTTTGTAGTGGTCAACTAAATCCGGACACTTGGTTAGGCCGTTCTTCGGCTTGTGCTGGCGGTATCCCGTCATTGTGTTGATGTGGACGCCGCCAGTTGTAGTAATCCATCAGGTAATAACTGATATCCCGCTTTGCTTCCCGCAAGCTCATATATCCCATAGCCGGGAGCCACTCTGACTTCAGGCTTCTGAACAACCGTTCCATCGGGGCGTTGACGCTCCTATGTCAACAAGCTCGCGCTGAGTCAGCTAAAT
>SXGR01380353.1_pt1 | contig 16990 bp, 22 predicted proteins | sample 3174711 | NCBI WGS metagenome assembly SXGR01 (sample SAMN11356860, study PRJNA531348) | freshwater metagenome | isolation source: freshwater sample F1-60 | place: China: Fuxian Lake, Yuxi | collected 2017-12-25
ACATCAAGCAGTCTGGAGGTAAGGGTCAGTACGGTCACGTGAAGATTACTATCCGACCAATGCAACCAGTAGTAGAGGGTGAGAAGGTGGCAAAGAATGTCAAACGATATGCTGAGTTTGAATTTATCGATTCGACCAAGGGAGGTGTGATTCCTCAGGAGTTTATTCCTGCAGTAGAAAAGGGAGTGAAAGAGGGAATGGAGCGTGGAGTGGTTGCTGGCTACAAGCTCGTAAACATTTCATGTGAGCTGACTTTTGGATCGTACCACGATGTGGACTCATCTGAAATCGCGTACAAGATCGCAGGTTCTATGGCGCTTCAGGATGCAGCAAAGCGAGCACGACCGGTGATTCTCGAACCGATCATGAAAGTGGAAGTGGTGGTGCCAGAGAAATTTATGGGAGACGTGGCCGGACATCTTTCTTCAAAACGAGGACAGATCGAAAACATGGGCGATCGAGGTATGAACAAAGTGATTACCGCAAAGGTACCGCTTTCAGAAATGTTCGGCTATGTGACGACACTCCGTTCGATGTCAGAGGGTCGTGCAAGCTCTACGATGGAATTTGCCCAGTACGATATCGTTCCACCAAACATTGAGAAGTTGATTGCAGAGTCGAGGAAGTAAAAACACAGCAAAAGAAAATAAAATACCCCCGGACATTTATGTCCGGGGGTATTTTATTTTTCTGAGCAGTTTTCTCAGGTGATTCGCGATTAAGATGTACTCAACACCCAGGACACAAATGTCCTGGGCAGTCACGTCTTTATCTGTGGCTGTGTGAGAGACACTTGCTTTTTTCTATATCCTTTGCTATGATTGTTTTTGTCGCATTTTTTGGTTGTTTTTAAAAATAACCTGGTATTAACAAAGATTTATTATCATTAATTTTTTCTTAAGTTACAGAGCTTAGCCACTCTCGCGAGTTGAGCTCTGAGAATTAAGAGTCAATAAAAATATGGCAGATTTTAATCGAACAAAGCCCCATGTAAACGTAGGTACTATTGGTCACGTTGACCACGGCAAGTCTACGCTTACCGCATCTATTGTTGCTGTGCAGAGCCGAAAGGGTCTCGCTCAGCTTACAAGTTACGCAGATATCACCAAGGGTGGTACTGTTCGAGATGCGAGTAAGACTATTACCATCGCAGTTTCTCACGTTGAATACGAAAGTGAAGCTCGACACTACGCACACGTAGACTGTCCAGGTCACGCTGACTACGTAAAGAACATGATTACTGGTGCCGCTCAAATGGACGGTGCAGTACTTGTAGTATCAGCAACCGACGGTGTGATGCCACAGACTCGTGAGCATATTCTCCTTGCTCGACAGGTGGGAGTACCAAAGATCGTGGTTTTCCTAAATAAGTGTGATCTCGTTCCTGATAAGGAGCTTATTGACCTTGTTGAAGAGGAAATCCGAGAGCTTTTGACAAAGAATAGCTTTGACGGTGCAAACACTCCAGTTATCCGAGGATCTGCTCTCAAGGCACTCGAAGCTACTGGTACCGATGACGAATGGTCAAAGAAGATTACTGAGCTCGTTGCCGCTCTTGATACCTTTATCCCAATTCCAGTTCGCGAGACTGACAAGCCATTCCTTATGCCAATCGAGGACATCTTCTCTATTGAAGGCCGAGGTACAGTGGTGACCGGAAGAATTGAGCGAGGTATTATCAAGGTAGGTGAGGAAGTTGAAATCATTGGTCTCAAGGATACTGTAAAGACTGTAGTAACCGGAGTTGAAATGTTCAACAAATCTCTAAACGAAGGTATTGCGGGAGACAACGCAGGTCTTCTTATTCGAGGTATTGGAAAGGATGATGTTACTCGAGGTCAGGTCCTTGCAAAGCCAGGTACTGCAAAGCCACACATTGATTTCGTATCAGAAGTATATATTCTAAAGAAGGAGGAAGGTGGGCGACACACACCATTCTTTACTGGTTACAAGCCACAGTTCTATGTACGAACCACAGATGTGACTGGAGAAGTGACTCTTGCTACTGGAGTTGAAATGGTTATGCCAGGAGACACTGTTACCTTCAATGTAAAGCTCGTAGCGCCTATTGCACTTGAAGAAAAGATGCGATTTGCGATTCGAGAAGGAGGTAAGACCGTAGGTGCTGGTGTGGTGACTAAAATCAACGCGTAATATCTACAATCTGAAACACCATGACCGTCAAAGATACTAAAAAATCAACAAAGAAGGCAAGCGCAAAGACAGATGGGGTTGCAAAGCTCCGCATCCGAGTGCGTGCTTACGAGTACAAGATCCTTGACGCGTCTATCAAGCAGATTATGGACACTGCTCTCCGCTATGATGCGGAAGTGGTCGGCCCGATCCCATTGCCAACCGAGATTAAAAAGTATACAGTCAATCGCGCATCATTCGTATTCAAAAATGCTCGTGAGCAGTTTGAAATGCGAGTGCACAAGCGATTGATCGATATTGTGAATCCAAATGCAAAGGTGATCGAGGCGCTTACCAACCTCTCCCTCCCATCGGGTGTCAACATTGATGTGAAGATGATGTAACTCTGAATTCCAACTACACCCCCATGAAATTTATACTCGGCAAAAAGGTCAATATGACACAAGTGTTCGACAAGAACGGAAATGTCCGTCCAGCGACTATCGTTGGTGATGTTGCTCCGCTTGTAGTTACTCAAATCAAGTCAAAGACGACTGACGGCTATGATGCTGTGCAGGTAGGCTTTGGTACTCGAAAGGTAAAAAATATCAGCAAAGCTCAGCAGGGTCACTCAAAAGATTTGGGTAATTTCTCAACCTTCAAAGAATTCCCAGGAGTAGCAGGCAAGACTTTTGCAGTGGGTGAAAAAATAGATGTTTCTTCTTTCAAAGAAGGGGATATCGTAGAGATTTCAGCTATCTCAAAAGGTAAAGGTTTCCAGGGTGTAGTCAAGAGACACGGCTTCGGCGGAGGTCCTCGAAGTCACGGTCAGAAACACTCAGAACGAGAGCCTGGTTCTATTTCTGGAGGTACTCGAAACGGAGGACGCGTGCCAAAAGCAATGCGTATGGCCGGCCGAATGGGTAGTGATCGAATCACCGTCAAGAACCTTACCGTTCTTCATGTTGACGCGGTTGCAAATCAGATCTTCCTTGAAGGAGCAGTCCCAGGAAAGCGAGGCACACTAGTTGAAATACGAGGTTAATTTTAATACCATGGAAGCAACACTCTACAATCAGAAAGGAAAAGAAGCTGGCAAAATCTCATTACCTGAGAATGTTTTTGGTCTATCTTGGAATGCCGACCTTGTGCATCAGGTAGTCGCATCGATGCTCACTAGTGCTCGAGATCCTATTGCTCATACCAAGACCCGAGGGGAAGTCCGCGGAGGAGGTAAAAAGCCTTGGCAGCAGAAAGGTACTGGTCAGGCTCGACACGGCTCTACACGATCTCCGATCTGGGTAGGTGGAGGTGTGGCACACGGTCCTCGAAACGATAAAAACTTTGATCGAAAGGTTAATAGAAAGATGAAGGCAAAGGCGCTCTTTACTATCATTTCAAAAAAGATGCGAGACGGTGAAGTGCTTTTTGTGGATTCAGTCTCGTTTACTGCTCCAAAGTCAGCTGAGGCCCGCGAAGTCCTCTCAAATCTCGGCGGTATCAAAGGTTTTGAAACTCTCGCGACCAAGCGAAAGAACGCAGCCTATATTGCCACTGACACAAAAAATACTTCTGTTGAAAAAAGCTTTGGCAACTTTAGTAACATTGTTGTCGATGAGCTTCGAAATGTAAATCCAGTCACCATTATGAATTACAAATACTTGGTGATTACTAATCCAGCTTCATCGCTCGCGACTTTGTCTGCGAAACTTTCATAATTTTAATACCATGGCTATATTCAGTTCAAAAAAGAAAACAGTAGAGGAAAAGGTGGTAGCACCGAAAGCGGTGAAGGCCGTGAAGGCCATCAAGGTTCCTGCACCAAAGAAAGTTGCTACGACAAAGGCAGTTTCGACTGGGGTAAGTAATGCTGACCTCACTGTACTTACCAAGCCCCGAGTGACTGAAAAGGCAGGCCTTCTCTCTGAGTCAAATGTATACACTTTTGAAGTTTCAACAAATGCCAACAAATTTACTATTGCACAGGCGATCAAAGAGCTTTACAAAGTCATTCCTCGAAAAATAAATATTATCAACCTTCCACGACGAAAAGTGTTTGTTCGAGGTAAGTTTGGAGTACAGACTGGTGTCAAAAAAGCCATGGTGTCTTTGAACAAGGGAGATAAGATTGAATTTATTTAAATAAACCACCATGCTTAAGAAATATAAACCAACCAGCGATTCTCGTCGACACATGACCAATGTCTTGTATCGTAAGATGCTGACTACACAAAATCCGCACAAGGCACTCACTCATGGTTTCAAGCGAGATGTGGGACGCAACAGTGCTGGACGCATCACCGTACGACATCAGGGAGGTGGTCACAAGCGACTTTTCCGAGAGGTGGATTTTATGTACAACAAATTCAATATTCCTGCGAAAATCGCAACTATTGAATACGACCCAAACCGAACCGGTTTTATTGGTCTCGTAAACTATGCTGACGGAGAAAAGCGCTATGTGCTTTTGCCAAAGTCTATGAAAGTGGGCGATGGTTTTATGGTAGGTGAGACTGCTGCGATCGAGACAGGTAATCGACTTCCACTCAAGAAAATCCCAGTCGGTACTTTTGTATACAATGTAGAAATCAAACCAGGCAACGGCGCAAAGATGGTGCGTTCAGCCGGAAGTTTTGCCGAAGTGGTAGCAAACGATGCTGGCTATACTCATCTCAAGCTTCCTTCGACCGAGATCAGACGAGTACACGAATCTTGCTGGGCATGTGTTGGTGGAGTTTCAAACGACGAGAGTCGACTTGTAAACATTGGTAAGGCAGGACGATCACGATGGATGGGTATCCGACCGACTGTCCGAGGTACTGCACAAAACCCAGTGGATCACCCACACGGTGGAGGAGAAGGCCGACAAGGACGAGGTCTACGACGGGCAAAGACTCGATGGGGCAAGCCATCAGGAAAAGGCCAAAAGACACGAACTCCAAAGAAGTACTCAAACATCAATATCATTACTCGCCGAAAGGTGGGCAAGCAGAAGAAGGGGGAGTAGGGAGGGAGAAGCACGATTTACGATTCAAGAAGGAAGGAAAAAATCCACCGAGGCAAAGCCTCGGTGGATTTTTTTGTGCAGTCTTAAAATACAAAAGGAAAAAAGGGAGAGACATCTTGCGTTAGGCAAGACCTAACGCAGGCTTCGTCTTTGTATCATTCGTAAATCGTGAATCATGAATCATGAATCTTGAATCGCTCGAATCCCTTCCCGTTGTCTTTTTCCTTCCTCTATGCTAAGGTATACCCATAAAGGCCGGAGACAATAGGTACAAACATAAACCCTATTTAGGTCGAATAAATGCTCACTGAGCATTGTTCTCCTCCGCCCGAAAGGGCGCCTTTTAATTTAATCTACGTGACGGTATCTCGAAAGGGGTACTCGAGCGATTCGTATGGCAATTACAAAAGCAAAAAAGAAAGAAATATTTGAGAAAGTTTCTACAGAGCTTAAGGGTGCAAACTCAGCGGTTTTTGTAAACTTTCATGGATTGAAAGTGTCGCAAGCAACCGCTCTCAGACGAAAACTCAAGGCTGCAGACGTCACCTATTTTGTGGCAAAGAAAACTATCACTCGAAAAGCACTTGAGGCTCGTGGAGTGACCGGTACCATGCCAACACTTGAAGGTGAAGTCGGTATTGCATACGGTGCAGACTTACTTGCTCCAGCTCGAGAGGTGTATGAGTTCCAGAAAAAGAACAAGGACAGTCTCGCGATCTTGGGCGGTGTGTTTGAGGGAATGTACAAGACAAAAGAGGAGATGGTGGCGATTGCCAATATCCCTCCGGCAAAGACACTCTATGCGATGTTTGCCAATGTTATCAACTCCCCAATACAGGGATTGGTTATTGCACTCAACGCCGTAGCGGGGAAAAAAGCATAAAGTTAGTTTTAATTATCCGTAATTTATTATTCACATGTCAGAAGATGTAAATGTAGTAGTGCCTGCAAAGTTCAAGGATTTGATTGAGACCATCGAAAAGATGTCAGTGCTCGATCTTCATGAGCTTGTAAAGACACTCGAAACAAAGTTTGGTGTATCAGCTGCGGCGGTCGCTTCAGCAGGTCCAGCAGTAGCAGCAGAGGCAAAGGAAGAAAAGAGTACTATGAATGTACATCTAGCTTCAGCTGGTGAGCAGAAGATTGGTGTGATCAAGGTGGTCAAGGAAGTTCTCGGTCTCGGTTTGAAGGAGGCAAAGGATCTCGTTGATGCAGCTCCAGCACTTCTCAAGGAAGGTATGAAGAAGGAAGATGCAGAGGCGCTTAAGAAGAGGATTGAAGAAGTAGGCGGAAAAGTTGAACTTAAGTAACAAAAATCAAAAACCCCGCGGCGAGTACGCCGCGGGGTTTTTGATTTGTTCGAATTTTTATCCACACAAGCTATTTTCGGAATGTAGTACAATAATGGAATATGGAATACACACATAAACCCTCGGGACGTATTGTTGTTGGGGTAGTCGCCTTGCTCGTAGTGGGTGTTGTCCTATGGGTAGTCTCATCTCTCTTTTTCAAATACTTTATTTTTGTTTAAACACACGGAAATTTTTAGTAAAAAATTTCCGTGTGTAGCGGAGCAGTAGACCCCAAAAAGGGGGTTCGGAAGCTGTCGAGCTGAGACTTCAGGACTTTGTTAGCAGACAAAAGTCCGTACCCTTTTTAGGGTCTACTGCGTAGCTGTTGACAGGGGAAGCGGCTTTTGCTAGTATGTACGGACAGCTTTTCAAAGCTTTTTTCATTTCATATGGCAAAAACATCAGTCATTGCACGGTCAAAGAAAGCACCGAAATTCGCCTCTCGGGTGGTTCGTCGTTGTTTCCGTTGTGGCCGTAAAAATGGTTTTATGCGAGACTTCGGTATCTGCCGAATATGCTTTCGTGAATTTGCAAATGAAGGCGTCATCACTGGCGTTAAAAAGTCATCTTGGTAATTCTATGATCACCGACCCTATTTCAGACATGATTATCCGAATAAAGAATGGTAGTGAAGCCGGAAAAGAATCCGTTCTTTTGCCATACTCAAAACTAAAAGAATCTATCGCAGTTACCCTCGAAAAAGAAGGCTATCTCAAGTCAGTTGCAAAGAAAGGTAAAAAAGTCACCAAACAGCTCGAAGTCACTCTCGCATACGACAACGGCACTCCAGTTATTCGTGGTGTAGAACGAGTTTCAAAACTCTCAAAGCGAGTGTATGTGGGGGCACAAGACATCAAGCCGTTCCGAAGTGGCTTTGGTAGCATTATATTTTCTACTCCAAAAGGTATTTTGACCGAGTCGTCAGCTCGAAAGGAAAATGTCGGTGGGGAAGTTCTCTTTAAAATCTGGTAATACTCTCATGTCAAGAATTGGTAAAAAACAACTCACGATCCCCGCAAAAACAGAAGTAACCCTTTCTGGCGATATGCTGACTGTAAAAGGTCCTCTCGCTACATTGACCAAGCGATTTAGTACCGATATTGCAATAAAGATTGGCGGCAGTACCATCTCTCTTTTGCCAGTTCGCACCAGCAATGCACTCACTGCTCTCTGGGGAACTTACGTTTCTCATATTGAAAACATGCTCGCTGGTGTAAATACCGCTTTTGTAAAGAAGCTTGTGGTAGAGGGTATCGGTTTCAAGTCTGATGTAAAAGGTGCTGAGCTCGTACTTGCCCTCGGTTTTTCTCACCCAGTCAAAGTGGCCATTCCAGCTGATCTCAAAGTGACTGCAGATAAAAATGTTATTACTGTTTCTGGAAGTAATATCGAGTCCGTGGGACAGTTTGTGTCACATGTGCGATCACAGCGAAAACCAGAGCCATACAAGGGCAAGGGTATTCGATACGATACGGAGGTGATCCGACGAAAGCAAGGTAAGAAATCCGCATAATTTTTATGAATAAACTCATCGCTAAAAATCAAAAGATTGCTCGACGACACAAGAAAATCCGTGCGACCATTTCTGGTACCGCAGAGCGACCTCGAATGTGTGTTTTCAAATCAAACAAGTATGTGTACGTACAGCTTGTAGATGATGTTGCTGGCAAGACCCTCGTCTCTTTCTCATCTCTCGATGCAAAGGGTAAGACCATGTCTGACCGAGCAAAGGAGACTGGCATTGAGATTGCCAAAAAGGCACTTGCTTCAAAAATCTCTAAGGTGGTTTTTGACCGAGGCGGTTTCCTTTATGCTGGTCAGATCAAGGCTGTAGCAGATGCTGCACGAGAAGGCGGACTTACATTTTAAATACTATGGAAAATACAAACACAGCTCTAAATACTTCAGCTCCCGTAGCTTCGAAAGCACCTATTGAGAGTGCATCCCTTTCTGGTGCCGCGATACCAACTCCGGTTGCAAAGGCCGGTACATCTGCTCGACCAGATTTTCGTGACAATCGCTCACGGCCACCACGACGAGGCCCCGCTCGAGAATTTAAAGAACGAGTAAAGCCAGAGTTTGATACCAAAATCATTAACATCCGCCGAGTGACTCGAGTGGCATCGGGAGGCCGACGATTTAGCTTTAGTGTTGCAGTAGTTTCAGGTGATAAAAAGGGTAAGGTAGGAGTAGGTCTCGGCAAGGCAGGGGACACTTCTCTTGCAATCGATAAGGCGACCCGAAATGCAAAAAAGAACATGATCAAGGTCAATGTCACCAAAGACTTTTCTATTGCACACCTAGTTGAATCAAAATATTCAAGTGCCCGCGTCATGATTATGCCGGCAAAGGGTCGTGGAGTGGTCGCAGGTAGTGCACTTCGAAATGTAATCGAGCTTGCCGGTATCAAAGATATCAATTCAAAAATCTATTCAGGTAGTAAGAACAAGCTCAACATCGCTCGAGCCACTGTTGACGCACTCTCACAGCTTCAGACAAAGAGACTTCGGGCGACTGTGGCGACCGCAAAAGCACTTGCAGGGGCTAAGGAGGTAGCTAAATAAAAATACGACCATGCAACTACACACACTTTCAAGAGTTACCCCAAATAAAAAGACCGTATCGGTGGGCCGAGGTGGCAAACGAGGCAAGACTTCTGGCCGAGGTACCAAGGGTCAAAATGCTCGATCTGGACGAAAGAAGAGACCAGAACTCCGAGATTTTATCAAGAGAATTCCAAAGCTTCGAGGTCGCGGGGTATCTTCATTCAAGAGTATTCAGGCTGAGTTTGTTACGGTCAATCTAGATGGTATCGAAAAGGCTTTCAAATCTGGTGATGTGGTCAATCCAGGTTCACTCGTTGCAAAGGAAGTGATTTCTCTCTACAAGGGTTTGAAGCCGATTGTAAAGATCCTCTCTACGGGAGACATTACTAAGAAAGTTACTGTTTCGGACTGCGCAGTTTCAAAAGGTGCAAAAGAAAAAATAGAAAAAGCAGGTGGGACAGTGAAGGTGGCCTAAAGGTTAAAAACTTTCTATGAAAAATCTCATAACGAAAATTAGTTTAATTCTGAAAGATCCGATTCTCAAGAAACGAATTTTCTTTACGGTGGTGATTATGGTGCTGTTTCGAGTTTTGGCGGCAATACCTATTCCAGGTATTGATACTGTTGCTCTTGAACGACTTATTTCAGGTAACCAGTTTCTTGGTCTCTTAAACCTTTTTTCAGGTGGAGGACTTTCAAGTTTCTCACTCATTATGCTCGGTGTCGGTCCATATATTACAGGTTCTATCATCATGCAGCTTTTGACTATGATGTCACCAAAGCTCAAGGCGATGTACCAGGAAGAAGGAGAGGCAGGCCGAGCCAAATTTTCTCAATATTCTCGTCTTCTTGCCATTCCGCTCGGTATTATCCAGGCGTTTAGCTTCCTCCTACTTCTTCAGAGTCAGGGCGTGATTACACACCTTACCACATTCGATTTGGTGGTAAATGTTATGGTGGTGACCGCAGGTTCTATTCTCCTTATGTGGATCGGTGAGCTTATTACCGAGTTTGGTATTGGTAACGGTGTCTCACTTATTATCTTTGCAGGTATCGTGGCCGGTCTTCCTTCGGCACTGAGCCGATTGGCACTCAAGTTCACTGATGCTTCACAGTTTCCGGTTTATGCGCTTGGTATCGTCGTTGCACTTATCATTATCGTTTGCGTGGTGATAGTGACTGAAGCAGAAAGACCGATACCAGTGACCTACGCCAAGCGAGTGCGAGGTAACAAAGTGTATGGTGGTGTCTCTACCTATCTTCCACTTCGAGTCAATCAAGCTGGTGTCATTCCGATTATTTTTGCACTTTCTATACTCCTTTTTCCTCAGATGATCTTGAACTTCCTTTCACGGATCAGTTCTGAAGGAGTGGCAACGGTAGCAGCAAAGATCAATAGTCTTCTTGCTCCAGATGGAGTGTTGTACGCAGTGCTTTACTTTATTCTCGTATTCTTGTTTACCTATTTCTATACAGCGGTGACTTTTGATCCAAATTCAATCGCGACCAACCTTCAGAAAAATGGTGCCTTTATTCCCGGTGTTCGTCCTGGAGAATCTACCTCCGGATATATTGCAAAGATCCTCACTCGTCTAACTCTCGTTGGAGCACTCTTCCTTGGCTTTATTGCAGTACTTCCGCTCATTATGACAGGAATAACAGGCATCACAGAGCTTGCTATTGGTGGTACAGCACTTCTCATTGTGGTTTCGGTAGTGTTGGATTTGATGAAGAAGGTTGACGCCCAAGTTTCGATGCGCGAATATTAAAATTCGCAAAATCGGCGCATTTCTTTGTTGCGCCCTCCGGTTGTTCCCGCACTGTACTTGTGTACAGTTTGGTCACAATCCTCGGGCGCGCCTCGAACTGCATCCAATTCTGCGAATTTTGGGGAAAATACAATCAATTGCCCAAAAGGGCAATTTTTTGTATACTGGATAGGTAATGAAGGCCCAGAATTTCATCTTTATTGGCCGGTCCGGATGTGGCAAGGGAACACAGGCTAGCAATCTCTCTGAGTATTTAAAAAAGATAGACCCATCTCGAGAGGTTTTTTACTTGCAAACAGGTGCCGAATTCCGTCAGTTTATTCAGGGCGACACCTATACCCAACAGCTCTCAAAAAATGCGTATACCAGTGGCGAGCTCCAACCAGAGTTTCTTGCCGTGTGGATGTGGTCACATATTTTGATTGAAAAGTTTAAGGGCGATGAGCATTTGATTACTGACGGTAGTCCAAGGAAATTTCATGAGGCCGGCACACTCGACTCGATTTTTAGTTTTTATAAAAGAGAAAAGCCATATTTGGTTTTTATTAATACCAGTCGGGAAGAGGCGGTGAAAAGACTTTCTAGTAGAAAGCGACTCGATGATAGCGCTGCTGATGTGATTAAAAGAATGGATTGGTATGATACCGATGTCGCCCCTGCACTTGCTTTTTATCGAGACAATCCAAACTATACTTTTTTGGAAATAAATGGTGATCAATCTCCTGATGCTGTCTGGCAAGAAATTCAGAGTAAACTTTCCTTATGATTTCGATAAAAACAAAAGAAGAAATAGCGATACTGCGTGAAGGGGGCAAAAGACACGCATTTATTCTCACGGAACTTAAAAAAGCGGTGAAACCCGGCGTCACGACTCTTGAGCTTGAAAATCTTTCAGCACAACTCATCAAAGAAGGTGGTGACAAGGCGGCATTTTTAAATTACAAACCGTACGGAGCAAAAAGACCGTATCCAGCAACATTGTGCGTGTCTGTTAATGACGCGATTGTGCACGGTATTCCCAATGAAGACCCGATCACTCTAAAAGAGGGGGATATCGTCAGTCTTGATCTCGGTTTGGTACACAAAGGACTCATTACAGACTCAGCTATCACGGTACCGGTGGGTGAGGTGGATGAAAAAGCGAAAAAACTGTTGGAGGCAACTGAGGAAGCATTGCGACTCGGTATAGGTGCAGTAAAAGCCGGACATCATGTGGGAGATATTGGTTCAGCTATTGCGAGATATGTGCGACCACTCGGCTATGGGATTATACAGGAGCTTGCAGGACACGGAGTAGGATATAAAGTACACGAGGATCCGTATGTGCCTAATATCGGCGTAAAAGGTGAAGGGGAGGTGCTTCAGGCTGGTATGGTGATTGCGATTGAGCCGATGTTAAACGAGGGCTCAAAGGATATTAAACTCGATAAGGACGGTTATACTTATCGCACGGTAGACGGTAAGAGAAGTGCTCATTTTGAACATACTATTGTGGTGACAAAGGGTGGTGCGGAGGTACTGACACAATTCTAATTTTTCAAAGTTATTTTTTCGATGGTATACTGTAGGGTATTGTGAAAGATTCTAAAAAAGATTTTGGCTGGAAGTCGGTGGCATTGGGTATTACGGCGATTTTTGTGATTGCTTTGGCGACCACTTATATTTCCCCAAATCAGATTCATCGCACGATTTCACTTATTGAGAGAGTGGGTATGCAACTTGCGTCGGTGATTATTAGTCATAATTTTCGCTCCGCTGATGAAATAAAATTACGCTATACGAGCCCAACCGCTGACCTATCTAAAAATAAAGTTCGTATTCTTATTGTGCCAGGACATGAGCCGACTTTTGGCGGAGCGGAGTACGGTAACTTAAAAGAGAGGGATATGGCACTTGATCTCGGTCAGAGCCTAAAATCTTTTCTAGATCAAGACCCCAGATACCATGTTTTTATAACTCGTGATAATTCTGGATGGACACCTGATTTTGCAACTTATTTTACGCAAAATTGGGATCGTATTGTGGAGTGGACGAAAGCTTCGAAAGAGGATTTTGCGCGCTTGGTGCCAATCGGTCCTGTCGCGCAAAAAGAAGCAAGTGTTTTTCATAATGACGCACCGAAAAGTATTGCATACCGTCTCTATGGCATTACCAAATGGGCGAATGAAAATCTCACAGATATCACCATCCATATTCATTTCAATGATCACCCACGGCGCAATATAAAAAAGCCAGGTCAGTATTCCGGCTTTTCTATTTATGTTCCCGCAGACCAGTATGGTAATAGCTTAAGTACGAAAGCGGTAGCGAATACTATTTTTAAACGATTGTCCGCATACACTCCGGTAAGTGATTTTCTCGGTGAGTCTGGCGGTATTATCGATGAACCGGAGTTGATCGCGGTGGGGTCACATAATACCGCAGACTCGGCGAGTCTACTCATCGAGTATAGTTATATTTACGAACCGCAATTTCAAAATAAGGAAATTCGGAGCCTGACTTTGCAGGATCTGGCTTTTCAGACATATCTCGGGGTGCATGATTTTTTTGATCCAAATGATCTGTATACGACAACGGGGCGATATGATACCGCACTACTTCCATATATGTGGAAAATCTTTCCAAAAAATACTGAGCCAACCTTGACTGATGTTTTTGCGTTACAGACCGCTTTGATTTTTGACGGTGTGTATCCACCGCCCGGGAAAACTAAAAATGATTGTCCTCGTAGCGGTGGCTTTGGTACTTGTACCAAGACCGCTCTAGAAATTTTCCAAAATAAATACGGGATTACTGGTGAGGCGGGAACGGTAGGGGAAAAAACAATCGAGGTACTTAAGAAATTGTAAAGTATAATCAGGTACAATCTGTATGTTATACTGCTCCTGTACATTTTTTAAAAATAAATAAAACAAAATGAGTCATCCGAAACACGAAAGGACTTTGGTAATTATTAAACCTGATGGTATCCATCGCTCGCTTGTAGGTGAGATTATAAAGAGGTATGAGCGTGTGGGACTGAAATTAATTGGTTTAAAGATGGTGGTACCGACAGAGGAGTTGGTAGAAAAACACTACACACTGGATCCAGAGTGGAGACGCATTACCGGAGAGAAAAATATCAAAGCATACAAAGATAAGGGAATGGTACATCCGCTCAATGACCCGCTCCAGGTCAGTGCGATGATTTTGGAAAAATTGAAAAGATATTTGGCGAGTGGCCCTGTTATTCTTATGGTATGGCAAGGTGCCCATGCAGTGGCTATAGTAAGAAAGTTGACTGGTAGCACTGAGCCATTACTTTCTGATGTCGGCACTATTCGTGGTGATTTTGTGCTTGATTCTTATAAAATATCTGACGATAGTATTCGAGCAGTTCGTAATTTAGTCCACGCCTCTGGTTCTGTATCTGAGGCAGAAGATGAGATAAAACACTGGTTTAATTCTGAGGAAATTATTCAGTATCGTCTTGTGCAGGAAGGTATATTATACGATGTTGATTTAGATGGAATTCTTGAGTAGTATTTGTCAATGTTGCTTTTCTTTTTGAGAGGTCTATAATGAGTTTAGGATCATCGAAGTATTTTCTCTATAACTTTTTTACAGGGAGTCTGATATATTGAAGTGCGAGGAGCACCTTCGGGTATTCTGACCACTTTCAGTCAAGGACACCCACCTAGATTTTTCTAGGGCAATACTTCATGGTCCTATTGAGAATATCCGCCTTTGGCGGGTATTTTTATTAGAACCGCGTAGTCGGCGCACTTCTTTGTTGCTTCGCTCGTTTGCTCCCGCAAGGTATTACTATACGTTTTGGTCGCAAGCCTCACTCGCGCCTCGAATTGCACTCGACTACGCGGTTCTAAGGTTTCTGGTATACTTAACCTATATGCACCGCATATCTATATTTACGGTCTTGTTCCTCTCTGTTGTTTTAGCTCTTTTACACGGATTGGCAACTTATTTTAGTTGGTATTTTTTTATTTGGTGGTCGGATATCCCAATGCACATTCTCGGTGGTTTCTTGGTAGGTGTTACCGCCTTGTTTTTGTATCGACAACTTTGTCTCAAGGGTTTTACGCAGGAAAGTCGTGTTACCGCCTGGTATTTTTTGTGCGCATGGCTTCTTTTTATCGGTGTTGCGTGGGAGTATTTCGAATACTCGAAAGAACTAACCTTTAATACTATCGGTAGCTATCATCTCGATGTTTTAAAAGATGTGGCGATGGACTTACTCGGAGGTTTTTTGGCGGGTGTTTATTTTTTGAGAAATAAAGTAATCTAAAATTGTCATGCAATCAAATCAATTAAAATTAACTTTCTGTGGCGGTGTCGGACAGGTGACCGGGGCAAACTTTTTGCTTGAAAATGATTCGGTAAAGATTCTTATCGACTGCGGTTTGCTTCAGGGCGTGGCGACTGCCAACGCATGGAATAGTGCCAAGTTCTTTTACAATCCTGCTGAGATAGACATGCTTTTTGTTACTCACGCACATCTCGATCATGTGGGACGGATCGCAAAGTTGGTAAAGGATGGATTTCACGGTGTGATCTATTCGACACCTGATACAAAGAGTCTCGCGAAACTTATTATGGAAGATGCACTGGCTATCATGAAGAGAGAAATGGCGCGGGAAGGCAGAGGTCCGATGTATGAAATGGGAGATGTGGAGCGGGCACATGAGCTCTGGAAGACTATACCGTATCATGCGCACACTGAGATTCCCGGTGGCCTGTCTGTGTACTTAAAAGATGCGGGACATATCCTCGGCTCAGCAATGATTGAGTTCTCGTACGGTAAAAAGAAAATTGTATTTACGGGTGATTTGGGTAACTCACCGACGCCACTGCTAAAGGATACAGAGACGATTACGGATCCAGATTATTTGGTGATGGAAAGTGTATATGGTGATCGCAATCATGAGCCGGTCAATGAACGAAAAGAGAAACTTGAGAGAATTATAAACGAAAGTGTGACTCGTGGCGGAACACTGGTAATTCCAGTTTTTTCTATCGAGCGTACACAAGTGATTTTATATGAAATGAATTCTTTGGTAGAAACAGGAAAAATTCCAAGAGTGCCGGTGTTCGTAGACTCTCCTTTGGCGATAAAAGTGACAGATATCTATAAGACCGCGACTGAGCATTTTAAGCCAGAAGTACAGGCAGAGATTGCTGGTGGCGATGATATTTTTAATTTTCCTAAGTTACAATTTACTATTAACCGGGAAGCGTCTGAGGCGATAGATCGGGTATCGGGTCCAAAAATAATTTTGGCTGGTGCGGGAATGTCGAACGGTGGGCGAATTACGCATCATGAAATGCGCTATTTGCCTGATCCAAAGAGTACGATTCTTTTTGTGGGATACCAGTCTGCCGGTACTCTCGGTCGGGAGATACAAAGTGGAGTAAAAAAGATTGCTATTCAAGGTGCCAAGGTTCCCATACGCGCGACCGTCGATACTATTTACGGATATTCTTCGCATAAAGATTCTGACCATTTGGTGGAGTTTGTTTCGAGCACAAAAGACAGTGTGCAGAAGGTTTTTGTAGTAATGGGGGAGACTAAGTCAGCCCTTTTTCTGGTACAGCGTTTGCGAGACTATCTGGGTGTCAATGCTGTACATCCAGAGCTCAATGAAAGTGTGATTTTGGATTTCTAAAGTAGTGGCCGAATTATTTGGGGACGGAGCAGTATATACTGCGTAGCATTTGACACAGGCGCAATAGAAGCGTAGTATTCGGACAGGTTTAAGCGTGAAAAAAGACTGCGTATTTGGCATAATCCGGTGCTCAAGTAGTACAGGTGAGATGGTAAACAACGCGCGAAAGCGCTCATTGAAAGGAACTTTTGGTATGGGAACGCTCAAAAAAGATGAGCTTCGAAAGAAAAAAGCAGATCGTGGCTTACCAGCTTTGCCAGGATTGAGACTTGAGGTGGACTCTGTAAACGTTCTTTCTCAACCGGTAACAGCTGAGGATGCAGTAAGGTATGTGGCGTCTCTTCGTGAGGAACTGTATGCTTGGGAACAAGCACTTCAGTTGCGAATGAATCCTGTTCCGAAGCTGGGAGACGATCCTGTCTTGGTGATCCAGAAAATCACTGCAGCTGTCTGTGGTGTTGATACGTTCGAGATGTATATGTCTGACCGGGGGAATGAGAACCTTGTCTGGGCAAGACAG
>SXGR01164222.1_pt1 | contig 16989 bp, 12 predicted proteins | sample 3174711 | NCBI WGS metagenome assembly SXGR01 (sample SAMN11356860, study PRJNA531348) | freshwater metagenome | isolation source: freshwater sample F1-60 | place: China: Fuxian Lake, Yuxi | collected 2017-12-25
CGTACCTGTCTCGATTACCTTGCCGTCTTGCAGCACTATGATTCGGTCGGCGCCTCGCACGGTAGCCAACCGGTGGGCTATCACTACGCCTGTGCGGCCTCGGAGCAGCTCTTTTAGAGCCTGCTGTATCTGCATTTCGGTGTAGGAGTCGATCGACGCCGTCGCCTCATCAAGCACGAGTATCTTTGCGTCGGCGACAATGGCGCGGGCGAATGAGATCAGCTGCCTCTGCCCCAGAGAGAGGTTCCCGCCACGCTGTTCAAGAACCGTGTCGTATCCATTCGGCAGCTTCACGATGAACTCGTGCGCGCCCACTGCGGTTGCTGCGGCGACCACTTTATCTCGCGTTGCGCCGACGTGGTTGTAGACGATGTTCTCGTAGATCGTCCCTGAAAATAGATACGGGTCCTGCAGCACCATCGCCACGTTGCGGCCCAGGGACTCCTGAGTAACGTCCCGGATGTCGTGGCCACCGACGAGTATCGAGCCGTCCCAGACATCGTAGAAGCGATGCAGCAGGGCCGTGCAGCTCGTCTTGCCTGAACCAGTCGGACCTACGAGCGCCACCGTCTCGCCGGGTTTCACCGAGAACGACACGTCCTTGAGGATTGGCTGGTCCTTGTAGTAGCCGAACGTAACGTTGCGGAAGTCGATGGAAGGCTGGATGTCCTTGAGTTCGACCGCGCCCGGCTTGTCTTTTACGTCGACGGGCACGTCCATCACTTCAAAGATCCGTTGTCCGGAGGCCATGGCTCGCTGAAGGACGTTGTAGTGCATGGTCAGCGCCCGGATCGGCTCGAAGAAGCGCTGGACGTACAGCATGAACATAACCATCACGCCGATATCGAGCTTTCCATCCAGCACCCATATACCGCCGATGATGATGACAATTGCCATCGCGCTCCCGGTCAGCAGGTCGACGATCGGTATCAGTATCTGGCCGATGCGCGTCGCGCTTACCTGAGCGTTCAGGTTGTCGGTCGTCAGGTCGCGGTAGAAGTCATAGTTCGCGCGCTCTCGCACCATGCCCTGCACGACGCGAACTCCGTTCACGTTTTCGTTGAGTGCGCCGTGCATGATCGAACTGGTCTCACGGGCTCGCATGAACGCCTTGCGCGCAAACGGCAACCAGGCGATCCTGACCAAGAAGAGCGCGGGCACGACCGAGAGCGTCAGCAGCCCGAGCCGCCAGTCGACGATTATCAGGACGACCGTGATGCCCACGAGCGTCACGATATCGCCTATGACGTACACAGAGGTCTCGAGGAACTCCTGCAGCGAAGCCACGTCGCCCTGGAGCCGTGACATCAGGCGACCCACTTCGGTCTTGTCCATGAATGAGAGCGATACGCGTTGCAGGTGGACGTACATGGCGCGCCTGAGGTCGAATAGCACCTGTTGCGCGACACGCGCCACGACGAGGTCCATTAGGTAGTTCGTCGCGAAGTTGAGGACTACCACCGCGAGGAGCAGTCCGACGACGACCGCCAGTGTCGTCCGGTTGAAAGCACCAGCCACGAGCGCATGGTCTATGCCATACCTGACGAGCACAGGGAACGAAAGCTGTGTAGCCGTAAAGAGCAAGACGGCCACGACAGAAATGAATATCTGTTTTCGGTACGGCTTCAGGAACTCGACGAACCGGCTGATGATGCGCCCGTCGAACGCAGCACCGAAAATGTCCTCACCCTTCGTCCGGCGCGCCAACGCCTCCCGCTTGCGGCGGTTCGCTGCAGCCACTGGCCCGAGCTGGCTGTCGTCTGTTGTCACTTTCGTCGCCATGCAATTCCGTTCTGGTCTACCTGCTGACTGTCCTAACGTCCGGTCACCGAGCCGTTCGACGACGCGTTGTCCTTGCGGCGGGCGAACTGCTCTGAAAGTTCCTTCGAGGGCTTGATCTGCAGTTCGTAGAGGTCACGGTACCTACCGCCGCGGGCAAGTAGCTCTTCGTGCGAGCCGCGCTCGACGATGTGCCCCTTCTCTATGAAGATGATTTCATTGCAGTGCATGAGCGAAGACAGACGGTGGGAGATGATTATCACCGTGGTCGTCGCCATGATGTCTTTTAACGCCGCCCGGATACGATTCTCGGTCGCTGCGTCTATCGCGGCTGTCGAGTCGTCGAACACAAGTATGGCCGGGTGCAACATGATGCTGCGTGCGATCGACATGCGCTGGCGCTGCCCGCCGGACAGCGATACGCCGCGCTCGCCCACTATGGTGTCGTACCCGGCAGGCAGCCGTTTTACGTAGTCGTGCAACTGCGCTCGGGAGGTGGCGCTCTCGACATTTTCCGCGGCCACGCCCGGATCGCCGTACGCGACATTATCAAAGACGGTCGTCGTGAACAGGAATGTGTCCTGCTGGACAACGCTGATCGCATGGCGCAGCGAATCCAACGTGACATCCCGCACGTCCTGCCCGTCTATCTTGACGCTGCCACCGGTGACCTCGTAGAAGCGTGGGATGAGGTGGGCGATTGTCGACTTACCACTGCCCGGCGGCCCTACGAACCCGATCGTGTGACCGGGACGCGCCTCGAACGAAATACCTTCGAGGAACTTTTCACCCCTGAAACCGAAGAACACATTCTCGAAGCGCAGAGCCTTCTCGGACAACTTCAGCGGCTTCACGTCCGGCTTGTCCTTGATGTCTGGCTCCATGTCCAGCAGTTCAAACACCCTGCCGCCAGAGCTCGATGCGCGGGCGTATGAGTTGACCATGAACCCCAGCTGCCTGACAGGGTTCATCATCAGGCCCATGAAGATCATGAACATCGTCAGTTCGCCGAGGGACATGTTGCCGTCTATCACGGAAAGCCCGCCGACCCATATGAGTAGCGCCCACGAGATGTAGAAGGCAAAGTTGATGACAGCGTCATTGGCTACGCGTATACCTATGGCGTTGTTGACGCGCCCGAGTGCGTCGTCAGAAATAACATCGAACTTCTTCGACTCGTGGTCCTGTGCGGCGAAGGCCCGCACAACGCGCGTCCCACCCAGGTTCTCCTCCATCGCACGCGTAAGCAGCCCTAGTTTGTCCTGTATCACGTCCCAGACCACCCTCAGCTTGAGCCGGGTGGCAACGGCGCGCCACGCGACAAACGGAACGAACGACAACGCCACGAGGGCCATCTGCCAGTTCGTCGTAATCAGCACTGCCGCACCGGCGACTACGAGTGTCGAAATAAATATCGTGCGGAATATGCCGCCCGGATAGAACTGGCGGACAAACTCTATGTCCAAGATGCCAAGCGTCATCAGGTCGCCGATGTGTGCCTTGTCGTGGTACCTGAAGCTCAACCGCTGGAGCTTTTCATAGAACGACATCCTAAGGTCGTATGCGACCCTTTGCGCAAGTGTTTCGGAAAGGTAGGTCTGCGTCATTCCTGCGAGGCCGCGCAGCACGCTTACCCCTATCAACAACGCAGCGGTCAGCACCAGCGCGTCTACGGCTGCCGACCGCGATGTCTCTTCGCCGCTGGTCAGCGCAATCGCGTTATCGACAGCGTCACGGATGATCGACGGGATCCACAGCTGAAATGCGACCGTCCCGAAGATGGCGGCCACAGTGAATATGGTCAGCCACCGGTAGGCCATGCCCAGGCGGGTGATGCGCCAGAGTACGCGCGCGTCCATATGGACCGCGTGGTCAGCCTCTTCAGCTGCGCCTTCGGTACCTGCTCCCAACTTCTTCGCAGGCGTCTTTGATGCGCTCGCAGTAGACGTAAAACCACCTCAACGGTCAGTTCGTCGGCCGGTCGGTTCCAGAATATTCCGACTGGAGGGACCACCGGCTGTTCTGTATATCCATCACAATGCCGCACGGTGCGCCACGCCAGAGGCTGACGCCACGCGCCAGAACCGGGCCCGATGCCCGAACTCGGTAGTATAAACCCTGCCCTTAGTTCAGGCAGCAGGCTGAGCTTCGGATGCGCACCCGCATGCCCCACATCGCTGATAGGGAGAATCAGAACCACTGATAAGTTCGAATGTAAGATTAACGTCCAGCGATCGCACCGCCATTCGAGCAGGCCCCGCGCACTAAGAATGTCCCACGCTGAGTCGGCACACCAGCCGTCTGATCAATTTCGCGTACACCCGACGTCCGCCACCTCACGCCGCATGCCTTACGCCATACGCGTGGCCGCGCCAGGTGATGCTGCGGCCCTGACGCACCTCGAGCGCGCCACGTTTCCGTCGATGACTTCCGGGACACCGTTCAGGCAGGAACTGAAACGAGAAAGCACGTATTACCTGATCGCGACGAGGCCGACGCGTTCTGCCGACAATGTCCGACAAACTGACACGAGCGAAACCCACGCGACTCAGGGCAACCGGATCCTCAGGCTGTTGCGCAGGTTGATATCGGCCGCGCCAGGCGCAGGGCAAGATCACGACCGGCCACCCGAGGAGATATGTGGCGTCGTGGGCCTCTGGTTCATGGTTGACGAATGCCACGTCGTTATAATTGCCACTTCCCATGGAGAACGCCGCAGGGGCCTCGGCGAACGCCTCATGATCGGCGCTATCGATGAAGCCTTCAGGCGCGGTTCACGCGTCGTCACGCTTGAGGTACGCGCATCTAACCACGCGGCACGTGCGCTTTATCGGAAGTACCTATTCAAAGATGCGGGTATACGGAAACGGTATTACTCTGACAACAACGAAGATGCCGTTATCATGACGACTCCACATATCCAGGATCCTGAGTTCCTGGGCCATTACAAGGCGCTCGTAGGCGCCCATACATCCCGGTGGGGAGAAGCGCCGGCCGCCCCATGACAGTCAATCCAACCTGAGGTAGAACTTCGTGGCTCACTCCTGGCTTCGTTACGTCATCCCGGTATCCGCCGTCGCAATCTTGATCGGACTCGCCGCATGCGAGAACGATGCCGCGCCCGCGCAAACGGTCCCGGCATCCACCTCGACAACGGCTCCGGCTACTAGCACTGCAACGGCCGTACCTACGGCAACCGCGGCTCCGGCTGTTAGCACTGCGACGGCTGCGCCAACTGCAACTGCGGCCCCTACGGTTGCGCCGACGCCCGAAGGTAAGCGTGGCGGCACGCTGCGCATTGCCCAAACTACCGACCCCGCATCATGCGACCTGCATACCTTGCGAGGCGCGGGCTATACGTCAGTCCACGCCTGCAACCCCCTGTTGTCGCAGCTACTGCGGTCGCCTGCCTCGGACCACGCGGGCATGGAGCCTGACCTTGCCAAGTCATGGAGCGTCGCAGGCGACGGCACCGACTGGACGTTTCATCTCCGTGGCGGCGTGACATGGCACGACGGCACGCCGCTTACTTCGGACGATGTCAAATTCTCGCTGGACCGCATCATCACGGCGCCACCGGCGTTCGGCATCGGTCGGGCAGGCATCATCGCGAGATATGTCGCCGGCGCAGACAAGGTCACAACGCCTGACGCACTGACCGTGAAAGTGCAGACCTCGTATCCGGCTGCCGCGTTCCTGCCTGCGCTGACAAGCGCCTACCTGTCCATCTACCCGCGCAAAGCGACGAGCGCACTCGAACCGCCCTCGATGGTCAATTTCAGTTCCGTGGTTGGAACCGGCCCGTTCAAGGCGGGCGCGGCTATACGCGGGTCCAGCTACACGCTCGACCGCAACCCTGCATATTACGAACCCGGCCTGCCGTACCTGGATTCGGTGATGTTCCTGGTCATGCCCGAGCCTGCCGTCAAGCTCGCGGGCCTGAACTCGCATTCTGTGGACGCTATCGCGCTGGTCACCGAACCAGAAGCGATGTCTATCGCCAAGTCTGGCCTGACGATCAGTATCTATTCGACTCCCTCTATGGGCGGAAACACCGTCCAGATGAACCTGTCGAAGCCGCCGTTCGATAACGCCCTTGTGCGCGAGGCTGTGAACCTGGCCATGTCGCGGGCAGACGCCGAGCTTGCGCTCGGAGAGTCGCTGGTCGGCGCGATCATGCCGCCGGGCACATCATGGGCCATCGACGAGACGTTCTTGTCGAGACTGTCGGGGCTTGGACCGATAGTAGGGACGGGGCGGTTCCCGGACCCGGCAGGAGACCGTGCGACAGCGAAGGGGCTGCTGAAGCAGGCCGGGTATGAGAACGGGTTCGAGGTCACCATCAAGGTCCGCGGCGAACCGTTCTCGCAGATGCTCGGCGAGTTTACAGCCGGACAACTTGCCCTCGTGGGCATCAAGGCGTCGGTCGTGCCAGTCGAATTCGTGGCGTATCAGACGCTTCTCGCGGCCCGCGATTTCCAAATGATCGCCCACAGCCACTCTTTCGCGATCGACGACCCGGACGCAGTGCTGTTCGACCATTACTCGTGCAGCGGCGTCGAGAACTACCCGGGCCTGTGTGATAAAGAGCTCGATCAATTGCTGGACAAACAGAGCCGCACGGCCGACCGGGCCGAACGAAAGAAACTGGTCGACGAGATCCAGGCGAGGATCTGGAACACAAACGCCAAGATCTGGTTCCAGTGGTCTGTGCGAAAGATGCCGGTGTGGTCAAATGTTCACGGCATGGAGCCAGGCGGGCCCAGCCTCTACCAGGGACGCAGACTGGAACGTGTGTGGCTCGACTGAGCCGCCGGTCCGCTCCGATGGGTTGACGTCTATTGACCAGATACCTGGCCAGAAGGCTGGCCTATTCGCTGCTCACACTGTGGTTGCTAAGCGTCGCGGTATTCGTATTGCTCCGAGTTGCGCCCGGAGATGCCGCGGTTGCGTCTATTACAACATCGGCTGGAGAGGGCGCGCTTACGGGGGCCCAGCTTGAAGCTCGCAGGCATGAATTGGGCCTGGACCGGCCGCTCGTAGTCCAATACATAGTCTGGACGGCCCGGTTGGTCAGGTTCGATGCCGGAAAGTCGTCGTCGACTGGCCTTCCGGTCAGTGGCGAGCTGGGTCCGCGGCTGGCAGTCACCGCCGAACTGGCTGCTGTGACGATTCTGATTGTCACCACGTTTGGCGTTGTTCTTGGCGGCATGGCCGCGTCTTCAAGGTCGGGCATCGTAGACCTGGCTGTCCGCGGCCTGGCGCTCCTCGCTCTTTCTGCGCCGGCGTTCTGGATAGGGCTCATGGCGATCATCGCGATAGCGGCGTGGACGGGTGTCTTTATCGCGGGCAGCTACCAGCCAATAACACAAGACATCGTCGCGAACCTTCGCGTTGTCGTGCCAGCGGCAGTAGTCCTCGCCATCAGGCCTATGGCGATTTTGATCAGAGTTGTGCGCACATCCGTCAGTGAAGCCCTTGCGCAGGAGTTTTCGCGGGCGGCGCGGGCGCGCGGGCTCGGCGAGCAGGCGGTGCTCTGGCGACATGCGCTGCGGGCCGCCGCGGCGCCGATCATCACCGTCATCGGTGTCGAAGCGGTCTTCCTGCTGGGAGGAGCGGTACTCGTCGAGCAGTTGTTCAGTCTGCCGGGAATAGGCAGGGCGCTTGTGGCAGGGGTTGTAGAACGCGACTACCCGCTCACGCAGGCGGTCGTCATGCTTATGGGCGTCGTAGCAATCGCACTGAACTTTGCGCTCGACATGCTGTACGTAAAACTCGATCCGCGCGTGAGGTTGAGCACATGACGCTTGCCTCGGTGCTGATCCGCACATGTCGCACGCGGACCGGAGCGGCCGGACTGCTGTTGCTGGTCGCGATGTCGATCACCGCAGCGGCCGCGATAGCGTTTGGGAGCGACCCGCTCGACCAGAATTTGCGCAACAGGCTTGTAGCACCGGGAGTGGGACACCTGCTGGGCACCGACCAGCTTGGCCGCGACCTCCTCGTCCGAATCTCATATGCGTTTCGGGCGTCATTAGGGGTGGCGGTGTCGGTCGCGCTGATATCTGGCGTCATGGGCGCCGCAATCGGACTCATTTCCGGATATCTCGGCGGACGGCCCGATGCGGTGGTGCAAAGGGCGATAGATGCGCTCATGGCGCTCCCGCTTCTCGTCATGGCCCTGGCCGTAGTTGCCGCAGCAGGCCCGTCGCCATTCGGCGTGACCGTCGCGCTGTCTCTGGCGTTCCTGCCGCTCTCGGTCCGCGTAGCGCGTGCGTCGGCACTAACGCTGAGGAGCGCTGGATACGTCGAGTCGGCCAGGGCGATGGGCGCGAGCACGACAGAAGTCATCCGACGGCACCTGCTACCGAATGCGGCCGGCCCCTGGGTGGTCATACTAGCGGCACAGGCCGGCGGGGCGCTGCTGGCTGAGGCGTCGCTCAGTTTTCTGGGCGTCGGAGCACACGGCGCGGGTTCGCTCGGGTCCATGCTTGGCCGCGATGCACAGGTATACATGCACTCTTCGCCGTGGCTGGTTATCTGGCCCGGGGCTGCCCTTGCGATCCTGACGATGGCATTCAACCTACTGGGCGATGGCCTGACGAGTGCTTTGACACCGTACCGTGGCGGCGTTGTACGCCAGTCGAGGTAACGCAGGATCGTTGGCGCGGATAGCAAATGGGCAACCTGATTGGGCTGCCCGGCTGGTCGAAGCGCTGTTGGGTAGGGAGGCTCTGGCTAGGGGACGTTGACGACCGATTCGCAGTCCACGTCGGCCGTATCCACTTGAACGTCAATGCCGCCATCTGCTGAGTCCACTCCGCCATCGCAGATGAACTCGTCCGGTCCGCCCTCGCCGAGCATGGTGTCATCGCCCAGGCCGCCCTGAAGTTTGTCTGTTCCGGGGCCACCGTTCAGATAGTCATTGCCGGGAGCACCGTACAGCCTGTCGTTTCCGGGACCGCCGTAGGCTTCGTCTTCGCCTGAAGAAGCGTACACATAGTCGTTACCGATGCCACCCTCTATGTAGTCGTCGCCCGGCATGCCGTCAATCCGGTCATGACCACCCTGGCCGTACATATCGTCGTTGCCGCCACCGCCGTACATGTAGTCGTTGCCTTCGCCGCCATCGACAAAATCGTCGTGCTTGTCACCGTAAACGACGTCCTCGCCGATGTCGCCGTAGAGCGTGTCGCGCCCGCGCCCGCCACATATGAGGTCGTCTCCGTCGAGTCCGTGGACAATATCGTTCCCGCTGTAGGTCAGTATTACGTCATTGCCTGATGTCCCGTTTATGACATCTACGCCCGGAGTGCCAGCGATAGTCGGGGCAAGCCCCTCGCACGTGATGACAACGATGCTCGTGACTGCAACCGGCGTTGGACTACCTGTGGTAGTCCCGTTACCCAGTTGACCGGACGAGTTTCGGCCCCAACAGCTTGCGCCACCTGTGTCCGTAAGCCCGCACGTGTGGTTCTTGCCCGTTGCTATTCCGTAGACCGCCGCAGATGTCAGCGAACTGACGCTGACCGGTGTAGAGCTATCTGAAAACGCGCCATCGCCCAGCTGCCCGAACGTCGTATTCCGGCCCCAGCAGAGAGGCGGGCCTGCTACAAGCACTGCGCATGAGTGGAATTCGCCGATTGTGATCTGACGTGTTCCGATCGCGATCCCGGACACACCGACCGCCACCTGACTACTGGCGTTGGTGCCATCTCCTAGCTGGCCGAAGTCATTTCGGCCCCAGCAATTGGCCCCTCCGGCATCGGCGGCGGCACATGTGTGGTAACGGTCAGCTGAAACGGTTGCCGCAAAGACCGAGAGGCCCGACACGTCGGCCGGGACATTCGTGTTCGTAAATATGCCTGCGCCGAGCCCGAGTTGACCGAAGTCGTTCCGGCCCCAGCATTTGACGCCGCCCGCCGCAGTTACTGCGCACGAGTGGAAACCGCCGACGCCGAGGCTGACTATGCCGCTCGACAGACCACTAACGTCGACCGGGGACGTCCTTCTCACGTTGGTAGCGTCGCCCAGCTGGCCCCAGAGGTTGTGACCCCAGCACTTGACAGCGCCGGTGTCCAACAGTGCGCACGTGTGCGCGTCGCCGGCAGATATCGCGACGACGCCAGCCGCGAGACCGGACACGCCAACGGGCTCATCCCTGTTTAGCAGGGTGCCATCGCCGAGCTGCCCTTGCGTGTTCTGGCCCCAGCAGGAGACGCCGCCTGTATCCAGTAGCGCACATGTATGGTTGCCGCCTGCCGAAAGGCCTGAGACGCCCGAGGCCAGCCCGTTGACGCCTCCAGACGTTGAAGTGCTCGTGGTCGTGCCGTTGCCGAGCTGCCCGAAGGAATTAAGTCCCCAGCACGTAACGCCACCGACATCGAGTAATACGCACGTGTGCCCAATACCGGCAGAGATTGTGGGTTCAACTTCAAAAGATGCCGCTCTAAGGCTGCCGTTTCCGGCGAGCGCGACAAATGCAGCAAGGCCTAGCACGATGCCAAGTGAGAGGGTACGAGTAAGCGTCCGGGAACTGAATTTCGCATTAGGTCCGGCCAGGGCCAGACTCTGGGTAGTCATCGTGACTTCGTCCTGCAATTAACTCGCGGCGGACTTTTCTCGCGTGATCGGACATCGATGAGCCTAAACATGGCCAGTCACTCTACCTGCCGATGACCATATTCACGGCACGACTCTACCAAACTCTGCCTGGTTCCGCCAACTCGCTGCTGCGCCTTAAGGGTCAATGGCCTGCGGTGAGACTGTACCTCACCGCGACAGATACGGATGTCCGCTCCGACGGCAGGGTCACCAAACCACTTCAGTATGTCGGTCGAGGGGAGAAGGAAGACCCGCGGGCGTTGCGATCGCTCCGCAGGCCATCACCTTGCGGAACACCGGGAGTGGCTGGTCGACACCACGATCTTACGTCTGGGTCCCAGAGGACATGTATGCAAGGGCGATAGACAGGACTATCACAAGGACTATGCCCCAAAGGAGCCAGCCCATCTGGACGCGCTTGAACTGCTCGACGCTCTGCCAGCGCCGTGCTTTCCAGGCCCACTCGTTTGCGCGCAGCCCGATATAGACGTTTGCCGCAACTGTGACAGTCAGGCTCAGCCAAATGTTGTTGGAACGGGTAACGTACGAGACCACTCCGCCAGCGATACCAATGGCTATCGCGGGTAAGGCAGCGTTGCCAAGCCCCCAGATCGGACCGAGAAGCAACGCACCCCAGTTGAAGCCACGGAGCGCCGCCGGCGTCTGTGCGGTTCGTGTGCCAGAGTCATTTGCACCGACCGCCGCATCTGGTACCCGCGCCGGCCGTAGCGGCTCGGGCCTGGCAGGACGCGAGACAGGCTGCGTCTTGACGGGTTCCGGCCTGACAGCCGCGGCGTTGCGCGCCTGGGCCTGTGTGCGCGTCGTCGCACCTGTCGGCGACAGCCGGGCAGCTATCTCCATGGAGTTGCCGCAGTAGGTACAGAAGCTGGCGCGGGCGTTGTTGGGCTTTTCGCACTTCGGACAGGCTGCCAGTCCCATCGGCGGCGGCTGATCCGGGTCGTGCACTATCATCCGTTCGCCACATCGGGTACATGAATACGCATCCCGTGCGTTTACAACCCCGCAGTGCGCGCAGTGGACCGAACTGGTGGTAGGAGGGACTGATGGCTGCTGCAACGAAATCCTTTGCCGCCGCGACTACGTTCTGGTCAACGCCTAGTCTACATTGCGCACGGGCCTGCGCGCTTACACTTGCGAAACGGCCACACTGCTCCGAGTGACCAGCTACAAGCCGTCCACATTCAGGTCCGTGTGGCTGAGGATATCCTCGAGTTCCGCGCGGGTCGCGTCGTCTATGGCCGGCGATGGAGTCCTGACGAACGGCGCGGCCATGATGCCCCGCTTCGCCATGATGTGCTTGCGTATCGATAGACCGATCCCGGCCTGGTTCTCATAGCGGATCAGGGGCAGCCACTTGTAGAACACGGCCCGCGCTCCTTCGACATCGCCTGCCGACATGAGCCGGTGAATTGCGACCAGTACTTCCGGGTAGGCGAAACCGGTCATCGTTCCTACCGCACCCCGGCACAGTTCTTCGAACAGGAACGCACCGCCCAGCCCGCCGAATATACCCATCTTGCCGCCAGTAGCCGCAATCACTCTTGTGATCTTGGGAGGCGTCGGCGGGTCCTCCAGCTTCAGGTACCTGGCCGTAGGCAGTTCCGAGTTCAATTTCGCAATGAACTGCGGGTCCATGTGGACGGCCGTCTGTTCAGGCAGGTCCTGGACTACAAGAGGGATGTCTGTGGCTGCTGCGATCGCGCCGTAGTAGCCGTAGGTCGACTGAGGGTTGGGTTTCGCAAGCCTGGCGGGGGCAGCCATGACCGCTGTGGCTCCGGCAGACTTGGCCTCTTGCGCTCGTGCCGCGCCGATACGGTCGCTCTCCGACGATATACCGACGGTCACGGTCAGTTGCCTGCTCCTCTGGCCCGAAGCTTTCGAGACGGCACCGACCACGGCGTCCAGAACCTGTCGGCGTTCATCGTCAGTGAGCCTGTGGGCTTCACCCATGACGCCCAGGCAAACTACCCCCCGGCAGCCTGCGTCTGCGGCGCACCTGACCAGGCCATCAAATGAGGCCAGATCGACATCACCATTCGCGCTGAACGGAGTCGGCAACATGAAGTGGATGCCATTTAGCAGGTCTTTCGTCATTGCAATGCCTCGTCATGTCGGTTCGATGCCAGATTGATGCCAGACGGTAATTAGCGCGAGCGGACAGGCCGGGCGCGTATTATCGCCCGGCCGGGTCCCCGGCAGGTGAGCCTTCGAATATCCATGCGAGTGTCAATTCTGGCAAAAGGAATGTCCGACGCCAAATAGACCCGATACCGGGCCACAGTCAAGGCGGCCCCGACTCTTCTACGGCTGGGCAATTGTCGGCGTTATGGCATCGGCAAACGCTGTCGGCATGGGCATGGCAGGGCTTAATTTCGGACTGTTCATCAAGCCCATGGGCGATGATCTCGGCCTGAGCCGCGCCGCGTTTGGCTGGGCCCAGACCGCACAGCAGGGCACCAGCGCGGTCGCAAGCCCATTCGTTGGCCGTTTGATAGACCGATACGGGTCGCGTTTGCTGCTGCCGCTAGCCGCGCTTGTGACCGCGGGCGTCATGTGTGAACTTGCGGCTATCGACACCGCCTGGCAGATGATCGCCCTTTTCGCAGTAATGGGCCTCATAGGGCTAAACGGGCCCGGCGCGCTCATATCGGCGGTGCCGATAACAAAATGGTTCGTCCGAAACCGTAGCAAGGCACTTGCGTTCATGGGCCTGGGGCTGCCAGTAGGCGCGTTGGCCTTCATACCCTTGACGCAGTACCTGATCGAAGAACGCGGCTGGCGGCAGACCTGGGTGATACTGGCCGTCCTCGGCGCGGCGGTCATGGTCCCACTGGCATGGCTATTCGCAAGACGCCAACCTGAAGATATGGGCATGAAGCCCGACGGTCTCGCCGGTGCGTCTGAACTACAGGCAAGGGACACGGTCACCGACGAGGTGTCTTGGACGGTCAGACAGGCGGTCCGGACGCGTCAATTCTGGAGCCTTGTGACGGCGCTCGCGCTGGGCGCGGCGGCCACCGGGACAATCGGGCTGCACCGCATGGCAGAGTTCGAGGACCGCGGGCTGGATGCGGGTACGATCTCGGTCGCCACCGCTCTCGATGCCGTGTGTGCGGGAACAACGGCTTTCGCGATGGGCTTCCTGGCGAGGGTTATCTCGCCGCGCGTGCTCGGGGCGGTTGGCTTCGCCGCGCTTGGCGTGGCAACTGTCATCACTATCTACGTCCAGAGCGTCCCTACGCTGTTCGCCTCGATGATGCTATTCAGCGCGGGCATCGGCGGCTGGATCTTCTTCCAGAACATCATTTGGGCTGAGTATTTTGGCCGCGCCAGACTGGGGAGCATACGCGGCATAGTGACGCCCATCACAATCGGAGTTGGGGGCATCGGTGCGCCGGTCGCAGGATACGCGCGGGACGCCACAGGTTCATTCAACGTCGTCTGGTGGGCCGCAGCGGGCATGCTGGGCGCGGCAGCATTGATCGTCGTGCTCACCGCCGCGCCCCGACCAGCGAAGTCGAGAGCTTAGTGTCGCGAGCAATTCGGCGCGACTGGCAAATACGGCGCGATGATTGGCGGCGCCAGAACTCAAGCCGGACTTCTCCCTCACCCTTACCTCTCTCGCTTGGAGAGATGTTTCGCGACAGCACCAGGCCAGTTCCAATCGGAGCTTGTAAACGAGTAGCGCAGACAAACCCGGCACGCAGGATAAGCAGCCGTACTACTACGGGTGGAACATAGTCGGTGTCATGGCGGCTGCCAGCGCGGCCAATATGGCAATGGTCACGCTCAACTTCGGGCTGTTCATCAAGCCGATGGGCGATGAGCTCCACGTGGGCCGCGCGATGTTCGGTTGGGCGCAGACTTCGCGCCAGGTCGCTACTTCTGGCATGAGCCCGATAATCGGGCGTCTGCTCGACCGGTACGGGCCGCGCCTCATGTTGCCGCTTGCGGCGCTGGCCACCGGCGGAGCGATGGTCGCGCTGGGCTTTTCGCACTACGCATGGCAGATGATCGCCCTGTTCGCGGTCATGGGTCTCGTCGGCCTGAGCGGACCCGGCGCGATGATGACCGCCGTACCGGTCACAAAGTGGTTCGTGCGCAAGCGCGGCAAAGCCATCGCATACATGTCGCTCGGCATACCTGTCGGCGCGCTCATCTTCGTGCCCCTCACGCAGGTGTTCATAGACATCTGGGGGTGGCGCGGCGCGTTCTTAGCCCTCGCGGCCATCGGAGTGGGCATCGTCGTCCCACTCGCCGTGGTATTCCTCCGACGCCAGCCAGAAGACATAGGCCTGCTGCCAGATGGCGCGGTCGCTGCAACTTCCGGCGCGACCACCGGACACACGACGGACGACGAGTATTCCTGGACCGCGAAGGAAGCTATGCGTTCTGGTACGTTCTGGTGGCTTGTCGGCGTATTCAGCATGGTCATGCTGGCGACGGGCATCCTCGGCCTGCACCGCATCCCGTCGTTCCTCGACCGCGGCCTCGATGCACACCTTGTGTCCTATGCGACCGCTCTCGACGCCGTATGTGCCGGGATCAGCACATTCACAATGGGGATGCTTGTGGGACGCATCCCGGCGCGCATCCTCGGAGCAACCGGATTTGCACTGCTGGCGACAGCAAGCGTGCTGACGATATACGCAAATAACATACCGATCATGGTGCTATCGATGGCTGTGTTCGGGCTCGGGATAGGCGGCATGATGTTTTTGCAGAACTTCATGTGGGCCGAATACTTCGGTCGTCGGCACCTGGGAAGTATCCGCGGCATCGTGACGCCTATCACTCTTGTCATAGGCGGGATAGGCGGGCCGCTAGCTGGCTATGTACGCGACTCGACCGGCTCTTACGACTCGATCTGGTGGGGTGGCGTCGGTCTGATGGCCGTGGGCGCGGTCGCCATGGCGTTAACGCGCCGGCCGAGGCGGGTGAATGCGAAGGCAGGCTAGGTCACTGTCATTCCGTGCCGCAGACACGGAATCCAGCATTCTCCCTTCTCCCGCCGGGAGAAGGTCAGCATGGGGGGTTCTCAAATGACGCTACCCCTCAAGGGGCAAGGGAGTGAACCGGTGCGCCGTCAACAGGCCAGGTCAGTCTCTAATACTTCAGGAAGAGCCTGCCCCAGTCTGTCTTTAGCGCTTCGTTGACACGCTTGCGGCCGACGAACCTCAGCCAGTAGTCATTGTGGTACACGTTCGACGCGAAGTACGACCACGGCGCGACCCACGTCCTCAGCAGCATGTTTTCCAGCGGCTTGAGCGGCCCGTGGTAGATGAGCTTCTGGCCGCGCGAGGCGAACGTGTTCTCTTTCGGCGAAAAGCCCCAGTTCACGCCCTTCACGTCGTCGCCGAGATACTCGATCTGTGACGGGTTGCCTATGCCCAGTCCCATCTCATGCGCGATACGGATCATCGGGATCGTCATGGGGTCGAAGCCCATCATCCGGGCGGCCACGGCATCGATGGCGACCTGGTCCGCGCTTGCGAGGATCACGTTCTTCGTATGGATACGCATCGCCCGCGGGCCCGGCCCATCGCCGGCGAACGTTCCGTCCATCACGGCGAACAGTCCAGTGTGTATCTCTTTCTGTATCTGCAGGAGGTCGACCAGCGTCTCGTGGATCTTGGCATGAGTCCAGTGCCTGTAGCGGTGCAGCAGGCCGCCGAAGGCGTTCTTCATCGCGCCGGTCATAGTCGTGAACACGTGCGTCTTGACGGTCGGCAACTGGATGATGTTTGTGCCGGGGAAGACCTCGGGTATGTAGATTTCTCCGTTGTAGATCTCGTCGAGGGCGATCATCTTCGCCTTCGGCCTGTAGCGCACCCATTTAATGGGCGGCGTGTCCAGCACGACGTGCGAGACGGCATGCGCGTCTTCCACCACGCCCTGCTTGTTCTTCGCGCGGCCTTCGTACGGGTCGACAACCACAGTCCCGTTATGTGCAGCGACTATCTCGGGCCAGCCGTCGGACTTCAGCTTGCGTATGACGCCGTCGAGCTGCCAGGGCGCGGTCGAGCAGGCCGGGTAGTAGTGCTGCCAGGAGATGTTGACCTTGAGGAACGTCTTGCGGCCGGGGGTGAGCGCTTCCCGGTAGCCTGCGAGGTCCATGAGCCGGGCGTAGTCCTCAAGGACGGTCTCAGGCTTCGTGTATAGGACTGCGACGCGCCCCATTTTCGCCAGAGCGTGAGGGATTTCCGGCGCGGTCAGTATGCGCGAAGCGTCTTTTTCCTTAATCGTCGTCATGTACCGGTGACTTTCAACAACAGACGGATAATGCCGCGTACGATAACGGTGAGAGTAAGCTCTCTCCGGCAAATTGCGCCCGAATGCAGTTTACGAATCCGAGTATAGCCGAGGCGCTCGTGCTCATAGACTCGCACACCCACAGATTGCCCGACGAGTTCCGCTCCGACCGCGACCGCATCGCGCGAGCTGATGCCACATTCGGCGCACTTTTTGCCAGCGCCGAAGCGAAGACCGCGTCAGCCGAAGACCTGATCGCCAGCATGGACGCCGCGGGCGTCGTCGCATCGGTCGCGGCAGGCTACGGCTGGACCGATATCGGCGTCGCGCGCC
>SXGR01232041.1_pt1 | contig 16989 bp, 12 predicted proteins | sample 3174711 | NCBI WGS metagenome assembly SXGR01 (sample SAMN11356860, study PRJNA531348) | freshwater metagenome | isolation source: freshwater sample F1-60 | place: China: Fuxian Lake, Yuxi | collected 2017-12-25
CCGCATGCCGAGGGAGCGGGTCCCAGTTGCGCTTGCAGCGGTTGTGAACGGGACGCCTGCGCAAATAGAAATCTATGCGGCGGGGATGTTATTGCTTTCCAGTGATCCGCGAGTTCGGACTCGGCGGCAGGCGACTCGTTGTCTGAGTCACATTGTCGATCAGACCATCACACATGTAATAGCACGTAATGACATGTATTAATGGGGGGGGGCTTTTGTTAAAGTTTAGGTATAGTTTCATTTACCCCAAACCTGCGACTCGTTGACCGAGCGAGACGAAGCCAACGCACATTCAAAGCATAATCACTCTATCAATGATTTATACTTCGTCCATATCAGCCAGAATTTCGTCCCGTTAAATTAACCCCAACATCCCACTGAGCCAAATGAAAAAGCCAACACGCTTGTCAGCTACGACTAACTATCCCGTTCGGATGATCGTGTCGTTTGTTTTGATCGGTTTATTCCTCACTGAGCTTCGCGCTCAGGTGACAGAAAAAGCAAAGAGCGAAAATGAACAAATCTTAAAGTTAGACGCTTTCACTGTCACTGAAAAGCAAAAGACCGGATGGAATTCGCAGCAAACATTTTCGGGTAGTCGCGTTGCTCAGAACATCATGAATATCCCGGTGAGCATAAGCATCATCAACGAAAACTATATCAAGGCCCTTGGGGCTAATAGCCTTTTTGATGTCATTAATTACTCAGCCGCGAGTGTTAATTCACGGGTGACTTATCGTGATGATTTCAGCATTCGCGGTTTCCGCGAGGCTCCGGCTCTTGATGGTGTGCCCTTCACAAGCCTCGACAAAACACCCCTGTGGGACATTGATCGAATTGAAGTGGTCAAGGGACCTACAGCGCTGGTTTATGGTAACGCCGCTGTTCTAGGCGGCACAATTAATTATGTTACCAAGCGTCCGAACCAGACAACATTAAGATCAGGCGATCTCAGTGTACTCACCGGCATCAATGGGCGTTACGGATTCAATATCACCGAACGCGCTCCTCTGACGCAGGATGGGAAAATCCGCTATCGACTGACCGCAGGGGTATCCGAATACGACGGATTTCGAGATTATGAATTCGAAAATTATCGTCTGCTCAGCGGCAGTGTCGATTGGACAGTTAACGAAGACATTGTAATACAAGTTGATGTGGGTGGCCATAGGAGTCATCGCGCAGATGCAAATCGTTCCTTGGTTGATCCCAAAACGCAAAGGCTGGCCGTCTTTCCTGACGGATTTACAACAACGGCGGATTGGGGGTATCAGGATTTTGAATTCTTCCGCGGGAAAGTAGAGGCCATCTATGCTCCGAACCGTAATTTCACTGCCCGTATTCTGTATAGTAGCTTAGAGGGTACTTACGATTATGAGGTAGCGCAACCCTTCCCAGGATTGAGAGTTGCGGAGGCGCCGAATTACGTAACGGTTGGGCAACGTTTTTTGGACTACCACCAGAAAGAAGAGAAACGCGACCTACAGGGAGATATTTCTTGGGAGTTCAATCTTGGACCATCGAAGCATCAACTGACAGCAGGTGCAGCGGAACTTGTTAATGATAATCGCGCCTTGGATTTTTGGACCGCAACCCTGGGTGATATCATCATAAAAGACCCGGTGTCGTCCCGTCCGCAAAAGCCAAGCCGGTCAAGCAATAGCAGCACTTTCACGCTACTCGCCAAAGGGAATAAAACCTACAATACTGGTTGGACAGGGTATATAAATGACGCAGTCACGCTGTTCGATGATCGTCTGATTCTCTCGGCAGGTACACGCTTTATCACCGCGGGCGCGACTAACGATGGCAAATCAAGAAACGTCAGCCGTTATGGAATCGTCTACAAACCCAATCAAAACTTTAGCGCATTCGGTGCTTATGGGAAATCCTTCCAGCCGCTATCTGGGTTCGATATTCTGGGTAAGCCTTACGTCGACATTACTGGTGAAAACAAGGAAGTCGGAGTGAAGGTTAACCTGTTTGGCGGACGCTTGTATGGCACGATTTCCTATTTTGATACTTTCAAAGACCCAGTGGTCACCCAAAAGGAAATGGTCACATCTACGGGAGTTATTGTTTATGGTAACGTACAGACGGCCAAGGAAACCAACAAGGGATTCGAAGCAGAGGTCGGCACCTCTCTTGAAATCGGAGACGGACAACTCATGGGGTTCCTAGTGTTTTATGATGCCGACCCGCGTGATGCCAAGGGCTTGAGGCCGGCGCGTGCCACATCGAAAAGGGATTCAATCTTTACGAGGTATGAATTAAAAAAGGGTTCCCTGCAGGGCTTTACCATCGGAGCAGGCGTCTCTAACTACGGTGATTCAGTCGGCACAGGTATTCCAATTCAACCGGGCTACACACTCTACAACGGTGTGCTGGGATATAACGCCAAGAACTGGTCCCTGATTTTGAATATGGATAACCTGTCTAATGTAAAAGATGCCATCATGGGTTCGGAGGCTAGCTTTTCTGTCTATTTGGCTCCCCCCCTTGATACACGTCTGACTTATACCTATCGTTGGTAAGTACCGGCGAGACAGTTTGAAGATACCTGTGCGCTTTCCTCATATGAAATCATCATGGTATATCGGACTCGCTTGGGCCGCACTTGTCACACCGCTACACCTCCTTGCCGGCGTCGTGGATATCGGCGCCGGCAAGCAAATCTTCATCGACACGAAGTTTGTGGAGGAACCACAAGGTGTAGTCCTGCGTATGAACCAGCCCGTCAAGCATGGGCCAGTTCTGCTGGGTACCAACTCTTGGGAAAACGGCATGGTCACGGGTGCCGGGACGGTGATCGAGGACGGCGGACGTTTCCGCGTCTGGTACACCGCTTGTCCGGCTTCGGGTCATCCGCTGGCGCCGTTCCGGCTGTGCTATGCGGAATCGACCGACGGCATCCATTGGGTGAAGCCCAATCTCGGGATCTATGAATGGGAAGGTTCGAAGGCGAACAACATCATCATGGACAGCAATATTGAAAATGGTGGCGGCATCTTTCTCGATCCGAAGGCGCCTCCGGCCCAGCGCTACAAGCTGCTGGCCCGTTTGTCGGAAAAGGCCCTCGCCAAACCCGGCCACGATCCGCAAGTCGGCAACGCGCCCAACGGCACGGGCATGTACATCTATACTTCACCGGACGGATTGCACTGGGAGCTTCAGCCGACGCGTGTGTTTCCGTTCAACCCGGACACGGTCAACATGGCGCTCTACGACAATCGTACGGACAGGTACCTCGCTTTCGTGCGCACATGGATCGGCGATCAGCGCCGTGTCGGGGTGGTCGAGATTCCCGATATTCTGAAACCCTGGCCGTATGACGAAAAAGCCCCGCCCCGTGAGCTGGGCGTGCACAAATTTGCGCGCACCATCACCGTGCCCTCACGGGAAATTCCCGATGCCTACGGCGTCGACGAGAAGGATCCGCCCAACAGCGATCATTACACCTCGGCGGTCGTGAAATATCCCTGGGCCGAGGATGTCTACCTGATGTTTCCCAGTCCGTATCGTCATTTTCCGGAACCACCAGCCAGCAAGTATCGCAACGACGGCTTGCTCGATATCCAGATGGCCGTGAGCCGCGATGGCCGGAAATTCCACGCCGCCTCGCGCTTTCCCTACATCGAGTTGGGTTTTCCGAATGACCGCGATTGCGGTTCGCTGTACATGTACATCGGCATGCTTCGCCGCGGGAGCGAGATCTACCAATATTATGGCGGCAACGACTGGAGTCACGGGGCCTACGAAGGCCTGCCGGAGATGCGCAATCGAGGGGGCATGATGCTTACCCGCCAGCGCCTGGACGGCTTTGTTTCGGTCGAGGCCGATGAAAAGGGCGGCTCCTTCGTCACGCCCGAGGTGATTTTCACCGGGGCAAAACTCGCGCTCAATTTCAACGCCTCTGCCATGGGCGAGGTGTGGGTCGAACTGCGCGATGCCGCCGGCCGCGCGATCGAGGGCTTTTCGTTTCAGGATTGCGATTCGCTTGGCGGCAACGACGTGGCCAAGGTTGTCACCTGGAAGCAGGGGCGGAACGATGTCAGCGCCCTGGCCGGGAAGCCGGTCCGCGTCGCGTTCAAGCTCCGGACGGCGAAGCTCTATGCCTTCCAGTTTGTCCCCTGAACTTCGCGTTACCCGATGAAATTCCAATCCCTTTTTTTTGGGCGCTTGGTTCTCACCGGCGCTCTGGTCGTCCTCGCTGGCTCGGCTGCGGTTGCGGCCGCACTTGAGCTGGGCACGCGGCGCGAACTGTTCGTCGATCACTACCTGATCGATCGACTCGATGGCGTCCGGCTAAAAATGGGCCAGCCCCAGCCGCGGGAGGTGGCGTTGCGTTTCGAGGAGCCGTGGGAAATGCCCTTCGCGGGTTGTCTTAGCGTGATCAAGGATGGCGACATCTACCGGATGTATTATCGCGGGGCCGGGGCGAACGCCCAAGGACAGTATGAGCCCGAGCTGGAATTCACCTGTTATGCCGAGAGCCGCGATGGTATTCATTGGCTCAAGCCCAAGCTGGGGCTGCACGAATTCCGGGGCAGCAAGGCGAACAACATCATTCTGGCGGCGGATGTGCAGCGGCGGATCTCCGCGACGTTTGCCCCTTTCCTCGATGACCGGCCAGGCGTCCCCGCGGACGAACGCTACAAGGGAGTGGGAGGGCAGGGGGGAGATCGTTCGATCGCGATGGGTCCCGACGGCCGCGGTCTCTACCGGTTGGCCTCGGCGGACGGCATTCACTGGCGAATTTTACCCGGGCCTTCATTGTTTCAAGGCTACGCGCTCGACACGTTGAATCTGGCGTTTTGGTCGCCCGCGGAAAAGACCTACGTGGCTTACATCCGAACTTGGTCGGAAGGCGGAACGCCCGATAAGCCGAAGTTTGCCGGTTACCGGACGAGCAGTCGTTCCGTTTCTAAGGATTTTGTCACCTGGTCGGAGCCCAAGCGAATGACCTTCGGAGATGCGCCGCCCGAGGATCAGCTCTACACCATCGGAGCCCGTCCTTATTTCCGCGCGCCGCATCTTATTATCGCGCTCCCGTTCCGGTTTAATCCCGGCAAGAACGTGCTGACCCTGGAAGAAGCGCAGGCGTTCGGCCTCGTCAGTCTGCCCGGTGAAAAGGCCGGCGGGCATCATGGCAAACCTCTTGGCAAGCTCGGCGCCGGACACGCCTTGGGCGGGCTTTCCGACGCGGTGCTGATGTCATCTCGCGGGGGTTATGTCTTCGACCGCACCTTCCTAGAGTCTTTCATCCGTCCTGGCCTCGACCGCCATTCCTGGACGGCCCGAAGCAATGTTCCGGCCCCAGGCGTCGTCGCGACCAGCGACAGCGAAATTTCGATTTATCTCCAGACCGGGTATACATCCAACAATTATCATATCCGCCGCTACACTCTGAGAACGGACGGATTTGCCTCGGTGAATGCCTCCTTTGCCGGCGGCGCGATGTTGACCAAGCCGCTGACGTTTTCCGGCAAGCGGCTGGTCCTCAATTACGGCACGTCATCGGTTGGATCGTTGAAGGTTGAAATCACGGATGAGACGGGCAAGTCGCTCCCCGGATTTTCCGCAGAGGACTGCGACGAGATCATCGGCGACGAACTCAGCCGGACGGTCTCATGGAAGACCGCTACGGATCTCTCTGCCTTGGCGGGCCGCGACGTGCGACTGCGTTTTGTGATGAAAGACGCGGATCTTTATTCCCTCCAATTCCGGGACTAACCTCTTTAGCCTGATGATATCTTTCTTTCTCCGCCCAATTCAGATTACTTTCGCCGGCGCAGCGCTGGCGCTCCCGGCGATGTTGCCGGCTGCGGTTTCGCCGGTCGATATCGGCGGCCGGCTCGAGCTTTTCGTCGACCGTTACCTGATTGAGGAGATGAAGGGCACCGAGTTACGCTTGGCCCAACCGCAGCAACAAGAGATCGTCCTGAATTTCGACCTGCCGTGGGAAATCCCGTTCTCCGGGGCGCACACGGTGATCAAGGACGGGGACATCTATCGGATGTATTACCGGGGCGCCGGCATCGACGCGCGCGGCGAATACGACGAAACGTCGGAGGTCACGTGCTATGCCGAAAGCCGCGATGGGATCCACTGGGTCAAGCCCATCCTCGGGCTGCACGACTACCACGGCAACAAGGCGAACAACATCATCCTGCCGCCCAACAACCGGCTGCGGGTGTCGCATAATTTCGCGGTGTTTCTCGACCCGCGCCCCGGCGTTCCGCCCGACGAGCGGTACAAAGGTTTGGGCGGAACTTCGAATCGTTGGGAGCAGGATAAGACCCGGCCCCACGGTCTCTACCGTTACGTCTCGGGCGATGGCATTCACTGGCGGTTGCTTTCCCCCGAGGGCATTTTCCAGGGCTATGCGCTCGATACGCTGAACACCGCGCTGTGGTCGCCGGCGGAAAATTGCTATGTGGCCTACATCCGGCCGGGCAAAACCAAGTACCGCACCATCAGTCGCGCCACCTCGAAGGACTTTGTGACCTGGACTGAGCCGCAGGAAGTCGATTACGGCAGCACGCCGGCCGAGCATGTCTACACGAACGGAACGCATCCGTATTTTCGCGCACCTCACATTCTGATCGCCTTGCCCTTCCGCTTTCAACCGGATCGCGCGGTGCTGAGTGCGGCGGAACACCGGACGTTCGCCACCCATTACACGCAGAGAAAAGGTATTTCCGATGCCATCCTCATGACTTCGCGCGGAGGGTCTCACTTTGACCGTACCTTCATGGAGTCCTTCATCCGTCCCGGCCTGGACCGCGGAAGCTGGGACGCGCGCAGCAATCTGCCGGGTCTGGGCGTGGTGCAGACGAGCCCTACGGAGATGTCGCTGTATCTCACGACCCATCACACGATGCGCGACTATCACATGCGGCGGTACACACTGCGCATCGACGGCTTCGCCTCGGTCAACGCGCCGTATTCGGGAGGGGTGATGATCACCAAACCGCTGGTGTTTTCCGGGGGACGTTTGGTCATCAATTACTCGACCTCCTCCGTGGGGCGGGTAAAAGTGGAAATCACCGACGCGGGTGGCTCTCCCTTGCCGGACTTTTCCCTGGAGTACTGTGACGAGATCGTCGGAGACGAAATCCGGCGTGCGGTAACCTGGAAGTCTGGGCCTGACCTCGCCACACTGGCCGGCCGGCCGGTCCGGCTCAAATTTGAGATGAAAGACGCCGACCTGTATTCGATCCAATTCCAATGAAACACCGCATAAAAACAAGCCTCCGCCGTGTCCCGCTAATCCTGTTGTCGGCGCTTTCGGTTTGCGCGGCCGAAACCCGCAGTTCCCGGACTGCCGCTCCGGTCGATATCGGCAGCCGCCTTGAGCTTTTCGTCGACCGCCAGCTAATCGGGCAGCAAAATAACACGCGACTGAAGCCTGGGGCGCCGCGGCGCGAGGAGTTGTCGATTGCCTTCGACCGCCCCTGGGAAGGCCGGTTCGCCGGAGCCTCGAGTGTGTTGAAGGACGGGGATGTCTACCGGATGTATTATCGCGGTTCGGGCTACGGGTCCGATGGCGCGGAAGACCCCTTGGCGGAGTTGACGTGCTACGCGGAGAGTCGGGATGGCATCCACTGGACCAAGCCGAACCTCGGCCTGCACGAATTCCTGGGCAGCCGGGACAACAACATCATCCTGCCTCCCGGCGACAAGCGGCGTCTCTCCCACAATTTCATGGCCTTCCTCGACAGCCGACCCGGAGTACCGGCGGCGGAACGCTACAAGGGGGTGGGAGGCACGAGAGAGCATGGACTGTTCCGCTTGGTCTCGGCCGACGGCATTCGATGGAAGATGTTCTCGGAGGAGCCCATATTCCTCGGGTACGCTCTGGACACAGTGAACGTCGCCATGTGGTCGCCGGCCGAAAATCAATACGTTGCCTACATCCGCACCTGGACGGAGGGCGGGAGGCCTGAGAATCCGAAATTCAACGGCCTGCGCACGATCAGCCGGGCGGTGTCGAAGGACTTCATCACTTGGAGCAAACCGGAGGAGATGAACTACGGCGACACGCCGCCCGAACACATCTACACGAACGGGACACACCCCTATTTCCGGGCTCCGCACATCCTGATCGCTCTTCCCTTCCGTTATGTTGATGGACTCGGCGGGAAGGTGGCATCCCATCAGGCTCCGCCTAAGACCGGGCGGGCCGCCCTGACCCAAGCGGAGATGGACGCGTGGAATTTCAACCTGCCGTGGATGAGAGTAGGCGTATCCGACGTGGTTCTCATGACCTCCCGCGGCGGCACCACCTACGATCGGGCATTTATGGAGTCATTCATCCGTCCCGGTCTGGAGCGTGGGTCATGGACCTCGCGTGGCAACAATCCGGCTGTCGGTGTGGTCCAGACAGGACCGAGCGAGATGTCCCTCTACCTTCAGGCCCACTACATGCTGCCGACCTACCACATGCAGCGATATTCGCTGCGACTAGACGGATTCGCTTCCGTCAATGCGCCCTACGCAGGAGGAGAAATGACGACCAAACCGATAAAGTTTTCCGGCAGCCGGCTCGTGATCAATTACTCAACCTCATCAGCCGGCAGCATTAGGGTTGAGGTTCTCGACGAGTCCAGCCAGCCGCTGCCCGGATTCTCGCTGGAAGATTGCGACGAGATGATCGGCGACGAGGTCAACCGGACGGTCTCCTGGAAGACTAAGACTGATCTCGCGACGCTCACCGGCCGCGCGGTCTACCTGCGCTTCGCCATGATCGATGCTGACCTCTACTCGCTTCAGTTCCAACCCTAAGCTCCCTCGTGTGATGAATCCGATACGCTTTTGCGTCCTCTTGCTGATTGGAACCTTTGCGGCCGCGATGCCGGTAAACCTGTCCGCCGGCACTCCGCCGGTGGACATTGGCAATCGCCTCGAACTTTTTGTTGACCGCTACCTTATCGACACCCTCGAAGGTACGGAGCTGCGCCTCGGACATCCCGAGCAACGCGAGATTGTGATGCGTTTTGACCTGCCATGGGAGATTCCGTTTTCGGGTGCACACACCGTGATCAAGGACGGGGACATCTACCGGATGTATTATCGGGGCGGCAACACGGACGCTCGCGGTGAATATGACGACGCGGCTGAAGTCACCTGCTATGCCGAGAGCCGGAATGGCATCGACTGGGTGAAGCCGATCCTGGGGCTGCATGAGTATCGCGGGAACAAGGCGAATAACATCATTCTGCCACCAAGCAACGAGCGGCGCCTCTCGCACAATTTCGCGCCGTTCCTCGATACGCGTCCGGGCGTGCCGGCGAACGAGCGATTCAAGGGTGTCGGTGGCACCCATAAGAATGGATTGTTTCGTCTCGTGTCGGCTGACGGCATCAACTGGAGGCTCTTCTCGCCCGAACCGATCTTTCATGGCTACGCCCTCGATACCCTAAATGTGGCCATGTGGTCGCCAGCGGAGGAGGTGTATGTCGCTTACATTCGCACCTGGAGCGACGGCGGAACACTCGAGAACCCGAAATTCAGGGGCTACCGGACAATCAGTCGTTCGATTTCCAAGGATTTTGTCACCTGGTCGAAGCCGGAGCCAATGAGCTACGGGGACACGCCGCCCGAGCATATTTACAGCAATGGCACCCACCCGTATTTTCGCGCTCCGCACATCTTGATTTCGCTTCCGTTTCGCTACGAGCCCTTGCGTAAGGTGCTGAGCGATGCCGAGCATCGAACGCTGCAGACACACTACACCCAGCGCATCGGGATTTCCGACGCAATACTCATGACGTCCCGGGGCGGAACCACCTATGATCGCACTTTCCTGGAGGCTTTCATTCGTCCAGGTCTTGAGCGTGGGGCTTGGGGGGCTCGCAGCAACATGCCCAGCCTGGGAGTGGTGCCGACCGGGCCGGGCGAAATGTCCGTTTATCTGGCCACGCATCACGCCATGGTGGACTACCATGTGCGTCGTTTCACGATGCGGACCGACGGCTTCGCCTCGGTCAACGCGCCGTTCGCGGGCGGCACGCTGCTGACCAAGCCTCTGGTCTTCTCCGGGAAACGCTTGGTGCTCAATTATTCCACGTCGTCGGTAGGCTCCCTGAAAGTCGAAATCACCGATGAAAGCGGAAAGGCGCTGCCGGGGTTTGCGCTGGAGGACAGCGACGAGATCATCGGGGACGAGATCGCGCGCACGGTTTCCTGGAAAACACAGACCGACCTGTCGGCCCTCGCGGGCCGGCCGGTGCGGCTGCGTTTTGTGATGAAGGACGCGGATCTTTACTCCCTGCAATTCCAACCCTGATGAATTCCACCCTGACCATCCGGGGCGCGCGGGCCGTGCTGCCCGACACCATGCTCGAAAATGCCAAGATCTTTGTCGAAGAGGGGGTCATTCGCGAAATCGTCGCGGACGGGGCGAAGTCCGGTCGGCAGGGCGGAACCGTGTTTGACGCCGGTGGGCGGACCGTCGGCCCGGGATTTTTCGACCCGCATTGCCATGGCGACGGGACCACGCGGTTTTTCGATGATCCCAACACGGTCGTGAAGAATTTGCTCCGGCATGGGACGACTAGCGTCCTGGCGACGATCGGCTACCCGGACATGGTGCGCGACGGGATCGGACGGCAGCTGGACGAATTCAAGGCCGCGCTTCAGCCTCAGGCGAAAACCGTGGTGGCGGGCGTTCATCTCGAAGGCCCGTACGTGAACCGGAAATATGGCGCGCAGACCTCGCGGGGCATCATCAAGCTATTCGATCCAGTTGAGTATCGGGAGCTGATCAAGCAGCATGGCGATTTGATTAAGTGGTGGACCTGCGCTCCGGAACTGGCCGGTGCGGCAGAATTCATGACGGCCGCCACGGCGCGCGGCCACATCATCGCGGCTGGGCATACCGAGGCCACGGCGGAGCAGATTCAGGCGGCGATCGGGCAGGGCTTGAAAGTAATCACACACTGGACGAACGCCACCGGCAATCCGAAGGCGGCGGCCTATCGTGGCACGCGGTTCCCGGGGATCGACGAGGCTTCGCTGGTCTTCGATGAACTCACGGCGGAAATCGTCCCTGACGAAGGCGGCCGGCATGTGCACCCGCTGATGGCGAAACTGCTCTACAAGGCCAAGGGCGCGAATCGGATCATGGTCATCACGGACGCCGGCTACGGCCGACCCGACGACCCCACGGACCCAGCGCTGGCGAAGCTCGATGTTTCGATCGATGCCGCTGGCGACCTCGCCGGTTCCCGGCTTAACATGGCCGGCGCGGCCCGTAATTTCCGGGCATTCACCGGCTGCACACTGCCGGAGTTGTTCCGCATGACCTCGCTGAACACGGCGCGCCTGCTGGGCCTCGATGGCCAGGTCGGCTCGATCGAGCGGGGCAAGCAGGCCAATCTCATCGTGCTCGATGACGGTTTCCATGTGACCCATACTTTCCTGCAAGGACACGAGGTGGCGCGGTGATCCCGGTTCTGGTGACGATCCAGTTCGGGATTTGCCACGAGAACAAGATGAACGCGAAACCCCGTAGCGAAACTCGTGAGAGTTTCGGAGCGATCCACGAAAGTCTCACGACTTTCGCTACGGATTACCGGTCAGCAAACCCATGAGTTTCTTATCCGCCAAATCCCTTCCCCGTTGGAGAACGGACGTCTTCCTGGCGGCGGCGATGACGCTGAACTACGCGGATCGTTCCGTGCTGCCGGTGATTTTCCCCGCGCTCCGGCTGGACCTGGCCCTCTCGAATGTGGCCTTCGGCCTGCTCGGCTCGCTGTTTCTGTGGAGTTATGCGATCTGCGGGCCGATTTCCGGAATGCTGGCCGACCGTTATTCGCGCCGGATACAAGTCGTCGTCAGTTTGTTTGCCTGGAGCGTTGCGACCGCCCTGACCGGCGCCGTCAACGGTTTCATCATGCTGGCGGTGCTCCGGATTGCCCTGGGTATTTCCGAAAGTCTCTATCTGCCCGCTTCGATCGCCTTGCTCGCTGATCATCACGGCCCCACCACCCGCGGGTGGGCGATGGGAGTGCAGTCATTTTCCGGCAGCGTGGGCGTCATCCTCGGCGGGGCATGCGCCGGTTATGTAGCGGAGCGCTATGGCTGGCGGTGGAGTTTTGGGATCCTCGGGTTTACCGGAATCGCAATCGCGCTCGTCGCACGGCAATTCTTGGGCGCACCGCCTGCGAGCTCGCTACCGGTGGACAAGCCCCGGGTAAAGGTCGGAGAGGCCCTGGCCTATCTGGTCCGCGTGCCCACCTTTCTGCTGCTGCTCGCTGAAACCGTCTTGGCCGGCGTCGCGGTCTGGATCTTTTTCAACTGGTTGCCGCTTTATCTGTACGAGACCCACGGCATGAAGATGGGAGCGGCGGGATTTGCGGGCATGGCGATGCTGCAGGGCTCGACCATGCTCGGGATTGTGGTCGGAGCCTGGTTTTCCGACCGGGCGGCGCTCCGGGCGCAGCGCAACCGGCTGCTGATCTTCGGGCTGGCTTTCCTCGTGGCCGCGCCGTGTCTGTTGAGTTTTCTTTTCCTGCCCAGTTATCCGATGGTGGCCCTGGCGGTCTCCGTTTTTTCGTTTCTACGCGCTGTCGGCGCGGTGAACGAACTGCCGATCCTCTGCGACGTGATCCCGCAGCCCTTTCGCTCGACGGCGGTCGGGATCTTCGTGGCCTGCGCCTGCGTCGGCGGTGGAGTGGGGACGCTGGTGGCGGCCTATTTAAAACAAAGCGTGGGCCTGGCGATGGTCTTTGCCGGGCTCAGCGCTGTGTTCGCCCTCGCCGGATTCGCGCTGCTCATGGGTTACCGGCGGCTGATCGGCCGTGATGTCGCCCGAGCCACGGCCTGGACCGAGGCGCAATCTACCTGAACTGTAGGCCAGGTCGGTGACCTGGCGCCACCTCAACGAGGTGGCCTACACTACCAGCCTAATTTCAAAAGACCCCACTCCCCGCCAACGATGCCGTTGGCGATGCTCACCAATCCCTCACTTTAATCATTCCGTGAACCCCCTTCGTGCCGCGTCTTTCACGACCACTGCCCAGTCCAAACTTCAGCGCGTGGCTGACTGGCCCCGCCTCCCGCCATCGATCACGCTCGACCGGGTCATCGGAGTGGGGGTGGATTCGCGGGGCTTCGTCTATGTGGCGCACCGCGGCGAGCACCCGCTGCTCTGCCTGTATCCCGACGGCCGGCTGTGCCGCGAAGTGGGGGCGGACGTCCAGCAGAAAAGCATCGCCTACGACGTGCGCGGACCGGTGCCGATCCCGATGGAGACGCGCTACTGGCTACACGGCCTGCACGTCGATCCGTGGGACAATGTCTGGGTGACCGATGTTAGTCGGCATCTGGTCATGAAGTTCGGTCCGGAGGGGAATTTACTGCTGACGCTGGGCGTGGATGGCGAGCGCGGCTGCGACGACCGACATTTCAACCAGCCGACTCACGTCTGCGTTCTACCCTCGGGGGATTTCTTCGTTACCGATGGCTATGGCAATTCGAGAATCGTAAAATTCAATGTTCTCGGCGAACGAATCTTAGAATGGGGAACACGTGGCACAGCCCCGGGCCAGTTCCATACGCCGCATGCAATCACCCTGGGCGACGACGGATTCCTATATGTATCCGATCGCGAGAATTTTCGGATCCAAGTCTTCGATGAGGCCGGGCGAATTCAAGGTTTCTGGGAAGGTTTGCACGGTGTTGACGGCTTGTACGCCGCATTGGACGGTTTCCTGTACGGCTCCGCCGGCGTAGACCATGCGGTGGTTCGCTTGGACCGGAGCGGGTGCATACATGACGTTTGGGTGGACAAGGAGCGATTCACTTATCCACATGGCATTGCCATCGGTCCGGATGGTGCAATATACTTAGCCGATTCCGGTGATGACTGGATCTTGCACAGGGGCATGCCAGACGCGCCTGATCGCACCTACCGGCTGGTTCCACGAAACGGTGGCGAGGGTAGTCGGGTGGTCAAGTTGCGCATCGCGGCGGACGAGCCGATTCACCAATAGCCAAACTGGGCGCGATTTTATTACGGAGTCACAGAGCGCAAATAATACGGCAGGGATTTTTGCACAGATACATTTATCCGGACATAGAACCAACGATCTATTCATCTCCGTCTTCGGAATCCCTAGCCTGCGATCGTTCAATTCATGAATCTTTCCATCACCGTCGATTTTCCGGACGACATCTGCAAAGGCCCCTACGATCCGGCGAGGCTCGACGCCCTCATGGCGGCGATCGCCTACACCGGAGCCCAGCGGGTTCACTGGCTCTATTATGGTGAGGTAACTCCGGACGATCCGCGTTGCGGTAACATCTTCAACGCGCATTGGGCGACCTACGGACCCGAGAGCATCTCGGCGCTTGGCGAGCCGCTGCGCGCAGCTGTCCCCGTGGCGAAAGCCCATGGACTTGAGATATTCGGCGTGCTTAAACCTTTTAATGGCGGCCTGTCAGGAACCTACCCCCTGGGATCGCCCGAGGCCGGTTCCAAATCGCGGCTCGTTCGCATCGGCGGAACACTTCAACAGGTTATCCCTTTTCTGGAGCGGCATCCTGAGATGCGGATCCAACGACGACCGGGCGCCGGTAACACGGCGGGACCGGTCGCCGCGATCCGGCTGCTAAAGGGGGATGCCGCCGCCAGTCGGATGCGGCCGGAGCACCTGCGACTCTGGGTTAGCGAGGACAATTACCATTATAAACCACTGCAGATGGTGCCGGAGGGGACTGTGACGGTGGAGTTGGCGGTACGAACAGTGTGCGATTACCACGGCAACATGCTGATTCGTCGCGGCGATCCGGTCCGGGTCGTGACGCTTACAGGACTCGCACTCAGTGCGCCGTTCGTCGTGCTCACTACGACATTTACCGAAGGTGCGGGCGACTTCCGTAACACGCCGCTCGGGATGATCGAAATTCTGGGCCAGGATGGACGGCCATTGGATTGTGTGCTTGCAACTCACGCTGCCGGCTGGATCCAGCCGCGCGATTTTCGGACTTACGGCCTGGATTTCGACCTCGGCTACGGGCATCTGCCGGTCACGCTCGATGAGCCATGGTGCGGCGTCGCGGGAGATCCGTGGCAGCCGTTTGCCGGCGAAGATGAACTTGCCGCGCAAGCTTTGATGGGGAAAGGGCCGGTCGGAGGATTTGTGGGCTTTGCTCTGGGTAAGAACGAATACCTCCCGGCGGCACCCAACGAAGCCTATCCGGAGGTGCGCGCGTTGTGGCTCGCGTGGGTTCAGGCCATGCTCGACACAGGCGTGGACGGGGTGGATTTAAGAATCACTGCGCATGGCTGCATGACGGATGAGCCGGAGGTCTACGGCTGGAATCCGCCGGTGATGGCGGCGTATCGGGAAAGATTTGGCGACGGCCCTATTGAACTGAGTAAGCTCGCGACTGTAAGGGGGGATTTCTACACGCAGTTTGTGCGTGAGGTGTCCAAGATGGTTCGCGAGCGAGGCAAGAAACTTCAGCTTCATCTGCACGCGGAAGCATTCCGTCCCGATCCGGTGTTTGGGCAGCAGAACGGGGTGCCGGCCAACATCGAATTCCAGTGGCGTCGCTGGCTTGACGAGGGGCTAGCGGACTCGGTGTACTTGCGGACCAGCTGGTTCGAGGGAGCCGAGGACCCGCTTGGAGTGAAGTCCACACAGAGGAGCCGCCTCAAAAGGATGCTGGCCGATCCGGTCGCACACGAAATGCTCGCTGTTGCGGCCAAGCATCGGCTGCCGGTTATACTTAATCGCTATATAGGAAGGGCGGCGGGTCTCGATGAATACCTCGACGATTTGGAGCTGACTGCTCGCGATGGCCGATTTGCTGGGTTTGATGTTTACGAGTTTTTTGATCTGGCCCAGTCCGATCCAGTACACTCAGGTCTCACCCCCCGACTCGGGCGGCTCGCTGGCTTGAAGGAGCGTTGGCAGAAGATCTCTGCTGCTGAATAAAAGGAATCGGCGATGCACAGTAGAGAAAAATAGCTGAGACAACCAAGGCTGCGCGGCCGGCGCCAGTAAGGTCCGTACGGAGTTCGGTCTTTCAGCTCTGTAAGGTAAGCGTTCGGCCGGAAGCGGTCGTGCGTTTTGCGGAGGTGGCGCGAGGTTAGCGTGCTCTCTCCGGATCAATCAACACTAGTCACTCAGCCCTTTTTTATAGGCGACGATGTCAATTTCCAGGAAGCACCGGTCGTTGATCACCGGAATCGTGGTGCGGCACGGATGCGGCGGTTTAAAGTACTCGGCGTACAATTTGCTGTACTCGTCGAAGTAAGCCAGGGGCGCGAGCAGCCCCGTCGTTTTGACCACATCGCGGAAGGTCAGGTTCTTTTCGGCCAGCAGGGCCCGAACATGCTCAAAGACTTTTTCATTCCCGGCCGTGGGTTTTTCTTATCGAACAAGGCTCCGTAACCCCACGTGTACATGAAATCCCCTGCCACGACCATTTGCGAGATAGGTAGGGTGTTTTTCACTTTCACCGGGTTATAAAATGTGATGCCAGTATTTTTTTCTTCATGGAGATGAATTATTGTGAGGGGGTACCTGCGGTGATGACGTGACCCCGCCAAATCAAGCCGCCTTCGGTGTTAGTCTGGGCCAACAAAGAGGACCCAGACTATGAAAGGCAAAAAGCATACAACTGAGGACAAGATCCGCATTTTGTGGGCCGCCGATGGCGGCAAGAGCATCGTGGAGATCTGCCAGGAGAAGAACATCTCGGAGCAGACCTTCCACCGTTGGAAGCGGCAGTTCGGCATGATGGAGGTCAACGAGGCCAAACGGCTCAAGGAGCTGGAAAGGGAGAACACTGAGCTGAAGAAGATGCTGGCCGACTCGCTGCTGGAGAATCGCGTGCTGCGGTTTGTGAACGAAAAAAAATTATGAGCCCGGGGCACAAGAAGCAGATGGCCCAGGCCGTGGTCGCCCACGGCCTGTGTTCCGGGCGGAGAGCCTGCGGCATCCTGCGCCTGGCGCGAGCCACCCTGTGGTA
>SXGR01042422.1_pt1 | contig 16968 bp, 15 predicted proteins | sample 3174711 | NCBI WGS metagenome assembly SXGR01 (sample SAMN11356860, study PRJNA531348) | freshwater metagenome | isolation source: freshwater sample F1-60 | place: China: Fuxian Lake, Yuxi | collected 2017-12-25
CATGTGAAACGCCGAGGTCACCAGGATGATGCGCGCACCGCCCCGCAGCCGTCGCGTGAGCAGGGCCGACACGGCGGCCGCCTCTTCGGCCGTGTTGAAGATACTGCCGGTCGTGAGAATCCGATCGGGCGGGACGCCCATGGCCCGTGCCTGTGCGCTCAGGACGTCCCCTTCCAAGGGCACGCCAGACTGCCAGGGCACTGCGCCGCCGGTGAAGACGATGAGCGGCGCCCGGCCCGCGTTGAACAATTCCAGGCCCCCGAAGAAGCGGTCGGCGTCCTGCCACTCGCTCACCGCCTCTGGTCCTGGCGCGGTCGCCCGGCCGGCGCTGAGGACGACGATGGCGTCGGCCACCGCGACGCTCGCGGCCGGCACGCGAACGGCGCCGCCTTCAATCACCCGGGCGAGTGCGCCCGACACGATCGGCATGCTGCACACCCACAGGACGCCGGCCGCCGAGATCAGCAGGGCCCGGCGTCGCAGCATGATGCCCGCGCCGATCAGGATCAGCGTGACGCCAATGGGCAGGACGAAAAGCGGCAGGATCTTGCTAAGGAGAATCATTCGGCCGCAACAGCGTCATCGTGACGATGCCGTCGCTACAGTCCGTGACGGAATATCCGCAAGACTCATAAACCGAAGCGGCGACCGTGTTGGCTTGCTTCAACTGCAGCGACAGTTCGGTCAGCCCCAGACCATCGAAGGCGAACGCGGTCAGCACATTCACGGCATCGCGCGCCAGACCGCGCCCCCGCGCCGTGGGTTCCCCGAGCATCAATCGCCCGAACTCCGCGCATTTGCGGTCCCAGTCCACACGATACACAGACGCCTGTCCGACCGGCTGGTTCTCCAAGGTCGTGTCTTCGATGATGAACACAAAGTCGTCATCGCGCTCGCGGTAGCCTTGCCACCATTGCTCGTGGACGGGGGCTGAGATCAGGTCGCTGCTGAAGAACCATGGACGGATTGTGTCGTCGTTCCGCCATCGCAGGGTCAGGGGCAGGTCGCCATGCTCCAGCAGCCGCAACCGGACCCACCGGCCGCTCAACGGAGGGACACTGCGCTTGGGCATGAACCTTAGTTCGACGCCGTCGGTGGTTCCCCCGCCACGCGCCCCTGCAGCCGCCAGCCGTACTTTCCGGTCGGCGTGATCACGACGTCGCTCAGATCCGCCGCCTTCGCCCACTCCACCAGATCGGGTTCGTCGTAGTAGAAACGAATCGGTGGCGACAGGCGATCGAACCAGTCGGCGTAAGTGACGTGGAAGGGATAGATCGCGTAGACCTTCACTCGGTCGAACACAATCCGGTCGAGTAGACCCCGGAGCGGTGTCGCCGAGAGGATCTTGTACGGGTAGGTGAAAAGGCACCAGTCGATGACTGCCGCCAGCCACGAGATCGCCTTCAGGAGCGGAAACGGCAGCCAAGGGGTCACGCGGCGTACCAATTCCAAGGCCGCGTTCATATGCCTTCTAGTCTTGCTGTAGAGCCACACCGCGCAGACGCCACCGCCACGAACCAGCCGCTTCAGCGCAAGGAAAGCGTCCAGCGGCTGCGGCAGGTGGTGCAGCACGCCCAGCGAGTAGACAAAGTCAAACGTGCCTGGGCGAAACGGCAGGCAGTAGATGTCGGCCTGCACGAGATGCACGTTGGGAAGATGCGCCGTGTTTCTCTGCGTGCTTTCAATCGCCGCGCTGTAGTCGATGCCGACCATCTCGGCGCCGTAACGGGCCGCATAGAAGATATGCCGGCCGAAACCGCAGCCCGCGTCGAGCCCCAGCTTGTTGGGAAAGAACGACGGCTGCAGCGGCTCCACGTACTTCAGGAAGTTGTGCTCGAACTCCACGGCCATTTCGGAGAAACTGGTCCACTGGTAGCCGAAGCTGGCCTTGGTGCGGATCTTTGCGTCACGCTTCTCGCCTGGCCGGTCGGCGCCAATGGCGGCGGCAAGCGCGGCCAGTTGACTGGCGTAGCGGGTCTGCCACTCGAAGTGCTCTTGCCATGCGCCTTTGAAGATGCGTGGGATGTCCGAGACAATCGGGTATGCGGCGCCGCACGCGGTGCAGGTTAGCACGCCATCGGAAACCTGATCGCCACGCCGCGCAAACTCCTGGAGTGCGAACGGCGAATGGCAGGACGGGCACACCAGCAGACTGAACAGCCTGTCACGCACCGCGTCTCACCTCTCCAACCCTACCGGCAACAGCCCGCACCCACTCATCTTCGGCATCGAGGATCAAGCCCAGTTTCTCTTCGAGCAGGCGATCGACCACCGTCTGTGTGCGATCGACCACTGCCGAAAGGGAGAATCGCTGGATGACGCGTTCGCGGCCCAGTAGGCCCATCCGCCGGCGCTCGGCCGCCGAGTGGAGCAATCGCGCGGTCTTGTCCACAAACCCGTCGACATCGCCAACATCGACCAGCCACCCGGTAATGCCATCGTCAACGGCCTCGGGCGTGCCGCCCACCGCCGTCGCGATAATCGGAAGTCCTGCCGCCATGGCCTCTAACGTGGCATTGGGCATGCCGGATACCACCGATGGGTGAATGTAGATGTCGAGCGACTGCAGGAAGCTCGGCGCATCCAGCTCAAAGCCGGTGAATTCGACCAAGTCAGTCAGGCCCAAGGCTGCGGCCTTTGCGCGCAGCGCCGGCTCTTCGGCCCCCTCCCCTGCCGCCACGCACACCCAGCCGCTGGGGACCTGCTTCCGCAGGGTCGCGAGTCCGTCGAGCAGCCAGTCGTGACCGTTGGCGCGATGCAGCCTGGCGAGCACGCCGAGACGCACAATCCCGCCGTCCGGCCGTTCGGCAGGCCGGTAGACCTCGGTATCCACGCCGTTCGGAATCACTTCTACCCGATCTTTAGTCAAGCCGAGTTGAGTCGACCAAAACCGGCGCCCGGCCTCTGAGTTCGTGGTCACCACATCAGCCAATCGGACGCTGAATCGATTGAGCATCACGCGCCATCGCGACTCCCAACCGACGACCCGTTCGCTGCAGATGATCACCGGGACGCCTGCCAAGCGCCCGCACAGCCGGCCGGCCTGGTTCGCGTGGAACATGTAAGTCAGCAACACCGTCGGACGCTCTCGGCGCAGCCAGGACCAAAGTGCCGGCACCAGGCTGGCGCCGCGCTTTGAACCAATCACTACGGTGCGCACGTCCTGCAATTCCGGCTGCGCCAACAGCCGGCCGCTGCCCTTGACGAAGGCCGCCACCACCACCTCGTAGCGGTGCCGGTCAAGGCGGGCAGCAAGCCTGGCGACTGCTCGTTCGGCACCGCCGACATCAAATGTAGGCAGGAGAAAGACCAGCTTCACAGCGGGCGTCATGAGAACGTCAGCCCTCCACGGGATCCGTCTGCAGCGATCAAACCAACTCGGCGCATGCCAGCCTTACACGACGCAGGGGATAGCGGTAAGACAACGACAGAAGTATGCCTGAACGGTAGACAGGTCGTCGAGGCTAATCTGGGTCTCCAGCTCGTTGTTTTGGGGGCGTACGAGGTCAGACTTCCACTCCGTAGAACCACGCCAGGTGGTCGCCGCCGCTGATCGTGCCGGTGACGACATTCTCAATCAGGAAGTAGCAGACGACCTTGTAGCTGCTGTTGATCAGCAGGGTCCCGATGCCATTGTGGTTGGCCAGGAATCCGACCAGGTCGTCAAACTGCCGGTCGAGCCTCAATCTCAGCTGCGACCTCGAGCCGATGCTCATGGTCGGACCGAGCTGCCGCTGGCCGTCGGGGGTCAAGGCGGTCAGCGTGAACTCGACGGCCTCCCGGTACGGGTTGATCATGACGAGTTGCGGTCGCAGCTGCTGGTTGCAAAGGAGCCCGGGCCACAGCTGGCTCTGTCCGCCAAGGGTGCGCTTGACGGATCCGTAGAACTGGATGGTCGGCAGCACCAGTTGCATCAGCCCATCGTCGGAGTAGTAGTCGAGCCACATCTCGTTGTAGTGCTGGGGACGAAGGTCCTGCCGGGGTGAGGTTGCCACCACCTCGATAAAACCCTCGAACGGGGCTTTCAACTGATCGGCGAACACCCGCCCCAGGTCGATACGGAGGTCGCGGTCGAACGCGGTCTTGCGCGACACCCACGGCAACCCCTCGGGACACTGCTCCGAAAACAGGACCAGGTGAACCTGAAACGGGCCGCGGCTGTTGCGAGTGAACGCCGACGGGACGAGATTGAGGCGGGTGTGCAAACCGTCGCGCTCGACAACCCAGGCCGCGGCGTCTGAGTAGTCGGCCTGCAGCGCCGCAAACGCCTCGACGCCTTCTACAGGTGATTGACGTTCCATGTGTTGCGACTCGAATCGTGTGCGAGGAAGTAATACATGGCACGATGCGACCAGTTGTCGAACCGCAGCGTGCCGAGGCCCTGCCCGAGAAAGTCACCAAGGTGGCCGAACAGGTCGCGCGTGCTGGTCATCACCGTTCCATACGCGGGCACCTCCACCACGCCCTCGCGGATCTCGCCGCGCTGGTTGGTGAGCAGGACCCGTGACTTATAGGGAGATGGCTCGATGTTCGAGACACTGACGTAGATCGTCGGCTGGCCTTCGGCCATGACCCGTACCATCGCGCAGTAGCCGTGGTGTCGCGTCACGTCCGGGGTCCATTGGTCGTGCGTCGACGCCGCGGACACCTCGTTGTAGTAGTGCGTGTAGGGACGCAGCGACCCGATGTGCCGGCGCTTGCCCCGGACGACGATGGTGCCCAGAAAATCGGCGCCGTCGCCTCTCTTGCCGACGAGATCCCGCCCTTCCAGCAGCAGCGTCCGGTCGCGGCGCACCCGGTGACCTTTGTCGTAGACCAGCGCCCCGGTGTGGTCGATCAGCTGAACCGTCAAGTCCACGTCGTCAAAATCGCGCGCGCCTGGCTGCGGGTTGATGTTCGCGAGCGCCACACGCGAGTGCAGATCCGCGCGCTCGACAATGATCGACGCGAACACCATCGGCTGAATGCGCCAGCGCACCTGGCGGTGGTAGAAACGCTGCGCCAGGCGGTAGGCGTGGAACCGTTTGGCCAGCAGCAGGAGGTTCGCGCGCAGGCCTTGCCGGGGCGCCACGTACTTCCCTTTTGCCAGCACATCGTCAAGAAAGTAGGTCAAGTCGGCTTCGCAGCCGAAGCACCTCGTGCACGCGCTGGTGGAGGCCCGGATCTGCGCCAGTGATTTGTTCCCGGCCGCGTAAGCCTCTGCAATTTCCCGATCGGTGACGTTGAGGCACAGGCAGATCTTTCGTGCCGTACCCGCCGGCAGATCGTCCATCATCGGAGTGCGCTCCTCATAAGGTTTGCTCGCCCGCGGCAAGCGCCTGCAGGATCGTGGGCGCGTGTCGCTCGAGTGAGTGCCGCTCGATCGCGACGCGCCTGGCACGCTCGCCGATCACACGCCGGCGCTCCGGTTCGGTGATCAGTTCCTCCAGGGCCGCCAACCATTCGTCAACGCTCGACCCGAGAAAGCCGGTTGTGCCGTGCTCGACCAGGTCGGTATTGATCCCAACAGGCGATGCAACCGTGGGAATCCCCATCGCCATATACTGCAGGATCTTGTAGCCGCCTTTCCCGCGGGACCATGAATCGTCCGTGAGCGGCATCAGCCCCACATCGAACGTGCCGAGCACATTGACCTCAGTATCGATCGCCCACGGCGTCCGGCGAACTTCCACGCCAGGCAGGTCGAACGGACCCGCCCCGATCAGGTGCAGGACCAGGGCGTGCCCCCGCCGGGCGAGTTCCTGGAGCACAGGACCCAGGAAGTCCAGGTAGCCGGTCGTAGACGGACTGCCAATCCACCCCAAGACGACCGGGCCGCCATGGCGCATTGCCACGGGCCGGTAGCGTTCGGTGTCAATGGGCCCAGTAATGGTCAGCAACCGGGAGCAATACTGCCCCGCGTAGTCCCGGTTGGTGTCGTTTTCGATGATCACAAGATCGCTGGCTTTCAGCATACGCTCGAACTGAAGCGTCCGGCGGCGCCGGATCCATCCGCGAATCCCTCGGTCTTGCCCGGGGGCCAGTGCGTACATCGCATCATCGAAGTCAAAGACGAGGCGGCGTCTCCCGGCCTTCAGGAACCGGAGCACCCATGCCGGCAGCACGACCTTCTGGACGTAGACGGTGTGGCACCTGCGGACCCGCCGCAACAAGTGGACGAGCACCCGGACCTGATGCAGGTAGTTCCACAGATGTTCGAGAACCGGGACCTGGTGCTGCCGGGTGCTGGCAACGAACCGGTCAGATTGCCAGATCAGCAGGTCATAACGCACGCCAGCGGCAGCGAACCAGGGTAAGTACGCGAACACTCGCGTCCGGCTGCTCGCGACCGGCGGTGGCCCCAGCGCAAGAATCAGAAGGGTCACAGGCTCATACCGGCTATGTCTTTGCCACCATGAGAACGTTGCCGGTCAGGTGTTGCGTCACTGGACGCAGGGTGCGGGCCAAGCCGGCCTCGGTGGCGACCGCGCCATACCGCGCGACGCGCCGGCCCATGCTCTCGGGCGCCATGCCGAGCGCCAGCGCGTCGAGTGCGGCGCTGGCCCGGAAAAACACCCGGTACGGACGCGCGTCGTGGAAGCCCCCGGCCGTCACGGCGTCCAGCACTTCGCTCCGCCGGTGGCGCTGCTTCTGCCAATACAGCGAGCGCTCGGCGACGGTTCGGCCGAAGTACGGGGTCTCCGGCGCTTCCACGACCGGCGCCCGCCAAGCACCGAGCTGGTGATACGTGAAGGCGAGCACCCCTCCGGGCTTGAGCACGCGGTGGGCTTCGCGAAGGAACCCGGTGAGGTCCGACAAGTACTCGCAGAGCCCAAGCGACACGACCACGTCAAAGGTCTCTTCGGGGAATCCGAGTTGCAGCGCGTTCATCTGGATGTAGCGAACGTTGGGTAGCCGGGGCGCCCGGGCCAGCAGCGCCTCCGACAAGTCGGCGGCCACCACTTCGCGTGCGACCTGGCTCAGCCGGGGCAAGAGGCGGCCGCCACCGGTGCCGAGGTCAAGGACGCGACCGCCGGCCAAGGGCAGCAGCGCGTGTACCAGATCTTCTTCACAGCGGGCCAGGTACCACGCCTGGTCGCCCTCGTAGCGGCGCAGGAAACTGTCGGCAACGAGGTTGTACCACGCACGAACGCGCGTGACGTCAGAGGGCTCCGGATCGCTCACGGCTCTCCCTGACCCACACCCGATGCGTCCACACCCTGCGGCGGACTGACGTTGCCGCCCGTGACGCGGCGCCAGGTGCGCAGGCCGCCGGCAAGGACCGCCCGCGACTGGCGCTTCCACAACGGCTCGGGCTCGTCGCCCGCCCACGGAACGTCACAGCCCTTGCAGACTTCGAGCTGGTCGTACTGCTTGTTCGAGATCATCCGGCGCAGGTTCTGGTACTCGGGCGAGTTCCACACATCCAGGACCGGGCGCGCGGCGACGTTGCCGTTGAGGTACTTCGACTTGAAGTCGTTGCAACAGCCGACCACGTCGCCGTTCCACGTGATCGCCATGCGATCCCAGGGCATGTGGCAGATCGACAGCTTCGAGAGGTCGCCGACGTTGTCGCGGTACCTGACGAAATCCGTGTACTCGCCCGCCCACGAGTGCGCCGGCACGACGCTGAGCTCGTCGGGCAGATCCTCCTGGAAGATCTGCTTCATCGCCTCACGCTGCTCGTCCGGGTTCTCGCCCTGGAAGTAGATGATCTGAATGCGCGTGAACGGCAGCGACGAGCCGCGCTTCCGCTTCTCCTTCATGACCTGCCGAATCACCGCGATCACCTTGTCGTAGTCACCGGCGACGCGGACCCGGTCGTAGCGCTCGCGCGTCGGGCCGTCAAAGCTGAACGACAGCTCGGCCAGTCCACTGTCGAAGATCTGCCGGATCTTCTCGTCGTTGAGCAACACCGCATTGGTGTGAATGCGCGTGAAGATGCCGCGGCTCGACGCCGCCTTGATCATGTCGAAGATCCGCTTGTGCAGCAGCGGCTCGCCGGCCAGGAACAGGCTCATGTTGGGCACGATCCCCGCGACATCGTCGAGCACCTTCTCGAACAGCTCGTACTTCATGGTGCCGCGCGCCCGGTCGAGCCCGGTGGTGACCGGGCACATCGGACACTTGATGTTGCAGTGGGCGGTCACCTCGAGGAAGATCTCGCGCGGTGGCAGCGTCATGACCTCGACGCCGCGCTCCGCGGCGTCGCGGATGCTAGCCGCCCAGGCAGAACGCTCCAAAGTCCGATAAAACCGAAGCGGGGAGATCATAAGAGTCGGCCGTCCTTTCCTGCCGTCACGGTCGCCACGATTGCTTACTGGGTAATGTCGACCGGCTGCCGCCGCGCCAACGACTGCTGCGCCGCCAATGCGATGCGAAGGCTCAGCGATCCCTCCGCAAGGTCGGGCCGCGGCCGTGCGCGCCCCGCCAGGCACTCCAGGAAATGCTGGAGTTCGCCCACAAACATCTCGTCCCGATCGACGTCGAGCCGCTCCTGCTGGACCGTCCCGTCGATGGCCACATGCGTCACATCGCCCGTTCGCAGGTCGGCGCGCAGGCGGCCAGCGTGTCCCAGGACCTCGCACGCACGCACCGGCGGCCGGCGCAGGTAATCCAGGTGCACGTGCACCAGCCGAATCGGCGCGCTGGCCGGATACTCGAGCGTCACGCTGACGACGTCTTCAACGTCCAGCTCCAGGTCGGTCAGGTGGCCGCCGGCGGCATAGACCCGCTCGGGCATGCCCCACAGCCAGACCGCGTAGTCGAACTCGTGAATCTGCGTCAGCAACACCCCGCCGCCCAGGGCCCTGACGGCGGCGTAGGACTCGCGATAGTCCTCGTACGGATGCCAGCCCGGCAGATACTCGCCAAAGTCGAGCCGGGCGGAGACCGGCCGGCCAATCTCACCCGCGGCCAGGCGCTCACGCAGCCGCAGCAGCGCCGGGTGGTAACGCATCTGGTAGCCGACCATGGCGACCAGCCCTCGATCTTGGACGCTGCGCTGCAGTGCCTCGATACCATCCCACTGGTGTCCCAGGGGTTTCTCGATGAATAAGTGGCAGCCGGCGTCGGCCGCCGCCTGAGCCGTGGCGAGGTGGCTGGCTGTCGGGTTGGCCACAATCACCGCCATCGGACGCTCATTCAGGGCGTCCGCGAGCTTCGCGAACGTCCGGATGCCGTACTCGTCCTCCGGGCGGCGCGTCGTGTCACCGGCTCCGAGCACCTGCTGCCGCCCCCGCACCCGCCAGGCCAGCAATTCGACCCGGTCGCCGAGAAGCCGTCGCAAGTTGCGAGCGTGGCGTTGGCCGACGCTGCCGAGCCCGGCGATCAGCACCTTCATCGGCGGCGCCCCGGGCAACGACACCTTAGAATCCGTAGGCACGCAAGCGGTTCAGGGCCACCCAGAACCCTTCGCCGTCCTCTTTATGGCCCATCCAGATTTCCGGCGTAAACGACGCGCCGGTTTCGAGCAGCAGCGGCGACAGCACCTTGAAATCGACTTCGCCTTCGCCAATCTGGAGACCTTCGCTATCGAGGCCGGCGCCGTCCGAGATGTGCAGGTGCCGCACCAGGGGCTTGAGGGCCTCGAAGTAATCCTTCTGCGACACGCCGGCGGAGTTGCAGAACAGCTGGGCGTGCGACGTGTCGTAGCACATCGAATAACCCTCCTGCGTGCAGAACTTCAGCATGCGATCGAGATCGGTGAAGGTGTTCGAGTGCCACTGGCCGCCCTTGTACCACGGGATCGGCGGCACGTTCTCCAACAGGACTTCGACCCCGGTGCGATCGAGCTCCTTCAACGACTTCGACAGACGCAGGTACATCTCGTCCTTCTCGGCGTCATCGGCCGGCCGGTCGTACGTCATGCCGCCGGTGTGCAGGACGAACTTGATCTGCTCGGGCGTGTCCGGAAACGACGCCCGCAGCCGCCTGGCCACTTCGATCGCCGACTGGACATTGGCGACGCTCAGGCGCCGCAGGTTTTCGTCGCGGGCGCAAAGATCGAGCAGTTGATCCCCGTAGAGTTCAGGAGCATGGACAATGAGCTCGGTGCCCGGCATCGCCGTCACCTCGGACATCCGCGCCAGGTCCTGGCTGCTGAAGTGGAACTCCAACACCGGCGGGCGGCTGCCGCCGACGATCTCGTTGAGGTCGTGATACCGGACGATCAGGCCCCAGCGATTGTTCGACGCGAAATTCCGGACGGCCAGGGCTTCTTCGCTCAGGTCGCGCTCGAAGAAGTAGCCGCCCGCCCGGATCGGACGCCGTGCGGCGCGCCCGTACAGCTCCTGCACACGCTGCGGTGACAACCCGTTCGCCGGGCTCTTGATCGCGCAGGCCTCCGGGGTGATGACATCGCCGGGCGCGAGGTCGCGCGTTGCAACCACGCTCTTGCCGAGCACCTTGCGGTTCATGTACTCGCCGCGCGACATCGAGCGGACGCCGGTGCCGAGCGACTCCTCGACGTGGCGGACATCGCGCACCAGCTTCTTGAGGCCGGTCGGCTCGAGGCTCATCGCGTGATCGGGCCCGCGCATGGTCCGATCGAGCGTGAAGTGCCGCTCGATGATGCACGCGCCCGCCACCACCGAGGCCGACGACACGGCAATTCCGAGCTCGTGACCTGAGTAGCCGACCAGGCAGCCAAAGCGCTGCCTCAGCGTCTGCATGAAGCGCAGGTTCACGTCCTTGAAGGCAGTCGGATAGGCGCTGTTGCAGTGCAGGAGCGCGAAGTCGGCGCCCCGCTCGCGCAGGAACTGCACCGTGGTCTCGATCTCCGCCATCGTCGACATGCCGGTCGACACGATCAGGGGCTTCCCCTTCGACAGCACCGATTCGAGCAGTTGCAGGTTGGTCAGGTCCGCGGAGGCGGTCTTGAATGCCGGCACGCCGATCTCGTCGAGCACGTCGACGCTGCGGCGATCCCACGGCGTGCACAGGAACATCAGCCCCTTGGCGGCCGCGTAGGCCGCGAGGTCGCCGTACTGCGTCGGCGTCAGCTCGCAGCTCTTGATCAGGTGCATGATGTACTGGAAGCCGATGTCCTCGGCGGACATGTCGTCGACCACGCCCTCGCGGTACAGCTCCGCCGCATCGCGCATCTGGAACTTGACCGCGTCGGCGCCGGCGTCGGCGGCAATGTCAATCAGGTTGCGCGCCAGCTCGATGCTGCCGTTGTGATTGACGCCGGCCTCGGCAATGACAAAGGCCGGGTGGCCATCGCCAACCATCCGCGGTCCGATTTTCAACTCGAGATTACTCATCGCCACTCTTTCCTCAACGCGCGCGGAGCGACGGGATCGACACCCCGGGGACCCCGCGCCGTACCATCACGTCAGCAAATTCCAGGTTGGCCTCGGTATCGATATCCACCCAGCTGTCCTTGCCCAGGTGCAGCGGCAGAATCCTCCGGCCGGTCATCGACCGCAACTCCCGGATCGTCCGGGCACGAGCAACGTCGATGTAGCCCGCCTGCCAGTACACCGCCGGCAACCGCTGGTGCGGCTGGTTGTAAGGTTCCGGCATGTCGAGTGGAATCAGCGGCTCCAGGAATCCACTCTCGGCGATTCGCCACATTTTGAACGGGTTCTGGAACGGCTTGCAGACACCGCGCACCGAATCCGCCTCGCCGTTGGCCTCGAGCATGGCTACCGCACGGTCGACGTCGGCGGTCAACCGCAGCGGCGACGTCGGCCGTAGGTGCACGACCAGCGCCGGCTCCCACCCTTCATGTTCGGCCAACCACGAGAGGGCATGCTCGAAGACCGGCAGGTCGGTGGTGTCATCCTGGGCCAGCTCAGAAGGACGCAGGAATGGTGTCTCCGCGCCATACGCCTGCGCGGCCTCGCGAATCTCGGGGTCGTCGGTCGTCACCAGGACGCGATCAACGCGTGGCGCCGCCAGCCCCGCGGCGATCGACCACGCAATCAGCGGATGACCGCCCACGAGCCGCAGGTTCTTCCGCGGCACGCCCTTGGAACCACCGCGAGCCGGCACGATCGCCACCACGCCGTTGGCGGCGGTCACCATGCCGACCATCCGCCGTCTACCACCAGGTTGGTTCCGGTCATATAGCTCGAGGCGTCTGAGGCCAGGAACAGCAACGCCCCGCAGTACTCGTCCTTGCGGGCCATGCGTCCCATCGGCGTCCGTTGTGAGTAGCGCTGAACGAAGCTCTCGTCCTGCTCGTGCTGGACGCCGCCCAGCGTGAGCGTGTTGACGCGAATGCCTTGTCCACTGAAATAGGTCGAGAGGTACTTGGTCAGCCCGAAGACGGCGCTCTTGGTCACTGAGTAGGTTACGGGCTTCACGAAGACCGCGGCCCGGTCAGGCGACTCGTACAGGCGCTGGTCAGGTCCCAGCATGCCGTAGATCGAGGAGACATTGATGATGATACCACCCTTCTGCGCGAGCATCGGGCGCGCCGCGGCCTGGGCGCAGAGGAACATGCCGGTGACGTTGACCGACAAAGCCTGCTGCCACAACACCATTGGGAAGTCCTCGAAACGCAGTGACGTTCCGGCCGGTGCGCCGGGTGCCACTTTCGGGTCGATGGCCGCGTTGTTCACCAGCACGTCGACTCTCCCGAACTCACCCATCACGGCAGCCATCATGCGTGACACGGCCGTGGCGTCAGAGACATCGGTGACGGCCGTCAGCACGCGACCGCCGCCGGCCAGCTCACCTGCCGTGCGCTCGAGGCCTGCGGCATCGATGTCCACCAGCGCGACACTGGCGCCGGCTTCGACCAGCGCCTTCGCATACTCGCGGCCCAGCAGGCCGGCAGCCCCGGTCAGCACGACGACGCGCCCGTCCAGCCGCAGGAGCCGGTCGACGTTCATGCGAGGGCCTCCCTGGCCGCCTGCACGGCGGTGACCACCCGCTGGCGATCGTCATCGTCTATTCCGACGGTACCCGGCAGCGCCAACGATCGCCGCTGGATGTCGACACTGTGTTCACAGTGGAATGCCTGGCAGTCGCGATAGGGTGCCTGCTTCGACAGCGGGGTCCACAGCGGGCGGGTTTCGATTCGGGCGGCGTCCATGCGCGCGGCCACGTCCGGCCGCGACCGGCCGAAACCATCGTCGATGAGGACCGTGAACTGCCACCACGAACTGCGGGCCCACGGCGCCTCGCGCGGCAAGGTCAGCGGCAGCGCGGCGAGATGGCGCTGGTAATAGGCCGCCGTCTCCCGCTTGCTGACGAGCCGTTGGTCCAGTTGTTCGAGCTGGGCCACGCCCACGGCCGCCTGGATGTTCGTCAATCGATAGTTGAAACCAACGGCCCCATGCAGGAACTCCACGTCATCGTCTTTGGCCGTCGTGGCCAGGTAGCGGACGCGCTCGGCGATACGGTCGTCGTCGGTGAGCACGGCGCCGCCGCCGGTGGTGACCAGCTTGTTGCCGTTGAAGCTGAGCACCGCGAGCTCTCCCCACGCGGCCGCCGGCCGGTCGCGATAATCGGCCCCCAGGGCCTCGGCAGCGTCGACGACGACGCGAAGGTTGTGTTGCTGCGCGAGCGCAATCATGGGTTCGATGTCGACGGGATGACCGAGAATGTGCACCGGCACGATCGCCTTCACGCGCCTTCCGGTCGCGCGGTTGCGCAGGGTGCCGCCCTGTGACGTGCAGCAGGTCGTGATGAAGGACGCGAGCTTGTCGACGTCCATCTGCCAGTAGACGGGCTCGGCGTCGATGAGTACGGGCCATGCGCCGCAGTACTTGATCGCGTTGGCCGAGGCCACGAAGGTGAGGTCCGACACCAGCACTTCATCGTCCGGCTCCACGCCAGCGACCAGCAAGGCGACGTGCAGTGCGGCTGTTCCGGTGGCGCACGCGATGGCGTGCCGCCGGCCGGTCAGCGCCGCCAACTGTGCCTCGAAACGATCGACGAACGGTCCGCGCGACGAGACCCAGTTGGTCGCCACGCACTCGGCCAGATACCGGGCCTCGTTGCCCAGCATCGCCGGCGCTGACAGCGGAATTCGCGCGCCATCGTTCGCGCCGGTTTCCTTGACACTCACTGCGCCTCCTTCATATACTCGCAACGCTTCCTCGCGCACCAAGCCATTCGCGCCCATGTCCCCTGACACCAAGATCAATTGCAACCTGTGCGGCGCGGACGATGCTGCGCCGCTCGAGACGCGCGCGCGGTGGGGCGAGCGGATGCACAACGTGGTCTGCCGTCGCTGCGGCCTGGTCTACGCCAGTCCCCGCCTCGACCGCGACGACCTGGACGAGTTCTATCGCCGCCGTGTGTATCCGCAGTTCCTGGGTCCCGACGGCCGCTTCACCGAACGGTTGACGAACGCCAGCGCCAAGGAAGCCGCGGTCACCTTCCGCTACTTCGCCGAGCGGGGCGGGCTGCAGCTGCGAGACCAGCAGGTGCTCGAAATTGGCTGCGGCCTTGGGCATTTCCTGGCGCTGTGCCGGGACGCGGGCGCGCACGTGCAGGGGGTCGAGCTCGATGGACTCTACGCGGACTACGCCGAGCGCGAACACGGCCTGCCGATCGTCCGCAACCACATCGAACGCGTCGACTTCGAGCGCCTGTTCGATGTGATCGCCTTGTTCCATGTCGTCGAACACCTGGAAGATCCGATCGAGTTGCTGCTGTCGCTGCATCGCCTGCTCGGACCCGACGGCCGCCTGCTGATCGAGGTGCCGAACCTCGCCGGCCCGTGGCGCGTGCCGCCGTCGGAGTTCTTCAGGGTCGAGCATCTCTTCAACTTCACGTTCGAGACGCTGTCGCAGTTGCTGCGGCGCGCCGGGTTCGAAGTCGAAGCCCGCGATCACGATCCGTTCATGGTTCGCGTCATTGCGCGAGCCTCGCCGGTGCGGTCGGGCCCCGACCTGGCCACGCTCACCGGCGAATACGATCGGGTGCGCCGGCATCTGTTCAGGTGGCGCTGGCGGGCGCGCCTGTTCCAGCCGTGGTACGCCGTGCGCCGATTGCTGCTCGGCGCGCCTCGGCCCGCGCCACCGTCATGATCGCCTCGGCCGTGCGCTCGGCGCCGCGGCCGTCGTCGAAACCGGCGATCAGCCGCGCGATCCGCTGCCGGCCCTCGGATTCGTGCGAGCGATCGAGCAGGTAGCGATTGATGGCGGCCTTCAGGTCGCCGGGACTCTCCACCACCACGGTCGCCTTGGCGTCGATCACGTAGCGGTAGTGATCCATCTCGAAGAACCGCATCGGCTGGTTGAAATAGGTGTCGGGGTGCGTATACCCATAGCCGATGCACACCGATGGCGTGTCGAAGAACGCGGCGTCGACGACGATGGTTGAGGTGACGTTGACCATCACGTCGCTGTGCATCAGGGTCTCGTAGAGGTGCCGCAGGTCGTCGCGGTGCATGTCCATCCACTGGCCCGGCAAGAGGCGGCCCGGCAGATCGAAGAACACGCCCGGTAGCTGCCGCACTTCGTCGTAGCGCGACAGGTCGTCCTGCGGATGAGGCCGGACCAGCAGCTGGCACGGCACGGCCAGCTCGTTGCCCGCGACCCACCGGTGGATCTCTCGAACATAGGCGGGCGCATCCGGCGCGATGATCGGATCCTCGCCCGCGTAGGTGATCAGCCGCTTGGCCGGGTCGAGTCCGAGCGAGGCGAAGAACGACGCCCGGTCGATCAGTTGATCGCGCTCGGTGAACAGCATGTCGTGGTGGGGCGCGCCGGTCACCGATACCGTCTCATTGGAGTAGCCGTGAAAGCGGACCGCTTCCGCGCGCAGCAGGTCATTCCAGACGATCAGCCGGTCCAGCCTGGGCAGCAGCGGTCCCTTGTTCGTCAGGTTGTCCCAGCTGGCCACGGCGCCGACGGTCGCGATGCCCCGTTGCCGGGCCGCGCGCATCAACGGGATCTCGTCGCAGAAGAACAGCCGGCTGAACACGGCCACGTCCGGGCGCTCCCGCTCCAGCAACTCCAAGTACGCATCGGGCGCGGGCCGGCGGGTGTACATGCGCTCGAGCATCGGCGCCAGCCACGTGAGGCGCGGCAGCAGGTACCGGGTGATCGCGCGCCGCACCGCGCCAAGGCGTGGGTGGTTCTCGATCCAGCGGTTGAGGAAGAGCCTCATGCTGGCGGGCGTTTCTCCCGCCAGGTACAGGTTGAACAGGATGCGAAACAGGACTTCCTCAACAGCACCCGCCTGGTACTTCGGCATGGGATAGGCGATCACGTTGTCACGGACGAACTCGGCCCTGAAGGCGGGGTCATCGGCGAACGGCGCCACGATCACCACTCTCTCCGCGGCGGCCTGGAGGCGGGCCAGCACGCCGGTGCGAAGCAGATTTCGCGTGGACAGCGTATTCGGAATCGACAACAGGACCACGGGGCCGGTCCGCTCCTGAATCACCGTCGAGCCCCGAGGACGCGCTGGGCGAGGGCCGGCACCCACGCGGCCAGCAACGGCGCGGCATACACCATGTGCAGCACGACGAACGGCAGCCGGAACCGATGCAGCGTGCCTCCGTTCATGGCCACGGTGCCGATGACGACGTAGACGATGCCGGTGAAGAGCAGAATGTAGACCGTGATCCACATCGGCTCGCCGTTTCGGAGCAGCGCCTGCGTGACACCGACGCACGCCAGTGCGAACAGCACGTAGTATGCGAGCATCTCAACCACCAAGTAAGGGCCCAACCGGGAAGCGCCTTCGCGAGCCCGCAGTAGCGAGACCGGAGTGGGCACGGTGACGGCGGTCAACAGGGCCGTCGGGATGTTGGCGAAGAACTCCTCGGAATTCCTCAACGGGCTGGCGAACAAGGTCGTTCCGACGCCGATGCCGTCCCTTCGCAACTCCTCGTTTTGCGCCAAGTAGCTGTTGCGTGTGGAGAGGATTGGCGCAACCAGTCGATCTACATAGCTACGCAGCTGATCAACCGCGACTGCCACGACCGGAGGACTCGCATTGTCCCCGGGCAGTCGCGCGCTGAGGCCCACGACCGGAGGACTCGCATTGTCCCCGGGCAGTCGCGCGCTGAGGCCC
>SXGR01451226.1_pt1 | contig 16957 bp, 12 predicted proteins | sample 3174711 | NCBI WGS metagenome assembly SXGR01 (sample SAMN11356860, study PRJNA531348) | freshwater metagenome | isolation source: freshwater sample F1-60 | place: China: Fuxian Lake, Yuxi | collected 2017-12-25
GCGTAACCTTTCGCCCTTCAATTGCCGGGCATGCGATTTGCCCGTGCAGTAAGCGACCGTCAGCGGCACGCCCACCTTGGCCCGGAAGCCGGTCAGAAGCGTGAAAAGCCAGCGCCGCCGCCCACAAAAATTGGCTATTGGGACACGCAAAATCCGGCGCCGAGGAGACTGGATCCTGCAGGGGTTGGGCCGGGAGGGGGTTAGCCCGCATTTTTCACACTCTCCGCGCGATTTCTCCGGCGTTCCCGCTCGTTCGGGCGGCGGTTCGCCGGTACCTTGGAGTTCACGCGGGCTAAAACAAAACCGCCAGACGGTTTTGAACTTAGCCCGGACATCCCTGAGGGCGGCGAATGCCCAATGAACATTTGGACACTGTGTAGGCTCGCTTGCACGCTGAGTGTGAAATGTCCGGGCTAGCTACGTTGCCGCGTTGCGACGGCGAAACTCAGCCCTGATGCGCTCATCGAATTCCCAGACGCTGCCGCCTGAAAATGCTTGCTCAGACCACCTCAGCATTCGGAACGCGTCGACTTGGCACAGAACGCCGCGCCTCCTTCGTGCAACCCGGTCGGCCGGATGACGACAATTGAAGCCACCAGGGTTACGTTTTTCCATCTCTTGTTACGTAATTCTCCTCGGAAGCCGGACCCCGGTTCGGATTATCAAGGTACCGTCCTGCCGCGGCCGATCCCTCCTCGGGTTTGGCTGAAACCACTCGCCCCTCCCCAGATCGATGTCCAACGCCGCCGAAATCCCCCGCCGCACGCGGGTGCGCTGGACCATCTGCGCGCTGCTCTTCTTCGCGGTCACGATCAACTATATCGACCGGCTGGTTTTCGGCATCCTCTCGCCGGAACTGCAGAAAATATTCGGGTGGTCGAACGCCGACTACACGGGGATCGCGTTCTGGTTCGAGGTCGCCTACGCGATCGGGCTGGCGAGCTTTGGACGGTTGCTGGACTGGATCGGCACGCGGCGTGGGTTTGCACTTTCGCTGGCGGGATGGAGCGTCGCGGCGGGGATGCATGCGTTGATGAGCACCATCGGCGGATTCAGCTTCGCGCGTTTCCTGCTCGGGTTGACGGAGGCGGGGGTTTTTCCGGCGGCGGTGAAGACGGCGGCAGAGTGGTTTCCCCGCAAGGAACGCGCGCTGGTCATGGGCATCGTCAATGCGGGGAGCAACGTCGGGGCAGTCGTGGCGCCGCTCCTGGTGCCGTGGTTGTTCATCACCTACGGCTGGCGCTGGACGTTCATCGTCACGGGGGGGATTGGCTTTGTGTGGCTGATCTTCTGGTTCTGGCTTTATCGGATGCCGGAGGAGCACCCGAAGGTCTCGGCCGCCGAGTTGGAGCACATTCGTGGAGATGCGCCCATCCAGATGGCGCCGATTCCGTGGGTGCGTCTGCTGGGCTACTCGCAAACCTGGGCTTTTATCGTCGCAAAATTCTTCACCGATGCGGTGTGGCGCTGGTATCTGTATCTGCTCCCGCTTTTCTTCAGCCAGCACTTCAAGCTCGATATCAAAAATTTCGGGCTGCCGTTTGTCACGATCTACCTCATGGCCGACGTCGGGAGTGTCGGCGGCGGCTGGCTGTCGTCGTGGCTGCTCGGGCGCGGATGGACGGTCAACGCGGCGCGAAAATTCGCGATGCTCGTGTGTGCGTTGTGCGTGTTGCCGGTGATGTTCGCGACGCAGGTGTCGAACATGTGGGTGGCGGTTTTACTCGTGGGACTCGCGGCATCGGCGCACCAGGGATTTTCTTCGAATCTGTTCACGACGGTCTCGGACATGTTTCCCAAGCCGGCCATTGCCTCGGTGGTGGGCATCGGCGGCACGGCCGGAGCGCTGGGCGCGATGTTGCTGCTCACACTGACGGGACGGCTTTTTCAGGGCGCGACAAGTGCCGTGGGAAATCTCAGGGTTTTCACCACCTTGTTCATCATCGCGGGCTGCGCCTACCTCCTGGCCCTCGGGCTCATGCACCTGCTTGCGCCCAAGCTGCGGCCGGTGGATGAGCCTTCGACGCCAAGCCCCGCATCGCCATGAAATCCCCGTTCCGCGTCCTCTTCAGCAACGATACGGTCAACACCGTCAGTTGCGTCAGTCCGTATCACGCCCGGGGCGAGCCGTTTTCGCAGCGGATACTCGAGGCGTCCATCGACGAAACGGTCAACACCGGCGTCGACGCGCATCTGCTGCAGCCCGGACTCACGATGGTGCCGTGGTGGAAGAGCCGGCAGTATGCCTACGCAGAGCATATTCGCTGGTATGAAGCGACCTACGGCACGCGGGTGCGCGACAATCCCTATGCGCGCTACATGCTCGAAGGCGGCGACATGGTGGGTGCGTTTGTGGCGCGGTGCCGGGCGGGCGGGATCGCGCCGTTCGTATCGCTGCGGATGAACGACAGTCACGGTAAGGAATTTGTGGACACGCCGGGCGGCGGGGATATTCCCGAGATTCCCGGCTACTCGCTCCACTGTGTGAACCGGTTCTACAAGGATCATCCGCAATTCCGGATCGACCCCGATCCGGCGAAGGTGGGAAAGGAGCATTGGAACACCCGCGTGCTCAACTGGGCCAATCCCGCGGTGGTGGACTGGATGTTCGGATTCGTCCGTGAAATCTGCGAAGACTACGATATCGACGGTCTCGAGCTGGATTTCATGCGGCACTGCAATTTCTTCCGGGTCAACGAGACCACGTTTGCGCAGCGGGCGGCGGTGATGACGGCGTTCGTTCGGCGGGTGCGGGCGCTGCTCAACCGCACCGCCAAACCGGGCCGGCACCGGTGGCTGGGTGCGCGCATTCCCTGCTACGCCGCGCCGCTCGATCCGCTCGGGCTCGATTTGCCGGCGCTCGTCGGGGCGGGTTTGGAGATTCTCAATCTCTCGCCTTACTATTTGACCGCGCAGCAGGTCGACGTGGCGGAGATCCGCCGGCGTGCGCCCGGCGTCGCGATCCATCTCGAGCTGACGCATTCGGTGGCCAACGTCGGCCGCGTGCCGGGTGCTTACGACAACACGCTTTTCCTGCGCGCCACCGACGAGATCCTCGCGACCGCGGCGCACCTGGCCTACGCGCGCGGCGCCGACGGGGTTTCCACGTTCAACTTCGCTTACTTCCGCGAGTTTGGCGCGCCGGGGCGGGGGCCGTTCCATGAACCGCCGTTCGCGCTGTTGCAGCAGTTGCGCGATCCGCAGTGGGTGGCGACGCAGCCGCAGCACTATTTTCTTTCGGGGAGCACGGGCTGGGCCGCGCTGTTGGGCCGGCCCAGTGTGCTGCCGAAGGCGGTCAAGCCGGGCGCGGGAGCATCGTTCACGCTCGATCTCGCGCCGCCGCGCGGGGGATGGAAAAACGGCGGACGTCTGCGCGTGCGGGCGCGCGATGGGCTCGGCGAAGCGGCGTGGTCGGCGAAGTTCAATGGGGCGCCGCTCCCGGTCAGCGCGGATCGTTCCGCGCCGTATCGCACGCGTTACGCCGCATCGCATCTTCCGGCGGATGAACTCATACGCGCGTGGCATGTGCCGGTGGCTGCGCTCCGGGCTGGATTCAACCTGATCGAAGTCGCGCTCCCGAAAGACGCGAAAGCAGCGACGATCGAGTATCTCGAGCTCGGCGCGAGCTGAACGCCTGAAGCCCATTTTTTCCCTATGAGTATATCGAAAATGGCCGGAGCCCTGGAAGCCGTGGAACGTTCCGGCGTGGTTTGCATCACCCGCATGGACGACGCTGAGTTGATCCTGGATGTCTGTGACGCGCTTTATGCGGGCGGCGTGCGGTGCTTCGAGATACCGCTGACCACGCCTGACGCGGCTTCGGTGATCGCGAAGCTGCACCAGCGGCTCGACAGCGAGACGGCGATCGGCGCGGGCACCGTGCTGACGGCCGACGCGGCCGCGGCGGTGATCGACGCCGGCGCCGGCTTTGTCGTGAGCCCGCATTTCGTCGAGGAAGTGGCCGCGGTGACCAAGAGCCGGGGCGCCGCGTTGGTGCCGGGCGCGCTGACACCGGCGGAGATATTTCGCGCGTGGTCGGCGGGGGCCGACATGGTGAAAGTGTTTCCGATTCGCGCGTTCGGGCCCGGCTACCTGACCGATCTGCTCGGACCGTATCCCGGTTTGAAGCTCATGCCGACCGGAGGAATCACGCTCGAGAATGCGCCGGCGTTTATCAAAGCGGGAGCGTGCGCCGTGACGGTCGGACGCGACCTGATCGGTAGCGGGCCCTGGAATAGCCAGGCGTTTGCCGGGATCGCGCAACGGGCGCAGAGTCTCGTCTCCAGAATCGCCGCCGCCAAACCTGTCTGACCCACCGCCATGTCCGCTCCTCCCAGTGTCGTGCTCTTCGGTGAACTGCTGCTGCGGCTGAATGCCGAGGGCTTTTCCCGGCTCGTGCAGTCGGAGCGCTTTCAGCTCTACTATACCGGGGCGGAGGCCAATGCCGGTGCGTCGCTCGCCAACTGGGGCTACGAGGCGCTGGTCGTCTCGCGCGTGCCGGCGCACGAGATCGGGCAGGCGTGCGTGAATTTTCTGCGCCGCTACGGGCTCGACACCCGCTACGTGCAGCGCGGGGGCGAGCGGCTCGGGCTCTTCTACGTGGAGAACGGCGCGAGCCAGCGGCAATCGAAGGTGATTTACGATCGCAAGGATTCCGCGTTCACGACGTTCGACGACGTGGCGCTTGATTGGGACGAGATGCTGCGCGGCCGGCGCTGGTTTCATTTCGCGGGCACGGCGCCGGCGGTTGGACCGCGGTTGCTGCCCGTGCTCAAGCGGGCCTGCGCGGCGGCACAGCGGCAGGGCGTGACGGTGAGTTGCGACCTGAATTTCCGGCGGAGGCTCTGGACGCCCGCGCAGGCGCAGGTGGTGATGACCGAGCTGATGGAGTTCGTCGACGTGCTGATCTGCAACGAAGAGGACGCGGAGATGGTGTTCGGGATCAAGGCAGAGGAGACCGACGTGAAGCGCGGCGAGCTCAGCCGGGAGGGATATGTCGACGTGGCGCGGCAGCTGCAGGCGCGTTTCGATTTCTCCCACGTGGCCATCACGCTGCGCGAAAGTCTCTCCGCGAGCGTGAACAACTGGTCGGCGTTGCTCTACACGGGGGGGGCTGCGGCCTTCAGCCGGAAGTATCAGATTCAGATCGTGGATCGGATCGGAGGCGGCGACTCGTTTGCGGCGGGGTTGATCTACGGCACGTGCGAGGGACTGTCGCCGCAGGAGACTGTGGACTTTGCGGTCGCGGCGTCCTGCCTGAAGCACACGATTCCGGGCGATTTCAATCTCGTGAGTAAAGAAGAAGTCATGACCTTGTTGTCGGGCGACGGTTCCGGTCGCATCCAGCGCTGACGGCGCGAGTCTGCGTCCGCGTTTCCGACTGGCCCGGCTTGCTCCCGCACATGAAGGCATCGAACGATCGCAAACGCGTCCGCGAGGCCCTGCAGGGCTGGCTCGCGGCGCCGGCGGCGCGGCCCGTCGTGCGCATTCTCGAAGGCAAGCGTCCGGCGAGCGAGCACCCCGCGTTCTTCAAAGAGGAGCCCCGACTGATCCTGATCCTTGAGGGCACGGGACGCTACCTGATGATCGAGAACGGCCAGGAGATGATCTTCGATATCGCGCCCGGCCAGGCGCTTTTCCTCGCGCCGTGCACGTGGAGCTGCCCGGTGCCGTGGATGAGCTATCGCTCGCTCGCGATCACGTTCCGGCAGGATTTCACGCGCGTGACGATCCACTCGCGTCGCGCGGTGCGGGCGGATGGAAAAATTCCCTGGCGTTATCTGGCCGAGTGGCAGACCGGCGAGACCCTGGGCGCACGCGGCGACCATCTGCTCGGGCTGCTGACCGATGCCACGACGCCGCGGATCGGCGAGCGGTTGTTCAATACCGTGGCGGAGATGATCGTCGCCGAAGTGGCGGGACTCGTCGAACATGGCGGCGAGCTCCGTCGCGCCAACGACGCGATTCTGTGGCACTCGCTCTGCGATTATATTTCGGCGCACTGGTCCGATCCGTCGTTGAGCAGGGAAACGGTGGCGCAGTTTTTCAACCGGCATCCGAATCATGTGTCGCGGTTCTTTCACGAGCACACGAAGCAGAACTTTCGCAGCTACGTGAACGAGATCCGGCTGAAGCGCAGCCTGCCGTTCCTGCGCGACCTGCGCTACAATGTGACGGATGTCGCCAGCCTCTGCGGCTTCACCGACCTGCAATATTTCATCCGCTGTTTTCGCAAGCGCTTCGGCCTCACGCCGGGCGAGTATCGGAAACGACGCGTCGATTCGCCTGACCTTTCCCCATGAATCCTACGCTTACCATCGCCTCTCCTTCGGCGGACCGCATTCCGCGTCGCGCATTCCTGCATCGGCTTGGCGCGAGCGCGGTGCTCGTCGGTGCCGCGGGCGCGACAACGGCGTGCCCGGCTGCGCCGCTGTTGCCGGCCGCCGCACCCACTGCGCCCGGGCCGGCTGCGACGGAAATGGAGACGGTGCCCGACGATCCCATCTACTACGCGGATCCCGGCTGGTCGAGGTGAGAGGGACGGCGGCGGTCATGTTACGTTTGTCCCCATCTTGTTGAGTTATTCCCATCCCGCTGACGCACGCAAACGGAGTAGAAACAGCATTGTTCACTAAAACCAACCCCTCCCGGCGCGGTGCCGCTCCGGAGTTTTCCGCCGACATCGCCCCAACGCCCGAGAAATCCCATGTCATCTCATTTTCCATTTTCGCTTGCGATGGTGCTTGTTCTTGCCGGCGCCAACGGCCTGGCGTCGGCGCAGACGCCCGCGGCGACGGACCTCGCGAACTCCACGGTGGTGCTCAGTCCTTTCACTGTAAGCACGGATCGCGACCAGGGTTTTGTCGCGGCCAGCGCCCTCGCCGGCGGCCGGCTCGGCGGCGAACTGCGCGACACCCCCGTGGCGTATTCCGTTCTCACCCGCGACTTCATCGACGCCCTCAATCTCACCGACCTCGCGGACATGGCGCAGTGGACGCCCAACACGAGCGAACCGCGCAACATGGGCAACCTCGAGTGGTCGAACAACGACTTCTACGTCGCCTCCCGCGGCGTGACCGCCAACCGCCCGCAGCGCGACTTCTTCCCCTACGGCTTCAACTTCGACAGCTACAACATCGAGCGCCTCGATTTCGGCCGCGGGCCCAACTCGATTCTGTTCGGCAACAGCGGCTACGGCAGCACACCCAACATCCTCTCGAAACGCGCCCGCACCGACAAGGCCCAGACCGAGGCGCGCCTCTCCGTCGGCTCCTGGAGCAATTTCCGCAGCACCTTCGATTTCAACCAGCCGTTGGGCGGCAAGTTCGCCGTCCGCGTCAACGCCCTCTACCACGATCGCGATGGCTGGCAGGATCGCGATTTCGAGAAACGCCGCGCCGCCACGCTGGCGCTCACCTGGCGGCCGGCGCGCCACACCGAGGTTCGCTTCGAGGGCGAACGCGGCGGTAAGGACAAGGCCGCCGTGGCCAGCAATTTTGACGACTTCATCAGCGCGTGGAACGGCACCACCACGTATTCGGCGGGCATCGCCGCCGCCGTGCCCGCCGCCGGTATCGGCCGCCAGGCAACGCGCACGATCATCTTCACGCCGTCGAACGGCCTCGGCACGCTCGTCAACTACGAGGGCTGGGCCCGCACCGAGGGCGGCAACCTCAACGCCACTTATCCGGCCGGCGGGATGCTCATCCCCGGCGCCAGCGCCAACATCCGCAACACTCCCATCTTCAACCAGCGCAACCTGCCGGCCAACCTCTTCGACCTCGCCGTCCGCGGTTCCAATTTCCGCATCCCCTCGCGCGAGTTCACGACCACCGTCGATGCGCCGCTGTACCGCGAGGAGTACGATAACTACACCCTCGCCGTCACCCAGCAGTTCGGCGAAAAATTCTTCGCCGAGCTCGCAGGCAACATCGCCGGCCTGGCCAAGAAGGGCGACATCATCTCCAGCCGCGGCCTCACCCAGGTGTTCATCGACGTCAACCGCGTCCTGCCCACCGGCGCGGTCAACCCGAACTTCCTCGAGCCCTACAGCGAAAGCCGGTCCTACCCACACTTCCGCACCGGCCGGGCCACCAACACGCGCCTCGCCCTGGCCTACGTGCCCGATGCGACGCGCTGGGGCTCCTTCCGCTTCAACCTCCTCGGCGGCACGTCCCGCAGCGAAGACGATCTCGACACCTACATCTACGTGCTGAAATCGAACCCTGATCCCCGGGAGTGGCCGACCTTTGACCAGGTGAGGTTCCGTTACTACCTGAACACGGATCAGGCCCGACCCTACGACCTCTCGGATCGCACCTGGAGCTACGTCAACCCAATCAGCGGCGCCACCCAGTCTGTCGAGGGCGGTCTGGTGCGCGACTGGACGAATGCAACCTACAACGCCCGCTCCCGCACCGACTACGACTACCTGCAGCTCGCCGGCAACGCGCGCCTCTTCAAGGGCCGCCTCAACCTCCTCGGCGCTCTGCGCCGCGACCAGTACGAAACCGCCAACCGCGTCGCCGTCGCGCAACGCGACAATCCCGCCACGTGGGACGGTCGGGCGCTGCACCTCAAATCCGACGCCCCGTCCGACTGGAGCCAGCTCACGTACCGGCAACGGGTCGCGGGCGGCGTCCAGGTCGGCCCGGCCCTCCCGGCCGAACTGCGGCCGCGCCTCGCCAGCGGGTCGGCCAATCCACTCTACGCCGGCGATCGTTTCCAGGACGACTTCAACTCGCCGAACATCTCCGGCACCCTCGACACCTTCAGCCTCGGCGGCGTGCTCCACCTCACCAAGCAGCTCAGCCTGCTCGGCAACTTTGCCGAATCGTTCGTGCCGCCCCTCGCCCGCTACGACGTCACCGGCAAGCTGCTCGAGGCCCGGTCCGCCGACGGCTGGGACTACGGCGTCCGGCTCACGCTCCTCGACGGCCGGCTCGTCGCGAACCTCATCCGCTACGAGGGCGTCGATCAGGGCAACATCATCTCGGGCGCGGCGTTTCGCAGCAGCATCGCGAGCATCGTGCAGGCCAACCCGGTTGGCGATCTCACCCCGGCCGGCCTCAACCAGCGCGGCCTGCCGCTCCCCCCGAGCGGCACGCTCGATACCGTGAAGAGTGAGGTCTCCGGCTGGGAGTTCGAAGTCACCGCCAACCTGTCGCGCGACTGGCGGTTAAGCCTCAACGCCGCCCTGGCCGACGGCTACCAGTCCGACACCTATCCCAAGATCCAATCCTATCTCGCCGCCAACGATTCCGTGCTCCGCCAGATCGTCCGGGACGCGGGCGGCGTCTTCAACGGGAACACCGCTGCCTATAACACCTCGATCCCAGTGAGCTCCTCACCGGAGGGCCCCGAAGCCGTCGATGCGTGGAACAGCATCCAGCAGCAGCTCGCCTCAATCTCGCGCCAAAAGCAGAAGCTCAACCGCCTGGTCGAAGCCACGGGCAATCTCTTCACCGACTATTCCTTCCGCACCGGCACGCTCCGGGGATTCCGCGCCGGCGCCGGCCTCAACTACCGGGGCCGCCAGGTCATCGGCTACCGCGGCGCCGACACGATGCGCAATCCCGCCAATGCCAGCCAGGCCATCGACGACCCGTCGGTCGGACCGCTCGACGTCGTCTACCAACCCGCCTATACCATCGCGACATTCACCGCGAACTACACCAAGCGGCTCCGGCAGGGCCTCACTCTCGAATTGGGTCTCCGCGTCAGCAACCTCTTCGACTACGCGAAACCGATCTATTTCGCCACGACGCTCCGCCCGCCCGGCGGCAACCTCGCCGATCCCGCCCGGGTCGCGACCCCGGTCAGCTATTTCTGGATCACTCCGCGCAACTACTCCGTTTCCGCGACACTGAAATTCTGAGCCGTATTCATGCAGTCGGCCACGAACGTCCTCCCGAATGCCAATCCTAAATCGTGACACCGTCGGCCGCCCGCGCGCGGGTGCGTTTTCAGAGCACGAGCAAGCTCGCTGGCCTACGGCCGACTGCATGGATACGGCTGACCTACTCCGCATTCCCGTCTCGCCATGACCCCCCTGAATTCGTCCGCGGAAACCTGTCTCCAGCTCGGCGCCGCGGCCGCCGCGCTGCTGCTGTTGACGGCCGCACCCCGGGCCGCGGCCGAGGAGCTTACCTCGCGAACCAACAACCATCTTCAGCGCTGGCTGGAGAAATTTCCAGCCGCGGATGAAAACAAGGACGGCGTCCTCACCGCGGTCGAGGTTTGGGCCTACCAGGATTCGATCGTGCGCCAGCGCAGCGCCGCCCGGCGCGAACGCGAGCAGGCCGTGACCAAGGCCAAAGCGGCCGGACTGCCCCCGCCCGCGGACGCCGCCCCGCCGCATCCGCCGCCGACCCGCGGCGAGGTCCGCTACGGCCCCCACGAGCGCAACGTGCTCGATTTCTGGGCCGCCCCCTCGGCCCGGCCGGCACCGTTGGTGATCTACATCCACGGCGGCGCGTGGCGCATCGGCGACAAACGCGAGGTCACGCCAACGTTGATCGCCCGTTGCCGGGCCGCGGGGTTTTCCGTGGCCTCGATCAATTACCGTTACACCACCACGGCGCCCCTGCCCGCCCCGCACCACGACGGCGCCCGCGCCCTGCAATTCCTGCGCGCCCACGCGGCGGAGTGGAACCTCGACTCCCGCCGCGTCGCCGCCTGCGGTGGCTCCGCCGGCGCCGGCATCACGCTCTGGCTCGCCTTCCACGACGACCTCGCCGCTCCGTCCAGTCCCGATCCGATTGCCCGGCAATCCACGCGGCTGAGCTGCGGTGCCACCATCGGCGGCCAGTCCACCTACGATCCGAACGTGATTCGCGCCTGGATCGGCGAACCGGCCTTCCGCCATTCCCTGTTTCCGTTTGCCTACGGGGTAAAGTCCCACGACCAACTCAGCGACCCGCGGCTGCAACCGCTTTACGACGAGGTCGCCGCCATCAAGCATGTTACTCCCGATGACCCGCCGATTTTCCAAATCTACTCGGAATCCGACGTGCCCCTGACCCCCAACGCCAAAAACGGCCAGGGCATGCACCACCCGATCTTTGGTCGCAAGCTGCAGGCCGCCATGGAGGCGCACGGCCTGGAATGCGGCTACCTCCACACGATCGACAGCCCGGCGGACCCGGAGGAGGAGATGGTCGCTTTCTTTCGCCGCCACCTCGGCGCGCCATGAGGCCACTCCTGCGGTTGCTATACAAAACGACATTAGAAACTGCCGCGCGGTGGAGGCGGGGTGCTCTCACCCCGCGGGATTTCGCCTCCGATACGCCAGCCCGCGCGGTGAGGGCACCGCGCCTCCATGGTCCGGGACTTACGACGTTGTGTATAGCGTTCGGCGCGGCGTTGCTGCTTCGCGGATCGCTCCCTGCGACCCCGCCGGCGTCGCCCGGCCGCGTGCTCTACAGCAACGACAGCACGAACCTGCTGGGCGCCTCGGCCTTTGACCGCGCCGACGCGCACGCCACCATTCCGGATCGCCTGCACCGCAGCATCGACGAGGCGTCCGCCGCCCGCACGCATTTACTGCAGCCCGGCAACGGCTGGGTGCCCTGGTGGCGGAGCAAGATCTACCCGGCGGACGAACATTACCGCTGGTACACGCAGCACACCGGCCTGCCCCTCGATGCCCTCGGCGAATACTTGCTCCAGGGCGGCGATCTCGTGGCCGTGTTTGTCGCCCACTGCCGACGCCGAGGGATCGCTCCCTTCGTTTCGCTCCGCATGAACGACTACCACGGCGCGGAGACCCACGATCTCCTCCTCGCCGCGCTGCAGGGCCGGCCGCCGCCGCCGGATGCGCGTTTCAGCCTCGGCGAAGCCTCCAGCCAGAGTCGCTTCCTGCTCGAACACCCGGAACTCCGCCTGAAACCCGATCCGATCGACTACCAGCGGGCCGACCTGCCGGAGCGGCTGCGTTACATCGCCGAACCGTCGCGCCGCATCCGACTGCGCACGGCGCGCGTGTTGAACTGGGCGATTCCGGAGGTGCGGGCGCTCAAGCTCGGCTTCATCCGCGAATTGGCCGGACAATACGACCTCGACGGACTCGAACTCGATTTCATGCGCTGGTCTGCGCTTTTCCGGCTGGAGGAAATTTCGGTCGAGGATCGCGTCGCGATCATGACGGGTTTTCTCCGCGAGGTCCGCGCCATCCTCGATGGCACAACGCCCCCCGGGAAAAAGCGCTGGCTCGGCGTGCGCGTACCGCTGCGCCTCGCCGGCCATCCGCCCCTCGGAATCGACCTTCCGCGCTGGGTCGCCGCCGGGGTCGATTTCTTCAACCTAAGCTGCCACTACCTCACCGAACAGCAAAGCGACCTCGCCGCCATCCACCCGCAGATCCCGGGCGTGCCATTGTATCTGGAACTCACCTTTGCCAGCGCCAGCGACTCCGCGCTCGTAGCCGCCGGCCGAAGCGGTCGCTTCCGGCCCACGGCGGCCGAACAACTGGGCACCGCGGCACACCTCGCTTACGCCCGCGGCGCGCATGGCATCTCCCTGTTCAACTTCGCCTACTATCGGACGCATGCCGTGCCGCCCGGCGAGCCGCTCTTTTCCTTCCTCGGCCCACTCGGCGACCCGGCGACCCTCGCGCGCTCCCCGCAGCACTACTTTCTCTCCCAATCGAGCAATCCGCCATCCGGGCCCTCGCAATTTGCGCAAGAGCGCAGCGTGCAGGCCGGCCGGCCCGGCCGCTGGCTCCTCGATCTGGCGCCTCCCCACGGCGGCTGGCGCCTCCCGGGCCGTTTGCGGCTGCAGGCCGCCGCCCCCTTCCGGGATCGACCCCTGACGGTCACGCTCAACGGCGTGCCGCTTGCCGAGACCGCGGACGTGGCCGAGCCGTATCGCACCGAGTTCGCCCATCCCCCCAACCAAGCGCACTGCCGAGCGTGGCTCGTTCCGTCCGCCGCGCTCCAGGCCGGCCAGAACGAAATCGGCATTGCGCTCACAAGCGGCCCGCGGGTGGAGTTTGTTTTCGTGGACCTGTCGCTGCCGTAGGCCGATTCGCGCCGACTCAGCCGCGGCTCAGTTCCGCCACAAAATCTTCCAAGGTGTCGACGGCGGCGTCAGAGCAATGTCGGGCTCAGCGTGGCCGGAGGCGCGCAAGGCTCTTGCCAAGGCAGCCGGGGATTGCTGCGCCCTCGCATTCGACGCATTCGAGCCGATGGCTTCAAGTGCACCGTGCACTGGCCCCGTCAGACCGGCCCCCGAATTGCTGGATCGGCCGGAGCCTTTGCCAGAGGAAACGCTGCGCTCGGGGCATAATATCCAGTCGTGGAGTGAATGTATCCATTACGGGATGAGTCTGACCGGTAAGGGCGGAACCTGGCCGAGTTCCGCCAGGCCGAGTCGGTAATGCCAATAGTGCCACGAGCGAGCGTTGAACTGGCCTGCCTCCGCTTGGCGCAAAACCGCACGCAGGCAATCGTCACCCAAAGTCTCGGCCAGCCGTCGGGCATCTTCAAAAACACCGATATTCATGACCTGTGTGACCACGCGTGCGGGGTAGTCCATCGCCTCGCTGGGCGATAGCCACCAGATGTACCGGCGGGCGAATCTGGAAAGCAAGGCGTGGTGGCGACGCAGTTCCTCCACCAGCGGCGTCGCTGGCGGCTGCGCAGCCATGTACGTTGCTTTAAGCATGAAGCAACCATGGCCGAATTGCGGAGAGGAGACAAGCTGTTGACGCGCACATTGGCGGCCGCCGATGTGCGCTCCCAAATCTCGCGGCCGGTGAGGTTACCTTCAGGCTGCTCGCATTCGATGCCACACTTCCCGATGAATTTTTCCCAGGGTGCCGGTTCAATGTGCGAACAAACGAATGACTCGCGCTAACTACAATGCACCCGCTTCCGTTGCACCCCGTCGTCCGGTCGCTGAGAGCGTTCGTGACGTGCTACACGACTGCGAGCAGCAGGGTCGGCTGCACCTTGCGGACACGCTCTTGGGGAGCCTTCCACTCCCGCCAGCCGCTCACGAACTGGACGAGATCATCGCCGAGGCACTCCGTCGAGATGCGGAGCTTGAAAGCGGGCGAGTGCAGCCGCTGAGCGAAGAGCAATTCTGGGCAGGGGTGCGGCGTCCGCGCGGATGACGCTGGAGTTTCATCCGGCCGTTCAGCAGGACTTCACCGCGGCAATCGATTATTATGCCGCGGCAGGTGGCGGACACTTGGCCGATCGGTTCGAGGCTGAGTTACGGGACTGTCTGGCGGCGATCAAGACCGGGCCGCGGCAGTTTGCGTTTTACCAAGGCAGCACCGCATTCCGGCGGATTCGGCTCCGCAATTTCCCCTACCTTGTCGTCTAGCGCGAGAAGCTGGACGTCGTGAGGGTGACGATTCCCAAGCACGAGAAACGACACCCGCGTTTCGGGATAAAGCGGTGGTGAGGTGCTGCGGCGCGGAATAGACGTAGTGCACGGCCCGAGCACCGCGAGGCGGAGTGGTTTCGGCAAGACCGCGGAATACCCAAATTCGGGGGTAGCGCATGGTCGGGAGTGGGTGCGCAGGATCGTGGCCTGCGACTCGGTTGAAGACTAAAGCCCACCTTCGCCGGGCCTTCAGCCTTCGCCAAGCCTACGGCTGACGAGATGGTGGGCAGCCTCCGCAAGGCGGTCCTTCGCTTGGGAGCTGACGTCAGTCAGCTGCTAGAATCGGCCTGCCAGCCGTAGGCCCGGCGGAGGCTGGCGGAGAGGGAGGGATTCGAATCGCCTGGGACCCGACTACCGAAAAGCCGAAGACAACGGCGTTTAGGTTGATTGTGAGTGGTTTAGAACAGGCAGAAAAATGTAAACGGATGCAGCGGGGACAAGCGAAAAGCACGCGGCTGGCAAATCCGTGGCATAGAAGTTCTCAACCAAATCGAGTATCCCAACCGTGCATGGGAGGCGCGGAGATGAAATTGGTTTCCGTGGTAATGCGCCATTGCGGCGACCTGCCGGTAGCACTCCGAACGAGATCACGAGTTCCTGATTCGATGCGCTTTTTTTGCGACGACCGCACCGATCTTTTTTCGTTTGGCAACCTGCCCTTTCCCGGAGGAGTTCGATGCCTCGATATCCTTGCCAGGAGCTTGACGGCGGCGGGTTTGGCGGGTTTCCGGCGGGTTTGACTCACCGGACGGCGATGGCGGGTTTGGCGGGTTTATGTCGGGTTTAGTGGCGAGGACGTAGTGAGCCGACCGCCCCGTCTGCCCACGCTTGGCCAGCACCCGCTTTGCAAGCAACTCGGCTAGGTCGCGTAGGGCTGTACGTTCCGTGGTACCGTTAATCTGGCGATACTCACGATTTGTGATTCGACCCGCGGAGCGGACCAGTCCGACGGCCTTCTGCTGGCGTTCATTGAGGCCCAGCGCCCCCACCGTCTCAGTCGTCAGCCAGTCCCGCCAGACCGTTGTGACAAACTCACCCGGGCGCAGCTCGAACCCTGGTTCGGAGAGCCCGTGTGCGACGCTTTCGCGGATCATCATGAGCGTGCCCGTCCCAAATTTCTCGATGTAGCGGGCAAGAAACAGCGCTTCACACACCCGGGCATTCCTGGCGATCGAGTTATGCGGTTGCCGCAACCGGGCGAGCGTGAGCGGCGGATGCAATTCGCCAGGGTTCCACACTTCGACCCGGTCTGCAAAAACCAAGACCTGCACCGCCGCGGCCGAAGCATAGTCGCGGTGAGCGATCGCGTTGACGACCGCCTCGCGTACAACCTCCGGCGGTAGTTCAGGCCGCACCGGTGCCTGCGGGCTTGTGGCGCGGGTGCCGACACTGCGATTAACCACCGACAGCACAAAATTCGTGGCTTGATCGGCTTGCTCGAAAATCCGGCCCTTGAAGATCTGGTAATAGGGTGCCGGTCGAGCGATTTCCGTCCCATGAAAATGCATACAACGAACCTCGGCGCTCGGCAAGAATTGCTGCGGGCTGCGTCCAAAAAGCAAGATTGCCGCATGAGTCGGCGTCGAGCCCGCGACGGCATTGAGGTGGGTCAGGACCTCCGCCACGCCGGCATCCTCCGGCAATGGAAACTGGCGCTCGTAGCGCGCCCGACGCAGGAACACGCGCACCGCCTCGGCATCGATATCTTCCAGCGTGGCGCCTGGACACGCACGCTCGTCGAACGAGCGGTGCTGGATGATACCGCGTCGATCCAAATAATCCACCAAGCTCGCGTAGAGCGCATCCCGAAGATCGGACACTGCCATGAATCGCCGCCGGATGACCTGTCCGCCCGCTTTGAGGATGAGCGCCTGCATCTTGGCGTGCCGACTTCCGTCCGATCCGCCTTTGACAAAAACCAACCGCTCCTTGCCGGCCACCGTGGCACGATCAAATTCCCGCTCGGTGGGCGAAACACCCGCCTGATCCTCGAAACCGTAGGCGTCACCAAACAAGCCAACGTAAACATCGCACTGGTCCACTTCGGAAAGATAGGCCTCGTCGGCCCGTCGCCCTGATGCGGGCAAATCCTCGAACAAGAACACCTCGAAAAACTGCCGCAGGAGCGGATCGCGGTGCACATACTCCTTCAGCGCACGTCGCTCTGCCGCCAGTTCCTTTTGCACGGAGCTGACGAAGATGCGGAATCTTGTGGAGGTCGCGGTCATCGGTGAAAAAATCGCGGTCGGAAACAGATCACAATTATCGGACGACAAATCGCGAGAACCATTCGCTCACCGTGCAGTCGTTGGATGTGCGAAGATCTCCGCAGCGGTCGACTCGGATCCCTGAATCCATCAGGCGAATACAATCATCGCTTTGCGTTACGTCACTGCAGCGCCGCGATCGCCTGGAGCTTCAAGAGAAGCCAAACGGAGTCAGGCTTTGGGGTTTGGGGTTGACGGTGGCGGGCGGGTGAGCCGTGCTGTCGCGCAATATGGCACGCCCACTCAGGCTCGAAGCGGAGGACGCAATCTATCATGTGCTGAACCGGGGCAACTAC
>SXGR01086757.1_pt1 | contig 16951 bp, 15 predicted proteins | sample 3174711 | NCBI WGS metagenome assembly SXGR01 (sample SAMN11356860, study PRJNA531348) | freshwater metagenome | isolation source: freshwater sample F1-60 | place: China: Fuxian Lake, Yuxi | collected 2017-12-25
GGTGGCTACGACCCGTCAACCCTAAACCGTACGATCACGGCCGATGAAAGAGGAACGTACCTCCCCACCTCCCAAGCCGGAAGATGCGGTCTCGCCCACCAAGAATCGTCGCGACCGGGAACGGGTCGAGGCGTCCACCACGTTCACCCGTGAAGAACTCCGCTTGCCTGATGCGAGGAGGTTGATCTTCTACCGGTTCCCGGGTGCCGGGAGTGCCACTTCGCCGGGGCACAAGAGGGAGCAATCCGGTGTCTGAAAGGAGATGGAACCCGATCCTGCGTGAGTGGGTCATCACCGCGACGCATCGTCAGGACCGTACATTCCTGCCACCTCGTGACTACTGCCCTCTCTGTCCGACATTGCCCGATGCGTCCGTGCCGACCGAAGTGCCGGCTGCAACGTACGAGATTGTGGTCTTCGAGAATCGGTTTCCCTCGCTGCATCCAGTCGCGCCGGAACCCGCAATCGTGGCAACGGATCTCTACCCAGTCGCGCCGGCAAACGGGGTCTGCGAGGTTGTCCTCTATACGCCCGATCATGACAGTACGCTTGCAGACCGGTCGGTTGAGGAGATCGGTCAACTGATACAAGTCTGGACCGACCGGTCGGTTGATCTCGCTTCGCGTGCAGACATCGAGTACGTCATGCCATTTGAAAACAAGGGGGCGATCATCGGCGTGACCTTGACCCACCCGCACGGTCAAATCTACGCGTTCCCGTTCGTGCCCCCGAAGATTGCCCAGGAGTTCGCGTCCGGGCAGGCCCACCGCGAGGCGACCGGTTCCTGCCTGTTCTGCGATGTCGTTGCTGAGGAACTCCGAGACGGCCGGCGGGTGATTTGGGAGAACACGTGCTGGGTGGCCTTCGTGCCGTTCTATGCGCGATGGCCCTACGAGGTGCACGTGTATGCAAAGGCACACGTGCTCTCTCTTGCCAATCTCACCGAGGATGAACGGCACGCGCTTGCGGAGGCGATCAAGGCAGTTCTTCTGAAGTACGATAACTTGTGGAACTTCTCGATGCCCTATTTGATGGCGGTTCATCAGGCGCCGTGCGGTGACGCGGATGTCAGCAGTTTCCACCTCCATCTGGAGTTCTACCCGCCGCACCGGACCCCGGTGAAACTGAAGTACCTCGCGTCCGTGGAAACGAGTGCAGGGACCTTCATCAACGACACGCTGCCAGAGGAAACGGCTGCCGCGCTGCGCGCCGTATTGCCACACGACGTGCCGGATCTTGCGGCGGTTCCGTTGTGGCGCACCGAGGGCGTTGCCAAGCATTGAATGGGAGCATTCATCGACCCGCTGCCGAGGATCAAGATGGGCGAGGCACCAACCAGGACGAATGGAGGCGGTTATGACGACCCTACCCACCGTGGAGGCATTCCGTGCGGCATTTGGCGCGGCGTTCGGATCGCCGCCAGAACTGATCGCGCGCGCGCCGGGACGCGTGAACCTGATTGGCGAGCACACGGATTACAACGACGGGTTCGTCATGCCAATGGCGATCGACCGCGAGGTGCGCGTTGCCGTACGCCGGCGAACTGACCGGCTAGTCCGACTGGTGTCGGTGAACTACCACGCTCATTCGGAGTTCAGTCTTGATGATGTGTTGCACGATCCAGGCCAGACGTGGAGTAACTACGAGCGTGGCGTCGTCCACATCTTGCTGGACAGTGGTGCGAACTTGGGCGGGTTCGACATGGCCATCGTCGGGGACGTGCCCCAAGGTGCCGGACTTTCCTCTTCGGCAGCGGTCGAGGTTGCGACCCTGACGGCATTGAATTCGCTCTTCGGCCTTGGGTTGGCGCCGTTCGAGGTTGCAAAGCTAGGTCAGCGCGCGGAACGTGAGTTTGTCGGCGTGTCGTGCGGGATCATGGATCAGGCAATCTCGGCGGTTGGGCGTGCGGGTCACGCGATGCTGCTGGACTGCAGGTCGCTCGAAACGACCCTCGTCCCACTGGGGTCCGATCTTGCGGTCGTGGTGACGGATACAGCCGTGACCCGTGGGCTTGTGGGTTCGGCCTACAACAACCGACGTGCCGAGTGTGAAGAAGCTTCGGCGCACTTTGCGACGATCTATCCTGGGGTTCGTGCCTTGAGGGACGTCAGTGAGGCCCAATTCCGTGCTCACGCGCATGAACTGACCGAGATAGTTGCCAAACGGGCCCGTCACGTCGTCACCGAGAACGCGCGTGTCATCAGCGCCGGTGAGGCGTTCCGGCGTGGTGACCTCCCCGAGGTCGGGAGACTGATGTATGCCAGTCATGAAAGCCTTCGGGACGATTTCGAGGTGACGGTCCCGGAACTCGATCTCCTGGTTGACCTCTCGCGATCAAAGACAGGTGTGTTCGGGGCCCGCATGACTGGGGCTGGTTTCGGCGGCTGCATCGTCGCCGTGGTACAGCCTGAGATGGTGGCTTCATACGTGGAAGAGGTAGCAACTCAGTACCGAACCGAAACTGGGCTTACCCCGCGGGTGTTCGTGTGTAGTGCGACCGATGGAGCGGATGTGATTGGGTAGGTCAACCTTCATTGGCGTCGCGAGTTCACAGTCTTTCTCGCCACGCCCTTGATTGGCACGTCCGCCGTGTCAGACGCGACGGATGAGTGCGACAACTTTCCCTTGGACGACCAGGTCTTCCGACCGCACGTAGATGGGTTGCATCGTCTGGTTTGCCGGTTGAAGTCGGACAAGGTTTCCTTCGCGGTAGAAGCGCTTCAGGGTTGCTTCACCTTTCTCACTGGAACCGTTGGTGATGAGGGCAACCACGGTGTCTCCGTTAGAGGCGGTGGATCCGGGTCTGATGATCACGATGTCGCCGTCGGCAATGAGATCCTCGACCATGGACTGACCGCGGACGCGCAGGGCGTACGAGGTGTCGTCAGCGATGTCGAGGCCTACTTCGATCACGTCGGATGGATCGGAGATCGCTTCAATCGGGGCACCAGCCGCGATCCGACCGTGGATGGGAACGCGGACCGTCGACCGGGAACGACCGAAGTCGATCAATGTTCTTCCGGAGGCGTCGTCCGAGTCGCTGCCGGAGGGCACGATCCCGAGTGCCATCTCCCCCTCACTGGTGAGTCGAACACCGCGTGCAGTGTTCGGATCGCGGACAAGGAAACCCTTCTTGTCCAATGCGGTCAAGTGGTAGTCGATGTGACCCGTCGAACCGATGTCCATCTTCTTGCCAATTTCGCGATTCGTCGGCGGGCGACGGTGTTCGCGGATATGACTGGAGATGAACTCGAGGATCTGCTGTTGCTTTTCACTAAGACCGACGACCATGGCCAACTCCTACACAAGCCCGATCCGGTTGTGGCCGTTCACGGCCAAAATAGTTCCGGAAACGCGAACAGGTGTTCGATTTGGCTTGAGTATACCTGTCTAGAGTGGGACACTTGTTCGTATCTTTGCTTGGGGTTGTTCGTTGCACCCGAGGTTTCGGCCATACGTTATCGACTTTCCATAAGCATGGAGACGAGGGCTACAATCGTCCTGCGATGGACCGACGACGTGGGGCTGATGATGCGGACCTCCGTCCCGACGTTCGCCCGGGGGTCTCTGGTTTAGGACCAGTTTCGTCTTGGCGGGACACGGCGCGGAGTGGTCGGGACGGAAGGGGTCGTGGCGATCGGCTGACAACACGTCGGGATAGGCCGGACGTGGGCGGATCCGCCTACGGTTCCACGCGCGCCGAGAGGAAGGTTCCCGCCTCTGGGTCCTCCTCTGAAACCGACACCGATGAGCTTCGGGTCAGTGCGGATGGCACGGTGCGGGTCCGCTGTGACGGTGGTGGGGCACTCGACGTCGCGACTGTGCCATTGTTGGATTTATCGACGGGGCAAGGGCCGCGAAGCGCGTTCGTCTCACCCGGGACTGGACGTCGTGGGCCGTTCCTTGCACTTGTGCATGGCGTCCCATCAGCGGTCGCGCAGAGGTTCTACGACGCTGCACGCGACGAACTTGCGGTTGCGAACTTGGATCCCGCCACCGCGGTTGGTCGGTCGGTCCGGGCTGGGTGCGAGGCTGTCCGATCACGGGTGCGTCGTCGGCACGAGCTGGATGCATTCGGGTTCACGGTTGTCCTGATAGAGGCGACGTCGCAACCGTTCGCATTCGTGGCGCAGTTACCACCATGCCAGTTGTATGCGGTCGATGCCGACGGTGTCCGGGCAGTACCCGAGATCCCGACCGGACAAAATGTCGGCCAGGTGCGGAGCGATCGCCGCTGGGAAGTGGAAATCGAGACTGATCGCATCCCGCTATCGCACGAGGTCAGGTTAATCCTGACCGACGCCGCACTGCCGACGCGCCTGGATCCGGCGATACTGCAAGAGGTCCGAACGGTACCGGTTGCCCGAGCGGCTTCGATCCTCGTCGAAACGCTTGGCGAACCGATCACGCAGGTCCGATCACCAATGAGCGCTGGGGGGACCACCCTATCCGTGGAGGACACGGTACCCGAGGCCATCGTGGTCCGGTTCGTTTTGCCCCTCTCCCACCGTGCGTCATCACTTTCGCTCCAGGGATGGCGGGCGACCATCGGAGCTGGGCGAGACCTCTACGACAGGATGATGGGCACGGGTTGGCGTGACCGTGGCACGTGGGAGGCGGATGACGGGGAGACCACTGCCCGGCAAAGGACCGGCGGTCTCGACGGGGCCAGCTCGCGGGTGCCTGCTGATGGACTGGATGGCAGTCAGCGGAGGCGACGCAAGTCGTCAGGCGACCCCTCAACCTCCCAGCTGGATCCATCCCGATCAGATACGGGGAGGGGCGGGCCCGTGTCGCCTTTTGGTCGTGTAATGCTCGTTCCCTCGACCTTTGCAGGTGCGCCATTGGCGTCAGCGCGGTACCCACGGATTTCCAGTCCTTGGGAATGGTGGGATCGCTTAGCGGACCCACCGACATTCCTGCCCGGTGGACCGAGAGCGGTGCGTTTCCGGAAGGTCCGGAACTCGTTGGTGCTGCTTGCATCGCTAGCCGTCGTCGGCCTTGTCGCGTGGCAGTACACCGACGAGATCATTGCACCCGCGCGCAACATGCTTGTGCGGATCGCACCGCCTCCGACGGCGACACCATTGCAACCTACCCCAACCACGCCGCCGGTTGTTGGCCGGACGATTGCGTCGGCCAGAGGGCGGTTTGTGGCCTTGGCGGTCCCTCCTAACTCCGGTGCCGAACCTGCGGGCTCGGCATCAGTCACCGTACGCGTGCTTGACGATGTGGGTGATATTGTCGGGATCAAGCTTGGACCGATGGAGGGCACACGTGATCCGGTGCCACCGAGGCCCACTCCTGGTGCCGGGACGCAGCCGACGCCAAATCCGCCGAGGGGATTCCTGGCATCTGGTGGCGGCCTGATTCCGCGCGACGATGGGTTCCTTTACCTTGACCCGAGTGGGACGGTCTCGGCTCTCGGCAATGCGGGGCAGCTCTCACGGGTGGTCCGGATCCGTGGAACCACCGGATGGGTGCTCCCAGTTGCAGCGGTCGTTTACGGACCGTCGCTGTACGTATTCGATGGTGGCAAGGATGGGGTGGGTTTGGTGTGGAGGCATCCGGCGACGGCCGGAGGTCAATACGACGCGGAACCCATGGCGTGGCTGCAGGCGGGACAGCGTGCTGACTTGTCTCTTGCGTCCGACGTTGCCGCTGACGGAGTGTTCTGGGTTTCCCGTCGAGACGGCACCATCCTGCGCTTGGCTGGTGGGCGGGCCGAGGTACTTGCCCTCTCGGGGGTGACACCGCCGGCGACATCCCTCGGCGCAATCTATACCGATCAGGCAACGAAGTCGCTCTACGTCATCGACGAGCCATCGCGACGATTGCTCCGGCTCAACAAGGACGGCGTGTTCGTGGGTGAGGTCTCCGGGGTGCTTGCACCTGGCGAGATTGCGCGCGGATTGTGGGTTGATGAGATTGGCAAGCGGGCACTTGTGCTGACTAGCCAGCGCCTCGCACTCGTGACCCCACCGTAGTCGACCCAGTTTCCGGCCACCATGCACTCACTCCAAGAGTGTGGTGACCGATGCACATTTGGTGCTTTACCCTAGCCTTCACCGGCGCTCCAACAGCCTTTCCGTGACAAGGCTGCCCACTTGCCACCAGGCCTTGGCACACGATGGGGTTGGGTTCATCCATGCGTTGTGTGCCTCGTTATGTTCGGAAGTCGCGTCGGTTGGGTATCCTGCCTTGGAAGGAGCGGAGACGACTGATGTGGTACGGCCAGCGTGTTGCCGTCGTGTTTCCTGCCTACAACGAAGAGAAGAACATTGCCCATGCAATAGATGACTTCTTCGCAGCCGGGGGGGGGACGATTGTTGACGACGTGTTCGCAGTGGACAACAACAGTCGGGACCGCACGGCCGAATTGATCAAGGGCACGCGGGCGACCTACGTCCTTGAGACAAAACAGGGTTATGGGAACGCCCTGCAACGTGGATTGGCTGAGGCTGCGCGGAGTGGCGCGGAACTCATCGTGATGGCGGAACCGGACGGAACGTTTGCCGGCAAGGATGTGATGAAGTTGCTGGCGTTTGCCGATGACTTCGACCTTGTCCTTGGGACACGCACGACACCGGAACTCATCTGGCAGGAAGCAAACATGGGGCGGTTCCTGCGATGGGGGAACTGGGCAGTGGCGAAGTTCCTGCAAGTGCTTCACGATGGCCCGTCGCTTTCGGATTGTGGCTGTACCTTGCGCCTTGTCCACGGCAATGCCTATCGGGTTTTTGCGGGAAACCTCACGGTCGGGGCATCGCACTTCCTGCCGGAAATGGTCTGCCTGGCACTTGCTTCGGGAATGCGCCTCATCGAAATCCCGGTCAACTATCGTGGACGGGTCGGTGAAAGCAAGATCACCGGATCGTTGACTACGACACTTCGTGTCGGGATCCGCATGATCCTGCTGATCATCGGGTATTGGTTGAAGCGTCGGTTTGGATACGGCACGATTGATCCGCTACCGGTAGGTCCGCGACGGCCATTGCACACACTGAGGTAGATGGCTCGCTCTCGCGCGGTCGCTTGTTCCGGACTTGGCCCAACCCGGCCGAACTGTCCACTAATGCGGTCACGGACCTGGGGGCCTGAAGTTCCGCCTCACTTGCAGTGCGACGTCATTTGGGGGTACATAAGTTGCCCGGACAAGGGTGGCAAGGCGACGGTCGCGAGGAACTTTGGTCCGCGATCATCGGGGCCCGCGAGTATGCCTTGTCTCCCCTCGTGCCTGATTTACATGCGTACATACGCTTCACTCAGTGCTAGCCCCAGTCTCACCGGAGGCCCACTCCGTCGGCACACCGGTCGTGCAAACGTCTGCTACGAGACCCCTGCGACGAGACACAATGGCCAACGATGGGGGCGCCGCCTCGAGGATGCGGTTCGTGGTCCTCCGCTTGCGTTCCGAAAACCCGGACCTAGCCCTTATCCATCCCCCGCGCCCCATCGCGCATTCCGGCATCAGGACCGGCGTCGCGTGACCCCCGATGTGGTCGCCGCTTCGGCGACGGCGGTGGCAACGGCTTCAACAACTCGTCGATTGAACGCGCTCGGGATGATGTAGTCCGCACTGAGTTCGTCATCGGCCACCGTGCCAGCGATGGCGTAGGCGGCAGCAATCTTCATTTCCTCACTGATGGTGGTCGCACCTGCGTCGAGGGCGCCGCGGAAGATACCCGGGAAGGCGAGGACATTGTTGATCTGGTTGGGATAGTCGCTTCGGCCGGTCGCGATGACACTGACAACGTCGGCAACATCATCGGGACTGACCTCCGGATCGGGATTGGCGAGGGCAAACACGATCGGGTGAGGCGCCATTCTCCGGATGTCGTCGACGGTGATCACTCCGGGTGCGGACACCCCGACGAAGACATCGGCGCCAACCATGCAATCTCTCAGGGACCCATTCACCCCGGAGGGGTTCGTGTGGGCAGCAATCCACTCTTTCATCGAGTTCATGTTCTCGGTCCGGCCGACACGGATTGCACCGCTGCGGTCGCAACCCACGATGTTGTGTACGCCGCTCGCCAGAAGGATCTTGATGATTGCGACCCCGGCGGCCCCGATGCCATTGACCACGATCTTCAGGTCTTGGAGGGTGCGTCCGCTGAGACGGCACGCGTTGATCAAGGCGCTGAGGACTACGACGGCGGTCCCATGCTGATCGTCATGGAAGACTGGAATGTCAAGCCGTTCCCGAAGCCGTTCCTCAATTTCAAAGCATCTTGGTGCGCTGATGTCCTCGAGGTTGATACCACCGAACGCGGGTGCGATGCGCACCACTGTCTCGATGATCTCGTCGGTGTCCTGGGTATCGAGACATATTGGGAACGCGTCAACGCGTCCGAACTCCTTGAACAGCATCGCCTTGCCTTCCATGACAGGCATGGCAGCGAACGGACCGAGGTTGCCAAGACCCAGGATGGCGGAGCCATCACTGACCACGGCGACGGTATTGCGCTTGATGGTGAGGGCGAAGGCACGCCCCGGGTCCTCAGCAATGGCACGGACAACGCGGGCGACACCCGGCGTGTAGGCCATTGACAAGTCGTCGCGCGTCTTCAGGGGCGACTTCGACGTGACCTCAATCTTGCCCCCGAGATGCATCAGGAAAGTCCGGTCGGACACGTTCACGACCGTGATGCCGTCGATAGTCTTGAGTGTCGAGACGATTGCCTCGCCGTGACTGTCGTTCCGGCAATTGATGGTGACATCGCGCGTGAGAACGCCTCGCTCCTGCCGGACGATGTCGATGGCGCCGATGTCTCCACCATCCTCGCCAATCGTGGATGCCAGGCGACCAAGCATTCCGGGCCTGTTGTCAATCTGGCAGCGGACGATGATGCTGTAGCTTGCGCTCGTTCGGCTCACACGTGGCTCCGATCTACTCATTGTGGTCGGTCTGGTCTTGGGATCATATCCCGCAATGACCGCCGGTTGCCCACAGCGATGCCGGTATGTCAGGGTTCATGCAGCCGGGAAAGCGATGTCTTCAAGTTGCGCGCGGATGTCTGGGTCGGTGTGTGGCGTACCATCGCTATCGGACCTCATCCAACCGCGATGTGTGGGCGAGACCTCAAAGCCAACCCACCGCCCTAGTTGCGGGTGGGCAGGGATATGCCACCAGATTGGGTGACTTCGGTGGTTGCAGTGTAACGCGGGTTCGCGGAGGATTGACTGGTGATACGCGAATCCTCGACCACTGGAATGTCAGTCAGCACCGGAGACCAGGCGGGTCTGCATGGTGGGCACTCGGGGTTGAAGTCGATCGAACATTGCAGAGATGGGGCTGTGATCCCGACCACCCCGCTGCCGGTCGTCGCACCCGTGCGGATGACACGTCGGTTGGTTGGATTACATGCCTCACTACTTGCCGGGGTTGGCTTGGCCGCGTGTGGGGCCAATGACGAACTTCCAGGCGTGCCTCGGATCGGAACGTCGCCCGGGAAGCTGATCTATGCCACATGGGGCGAGGTTGGCCTTCGTGAGGCGGAACACTGGTCATTGCTGAACTTCGAGAAGAATTACACGGACCTCCGGATCGACATCATGACGGCGCTCGACCAGGCGAGCTACGTCATTCGCCTCGAGGCACTGATATCCAGTGGCACGGATCCTGACGTGATGCGGGTCCCAGGGCCAATTGCTCACAACATTTACGCCCGCGGGGCGGCACGGCGACTGGATGGACTGGTGAAGCGAGACGGTTTCCGCCCAGATCACATTGCTCCGCCATACGACATTGGAACTTTCAAGCGGAACTGGTATGGATTTCCCCGGTCTCAGACGGCGGCGTGGGTGGTTTTTCACAACCGTTCCTGGTTTGGACGTCTTGGGATCCCCGATCCCTTGCCGACGTGGACATGGGAGGACTTCCTTGGGTTTGCGAGACGACTGACAGGCACCTCGCCGGGTGGCGGGGGGTGGGGAACGGCAATCGAACCGATGGCGTCATTCCCACTCCCGTGGTTCTGGGGTGCCGGCGGGGACGATATCGACCGGGATGGAGCGAAGCCATTACTGGACACGCCCATGGTGCGCGAGGCCCTTGGATGGATCATGTCGCTGCGGGAGACGCATCGGGTGGCGCCTCCCGCGGGTGTGGTTCGCGACATTGGCGACTTCGCTGCCGGGCGGGTCGCGATGTGGTTCGGCAATGCGGACGATGAGATGACGCTTCGACGCATTGGTGCGTCGGACTTCGGGACTTCGCCGCAACCTAAGGGCCGGGTTGCACAGGTCGGGGCTTACCAACCCCATGTGATCGCAATGGGTTCGCGCGCGCTGAACCCGGATGACGGTTGGGAACTCCTCCAGTTCTTGGTTGATCCCGATACCCAGCGTTTGGAGTTCGAACAGGGACTGTGGCTTCCGCAGTCGAAGTCGATTACGGACGCAGCGGCCTACCGGACCCCGGTCTCGGCCCCGCATGACCGGCGGGCTTCGATCCCCGGTGCGGTCCTGCGTGTCCGCACACCAAACCAGTCACCGGCAACCGGGGCGATGCGCCGCGCGGTCGGTGAGACACTCACGTCATTCTGGGCCGGGCGGGCTTCACTTGAATTCGTCATTCCTCAGGCGATGGCGATAGCGACGCAAGCAATAGCGAAGGGAGAGTGAGTGCGCAAATGTCCGTTCATGAGATTGCGGGGCAGATTGCGACGCTCCTGATCGCCAGGGGGGAGACGCTTGCGGTGGCGGAGACGTCGGCGGGCGGGATGATCTCCGGCGCACTCCTTGGCGTCCCAGGCGCAACGGCTTGGTTTGGTGGTGGGGTGATCCCATACAGCGCAAAGGTGCGCGAGTCATGGCTTGGCCTCGCTTCGGATGCATTCGGCACGGATGGTGCCGTCAGTGCAGGAGCCGCGATTCTTCTTGCAGAAGCTGTGCGTGGGGTTTCGGGTACGGCATGGGGTCTTTCCGAGACCGGGATTGCGGGACCGCAATCCGGACGCCGGTCTTCCAAGCCCGCAGGCCTCACGTTCGTCGCCGTTGCCGGGCCGATACCAACACCTAGCGTGATTGAGGTGAGAACCGGTCTCGATGGACGGCACGAGAACCAGGAGGCGTTCACGTCAGCGTCGTTGCGCGCATTCCTGAAGGTTCTCGAAACGGTTTCCGGTCAGTAGCAGCGCCGGGTTTTGATCATTGACGCGACTGGTGGCGGGACTTCGGCCGAGAGGGTGGTCCCGAGCGTTGCCCGGGTGCGGATGCCGGTGGAAGCGACATTGGCGAATGTGGCCGGAAGCTCAATCGGCCTGATCCGGGTGGCATACGACAGGTTCTGGGGGAGATTGAGCAGGTTGGCAAGGTCGGCAGGAGTGGCTGCGTCGCGCGGTGCAACAAGGAAACCGGCAAGGTTGAAAAGGGTGTCCAAAGAGGAGGTGCGATCCGTGTAATACCGAGGGTCGAAAATCTGCACGATCTTGTCATAGCCCACGACGAACCAGAGACCCACTTCATGGAGATTGGTGCATGCTTGGCGCAAGGCATGGGCTTGGTCGACGTAGAGGCCGTGACTAAGGAGAAGGCCTGAAAGTGTCGTCCGGGCCAATCGGGGATCATGTTGTCCGGCCCATTCGAGTGTCGTCTGCATCGTCCATGCCCGGTCGGAAAGGTCCATGCCAAGTGGGCGTGCCTTGTCGATCGTATTCGGGCTGAGGATGAACGCTCCGGCATCTGCCGACACGGTCTCGACGCCGTAGGCAAGCAGTTCGAGATGCGCCCAATGCAATGGGTTAAACGAACCCGGAACAGTAACCAGTGACCTACAGTCCCGCCATGGCCGGGACGGGTTGCCGGTCGCCTCGGCAAGTGACGTGACCGTCGGGACGGTGGCGGATCCGAGGGCCTGAAGCGCCTCCGTGAGGCGTGCAACCGTCGCTGCGGTGGGAAGATCGGGCCAACTCATGCGCGTCCTACCGAGCTACGCACCAGAAAACGGTTACGGCACACGAACCACTGGCACCCTGAAGCATACGCCTGGGTGGTTCGGAGTCATGCAGTGCGCATTGGCAACCGAGTGGCTGCCGTGCAGGGATTCGAACCCCAACTACTTGATTCAGAGTCAAGCGTCCTACCGTTAGACGACACGGCACCGCGGGGGTGATCGTAGCACAGGAAGGCGGATACTCGTGCGGGACTGGCCGGGTCGATGTGAACGGGAGGTCCCCGGGGCGCCAGTCTGATCGCGCGAGTGGGACCATCGCTTCCCCAATTCGTACGTGGATTAGTCGAGGATGCCGATGTGGTGAATTGCGAACTCGTAATGGCCGATTGCTTCTGCAGCGGCCAGTTGACCACTGCAGACGGCGATCATCAGCCGGTAGAGATCCTGACCCATCGCTTCTTTCGTCGCGAGGCCGGAGATGATCGGTGCGGCCGAGAAGTCGAAGTTGTCGGACATTTTCGCGACTGTTGCGGCGTTGGCACAGACCTTCATGACGGGTTGGATCGCGTTTCCGAGTGGAGACCCGCGTCCGGTGGTGAAGATATTGAGGTGGGCGCCGCCCGCGGCTTTCGCCGAGACTGACACCGCGTCGTGGCCCGGTGTGTCCATTAACCAAAGACCCTTTCCGGTAATGGGTTGTGCGAAGTCGAGGACACCCTGAACCGGCCGAGTTCCTCCCTTGAGGATGCACCCGAGGCTCTTCTCTTCGATGGTTGAAAGGCCACCGGCCATGTTCCCGGGGGTCGGATTACCTCCGGCGACGGTGGCACCCACCGCGTTAGCGGCCTTTTCGACATTCGCGACGATTTCAATGATCCGGCGGGCAACTTCCTCATTGCAGGCGCGTCGCGCAAGGATGTGTTCGGCGCCCATCATCTCCGTTGTTTCCGAAAAGCAGACGGTTCCGCCGAAGTCGATCAGTATGTCGGCGCACACGCCAACCACCGGGTTCGATGCCATGCCAGACGTCGCGTCAGAACCACCGCATTCGGCAGCCATGATGAGTTCGCTGACTGGGAACTCCTCGCGTTCAGCTTTGGCGATTGCACCCGCGAGGACCTGGGAGACCGTGGTCCCATGGGCGATGGCTTTCACTGATCCGCCGCATGCTTCGATTGACATGGTTGACACTGGCCGCCCGGGAGTTCTCAGGAGTGCTTCATGGGCGATACGGTTGTCACGGCCATCATTCGCCTGGTTCACGAGAAGCACCGCAGCGACATTCGGTGCCGAGGCCGCGCCGATCAGCACACGGTCTGTCATTGCCTCGTCTTCCTTGCCACTTACGCCGTCATCGAGGTAAGGAACAGCGATCGCACCTGGGACGCGGGCAGCGATTCGCTGGGCAACGAGGTGTGCACCGGCAACGACAGGAAGGATGATCAGGTGATTGCGGATGCCGGGTCTGCCGTGAGACCGCCGAAATCCCATGAAAGTTTGCGGAAGCGGGTCAGTTGCCCGATGAACTGCAAGCGTGGTTGGTAACGACAGCGTCTGCGTCATGGCAATCCCTGTATGTCAATGTTGATGAATATGGAGTGTTGGCCACTCAGTTGCCGGCTAGCCTACCACCGCCTGCGCGACAAGCATGCTCTGCGCTAGAAGAACAATCGACGTCGCGACGGGGTGGGCAGGTCTGGAAGAATGGCCAGTTCGGGCGATGACTTGCGGGTGGTTATCCATTGTTGCCGGCGCTTTGCAGTTGTATCAATGCCAATTGGGAATGTGTCACCATCGAGGATCTTCTGCCGTGTCGTGTGTAGATCGGCGATGATCTGATCAATCCACCTGATGGCATGGTCGGAAATAACGGTCACGTCGCCTTCGATCTCTTGGGACGGGTCTTCCAAGGAGCGCGTCATCTCGGCGAAGGCGATGCCCCCGGCGCGATCGAAGTCGTTGGGCGTTGAGGCGGTGGGTGTCTCCCCGAGGACGACGCGCACAAGCGTGGCCGCGATCAGGGTCGGCAAGACCGTTGCAGCGACGGCCAGGGCGTCGAATTCGCGCGGGTCGGTGAAGAACGCCGTGGCGCCTCCGGCCTCGAGGATTGCTTGCACCACGCCGACCGCGTCCGGATGTGCCGACGGTGACGGACTGATGCCGGCGACCGCATCGGCGAATGGTCGCACGGATGACGATCCCTTGGCGGATGACGCACCCACCCCACTCGGTCGTGAAACAAGTTCGCTTCCCTTGGGTGCACGCGGTCGGGTCCAGGCAATCGGGGTTGCGCAGATAACGCTTGCGTGTGATGGAAGCGTGCGAACGGCGTCTTCGAGGGCGCGCTCGTGACCGGTTCCGGCAATGATCACGACCGCACCCGACGTCAGATGACGCGCCATGTCGGTCAAGATTCTTGGGCGGTCACTCGCCTCAGTCGTCACAATCACGACAGTCGCATCGGAAACGGTCCCGGCCAAGTCGGCCGACACTCGCCCGGCATGCCCCGTCTTGCGTGCCGCCCGGCCAGTGTCTGGATCCGGTTCCCACAGTTCGATCGGAGCGAAGCGTGTTGCCAGCAATGCGCAGAAGGCCATCCCAAGTTCTCCCGCACCGAGAACCGCGGCCTTTGGTCGGTCAGCCATGTCATGGATCGTAACAACCTCACGCCGTCGCCCCTTCTGTCTAAATACGTTTCCCTCCCACGCTGTCGCCCCCTCAACGTAAAAACCGCTTAGCGCCTGCCCCGTCACGCCGTGGCTGGAGCGTCATTTGCTGCGAATGCCGAACTAGTCAGGACCGCGTGGCCGCCGAAGTCAGATGATGTTCATCCCGATCGAACAGCAGACGGGCAAGGGGTTCGTACCGGCTGCCCCCCACCCCCATCTCACTGCGCCACAGTTCGATCCCGTCCGGGCTCCATGTTGCCGGAGTGTGGTTGTCATGCCCCGCAAGTGCTTCTCGCAACCACGGCATAGGGCGTTTCCCGGAACGGACCCGACCGAGAGTTGCGTGGGGCCGGAACGACGAGCCATCCGCGATGTGGGTGATCTTGGAGAGTGATGCACGTACCGCATACGCGAGACGTGCGAGAGGCCCGATGCTTCCACCGACGCGGTACGAGACTACCAGTGGTTTCTGGGGCGTAGGAAAGAGTTCGACCACGTCAAGGCTGAGACCCAAGTGGTCTGGGTGGAGGGGATGACCATCGGGGGAGATCGGGTTGCGATCACGCAGGACCACCTCGGCGAGGGCGTCGATGACCTCAGTGATGGCTTCGCTTGGCACTTGTCCGAGAAACGCCAGGGTAATGTGGAGACCCTCCGGTCGGACCCAACGGATATCCCCACTGGTGTCAGCCGTGCGTAGCGCCGCAATGGTTGCCTGTGCTCGCGCCAAAGCGTCTTGGGCAAGAGGCATTGCAACAAAAAGGCGCAGCGCGGTCGACGTTGGTTGGGTCATTTCTCGTTTTCGATTGAAGTCCCGGAGGCATCAGTCAGGACAGTGGACATGGTTGTGCAAGACCATGCGGTGCCTCGAACCAAGGCAACCGCACTCGCGCATTGCCTGCGTCCTTACCACCCCACACCCTCGCTCTTTTTTTCTACGTTTCGTTGGATCACGCGGAAACCCTTGATGACGTGGCACCCGCCTAGCGACTGGTTGACGGAAGAATGCTACTAGGCGCAAGCGATCCTTGGTGGTCGGGTCCGGTGGCTACACGATTGGGACGTGTCCCGTTTTAACCCGCACTGAGCAAAGTGCATTGATTGCGTGGACCGGGTCCGGCGGGGTCGGTCCACGCACGGCTCATGTAAGTGAGATTGGTCGACACAGACCCGAGGACATCGAGGATGACGACGCGCCGCCTCCCCACCAGTTCAACCCTCGGGACCGGCACGTTCGGGCCAGTCCGAACAGCAGTCTTTCCGGCAGCAGGTTTCGGCACGCGCATGCTTCCGGCCACGAAATCGGTCCCGAAAGAAATGCTCACCGTTGTCGATCGACCGGTTATCCAGTACGGGGTCGAAGAGGCCGTCGCCTCGGGCATCTCGAAGGTCGTCGTGATCACCGCGGCGGGCAAGGGGGCAATGGAGGACCACTTCGACGCAAGCCGTGAGCTCGAACACGCACTTGAGCGCAAGGGTGATGAAGCCAACCTGGCGATAATCCGTGGGGTCGCTTCTTTGGCAAGCATGTCGTACGTTCGGCAGACCCATCCCCTCGGACTTGGCCACGCAGTCCTCCTGACCGAACCGCTGGTCGGACACGAGCCGTTTGCCGTCTTCCTTCCCGACGACATCATGGACGGGGGTCATGACCCGGTCATGGCGCAGTTGATACGGGTTTACGAAGAACACGGGTGCTCGGTGATAGCGGTCGAGCGGGTGCCGATGGAGCATGTCTCACGCTACGGGGTGCTGGACGTGGAGGGCATTGGTCCCCGCCTGCACCGGATCAAGGACATGGTGGAGAAGCCGGCAGTGGGCACGGCGCCGTCCAATCTGGCAATCATGGGTCGGTACATCCTGACGCCGACCATCTTTGGGCAGCTGCGCGAGACCACACCGGGTGCGGGAGGCGAGATTCAGTTGACCGACGGCATCCGGCGGCTCCTCGCTGAAGAGACGGTGATTGCGTGCGAGTACGTGGGGACACGGTACGACTGCGGGACAAAGCTTGGCTACCTTCGGGCAAATGTGGAGATGGCTCTGCGCCACCCTGACCTTGGTCCTTCGGTGCGTGAACTCCTTGCTGAAATACTTGGACGTTCGTGATTGTGCAAGTGATGCGAAGCCGGGCAGTGCGGATCCCTTGACCGTTACGATTGACCCAGAACGGCAACCCAACCACCCCAAGCGGTTGTCCTCTTGTGTGCAAGCACGCTTCGCCCCCTCGCCGGTGGCCCTTTTGTGTAAATACGCTGCTATGTTGTCATCAACGTGGTCCTCCGGCATGCATGCCCGCTTGCGCGTTGGGCACTGGCGGTGCTGGGTGGTTGATGCGAATGTGACATCACCACTCCACGCCGGCGCCCATCAAGCTCAATAC
>SXGR01431450.1_pt1 | contig 16946 bp, 14 predicted proteins | sample 3174711 | NCBI WGS metagenome assembly SXGR01 (sample SAMN11356860, study PRJNA531348) | freshwater metagenome | isolation source: freshwater sample F1-60 | place: China: Fuxian Lake, Yuxi | collected 2017-12-25
CGAGAGCGGCAGGATGATGCGCGTGAAGATGCGCAGGAAGCCCGCGCCATCGACCCGGGCGGCCTTGACCAGATCCTGCGGCACGTTGACGTAGTAGTTGCGGCAGAACAGCGTGGTAAAACTCATGCCCTGGACCACATGGATCAGGATCAGCCCGCCGACCGTGTTGGAGAGATCCAACTCACGCAGCGTGATGGCCCAGGGGACGAGCTTCATCTGCGCCGGCAGGAAGACGCCAAAGGTAATGACGGCGAACAGCGTCGCAGCACCCCGGAAGCGCCAGAGCGACAGCACGTAGCCGTTCATCGCGCCGATCAGGGTCGACAGGATGGTCGCCGGCACGACCATCAAAAAGGAATTCCACATATAGGGCCGGATACCGGCGCAGGTACCGCCGAAGCAATAGCCGCTCCACGCCTCGCTCCAATTGTGCCAGCCGAAAGTCCGGGGGAAGCCCAGCACCGAGCTCTGGCTGATCTCCTCGAAGCTGCGGAAGGAGTTGAGGATCACAACGACCAGCGGCGTCAGATAGAAGGCCGCAAAGGCGATGAGGATCGGGTAGACGAAACCGTAGCGGCCCATCCGGGTGAGCGAGTCAGTCACGAGCCGCCGCCTTCCGCTGGCTCAGCCAGCGATAGAGGGCGTAGGGCACCATGACCAGGGTCAGCGACAGCAGCAGCATGACCGCCGCCGCCGAGCCGGCCCCCATCAGCCCGCGCTGGAACATGTAGTCGTAGACGACATTGGTCGGCAGCGTGCTGGCGATGCCGGGGCCTCCGGCGGTCAGCGCGCGGACCAGCTCGTAGGTCTTGATGGCGAATTGCAGCAGGATGACCAGCACCGCCGCCACGATCGGCCAGATGGCCGGCACCATGACCTTCAGGTACATGCGCGCCGGGCTGGCGCCGTCGATCTGGGCAGCCTTGTAGAGATCGGCGTCGAGCGAGCGCAATCCCGCGAGGACCAGCGCCATGGCGAAGCCCGAGGCCTGCCAGATGGCCGCGAGCACGATGGTGTAGATCACCATCTCGCGGTCGACCAGCCAGTCGAAGCGGAAGTTTTCCCAGCCCAGGCCGCGCACGAAGCTCTGGATGCCGATCCGCGGGTTCAGCAGCCAGGCCCAGACCGTGCCGGTGAACACGAAGGACAGCGCCATCGGATAGAGATAGATCGTGCGCAGCAGGTTCTCGGCACGGATCTTCTGGTCGATCAGGATGGCCAGGAAGAGGCCGAGGCCGGTCGCCAGGATGATGAAGCCGACGCTGTAGATCAGCAGGTTGGTATAGGCCACCTGCCAGACACGGTTCTGCAGCAGCCGGATGTAATGCTTGAAGCCGACATAGCCGTAATCGGGCAGCAGCGTGGAATCGGTGACCGAGATCCACGCCGTCCAGAGTGTGAAGCCGACCACATAGGCCACCGCTGCGGCCAGGAAGAGGCCGGCGACGAGCCGCGCCGCCGCTTCCAGGACCGTGGTGAGCGAACGACGCGCCCGGGAGGAGGATGGGACACGCCGTTCGGCCACTGGCCGGGCAATCGACTCGCCGCCGGCCATCGGCGTTCCGTCGGGCTTACGCCTAGCGGACGGTATCGGCCGCGTCGGCCAGCCGCTTCTGCGCCGTCTCCGGCGTGATGCTCTTGTTGTGCACGAACTCGGTCACCACGTCGCGGAGCGCGGCCGTGACCGGGGCGGTCTGCGCCATGTTCTGCGACAGGCTCAGCACCACCTGGTTGGCGGCAATGGCGCGGGCCAGATGGGCGGAGGCATCACGCTGGCAGGGCTGGAAAGCCGGGTCGGAGAGGTCGATATCCGTGCGCACCGGGATCGAGCCGTTGAGCAGGGTGAAGACGCGGTTGAACTCCTTGCCCATGGCCACTTCCGCCGCGATCTTCTGCCCGGCCTGGAGGTCGGGGTTCTTGGTCTCCCAGAAGATCAGCCCGTCGGAGTTGAGGTCGAAGACCGGCTGGCTGGGATTGTTGTTCGGTGTCGCCCCGCACAGATAGTCCTTGCCCTCCTCGAAATTGCCGCGCTTCAACACGCCCGAGGCCCAGCCGCCCATCATCAGGAAGCCGTACTCGCCCTTCATCAGCGCCGGCGCGAAGACGCTCCAGTGCTGGCCGGCATTGGCGGGGCTCATCCACTCGGTCATCTGGCGCAGTTGACGCAGGGCTGCGAGCACTTCAGGACCGCGCAGTGCCTTGTCGTCGAGATTCATCAAGCCGCGCCGGAAGGCGTCGGACGAGATGCCCGAGAGCACGATCTCGAAATACATCGTGTCGGTCCAGGCGAGACCGCCATGCGCCACCGGGGTGATGCCGGCGGCCTTCATCTTCGTCGCCATCTCGTTGAACTCGGCCCAGGTCCTGGGCAGCGCGGTGGCACCGATCTTGTCGAGCGCGATCTTCGAGGCGAAAAGCGTGTTGATGCGATGCGCCTGCATGGGGATGGCGATCCACGGACCGTTCGGCTTGTGGATTTTGGCGAGATCGGCCGAGATGACCTTCTCGTAGCCGGCCGCGGTGACAAGCTGATCAAGGTTCACGGTAGGCGCGATCGCCGACCAAGCCTTGATCTCCGGGCCCTTGAGCTGCGACGCGGCCGGCGGGCGGCCGGCAATGATGTCGGCGCGCAGCTTGTTCATCATGTCGGTGGTGAAGCCGGAAACGGGATTGTGCTCCCACTTGGCGCCGGCCCTGGTGACCAGATCGCCGTAGGCGTTCATCGCCGCACCCTCGGCGCCCGCCGCCCATTGCGAGATCACCGTCAGGCGAGGCTGCGCCGCGGCCGGCGCGGTCAGCAGGCAGAGCGCCGTGGCGGCAACGCCGATGCGCAACGAAAGGGTCAGCATGGTTCCTCCCCGAGGGCCATTGGTGGTCGAAGCGCGCCGCCGATGGGCAGCCGCGGTCCCGCGCCGGTGGCGTGGCCGTTTCGCCCGGCGCCTCCTTATGCTCTGTCACTAAATATATTGTCAACAATATCTGAAGAAGCCCTGTGGATTGACTTGGTGCCCCGGTCTGCGCACGGTCCCGACCAACAAAAGGAACGCCGCCATGACCGACTCCCCTCTTTCTTCCTTCGGCCGCCGTATCCGGCTCGGCCTGATCGGCGGTGGCGGCGTCTCGCTGATCGGCCCCACCCATCGCATCGCCGCCCGACTCGACGATCATTTCGAGATCTGCGCCGGCGTGCTGTCGTCCGACCCGGCACGCTCGCTGGCCGAGGCCAAGGCCCTGCGTATCCCCCGCGGCTACGCGGACGTCCGCACGATGATCGCCGAGGAAGCCAAGCGGCCCGACGGCATCGATGCCGTTTCCATCATGACACCCAACGACAGCCATCACGCCTACGCCGCGATCGCGCTCGACGCCGGTCTCGACGTGATCTGCGACAAGCCGCTGACCAACGATCTGGATACCTCGGTGGATCTGCTCAGACGGGCGCGCTCGAAAGGACTGGTGTTCACCCTCACCCACAACTACTCGGGCTATCCCCTGGTGCGTGAGGCGCGCGCCGCCATCGAGGCCGGTGAGATCGGCCCGCTACGTATCGCACACGTGACTTATGTCGGGGGATCGCTCGGCACCCCTGTCGAAGACAAGCCGGACGAGATGCCGAGCCGCACGAAATGGCGGCTCGATCCCGCCAAGGGCGGTGTCAGTCATGTCCTGGCCGATGTCGGCACGCACGCGCACCAGCTTCTCACCTTCGTCACCGGCAAGCGGGTCGAGGCGGTGCTCGCCGACGTCGGCGCGGCACTACCCCGACGCCAGGCCCATGATACGGCCTCGGTGATCTTCCGGCTGGAGGGCGGCGCACGCGGCGTGATCTTCGTGACCAAGGCCGCCACCGGCGCCGAGAACGCGCTCTCCATAGAAGCCTACGGCGAGGGTGGCGGCATCTTCTGGGAGCAGAAGGCCGCCAATGAACTGCGGGTCATGCGCCACAGCCGGCCGGCGGAGCTGCGCACGCGCGGCCTACCCACCCTGCATCCGCTGACCAAGCGCGCCACGCGGATCAGTGCGGGACATCCGGAAGCCTTCCTCGAGGCCTTCGCCAACATCTACGCGGATTTTGCCTGGCTGGTCGCCGCCCGTCGCACCGGGCAGAAACCGGACCCGCTGGCCGCCGTGGTCCCCGACGCACTCGCCGGCGCCGACGGCCTCGCCTTCATCGACGCCTGCCTCGAGTCGACCGCCAAGGGGGGCTGGGTCAACGTCCCGCGAGTCGGCTGACGCTAGGAGAAGCGCGCCTCGGGTTCCGGCGTACGGCCGGGCCGCGCCAGAAAGTCGAGGTCGCAGCCTTCGTCAGCTTGCAGCACATGCTCGGCATAGAGCGCGCCGTAACCGCGCTCATAGTGCGGTGGCGCTTCTTTCCATTCCTGACGGCGCCTGGCCAGCTCCTCCTCCGGCACCAGCAGGTTGATCTCCCTCTTATCGGTATTAAGGGAAATCCGGTCGCCATCACGCACCAGCGCCAGCGGCCCGCCGATCCGGCTTTCCGGACAGATATGCAGCACGCAGGTGCCGTAGCTCGTACAGCTCATCCGTGCGTCGGAGATACGCACCATGTCGCGTACGCCCGTTTCGAGAAGCTTCTTGGGGATCGGCAGCATGCCCCAGTCCGGCATCCCCGGCCCGCCCACCGGTCCGGCATCCTGCAGGACGAGCACGCTGTCGGCAGTCACCGGGAGGGCCGGATCGTCGATCCGCGCCAGCATGTCCTGGAAATTGCGAAAGACGATAGCCGGACCGGTGTGGTTCAGCAGCCTGGGCTCGGCTGCCGCGCGTTTTAGCACCGCACCGCGGGGTGCGAGATTGCCGCGCAGCACGACCAGACCGCCGGCCCCGTAAACCGGTTTGGCGAGCGGCCGGATGACGTCGTCGTTGAAGATCTCGGCGCCGGCGATCTCCTCGCCCAGCGTGCGGCCGGTGACCGTGAGGCACGACAAGTCGAGATGTTTCTGGATGCGTGTGAGCAGCGCCCGGATACCACCAGCGTAGTAGAAATCCTCCATCAGGTATTCACCGCTGGGCTTCAGGTTGCAGATCACCGGCACCGCCTCGCTCGCCCGGGCGAAATCGTCCAGAGACAGCTCGAGCCCCAGCCGGCGCGCCATGGCGACGAGATGGATCAGCGAGTTGGTCGAGCCTGACAGCGCCATGTCGGTGATCACGGCGTTCTGCAGGCTGGCGCGACTGACGATATCCCTGGGGCGCAAATCCTCCCAGATCATCTCGACGATGCGCCGTCCGGCCAGCGAGGCCATCTGCGCGTGGGTTGAGTCCACCGCCGGGATCGAGCTCGCCCCCGGCAGTGTCAGGCCGAGGACGTCGACCAGGCTGGTCATGGTCGAGGCCGTACCCATGACGTTGCAGGTGCCGGCCGAACGCGAAGTGCCTTCGCCGTACTGGCGCCAGGTCTTCTCGTCGATCTTGCCGGCGCGGTAATCGGCCAGGACCTTCCAGGTGCTCGAGCCGCTGCCTAGGAACTCGCCGCGATAATGGCCGCGCAGCATGGCGCCGGCCGGCACGAAAATCGCCGGGATGTTCATCGAGGCCGCGCCCATCAGCAGGGCAGGCGTCATCTTGTCGCAGCCGCCGAGCAGCACGGCACCGTCGATCGGGTGCGAACGGAGAATTTCCTCCGTCTCCATGGCGAGCAGGTTGCGGTAGATCAGCGTGCTCGGCCGGACATAGGTCTCGCTGACGCTGAGTGCCGGCATGACTACAGGGAATCCCCCGGCCTGCCAGACGCCGCGCTTGATCTCCTCGACCCGCTGCGGGAAATGGGTGTGACAGCTGCTGAGGTCAGACCAGGTGCTGAGGATGCCGATGACCGGCTTGCCCTGAAAATCCTCGCTGGTGAAGCCCATCTGCTTCGTGCGGTAGGATTTGTGGTTGCCGGGCTGACCCGCCGCTCCGAACCAGCGCTGGCTGCGCAGATCCGCCAGTTCGATCTTCTTCTTCGCCATGCTCATCCCGCTGACCGGACGTTCTTCTCGGACGCCCGTCCGGTAATGCCGACCACTTTTTATATTGTCAACAATTTAGTGAGCTCTCATACACCGAGGTGCAGCCGGGCACCCCTCTTTTCTACTGACGCTCGGATGCTTGGGCCCTAGTCACTCGCCTGCATCAGGATTGCGTCACGGCCCGCCCGTGCCTCGGTTTCGCCGTGCTGCATCAGCAGCTCGCGCAGGCGCCGGCGCATGACGATGCCCGGCTTGTCGGACGGCATGTGGAATTCCTCGCCGCTCGCCGTGTCGAGCGGGATGTCCCATTCGCATTCCTCGAGCACGGCCTTGTCCTCGTTCGTCACCTGGCGGTCGAAAGCGACGACGCTGGCTGCCGCCACGTCCGCCTCGCTATCGTTGCGCAGGGCGAACTGGATCACGGTGGAGGCGCGGTCGTCGATTGGCGCGGTCAGGGTGCAGATGATGTGGACCAGGCCGTTCGGATAGGTGATGTGCATCTTGCGAGCGAACGGCATCCACCAGGTCTTGATCAGGTGGCGAACGGTGCGATCGGAGTCCGTGCCCAGATTCTTCTTCTGGATATCCGGGTTCTTTACCGGCACGTCGGAGTACATGTTGAAGCCGCCCGGCGTCTCCTCGATATGCAGGTCGGCCGGCTGGGGCTCCTCGTTGATGCCGAAGGAGGCCGCGTGCACGTAAGAGAAATGCGCATTGTCGAAGCTGTTCTCCATGATGCGCAGGCCGGCCGCGTTCCAGGTCTCGAAGAACTCCGGCACCAGCCGGAACCCGGGATCGTCGAATTCCGGCAGCGCGGGAATATCGAACAGCGGCTCCTCGAGCGCCACCCAGGCGACACCATGGCGGGCCACGCAGCGGAAGCCTTCGACCTTGAAGTTGGGCTTGCGTGCCGGGTATTGCGGGATACGCACGCAGCGTCCGGTCCTGTCGAAACTCCAGCCGTGATAGGCGCAGGAGATGATGCCCTCCTTTGCCTGCCCCTTCGACAGCTTCATGCTCCGGTGACAGCAGCGATCCCGCAGGCACACCGGCTCGCCGTCGGCGTCGAGCCAGAGAACCAGGTTCTCGCCCAGCAGCGTGGCCGCCCGGGGACCGCTCTCCAGAGCCTCAAGTGGTGCCAGGGCGTACCAGAAGCGGCGCAGCAGGGGCTGCTTGGTGACCAGCATCGTCTCTCTCCTACTCCGCGGCCTCGCCGGCCATCACATCGTCCTCCGCCGGCGCGGCCTCGAACTCGCCGTGCCGGGCCAGCAGCTCGCGGATCATGCGGCGCATCAGCAGCCCCGGCCGATCCGAGGCCATGCTCTTCTCCGTCTCGGCGTAGCCGGAAAGCAGGACGTCGGGCTCCGTGCCCTCGAGGATGTACTTGTCCTCGAGCGTCACCTCGCGGTCGAAAGCCACGATATCGGCCGCCTTGGCGTCGGCCTCGGTGTCGTTGCGGTAGCAGAACTGCACCAGCATCGAGCGCCGGTCGTCGATCGGCGTCGCCGCGGTGATGATGGTGTGGCGCAGCCCGTTGGGATAGGTGATGCCCAGCCGGCGCACGAACGGCATCCACCAGGTGTTGGTGCGCTTGCGTTGCGTCACCTCGGTTGCCATCTGCAGGTTCTTCTTCTGGATCTCGGTGTTGCGCACGTTCGACTCGACCTTGTAGTGGAAGCCGCCGTCGAAGGCCGTCAGGTCGGCGATGGTGATGCTCGGGTCGCTCTGGATGCCGAAGGTCTTGCGGTGAACGAAAGCCGGATGCGCGATGTCGAAGGAGTTCTCCATCAAGCGCAGCCCGACGCATTCCCAGACTTCGTAGAACTGATGGATGCGGCGGAAGCCTGGCTCGGCGGCCTCGGGAATCTCCGGAATGTCGTAGAGCGGCTCGTCGAGCGCCACCCAGACATAGCCGTAGCGCTCCTGGCAGCGATAGGCGGGCACCTTGAAGCCGTTGCGCCGGTGCGGCTCGTCGAACTGCGGCACGCGTACGCACTGGCCCGTACGATTGAAGGTCCAGCCGTGATAGCCGCAGACGATGTTGCCATCCTCGCAGAACCCGCGGCTGAGCTTGGCCGAGCGGTGGCAGCAGCGATCGAGAGCGGCCGCCGGCGCGCCTTGGGCATCACGCCACAGCACCAGCTCCGTCCCCAGCAAGGTGAAGGGTTTCGGGCCGTCGGCCAGATCCTCAGCCGGCAGGACCGGGTACCAGAAACGACGGAACACCGCGTGCTTGGTCACCAACATGGATTACTCCCACGAATCCCCAGCGGACTATCGCGGCCGGTCGTGCCGGCAAAAAGCCTCAACATTCGCTGCGCCGGTTGCCGATAAGGCAACGCGCTCCCCGGCCGTCAATCACCGGAATCGTCCAGGGCCGCCGCCAGCGCCTTGCTGAGGGCTGCCGCCGCCGCGGAGAGAGAGCCCTCCGCACGGCAACAAAGCTTGAGCTTCTGCGGCTTGAGGTTCGGCTCGCTGAGCGGGACGAAGACCAGGTCACCGCGCGCCTCCTCGCGGCTGATGCCGACCCGGGTCTCGAAGGCCACCCCGGCGTTCTCGGCGGCCAGCAGGTTCATCAGGTGCACCGAGTTGGTGACGACCCGGGGACTGAGCGGCACGGTGGCGTTGCGCAGCGCCGCCTCGATGGAGGGCCGCATGGTCAGAGACATGTCGGAGAGGAAGATCGGCATGCCGACGAAGTCGCGCAGCCGGACCGACTTCTCGCGGGCCAGCGCATGTTTTGGTGACATCACCGCGCCGATGGCCAGGGTCGACGAGGCAAGAAGCTTGAGCTTGGGCGAACCCGGCACCTCGAAGCCGAGTCCGAGTTCGGCCTCGCCTTCGGCCACGGCGTGAAAGACCCGTGTCGAGCCGGTTACCACGACATTCATGGCGACGCGCGGCGTCTTGCCCCAGAAACCGGCCAGCAGTCGCGGCAGGAAGCCCAGCGCCACACTCTCCACGGTGGCCAGCGAGGCCTCGCCGCGATTGAGCCCGCGCAGCTCGAGGATCGCCGCCCGCGCCCGCTCGAGTTCCCCCGCCGTGGAGCGGGCGTGATAGAGCAGAATCTCGCCGGCACTGGTCAGCCGCAGGCCGCGCGGCAGCCGCTCGAAGAGCGGCACGCCCAGATCCTGCTCCAGCTTCAGCACCTGGCGGCTGACAGCCGAGGGCGCCACGTTGAGGGATTCGGCCGCAGCGCGCACCGATCCCAGCCTTGCCACTGTCTGGAAATGGACGATGGAAGTCGAGAGCAGCCGCGGGAGGCGGATCTTCATGGTCGGTCCCCGTCCGCACCGCGTGCCCCGCCGTCAGTTCGTCGGCTTGCCGAAGCCCTTGTTGACGAACTGCAGTGAATAGCCGCTCTTGTAGTTCAGGTCCGGAGCGTTGAGCCCGGCCTCGACCGTCATGTCGAAGAACGACTTCCAGCGGGCGTCGGTCATCGAGCCGATGCCCAGGCGCTCCGCGTCGCCCCCGGCCACCATGCCACGTGCCTTCATCATGGCGATACTGTTGGCGATGATCTCTGGCGTCATCTCGGGGTTGGCCTCGATGATCAGCTTGTTGCCGGGCGCCGGATCACCGAACAGATAGCTGTAGCAGCCCTCGATGGTGCCGTTGACGAAGCGCTGCACCAGATCGGGCTTGCTGTCGATCAGCGCCTTGGATGTCTCGATGGTGTAGGCATAGTCGTCATAGCCGTAGTCGGCGAGCAGGAAGACATTGACGTCGACGCCGCGCTGCTGGAGCTGGAACGGCTCGTTGGTGACGAAGCCCTGCTGGCCGACACTCTTGTCGGCGAGGAACGGCGCAAAGCTGAACGTGTAGGGCCGCATCTGGTCCTCGACGAAGCCGTACTTGACCCGCAGAAAGTTCCACCAGGTCGAGCGCGCGATCGACGAGACGTAGACCGGCCTTCCCTTGAGCGATTCGATCGTGTCGAGCCCCATGCCCTTGTGCGTGATGATCGACTGCGGGTTCTTCTGGAACACCGTGCCGACCACCACCATGGGGATCGACTGCTTGACGTAGTTGAAGGCGTTGAACGAGTTCGAGCCCATGGCGAACTCGACCTTGCCGGAGATCAGGATCTGCTGGGTCTGAATCTGCGGGCCACCAGGCTGCACGGTGACACTCAGCCCGTGCTTCTCGTAGATGCCCGCCCCCACGCCCTGGTAGTAGCAGCCGTGCTCGGCCTGCGGCCGCCAGCTGAGCTGGAAGCGGACGGCGTCCGCCGCCTGCGCGCCCGTCGCGGCCAGGAGGAATACGGTCGAGGCCAGAGCGGCCCAGCGAGCGGCGCGATACATCGGAATCTCCCATCGGTTGAAAAGCAGACTCATGCCGGCACCTTTTCCCGGCGCGGCACGGGCACGTGGATCTTGGCGAGCTGGCCCAGCAGGTGGGCGCCCGAGGTGATGGGCGCGTATTTCGGCGCCGCACCGGGCGCGACACAGCCCGGCAGGCATTCGATGAGCGCGTCGTGGTTCGGCTGGTGGAAGAACACCAGCGAGTACCGGCGGCTGCTACCGGCCACCTCGCGCGGCGGGTTGATCACCCGGTGATAGGTCGAGCGCCAGCGGTCGTTGGTCCACTGCGCCATCAGGTCGCCGAGGTTGACGATGAAGGCGCCCGGCACCGGCATGATATCGGTCCACTCGCCGCCCGGCGCCATGACCTGCAGCCCGCCGGGCGTACCGTCCGTCGCCAGCAGGGTCAGGCTGCCGAAATCGGTGTGCGGCCCGGCGCGCAGCTGACCGGGCAGCGGTGCCTCGGGCTGGGCGGGATAGTTGACCGAGACCAGGTTGGTGATGTGGCGGTCGACACGGGCGTCGAAGAAGCGCCAGGGCAGATCGAGAGCCAGCGCGAAAAGCCGCATGAGATGCGTGGCGAGGCCGCTCAGCTCGCCGTAATAGGCCGTCCATGTGTCGCCGAGCCTCGCGGGATGACGCGGCCAGACATTGGTGGCGAAGAAGCGCCGTGCTTCCGGCGTCTGATAGTAGGGATCGCCGACGACCGGCTCCGGTCCGGAGACCAGCTGTTCGCGCAGATCCGAGGGCGCCTCCTCGCCGCGGCTGGCGGCGAGCTTCGTGCCGCCGAGCGGCCGGTAACCGCGGCGCCAGTTGCGCTGCGGGTCGAGGGCGATCTCCAGCTTCTCCTCAAGCGGCAGGTTGAAGAACTCGCGCGACTGGCCGTCGGCCTCGTCGATCAGCCCGCGCGGCACACCGTGCCCGGTGACCATCAGGAAGCCGATGGACTCGCAGGCCCGGCCGATCTCGGCCGCCACGGCCCGGCGCCGGCTCCCGTCGTCCGTGAACGAGCCGCTGATGTCGATGATGGGGACGGTCAGCATGACCTACTCGGCGGCGATGCTGCCGCTGAAGCTCGGTGCCGATTTCGCCGTCACCTCGTCCTCGCCATGCGCCCGCAGCAGTTCGAGGAAGCGCCGCCGCATGATGAGGCCTGGGCGGTCCGAGGGCATGTGGAACTCGCGGCCGGTGGTCAGCTCGAGCGGCACGTCGTATTCGGTCGATTCCAGGATCGGCCGGTCCTCGTCGGTGACCTTGCGGTCGAAGGCAATGACGTCCGCGGCCTTGGTCTGCTCCTCGGTGTCATTGCGGAAGACGAACTGCACGATCATCGACGAGGAATCGTCGATCGGTGTGGCACTGGTGACGATCGATTGCCTGAGACCGCTTGGATAAGTGATCCCCAGCTTGCGGGTGAACGGCAGGTACCATTTGGCGTGCGTGTGACGCAGCGTCTGGCTGCCGGACGTTCCGGTGATCGCGCTGCCGAGGTCGCGGTTGACGACCGGAATCTCGGATTTGAACTCCAGGCCCTCGGTGGTCTCGTTGACTTCGATCCTGGCCGGTGCCGGCTCCTTCACGTTGCCGAAGGTCTCGCGATGCACGAAGGCGATATGCGCGTTGTCGAAAGAATTCTCCATCAGCCGCAAACCGGCGCAGCGCCAGACCTCGTAGAACTGGTCGATGCGGCGGAAGCTGGCATCGTCTGCTTCCTCGAAAGACGGCAGATCGACCAGCGGCTCGCCAAGGCAGACCCAGACATGCCCGTAACGCAGCGCCGTCCGGTAGGAATCGATGCGGAAATTGATCGGCCGCGTCGGATCCTTGGCCTGCGGGATGCGCACGCAGGCACCCGTGCCGTCGAAGGTCCAGCCGTGATAGCCGCAGACCAGGTTGCCGTTCTCGAGGAAGCCACGGGAGAGCTGGGTCGAACGGTGGCAGCAGCGATCGACCGTGGCGCAGGGCTCGCCCCTGGCATCGAGCCAGACAACGATGTCCTCGCCGAGCAGGCGGAAAGGCATGGGACCGTCGGCCAGCCGGGTGGCCGGAAACACCGGGTACCAGAAGCGGCGAAGGATGGGTTGCTTGGTGACCAGCATGGTTGGCTCCCTAGCTCGCCTGACGCTGCAAGTTTCTGGCCAGTGCCTCCGGCATCGAGGCATTGAGCTTGTCGCGGATGTAGTCGGAAGCCTTGACCGGCGGGTACTGCGCCGGACGGGCGGCCGTGGCGCAGGTCGGCAGGCACTCGATGATCGCGTCATCGTTCGGGCCGGTGAACATGACCAGCGACAGCCGACGGGTGGAGCCGGCGGCATCGCGCGGCGGGTTCTTGACCCGATGCAGGGTCGAGCGCCAGCGGTCGTTGGTCCAGCGGGCCATCAGATCCCCGATGTTGATGACGAAAGAGCCCGGCACGGGCGTCACGTCGATCCACTCGCCTGATCTGGTGAAGACCTGCAGGCCGCCCGGCGCGTCGTCCTGACGCAGGATGGTCAGGCCGCCATAGTCGGAATGCGCGCCGTAGCGCAACTGGCCCGGCTTGGGCTCCTCCGGCTGATCGGGGTAGAGCACGGCGCGCAAGGTGCCGCGCCGGCGATCGATGAAGGGCTTGAAGTACTCCTCGGGCAGGTCGAGGGCGAGCGCCGAGATCCGCATCAGCGTGCCGGCAAGGTCGTAGACACCGCGGAAATAGAGGCGCACCGAATTGGTGAGATCGGCCGGATCGGCGGGATAGAGGTTCCCGGTCACAGGACTGCGCCCATCAGCTGGCAAATCGCCGGGCTCGAGATGCACGCTGGAGAAGACCAGCGCCTCGCACAGATCGGCGGGGCGGGCGTCGCCACGCGTACGGGCGACGCTTTCGATGCCCACGGGCAGATAACCCTTGGTCTTCACCCGGTCAGGGACCTGCCAGAGCAGCTTCGTCGCGAGCGGCTGCTCGAAGAATTTCAGGGCGTTGCGATAGAGACGGCCGGCGAGGCCGTCCGGCACACCGTGCCCGACGATGGTGGCGAAGCCGACCTCCTCGAAGGCCGTGCCCCAGGATTTCGCGATGGCGGCGCGTTCGGCCGCGTTGCCAAAATAGAACGGCCCGATGTCAATGCAGGGAATGCCGATCATTTGTGGTCAAACCTGCCTTCCGATCCTCCGCCGTGCCCTCCAATGGAGCAGAGCCCTCGTGTCGCCCGTCACGGACCGCACTCAAAACCCATGGCCCGGGACTTGCTTTCTTCGTGAGCACCTACTGAGCAAGGCCCGTACCAGATCGGAGGTCACCGTCATGAACTTGCCCCTTCGCGCGATCTGCGTCGCCGCCGCCGGCGCCTTCACCCTCGCCAACGCAGCCGAGGCGCAGACCAGGGACAAATTCGTCTATGCCCTGAGCTGGTTACCCCAGGCCGAGCATTGCGGGTTCTTCCAGGCCAAGGCGACGGGCGCGTACGAGAGACTGGGGCTCGACGTCGAACTGATGCCCGGCGGTCCGGGCCAGAACACGGCGCAGCTCGTGGCCGCCGGCAAGGCCGATGCCGGCATGGGCACGGCGATGTCGTCGCTCAACATGCGCAACAACAACATCCCCGGCGTCACCGTCGCGGCGATGCTGCAGAAGAGCCCCTCGACTCTCGTCGCGCATCCCGATCCGGCGCTGAAATCGCTGGAGGACCTCAAGAGCCGCAAGCTCTCGATCGCCAATTTCTCGCGCACGCAGTTCTGGGTCTGGCTGAAGGCGAAATACGGCTTCGACGATGGGCAACTGCGGCCCTACACCTATAACCCCTCCACTTTCGTCGCCGACAAGACCCTGGTGCAGCAGGGCTATATTACCGAGGACGATTTCTTCATCGGCAAGGCGGTCGGCGGTCCGATCCACACCTTCCTGCTGGCCGATTACGGCTATCCCGACTACGCCTCCTCGATCTTCACCACCGAGACGGTGATCGAGAAGCGGCGCGATGCGCTGCAGCGCTTCGTCAACGGCTCCATCGAGGGCTATACCCAGTGCGCCAAGGGCGACCCGACGCCGGCCTTCGAGGCCATCCGCGCGGCACATCAGGAACAGTCGTTCGAGCTCTCGGCCTTCAAGGTCGCGCAGATGAAGAAATACGGCATGATCGACGGCGGCGATGCCGCGACGATGGGGGCCGGCGCCATGACCGATGCACGCTGGAAGCAGGTATTCGAGATCATGGCGGACGGCGGCGTCTTCCCCAAGGATATGGACTATAAAAAGGCCTACACGCTCGACTTCGTGAACAAGAAGATCGGCATGTAGGTGCTGTCACGCACCCGTCCCGACCGGTATAAGCCATGCCCATGACGCCCCGCCGCCTCTGGCAGGAGATGACGACCGAGGAGTTTCGCGCCCTCGACGCTGCCCGGGTCATTGCCATCCTGCCGGTCGCGGCAATCGAGCAGCACGGCCCTCACCTGCCGGTCGAGGTCGATGCCCGGATCAACGCCGGCATCCTCGGCCGCACCCTGGAGATCCTGCCTGATGACCTGCCGGTCACCGTTCTGCCGGCGATGAATGTCGGCAAGAGCAACGAGCACCTCGCCTTCCCCGGCACCCTGTCGCTTTCGGCTGAGACCCTGATCCGCCTGTGGACCGAGATCGGCGAAAGCGTGGCGCGGGCCGGTGTGCGCAAGCTGGTGCTGTTCAACAGCCATGGCGGGCAGCCGCAGATCGCCGACATCGTGGCCCGCGATCTGCGGGTACGCCTCGGCATGTTCGTGGTGACGGCCTCCAGCTACGCGCTGGGTAAGCCGGACGGCATGTTCCCCGAGAAGGAGCTCAAGCACGGTATTCACGGCGGCACGGTCGAGACCTCGCTCATGCTCCATCTTCGGCCAGACCTGGTGAAGATGGACCAGGCCCGCGATTTCGAGCCGCTCTCGGTGGCCATGGAGCGCGACTACGAGATGCTGTCGCCCGAAGGCAAGGTCGGCTTCGGCTGGCAGACCCAGGACCTCAGCCCGGCCGGAGCCTGCGGCGATGCCGCTTCGGCCGATGCAGCCCGCGGGGCCACCCTCCTCGAGTTCTACGCCAAGCGCTTCGTGCAGCTGCTGCGTGAGATCGACCGGTTTCCGCTGTCGACCCTGAAGACCGGCCATTAAACCTCAAACCCGTTGCCGAAAGGGCTCGCCGGCCATGCCGGGGGCAGAACGCCCGATTCTCCGCCATCAGGCGGAGCAGGCCTGCCGAAAAAATCACCACTCTGCGAAAAGTACCGCTCAAACCGGTCCACTTGGCACCCGGGCCCGCTTGGTACGCGGCTTGCTGTTCTCCCTTCAACGTTCGCTTTTCGTGGAGGAGAGATCGATGACCAAACTGCATACCTACCGCCAGGCAGGCCTGGCCGTCCTCGCCGGTGTCGGCATCATCCTCGCCGCCTCGGCACCCGCCAGCGCCCAGGCGCCGGAAAAGGCGAGCTTCCAGACCAACTGGCGGGCCCAGGCCGAGCATGGTGGCTTCTATCAGGCCCTGGCCACGGGCATCTACACGAAGCACGGCATCGACGCCGAGATCCGCATGGGCGGCCCGCAGCAGGACCCCAACGCCCTGCTGCTCGCCGGCCGCGTTGACTTCATCATGAACAACGCCTTCGCCGGATTTAACTATGCCAAGGAGAACCTGCCCTTCGTGGTCATCGCCGCGATGTTCCAGAAGGATCCCCAGGTGCTGATGTCGCACCCGGGAGTGGGCCATGACACGCTGGCCGCGATGAAGGGCAAGCCGATCCTGATCGGCGCCGGCGGCCGGACGAGCTACTGGCCGTTCCTGCGGGCGAAATTCGGCTTCACTGACGAGCAGATCCGCCCCTACACCTTCAATCTGGCGCCGTTCCTCTCCGACAAGAGCGCCATCCAGCAGGGCTTCCTCTCGAGCGAACCGTTCACGGCCACGCTTGCCGGCGTAACACCGGTCGTCCACCTCCTCGCCGATGCCGGCTTCGAGAATTACCAGACGACGATCAATGCCTCGCGCCGACTGATCGAAACCAAGCCCGACTTCGTCCAGCGCTTCGTCAACGCCTCGATCGAAGGCTGGTACAGCTACATCTACGGCGATCCGACGCCGGGAAATGCCTTGATCAAGAAAGACAACCCCGACATGACCGACGACAAGATCGCCTACGCGATCAAGGCGATGAAGGAACACGGCATCGTCGATTCCGGCGACACCAAGCAGTACGGCATCGGCGCCATGACCGACGCACGCTGGGCCAGCTTCTTCAAGTCGAACGTCGAAGCCGGCGTCTATCCCGCCGATGTCGATTTCAAGAAGGCCTACACCCTGCAGTTCGTCAACAAGCGGGTGGGCATGTGACAGTCGCCCTGGCCGCTCCCACCCCGGCCGTATCTTCCATGCCCCGCGACGAGGTCCAGCCCGAGAAGCCGGTCATCTCACTCACCGGCATCTGCAAGCGCTTCTCGAACGGGACCCTGGCGGTCAAGGACTTCACGCTCGACGTCCGGCAGAACAGCTTCGTCAGCCTGCTGGGACCGTCGGGGTGCGGCAAAAGCACGGTCCTGCGCATGATCGCCGGCCTGGGTGAGCCCTCGGCGGGCGGGATCGACTGGCCCCTCTCGACCTACGATGCTTCGGGCAAACCGGTCCGCGATCTCGGGTTCAGTGGCATTCAGGCTGCCGCGCTACACACACCGACCG
>SXGR01181139.1_pt1 | contig 16945 bp, 25 predicted proteins | sample 3174711 | NCBI WGS metagenome assembly SXGR01 (sample SAMN11356860, study PRJNA531348) | freshwater metagenome | isolation source: freshwater sample F1-60 | place: China: Fuxian Lake, Yuxi | collected 2017-12-25
CTAACCTCCAGTTTGGTTTGGAGCCCATAGGCGATGTCTTTGATGTCCATTTTCTTCGTGGTTCGTGTCTTTGTTGGGGCCGGCTTGTTGCCGGCTGCTAAAGTTGGATCAGAATTCTGTGTCCCCGCCAAGTTCATTTCCTGTGCCCGGAATCCCGGCCTTTGAAAATCAACACGTTGTATGCTATTTGAGTCAAAATCATCCCACTTATGAGCTATTTGCATGGAAATGTATCATTTGGGATACATTTTTGAGACATTCGTTCAAAAAATGGCTCATTGGCCGTCTTATGCGGCTCCTGTAAGGACGCCGCTCAGGGTCGCCGCCTTAGAGCCTTTGTAAGAAATACTAGGTGCTAGTTCTTACTGCCCTAGCCGAGGACGACAGAGACTTCCATAGCGGTAAGCCTGGTTGACTGGTCCCGTTGGCTGATTCCGCGAAGGGTTCAAGGTCCGCGTTTCGGGGTGGTCTGGTACTGCCCTGAGCCTGAGTGCGCCGTCGCTCCCACGCCTTGAGTATCGAAGTCTCGACAAGTTTCCCCAAGGTCTTTTGACCACTAACCTAGCCAAGCTGAGTGTGTCGCCGTTTAAGGCGTCCGGTGCTTTGTGGCTGATACGTCCCCGGAACGGTACGCCGGGTCTAAAAACGGAAAACCCGGTGCGAGGTAGGGTCTCACACCGGGCTTCCTTGTATGAATCTCGAACCTAAAAGGGAGTCTGTGCGCGGCCCTACACCGCAACTGACGACTACTGACTTAGGAGCTAGACGGTTGAACTCAAGCCTTGGATGTGCATTTATGGAGCCATTCTTGCAAGTAATTGGGGATCGGTGCCTTAAGGCATAAAATAGGGATTTGGCGTAATGTTGGCGCATTGCGCGGAAGATGCGGAAGATGGGATTTGACCCTTTAAGGCGATTTTCCCCCAAGCCTCTTTTTTCTTGTCCCCATTCCCTGAATGTAGGAATTCAACCTTCCGCACCTTCCGCACCCTTGGACGATTTCACCCTTGAGGCTACCCCTACCCCTAAACTACCCCCGAAAAAGGGTTTAGAGGGTAAGGCCCTTAAGGCACACCCCGGCGCTTCGCTTCCGCCAGGCTTCCAAGTAAGGCCGTTTAAAGCCTTTAAGGAGGGAAATAGGACGTGGATACTCCACGAACCAGAAAACCCGCCAAAATCGATTTAAACCCTATTTGCGGGCGTTTTGGGGTCGATGCCTTAAGGCGTTTGCTTGGGATTGGGCCTTTAAGGGCCATTTTGCGGTAAAGCTTAGGTCACGGGAAAGGGCTTCCGCCTTGCGGGAATAGGTAGTTTCCGCGTTCCGGGTCACGGGCGCCGAGAAGGGCCCGTGGCGCCAGGCGTTCGCCCGATTGCGGGCCGTATCGGGCAAGCCCCGCCGGGCAAGGGCCGCGCCGGTATACGTGCGGAAAAGGGTAAAGGCACCGTCAAGGGTTCGCGGGTCCGCCTTGACGCCTAGCCTCGCGCAATCCGCAATCACGCCCGGCTTTATTTGCGCGGGCCCAATTGCGTCTCCGTTGCGGGCCCGTAAATCCCCTGCACTCTCTAGCTGCACCAGGGCGAGGAAAAGGGCGAGCAAGGCGGAATCAGGCACAAAAAAAGCCCCGCACAAAGCGGGGCCGATAGGCAAGGGTAAAGGCTAGCGTGCAGCTAAGTACCTCGCGTGCGATATTTCAACGGCTTCCTCCGGGGTAGTCCCGGACGAAACCCATACAACGCGCACGCCGGACCTCGGCTTTTGACCGTAAAAGTCCCGGCCCAAATCCTCTCGCCAAGGTATGCGGTAACAAACCTTGTCCCGCGTGCTTTGCATTAATGACGGTTTTCCGTAGATTTTAGACATAACTTTATGTTTGAGAGATAAATGCGTAAATTGCGCCCGCCAGGAGCCCCGCAAGGCTCACGGCGCAGAATAGGGCGGAGGTTATTAGGTCGGCACGCTTCATTCGGCAACCCTCCCGGAAACGTCTTTCCAAGCCAAGGGTTGAGCCTCCAGCCCGTAAAGGCTAGATTGAAGGCGGCGAAGCCAAGCCCGCGCTTCCGGGCCCGGCAGCCCTTGCTGCGCGTTGTAAGCCTCATTAAACGTGATGCCCCCCAGCTTAGGGGAAAGGCGATTGAACGCCGCAAGCTGGCGCTTAGTGACGGGCGGGAAATTCATTTCACGGCCCTCCCCTCAAAGCTAAAGGCAAACGCTTCCTCAAACGTGGGGAATTGGGGAGACATAAGGAAATCCCGCATCTTCCGCGCCTCCCAATAAGGGAAAAGGCGAGAGAGACGGGAAAGGTCCGCGTGTTTGAACTCTTCAAAGGGTACGACAAGTCCGGCCGTTTGCTCGCTTCCATTTCGGAAGGCGATTTTGACATATGTTTGCATTTGTTTGTCCTTTTTTTTGTTAGTTACTGACTGTTAAAAGTTTAAAACCAAAACCCCGCCTTCAAATTCAACTATGTGCGTATTGTCCTGAAGGTATTCAAGGGCCAGGCGGTCGGAAGTGTCGTCCCGTTCTTCGCCCTCGGGAACGTCCGGGGCTTCCCAACCGCACGCCTCGGCAGCTTCTACGGGGTCCGCGTATTCAGTCCACTCGCAACAAAGGCCGATGGGATCAAATTCCGTTTCCTCCCCGAGGTCTTGCTCTAGCTGGTCGAGGTAGTCGAACAACGCGACAAGCGCGTTGCGGGAAAACTGATTGGGCCTCACTTGGCGGAAAACGTCAAGGAAGCGGGATTCGGTAACAGTTTCTTTCATATGTCTTTCTATTTGTGTGGTTTGTGTGGGGATTAGTCGAAAAATCCGCAGAAGCCGAGGGCAACAACGGAGAAGATAGCTAACAAGGCCAGGCAGGCGAGGGTTTCGAGTGTGCGTTTCATCGGGGAAAAATTAGTGGAAAGAAGAGGTGATAGAAACCAGGCGGAGTTCAGGGATTGCCAGCTTTACCGAATTCCGCCCGGACCGCATTAAAAGGTTGCCGTTCTTCAGGCGGAAAAAGGGTTTCCCGGCGGCATCCCATTTCGCCGCAAGCTTCGGGGAAATGCGAAAGGCGCGGAGTTGCGTGCCAACGTAAACGTTTTTCCCCTGCGCGAGGCTGAGGTTGATAAAGGCGAAGGCTGCCTCCGCCTGATTTCCCGTCGTGGTTTCCATTTGGTTTCCTTTGTTTCGCTGTCGGGTTTCCCGGTTGCGTGCTATTAATAGAACCGAATCCCGGCCCACCGACAAGCTTTTCTTTGTACGTAGAAATACGTATGCCAGGGAACGTAGGCGCGGCCCACTGAATCCCCGCAAACCAAGGCAACAAAGGAGTAGAAGAGAGAGAAAGGGAAAGGACAACCCTACCCAGCCTCCGGAGAGTGTTCCACGTGGAACAAAGGAGAGACGGCAAGGGAGAGTGCGCCTCCGGTAGTGCATTAACCCATCACCCCCTTATGGCTCCGTCCTCGCGTGTCCGTCCGTACACCTCCCATTTGTGACCAGGTATTCACCCCATTCCATTCCCTAGGGTATGCACCTCATCCCGGATGGGGGGGGAGGGGGTCGGCTGGGCTAGGCGTAGGAAAATTGGGATTGATAAACACCCCCCTTAAAAAATTGCTGCAAATGACCCTGCCGCCGCATTAGCGGGGTTCTGGGAAGCAGGCCATATCCAGACATCTGTTTTTAAAAAATCCCATTAAAGGGGCCGGAAGGGCTTCCCCTTACCCCCAGGCACCCTTTAATTAACCCTGTAAAGGGGGTGCGGGGCCTTTACCCCTATCCCCCTGACGCCCTTTATGGGGCGTCGGGGTGAGGGTAGGGGTAATAAGATTGGGCTTGTTAAACGTATGGGCATCTGGCGTTAATAAGCTATGGCGACGAAGCGGCAGATGAGTAAGATGGCTAAGGCGGTGGCCGAGGTGGGCGACCGTACTGGCAACTTCTTGGAGAGGACGGACCCTGGGAAGGCTACGCGGGCTTTGGAGATGTTGGCGGATGGAGAGAGCTTTAGGACCATCCAGAAGGAGTTGGGGCTTCAGTGGGACACGGTGGCTCGGTTGAAGGCCCGGCATAAGGTTTTGTTGGATGAGCGGCGGGCTGTGTTGGCGGAGGATGCCCTGGAGATTGCAGAGGGTTTGCGTCTTCTTCAGAAGGAGAAGATGCGGATGCTGGCCGAGGATCCCGAGCAGTTGGCGCGGACTAACATTCGGGACCTGTCCATTCCTTGGGGCATTGCCAATGACAAGTTCTTGGCGGCTGTGGGTGAGAACAAGGTGGTGGTAGAGCACAAGAGCGCCGCGCCTAGTTTGGAGGATGCGATGAGAGCCATCCAGGAAGCCCGGGAGAAGCTGAAGATTGGAGCTGTGGAGATACTAACGAAAGACGTAACCAATGAACCCTCTGATAGCGGGAGTTAAGAATCTGGCGATGTGGGACAAGTGGCAGGAGATGGTGAGCCTTGCCGGCGATCAGTATGCGAAGAGCCCCGTCTTTGTGGAGCAGGACAGCCAGACGGCTGAGGAGTTTGACCAAGTGGCAGACTGGATAGGGCGTTGGGACATTCCTGCGTTTGATCGGTTTGGCCGGCTGCGGGATGTAAGCCACGGGGCTCGGTATGTGAACACCCGGACGTTTGGACCTGTCACTAGACAATGGCTGGATGCCAATGCGGAGTTGTGGTTCCTCAACAAGCACGGGCTGTTGGGACATAACGTCCTAGACATTGGAGCGGGGTATGGAAGGTTGGCTGTAAGCGCCGCGCCTTACGTCAAGGACTATTGGTGTACGGACGGGGTGGAAGTGAGCCGCAAAGCCTGCCAGATGCACGTCGATTGCTATGTGCATAGCGGGAACGTCTACGTCCTAAGCCCGGAGGAGCTGCTGTCCACCCATCCCAAATGTGAGGTGGCAGTTAACATCCATAGTTGGAACGAATGTTCGTTTGTGTCCATTGCTGCGTGGCTGGACATTCTCGGCGAGTTGAAGGTGCCCTATCTGTTTACGGTGAGCCACGGGCAGCTTGAGAACGGGAATGCCTATCTCTGCCATCAAGCCGGGCAACCCTCCTTCCGTCCACTTTTGGAGGAGAAGTATGACTTGGTGGAGGAACTAACTCTCGGCTTGTCCTCCCATCCCTACGCGCTCTGGCGGCGGAAATGAGTTTGGTCTGGGAGAAGCACGAGATTCTTAGTCCGCCTACGGACGAGGAGTTGGCGCGGATGGAGCCCGAGGAGGTGCTGAAGCTCCACGAGCTTTATCATTCGGCAATCGCAAATAGCAGACGCGACCCATACAGGTATGGGTGGAAGCTGCCCCATTGGAAGGATGCGGAGGAATTATTGGAGCACAGCTCGGAAATCCTTGTCAGCGGAGGGAACCGGAGCGGCAAGACCACCTGGGCGGCGCACGCTGTCGTCAAGGCCGCCGTGGAGAACCCCCTCTCGGTCATTATGTGCTTTGCCCAGAATGCCGACGTGTCCATCCGTCAGCAGCAGTCTGCGGTGTACGACGCCCTACCCGAGGAGTTCCGGGTGAAGGTGCTGGGAACGGAGGAGAACGTCTCCTACACTCGGAAGAACGGGTTCTCCAAGAGCAGCCTAATCCTACCGGGCAGCAAGAGTTCAATCATCTTCAAAACCTATGCTCAGTTTCTCAACAACGACACGATTCTGGAGGGTGCCGAGCTGGGATGTCGTAATCCCAACTGGCTTAACATCGGCGCTTGGTGTGACGAGTATCTTATTGGACCGGAGCTTCTCGCTACTCTCCGTTTTCGCCTCGCTACTCGGAATGCTAAACTGCTGGTTACTTTTACGCCTATTGATGGCTACACGGAGGTTGTACGAGACTACCTGCAAGGAGCAACCAACCTGCGAACCAAGCCCGCCGAGCTACTCAACGGGCGGAACGTCCCGTACATACAAAAGTCCCGAAACCGAGATGCTGCCATCATCTACTTTCACAGCCGGGACAACCCGTTCGGTGGTTACGAGCGTATCTCCAAAGACCTGACGGGACGACCGGAGGAGGAGGTGCTCACCCGTGCTTACGGGATTCCCACGAAGTCGATGAGCACGAAGTTCCCCAACTTCAGCCGGGAACTCAATGTGGTGAAGCACGAGTCCATTGATCTAAAGGGCAAGACGCACTTTATGGTGCTGGACCCTGCTGGAAGGAAGAACTGGTTTATGTGCTGGATCGCCGTAGACCCGTCTGGGACGTGGTTTGTCTATCGGGAATGGCCGGATGTTAATGTTGGGGAGTGGGCCAAATGGCATGGGGGTAAGTGGATTGGAGGAGAAGGGTCCAAGGGATTGGGGTATGGCATCCGGGACTACGTTGACCTCATAGGCCAGATTGAGGCCGAGCACGGGGTGACGGTTACGGATAGGCTAATTGACCCCCGGCTAGGTGCGGCGAAGTATCAGACCTCCCACGGGGCGTCGTCGATAATTGAGGACCTGTCGGATGCGGGGCTTACGTTCAACCCGGCCCCAGGTCTGGACATCGAGGATGGCTTACAGGCTTTGCAGAGTAAGATGAGCTACAACCGTAAGCTCCTAGTGGATAGTCTCAACCGGCCCCACTTCTACGTCTCAGACCGCTGTGAGAACGTCATCCAAGCCTTGCAGGAATACACGGGAGACGGGGGGCTCGATGAAGCCTGGAAGGACCCTGTGGATGTTCTGCGCTACGCCGCGATTGACGGCATCTCCTATCTGGACCCCACGGCCCTCAAAATTACTAAACCCAAAACCTACTACTGATGATTCCCTTCATTGAACTAGCCAAGGAACTCAAGATTAGCAACTTCCAGTTGGCTAAGTTGCGCGACCAGCGTCTATCTGCCGATGAGTGGGGCGTAAAGGAGAACAAGCGCTACTTTACGGAAGAAGGGGCCAACAAGATTAGGCTCGCTGTACAGGTGCCTTTGGCTGTGCCCAAGCGGGTACAGGTGAAGGTGGTGGGCCGCGCTCCCAATCCCCGCTATGTCTATTGTGTGGAACAAGGGAAGGACGGCAGGTTCTTGGCCGTCGTTAAACCCTCGACGTGTGATAGGCTTATCGGCAAGCACATCTATGTTGACCTAATCCAAGACGCCAACGGGGGAATCACCTATCGGCACGATGCACTCGCCAAATGACAAGTCATTGGACCCGGAGTGGCAGGCCGAGCAGACCGACCGCCTCCTAGGCTTTGAGATACTTACCCGCACCCTAGCCGCCCGCTACCAACCACTATCCCCACAGGAGCTGTCCGAAAAGATAGCTGCCAATAAGAACTACTCTTACTCAGTCATCCAGTCGATCAGGCGCAAAATCAATGAACACCGATAGAATGGAAGCCCTCACCTTCGTGCAGAAGGAACCCGATGTCCTGACGCTGAAGAATGCTTATGATCGGACGGTCAATGATCTGAGCTGGTATCTTGAGTCCACCCGTGACTCCTTCGACTACAGGCGATGCATTTGGCCCGGGAAGAGCAAGGACCTCCGAAAGCACGGAGCGGACTCATTCCCTTTTGAGGGCGCGTCGGATACGGAAGTCCCCCTCATTAACGAGCGCATCAATACTTACGTTGCGCTCTGTATCTCGTCCCTCTCGCGGGCGACTATCCGGGCCTACCCCGTAGAGGTGGGGGATTTACAGCGTTCGCGGGTTACTTCCGCCTTCCTGAAGTGGATGGTGTCCACCTACATCAAGGATTTCCGCCGGCAGATGGAGCTGGGGGCCAACTATCTCTTTGAGCGGGGGATGATGGTGAGCTATGTCGGCTGGCAGAAGGAGGATCGGACTTTCCTCCAGCAGCTCGACCTCAACCAAATTGCCCAACTGAGTCCCGATTTGGCCCGAATGATTGTTGAGGGGAACGACGACGCGGCGATTGCCACTCTTCTCCAGCAGCAGTTCAAAGGAGTGAACGAGAGCCGGGCCAAGAAGGCCCTGAAGCAGCTCCGTAAGGACGGACTGGCCGAGCTTCCCATCGTCCGGCAGACGGTTAATGCCCCGAAAGTGTGCGCGTTGGCCCCGGATGGGGATGTTTTCTTCCCGTCCTACACGACCGACCCCCAGAAGGCCCCCTATTGCTTCTGGCGGGTGCTAATGACGGCCCAAGAGCTGAAGAACAAGGCCGCGACGGAGGGCTGGGACAAGGAATGGGTGGACTTTGTGGTGGAGCACTACGCCACGTCGGTGGATCTGACTGATCCCCGCACCAATACGTCCTCCAATCGGTCGGCCCAAGAGCAGACGAACGAACTCTACGAAATCATCTACTGCTATCAGCGGCTAGTGTCCGAGGAGGACAACTCCGAGGGCATCTACTGCACGGTTTTCCACCCCCAGTTTATGGGCCGGTCGGAAGAGCCTAAGTTTGCCAAGTTTGAGCTGCTTAATGGCTATGACGACTACCCTTTTGTCGTCACCCGTCTGAGCGAAGACAACAAACGCCTGTACGAGCTGGCGACCATTCCCGAGCAGCTCATCGGCCTGCAATGGCAGATTAAGGGTGAGCGAGATAGCCGGATGGACCGGAACAGCATGGCGACCATTCCGCCCCTTCTGTACCCGGCTAACGGCCAGCCTCCGATGGACTACGGTCCGGCAGCCCGCATCCCCTATCGCCGGATGGGTGAGATTCAGTTCGGTCCGGTTCCTCCGTTCAATCCTGGTTCCGTGGAGATTGAGCAGACCCTCACGCAGGAGGCCAACCGGATTATGGGGCTGGATCACGAGAATCCGATGAGCCGGATTCGGCAGCAGTATTACGTGGACAAGTTCCTGAGCCACGTCCGGGATGTCCTGCGGATGGCGTTCAAGTGCTATCAACGGTTTGGCCCGGAAGAGGTGTTCTTCCGCGTCACGGGTGTCACCGATCCTGTCCGCTTCTCGCGGGGTGATCCGAATGAGGACTTCGACATCGTGCTCAACTTCGATGTCCTGAACAACGATCCCGAGGCCCTAGAGGCCCAGCTCAACCAGTTCGTCAGCTTGGTCCAGTTCGACCGTAATGGCCGGATTAACATGGACCGGATGCTGGAGGTGTTGGCTGGTGCGGTGAACCCCGCCCTGGCTGATGCCGTCCTCCAGCCGGCTGAGGAAGCCCAGCAGCAAATCGTGAAACAGGTGACGGATGACCTGTCCAAGATTTATGCGGGCATCGAGGTGGGTGCCCGTCCCAACGGGGCTCAGGTGGCCCTACAGGTGGTGCAGCAGTACACCCAGCAGCCCGACGTTATGCAGCGTCTACAGCAGGATGAGGCATTCCAGACGCGCCTACAAAAGTACGTGCAGCAGTACCAGTTCCAGATGCAGCAGGCCCAAAACGCCCAGATTGGGCGCATTGGTACTGCCCCGGCCCAGATGGGCCAGATGCAAACTCAGGGCCTTACTGCCTGAGCGAGCCCCACTTGGCCTTCAATGTTTTGTATTGGGCGGCGTTTAACACGTCGTCCAATGCACAGATGCGCCCGCTAAGTTGCTGGAGGGCGTCCGTGTTGCGGTCGTGTAAGTTGTTGATCCAGCCCTCCCGTTGACTCATCACCTCTTCAAGGAAGGCGAGGAAGTCCTCGCTGTTATGGAGTCTCTCTAAAGCCTTTGGGTCCATCCCCATAGAGATGGCTGTCAGTCCTTTGCGGGCAAGGACGAAAACAGCGTGCTAGGATTCGCCCGTCGCATCGCCTGCGTTATGGGCGGAAACAACAATGCCAGAAGTCACATCGTCCAACTCGGCAGACGCTAAACCCGCCGTGGAAAACCAGCCAATGACGGATAAGGACTTCCTGTCCGCCCGCATTGCCAGCCGCCAGAAGGCCCCGCCTTCAACGACTGAATCGGCTCCCGCGCCAGAAGAGAAGAAGGAGGCCACCTCACAGGAGGGCGAGCCAACTGAAGCTCCCAAGGCTAAGGAGGTTCTTTCTAAGGATATTGACGAGCTTACGGATGAGGAGATTGCCGAGCTTGCCCAAAAGGGTAAGTCTGGCCTGCTCAAACGCATTGCTGAACTCACGGCCAAGCGAAAGCTGGCCGAGGAGAAGGCTGCTGCCCTTGAGGTTGCGGTCCAGCAGGCGAAGCAGCAACTCCCCGAGCCGAAGGTGGAGAACAACCCCTACGCCAATGTCACCACCGTTGATGACCTTCAGGGAAAGCTGAAGGAAGTGAACGAAGTGGTCGAGTGGGCGGAGGAGATTCTGTTCCGTTCCGAAGATATGGCCGCCTCAGACATTGTGGCGACTGTTGACGGGAAGGAATACACCAAGGCTGACATCCGCGAGTCGCTCCGCAAAGCCCGCCGTGCCAAGGACCGTTTCATCCCCGCCCAGTTCCAGGAACTGCAAGCAAAGACGGAACGTTCCAACCTTGAGTCGGCATTCAAGCAGCAGGCTCGTAAAGAGCTGGGCTGGTTGGAGGGCGAGGACAACGACGTTCGTAAGCGTTATGAGTCGATGGTCGCTGACCCCCGTCTCAAGAAGCTGAAGGACTCGGTGCCCGAAATTGCGCCGCAGATTGAGTATCTAATCGCCCACGCCGCCAACTCTATGTATGGCCGCCGGGAGATCCCAATGGAGAAATCCAAGGGTCCGACGCTCAATCCTCCGTCAAACCCCTCCACCACGGCGGCAGCCCCTGAAAAGGCTGAGGCCCGGATGGAGAAGTCCATCAAGGACGTAGAAAGCCGGTTTCGCCAAACAGGGAAAGGTAGTGACTTCATTGCCCTCCGCGCAGCTCAAATCTCAAAACGAAAATAACCCAAGCCTACAATGGCCTTCTCCAATACGTTCGATACGACCTCCCCGGGTTCTGCGGCTCTTAACCGCGAGGACCTTCACGACGCCATCACGCAGCTCGCCCCCAGCGAGACGCCCGTCCTCAGCTCGGCTGAGAAGTTCAAGTGCAATGCCACCTACGTTGAGTGGGGCGTTGACAAGCTGTCCGCTCCCGTGACCACCTCGGTCGCGGAAGGCGCGGATGTCTCGAACTTCGATGACAAGTTTGAGAACGTCGCCCGTCTGGGCAACTACGTCCACAAGCTCCGTCGGTCCTACCGCGTGAGCGACCTCCAGCAGGCCGTCTCCTCGGTTGGCCCGCAGGACATCGCCCGTGCGGAGCTGAAGGCCGTGAAGGAGCTGAAGCGTGACGCTGAGGCCGCCCTCATTGGCACCCAGGACCGTGCTGCTGAGAACGGCGCTGGCACCGCGTACACGCTGCGTGGTCTCGGCAACTGGCTCAGTTCGTCCGGTCCTGCGGATGTCCCGGCTGCCTACCGCACCCCGGCTGACTCCATCCACACCTCCGGTACGTTCACGGAAACCATCCTCAACACGATGGTGACCTCGATCTACCGGGTGTCGGGTGTGACCAACAGCCTCACCCTCGTTGCTGACACGGCCCTGCGCCGCGTCATCACCGACTTCGCCCGCGCCGACACGATCACGGGTGCTGTCCGTCAGAACGACAACAGCTACCTGAACAACATGATTAAGTTGGCCGTCGGTGTTTACCAGTCCGACCACGGTCTGGTGACCATCGTCGACATGAACCCCGACTGCTCGCCCGACACCACCAACAAGGATGTCGGCTACCTCGTCAACCCGGAGTACTACGCGGTTGGTGAGCTAATCAGCCTCGGTTCGACCCGCCTCCCGAATCTGGGTGGTGGCGAGCGCGGCTACGTCGACTGGACGGGCACCCTCAAGGTGAGCCATCCGGGCGCGCACGGCAAGATCGTTGGCTTCTAACCTCAACCCAAGGAGACTACTACTATGAAACTGTCCGTCAATGAAGCCGCCTACGGTCTGAACAACTTCATCAAGTTCGACTACAATGACCTGAAGACCTCGGGTTTCCTGTCGACCATTGGTGCGGCCAATCAGCGTAAGATCGGCAGCCTCCCCGCCGGTTCCATCATCGACCTCGTTGCGGTTATCAACACCGTGGCTGAGGCGGGTGCGTCGGACCTCACTCTGGACGTTGGCACCACTGGTGCTGACCCGGACGAGGGTATCGACAACCTCGACCTCGATGGTCTGACCAAGGCGACGTTCAACACCGGCGACAGCTTCGCCGTAACGGCGACTGGTGCGACCGTTGGCCCTATCGGCATCATCAACAACACCACCTCTGCGGTGGATGTGCTGATGGAGCTGAACGGCACGGCGTCCAGCCTCACCGCTGGCGAGTGGATCATCGCCTGGCGTCAGTTGGACCTCGGTTCGCTGGTGTAAAAGGTTGACCTCCTAACAAAGGGCGCATCCTTCGGGGTGCGCCTTTTTTTATGCGATTTCACGTCGTAGCGATGCCTCAGAGTTTCACCACCCGCGACTTCTCTGTCTGTGGGTTTAGCCAAAAAACCATTAGGTTTTGCTGGATGATGAAAACCTTGGGGCATAAGGTTTTCCTTTACAGCGGGCCGCGTAATCAGGCCGTTTGCGACGAGCACATCGTCATTAGCACAGAGGAAGACCAGAAGCTCATTACGGGCGGCAACCACTACGTCTATCCCTCATGGCAGTCCGGCCACCCTGTCTGGGTGAAGACCAACCAGACCGCCGTGGACGAGATTACGAAGCGTAAAGAAAAGGGCGACTTCGTTTGCATATTGGGTGGGAACTGTCAAAAAATGATCCAAGATTTGCTACCTGACCTCAAGGTGGTGGAGTACGGGATCGGCTATGAGGGCTTCTTCTCCAAATGGAAGGTGTGGGAGAGCCACGTTTGGCGGTCCTACTGCATTGGGCGGTGGGCTAACGCGAAGCCCATTGACCAGCACGACACCGTAATTAACGCCTTTTACGACGACTCGGAGTACAAGCGTAACATCCCCAAGAAGCCCTATGCCTTGTTCCTAGGGCGGATTACGGCCCAGAAGGGCATTGAGGATGCCTGTGAGGCGGCAGAGAAGGCCGGGATGCCCCTAAAAGTGGCGGGGTTTGGCAATGCCAAGCTGGTGAAGCCCAGCGCCGAGTATCTGGGAGAGGTGACCTTCGACAAGAAGCTGGATCTTCTGGGGGAGGCTAGTGTGCTCATCTGCCCCACCCGATCCTTTGAGCCATTCGGGAATGTGGCTTGCGAGGCCCAGCTTTCTGGAACTCCTGTAGTCTCAACCAATTACGGGGGTTTCGTGGAGTCTGTGGAGGACGGGATTACTGGGTTTAGGTGCAATACGGTGGATGAGATGGCCGCCGCCCTAATCAACTCCCAATCCCTCAACCGCGCCGCCATAGTGAGCCGGGCCATCAAGCTGTTCTCGATGCGCTCCAAGATGTTTGACTACAACCGCTATTTCAACGCACTCTCCAAGGTAGAATAAGCCCGTGCAGATTATTACCAAACTTCCCAATTTGGGAACCGCCGCCAAGGATGCCCTGATTAAGGAGATAAAGATGGGCTTTGAGTTGGTGAAGGCCAATGAGAAGAAGGAGGAAATTGTGGCGGCGCAGCAGGCGCAGGCGATGCGGGGGCACAGGTCCATCCAAGGGTTGGGCAAGTGCGTAGCGATGATGCCCCCCGATGAGTATTACCGACTTATCCGCAAGTTTGGGCACGCCGAAGTGAAGAGTAAGGAGTTCCTGCGGTACTATCGGAAGAAGTTTCCGCACCTGTCGCCCAACGCCATCTGATGCAAACGAACACCTTCACCAACCTGCTGACCCTCGTAAAGGGGCTGTCGGGCAACACGTCCTTCACGTCCGCTGAAGAGACGCTGGTGGGTTCGTTCATCAATCGCCGCTTGTACAACGCCTACAAGCGGAGCAACTATTGGCCCCGCTATCTGGTGCTGGGCGAGGCGCGTGCGGCGACGAATAGCGTCATTCCCTTCACCCAGGCCACGCTCAACTCCATCGACAGCTTCCTCCGCATCTATGACGAGGAGCCATGGGTGACGAATAGCGTAGACGAGTTTGACTTCGTGGTGACGGCGGATGGGGCTCAAATCCTCACCAATACGGCCAGCGCGTCCACTTTCTACGTGGACTACAAGAAGCGTTGGGATGGGGACTATAATTCGACCACCAACCAGAACGTGCCCTTGGAGTTCTACCACTATGGGGCGCATGGGGCTTTTGCCGACTTCCTCCGTTATGACGGGCAGTTGGAGAAGGCGGCGGCTGAGGAGGGGTATGCGGAGTCCCTGCTTATGCTAGAATTGGAAAACGTGATGAACCAGCGGAACCTGAACACCGCTGCCAAGCGTATTCGCTCGCACACAACTCAACAGGCTAGGTACACCCGCTAATTATGGCTAACGCCCGCATTGTAAACACCCCGTCCCAAGCTGTCCCCCAGAACAGCGCGACGCACGCCCAGAACACGATTAGCTCTGCTGCGGAGGCTGTGGTGGACTTCACCTTGGCCGCCGGCACCACCCACGTCCTTGTCCAGTTTAATGGGGCGGATGCGCGGGTGACGTTTGACGGTTCTAGTCCCACGGCCAGCAAGGGCTTCGTCTACAAGGATGGGGCGTCGGCCTATTGGACCCGCCAGATGGCGATTGCGGCGAAGGCCATCCGCAAGGACTCGACGGACGTGGTGGTGGAGATTCAGGAACTCAACTACGTCTAATGACCGTCTTTGAGACCAGTTTGCTGTCGAAGAGCGACAACAAGTATCAGGGCTTTACGCCGTTCTTCGCGGACAAAGCATTCTGGGGGGACACGTTGGTGTCCCAGACGTACATCAACACTCCGACCACCCCGTTCTATCTGGTTACTTCTGCCGGCGACCGTCTGGTGGATAGTTCGTCCAATCCATTCCTAGCCCTCACCTAACATGGCTGACATTCGCATCAAGGACCTTACGACGACGGCCTCAAGCACGGCGTCTGATGATTTCATCGCCGTAGACGGGGCTACCAACGGCACGCGGAAGCTGAATGCGTACAGCCCTTCGTTTGGCGGCAACGCTACGGTGGTGGGCACGCTGACGGTGAACGGAACGAGTGGGCACACATTCGCTGGCCCATTAATCGGGCAAGGGACCACGTTCACAGGGTATCAATTTTTGGCTAAGGATACGGGCAGCACGGCGGTTGGTGCAGCCTATGCGCTCCAAACCTCGGGCGGAACCGATAAATGGCGTTGGGGATTACGCGGACCGGCTGGCTCCCTAACGGATAGCCTGATCTTTTCGTATTTCAATGGGTCTTGGTCAGAGGCTCTAACGCTTTCCAATACCGGAGTCGTAAGTGTTCCCTCCACCACCGCCTCCACGTCCACCTCTACCGGCGCGTTGGTGGTGAGCGGGGGCGTGGGCGTGGCGGGGGCGATCTATGCGGGCAACGCGATTAATGCTACGGTCAATGGTAGTGCCTCAATTATTGGCCGCAATGGAAGCGCCTCATCGTTCACCAGTGTCTCGGCCTATTCGGGAGCCTCGGACGAGATCAAGGGTACGTTGACCAGTTCGACCGCTGGCGTCATCATCGTTGGTTCCCAAACCAATCATCCCTTGGCGGTTTACGTGAACAACGCCGAGGTTGCCCGGTGGGATACGTCGGCCAACTTCCAGACCCGTGTCACCGGCACCGCTCCCTCCCTCGCAACCAACTCAACAATGACCTTTGAGCTTACGAGCAACACCTCGCTCAAGATCTTTGTGCGCGGCTCGGACGGCACCACTCGCTCCACCACCCTCACCCTCGCCTAATCTCCCACCATGAATACCAACATCGTTGCCATTCAATCCGTCAACGTCTGGACGCCCACGGGCACCAAGCAGGCCACCCAGTTCGCGGTGCGCTACGTCAACTACCAGAACGGCCCCGCCGTTGCTGACACCATCCTCCTCGACGCCGCTGGCGCTGAGGTTGCCACCCAGCTCGTCAACGCCACGGAGGCTCAGACCGCCGCGTGGACCTCCGACGAGGCGTTCTACAAAGTTCTTGCCCAGAATGCGGGTTTGTCCCCTGTTTAAGGGATGGACCCTAAGCAGGCCGTCAACATCCTCAGTCAGGTAGCCGCCCAATTTCGCGGCACCCGTCAAGATCACGAGCTTCTGGAGCAGGCCCTTAACGCCCTCCAGAAACTGGTTGAACCGCAGAAACCCGAAACCGACTAACTATGAACTCCTCCGTTATCTCCGCGATTGTTCGTCACCTCCTCGGTATTGCTGGTGGTTGGCTGCTGGCTAAGGGCATCAGCCTGGACGCCGGCACCATTGAGACCATTGCCGGTTCTGTGGGCTCCCTGTTGGCCGTAGGCTGGTCCTTGTACTCGAAGCGGGGCTCTGCTACCCCTTCGGCCTAAAAGTGGCTTAAAAGCCAAGGAAACGCCGTTTCCGGGCATAGGGTAGAATTAGCCTATGCCTTCCATCACCAAGAACACGGTAGTTAGGGACTTCAGGGACGAATGGTCCCTTGAGGACATTGGGAGAGGGGCTGGATGGAAGCCCATTCCTCCCTATAAGCGTAATACTCAGCACGTCCTAGGGCAGGACGGCAGGTGGAGGGCGGGTGGAGCCCTTTCTGGCGCGTGGGACTTCTCGGAGGGATCGAGCGACGGCATCCTCTCCGTATTCGACCTAGACGAGGGCGCGGCCACCACCACCTACTCGGCTTCTACGGTAGACTTAGACAACGGAACATCTGAATGAGCACACCTGCCATCCTTCGCCATCGTCGAGACACCGCCGCCAACTGGACGAGCAACAATCCAGTTCTCGAGGCCGGCCAGCTTGGCTATGAGACGGACACCCTCAAGTTCAAGCTGGGGGATGGGACGACGGCGTGGACTAGCCTGTCCTATGCGTCGGGTGGTACGGGGCCTACCGGTCCTACAGGTCCCACGGGTGCGGGTGGTACGCTCACCTACTACGGATCGTTCTACGACACGACGGACCAGGCGCTCACCAGCACAACCGGCGCTCAGGCCATCAACATTGGTGGCACGTTTGAGTCTAGCGGGGTAAGCCTGCAAAGCAGCTCGCAGGTTAAGTTTTCCTATGCGGGGACTTACACCATCAC